>Ga0315280_10006322_pt1 | contig 16415 bp, 16 predicted proteins | sample YL17G06_40_MG_FD_203697 | JGI IMG/M metagenome (GOLD analysis project Ga0315280, IMG submission 203697) | Sediment microbial communities from Yellowstone Lake, YNP, Wyoming, USA - YL17G06_40 | ecosystem: Environmental > Aquatic > Freshwater > Lake > Sediment | place: USA: Wyoming | collected...
GAAAACAGAAACCATAACCAACAATATTAAGACCGAAAATTTACGTTGCTTCATCTTCATTTGTCATCACAATAAAGAAATATACTTTCGCTTCGAGGCCGACACCAATCTATCAGCCAAACGAACACACCTTACCATTGCGGCGAGGCTGGTTGGCAAGTATGGGCTGACGATTCCTGATGCCAGACAGGTTTTGCATGCTGTTCTCGAACTATGATGGTCTGTTGCTTGTCCGATGAGAACGCTGTGATGATACAAACGATTCCGAGGATTCCAACGTAGATCAAGAGTGGAACGTGGCTGAGTAGAGGCAGAGGCAGAGTCAGTTGACCGAGAGGATAAAACGGGTTTGGAATTGGCACGTTAAGACCCCAGAACGAAATGTCGAAGCTGGGAATGAATAGAAAATAAGCGAAGAAAAGAAGCAGAACTCCGTAGAAAAGGTTGGAACCTTTCAAACGTTGACCCGCCCAGTCTTCTTGCGTGTTGGCGAAGATGGCAACGACCCCAGTGGCTTTCTTGCTTTGCGCTGCATTGCTATGGCTCCTCCGACTAAGGCAATGGCTGCCATTACGACTATGACTATTAGGAAAGGAAACTGCGCTGGTTCACTTTTCTTCGTCAACGTGATTGTGTCTATGTTGCTTCCAGTCGTAACTGTGAGTGTCGCTTGCGTATTCCAGTACACGTCGGTTTCAGCAGTGCTCACGGTCACAGACCCAACATAGAGTCCCAAGTCGAATGTGACTGCACCGTTCGAAGTTAAGCCTGCCCGAGAATTAATGCCGTATTGCACGGTCACGGATATGCCTGACACGTAGAGATTGTCCTTGTTTTGAGTGACTACAGTCAGGAATGTGTTTGCGCCTCCTGATGGAGATAGAATGCACTCGAGAGTGAAGTCGTTGCCTTGATGTTCGTTGTTGTCGTTCCAGAGTGACGCAGTAATGTGAACGTCTACGTCTACTGTTGTTCCAAGATTGCTGACGGGCACTGCTATAGTCTTTGTCTCTCCTGCGGCCAAAGCAAAACTCGCATCCATGACCAAAAGCGGCGCATTGCTTGGATTCTTTACAAACTTCAGCGTAAAGCCCCCAGTGTAGGTTCCAGTGTTCTTCACGGCAATGTTCATTGTGTCGCTGCCGCCGACGGGTATGTGAGGCACCGTTTGCCCGCTCATCCATGCCATGCTTTGAATTGCGCCAGTTGAGTAGGATGGTCTCCACACGTACGTGTTGGCGAGCTGAGTGCTGATGTCAACGGTGTAAAGCCACAAATACGAGTTCCGAGTTAAAGGCAGCGTCATAACCTTGTTAGCTGTGTCGACCGTGAACTGTCCAGTGTACGGGTTGATTTGAGTTGCCGACAGAGGATCCCCCTTCTGGCTGGCCAGATATTTTCCGAGACTGTTTGGCCTTCCGCTTGCAACCGTGTAAGGCGTGCCAGCGTACATGAGTTGGTCATAGGTAACTTTGTTAGGGTACTTCCAAACATCAAAAACGCTACTCTCGAAACTTCCAACCCCAGGATACCCGTTCGATTGATCCCATTCATCTGTGAGTCCGTTGTAGTTTGTGTACATGCTGCCGTCGGTGTTGACGCCCCACATGGTTCCGAACCAGTCGTTGACGAAGGCTCGCCTATCTGTTGTGCTGCTGCTGAATTTGATGTAGTTTTCCATGTCTTGAGAATCGCGGAAAATGTAGTCGGGACTTCTGAGAATGAAGTAAGAACCAGGGTTGGGAGTTATGCCTGAGCTCAGTTGTCCTTGAAGCTGAAAGCCGACTGTTTCGCTTGGATTTTGAGGATTAGTGAAGCTGAAAGGCACTAAGGCGCCGCTGCCCGTTGCAACAGTATGATAGGTTGTTGCCCCGCCAGGTCCGAGCAACGCGATTTGAGAGCCGTCAGGATTGATTTTGATGGCGGTGATGTCTAAAGGCACGACTGAAGTCCAGTCGTTCGTAGTGCGCCAGTATGTGACGTCCTGTTCTGGAATTGGACCATCATTATGCTTGTTCCACACACCGTTGTCATAGGTTTTGTATTCCTTGAAATAAGTATCATCTGAAATCACGCCCATGTGCATTCCATACGTAGCAGGCAAAACTTTCATGTTGTCAAACTCAGTCAAATGGGTTTGAAGATATGGTTGCCCCACTGTCGCGCTTATTTGAATGCTTGCGTTGGGAAGAAGAACCTGCCCTGTTGGTCCCAAGTTTGTCGTGTTACCTTTAGAATACTGGTCCACTTGAGCCTTGTCAAACTGATAGAAGCAGTGCTCTCCATACGCGGTGTAAGTGGTGGTAAGAACAACCCAATGTCCGCCTACCCATAAACCGCCCTGTTCTGAGCCTGGACGCAGCGGATCGATGTATATCTGGGAAACTGCGAGATTGCCTCCTGTGCTGAGTGGCAAGTATCCTCTGAAATAATAGACTGCACCCACAAGCAGCACTATAAGACCCAAAGCAACCCACTTGTTTCTGGGCGCTGTTGTTTCTGAACGTGCACTACTTCGACGGGGCATCTCAGCCTATCTCATTGAAAGAATACAAGGTTCACAGTCAAAACATAAGTGTGTGTAGCCAAGCAGGATCCCTAACTACGTGCCAAGTATGCGAATCCTGTTTTTTAACGTTGCGATCTGCCCGTTCGTTTTTTCGATTTCTTTGTCAAGCAAGCTTATCTTGCCTTGCTCCACCAGCTCCTTTTGCCGCTCACTCAGAAGCAACAGGTGGTCCTGGGTTAAATGCAGCTCCCCCAGCAAGTCCTCCAGCTGCTGGCCTACATCACGCAGACGCGGGACAACACCCACGCCCTTGAAACGCTGGCTGCCCTGAATAATCTTCTTTCGGTTAAGTTCCGCCACAGACTTGGTGATAGGCTTCGTCTTGCCACGGTCCTTGTAGAAGCCGACAACGGGCTTTGCTTGTTTCGCTTGTCTCTTCATTCTGAACCCTAAAAGAAATATATCAGCGTTCCGAGAGTGCCCTTAGCAGATTTGCCATAAGACGACCAGCAGTTCTCGCAGGATTTATTCATGTAGCTTCACGGGTTAATATATAATTTTAAATCAACCAGCCAGCGCTGTTTTCGGGCGCGATTTCGACGAACGGCATGGTAACCATGGAGAAACTCGTTTTTTACTCAAAAAACGCATTGGGTTCATGGGCCTTTTCAAGAAGTTTCCTTCCCTATGGGAAAAGTCCATGGATTGATGGTCTTGGTTCATAGAATATTTAACGTTCATTGCCCACAGAGGCAGAAAACTTCACGCCCAATCCGAGAAGTCTAAAGACCCACACGAACGTTTTTTTCTTGCCCTACGCGCTTGAGAGAGCCAAACATTATTTCTGTTTTATTCTGCCACGCTTGCTTAGAGGATTGGCAGGAACATAAGGTGGTCTCTTCAGCCTCGATTGAGGTCCATGCGCAGCGCGTGTCAAGCGCCAGGGAGAAGACTCTTTCAAGGAAGTAGGGAGAACAAGCGCGGCCGAAGACCAAAGGTGGATGTGCATGATGATTGAATCGTGACAGGTCGAGGGCTATGCTCTCCTATATGAAAGAACAGGACAGGTTTTATTCAAGAATTAGAACCCCTCTTCACAGAGGCTCGAAATGAGATAGGCGACATTGCTCGGTATACCGAGTATCAAAAATCGCCAACTTACCAGCGCATTATCGCCCTATGCAAGCGACGGCAACCCGCAGCGAATATTTCTTGAAAAAGATTTCTCCATCAGAGAAATGAAGGAGCAGGACCTGCTAAGCAAGGGCGGGGCCTCAACTCATGTTAATTCAACTGTGGTCACGATGACCCCGGTTACCTATAAAGGGCCTGGCAATGCAGTGCCAGCAGTGCCCAGCGGCGTTGCGCCGCGAAGCGTGACTGACAAGAGCAGGCCGATCACCGGGGGCATGATGCACTCGGTGATAAACCTACTTTAACAGAGATTGGCGTTAAGCCTGACGAGTCGAAGCGGTGGCAGCGCAATGCCCTTTTCACGTTCGGAATAAAAGCCGAAAAATAATCAAATATCTCAATATTTAAAACCTCGTTTTTTCATGGACTCTGCCTACAACTCAAACATCTATCCTGAAACCGGCCGGTATGAACACCTCTATTTCTTTCTTGGGAATGATAAATGAGTAGTGAACAAATGGAAAAGATTCTGTCGGATGAGAACGTCATAATTAGACGTTACAAGATCAGGGTCACCGGCAGCAGAGGTTCAACGATTGAAACATCAATCCCCCGCGAGGTAGTTGAGAGGGAGGCGAGGCGCCATGGACTAACGTTGAGTCAAGCACTTGAAAAGCTTGTTGCAGTTTGGAGGTACAATTCCTTCGCAGGGCTGTTCCTTTCCTTTGAGCCTGCAGCGAAAGAAGAGGAGTGACTATCAGACTTGAAGGGAGACAAGGAATGTGAAGAACATCAATGCGAGGGTCTGAAATATTGTCGCTGGCACCCCGAGGAGTGTTACGGAAAGCCTTGGGGGTCACGCGAGCTGCCTCAAGAGGCGAGGACATGACCTTCCGGAGCATTTGGCCAGTATCAGGGAGCCTAAGAAGGCTGTTGTTCCAAAAATCGCTCGTGAAGAGGGAAGAGGTATGGAGGAACGTTCTGTTATTCCAGCAGGCCCCTATCATAAATTGGAAAGGGCGAATGTACGTCGTTTTCTCTGGATCTGCGGGTCCGGGAGTGACTGCTCATGCATAAGGCAGGGTTCACGTATAAGGAGATGCTTCTCTTGGAGAAGCTGCAGGAGCTCATCGACAGAGGGGAACGGAACGGGCTGCTCGAGAAAGCGGCTGTGGAGTTGCGTCTGAGCCCAGTAACAGTGAGGACCCGGCTTAGTCGGCTAAGATCCAAGTATCAGCAAACCAAGATGTTTATGGGTGAATATCGCCATTGGCAACAGACACTCTACCAAAAGACCGGCGGCAAGTTCCACAGTCTCTAAATGCTCTTGAACGAAACTTGCTCGCAGGCGCTTCCTGAGCCTTTCAAGTGACAAAGACGTCTGAAGCGTGGGTGTTAGAGGAGAGGAATTGATCATGCGAATATTTTTGGTTAAATCAGGAATGATAATGGGCTCAGAAGGCACAGGTATAGTTTAGAATTATTTGGTTTTCTCTTCCGTAGACTTTCTTCACCAGATCACCAAGATGAAGGTGTGGGTTATTGGACGGCGGCTTCCAATATTCCAGGTCCAAGACTGGAAGGGCAGTTAGGCGTAGAGTCAAATGGCTACCCCGAATTTGATGGGAAAGCTGTTGAGGTTGTGGCTCGTAAAGCCAATGTGTCAGCTAAAACATTGCCAAAAGAATGGTTTTATTTTTCGGAAAGAAATCAGCAGTTGAACTTGCGTAATGGGAAGCTGAAAATACAAGTAATATCAGCACGATAATGCTTGTAAATCGCCCGATTTGAGACTGTCTGTTCCTCGAGGCAGACGGGGCAAGTCCCTACGCTCAACCATAAAGAACTCCTGAACGGACTTAGGACGTGCGAGAGTCCTGACCATGCATCCAGAACACTTGGAAAGAACGAAAACAGAGGCCAAAAGGAACGGCTGGCGTCAAATGACGCGAGCGACAAGCCTAAAGGAGGGCGTCGAATAAACTCGGAATAATCGATGGTATGGGATTCTTGCCTTCGAATAAAAAACCGAAAATAAAATGAACTCTGGAGGGCCGCGTGGTTGATATTTCTTCTTTGAGACAGGTTGAAAATGAGGTTTTGCCTAATTGTGTCGTGTATAGTGGGATGCAAAGTGTCTTTCTTTGAGTCGAGACAGACGGGCAACATCAACTACCCCCAGGTTGAAGGGCATGGAAAAACTTCTCTCTTCAAACAGTCCCCAGGGATCGTCCTCTGATCGAAGGGCACAGCTTTTTTAACATTTGAAGCTGAAAAACAGAGGCGTTTTTCGTTTACAAAACTCACACGGAGAGCGCGGATTAAAAAAGAATAAACTTGAAATATTGTTTCAGGCTCAAACGCTATGGGAAGTCAACATCAGTTCCTAAAAGAATAAAACTGGAAAAACAAACAATGAACCCATGGACTTTGAACCCTAAAAACATTTTTCGGAAATATTCCCAGCCTTGATATTTCCTGTGTGGGAGTGAAGAAGTGTCCAGAAAAATCCCCGGTGCCTACGAAATTCGCGTGACGTTGAGAGAAGATGAAATCAGGAAACTCGAGGACGGCAAACCTGTTGAGATTGGCAGTTTGAGTTTTGGGCAGCCAATAATGATAACGTTGAAAAGATCAGAGAAGAAGATAGCCTTCAAGGTTGAAACCACAGCGGAAGACCCTGCAGGGCACGTATCACAAAGCTGTAACGGCGCTGCGTTGACCGCGAAAGCATAGCCAATCCGCTATCGTTCTTGCATGTCTCGATGAACCTGCACAAGATTTTCGACTTTATCCATAATCCTTCGGCTGCCCGCCCAGTTTTCATAGCGAGAACCGTTTTGATTGTCGCAAACGTGTCCCAGGCACGTGCCTTGTTGGGACAGACCTGTTCAGCAGCTTGTTTAATTCTTTCCTCGTTGACGCCTCCTCTTGGAAGCTGAGCTACAGTGGCCAAGACGTCAGAAAGACAAGTTGGCATTGAACACCAAGCCCTAATTGAACCCTTACATTTTGAACAGGTTAACGAAAACGTTCCATCTGCCAAAATTAGTCCCCACCTGTGCTCACAAGTCTTCACTACAACGGGCGACGATGTGGGCTCTCCATCCACGAGCAGGTCGACCCTACTCTGCTCGCAAAAGCCACAGTTCAGCGCGCGCGCACGCGCGTCTGAGCAATAGCAGATAACACCAGCACGAGGTTGCACTAAATCCCCTGTGTTGAGTAGACCACGGATTGCTTTCAAATAGATCCCTCTACTCATCACATGTTGTTTTCGTATAAGGAATCGTTCAAGAGTTGTTTCTTTCCAGTATGGAAATTTGCACAGAAGAGCGAGGATCCGCTTTTTGGCCGCCTGTATCTTCTCAACTTTCAAATTCGACCGCCTGCTCAAATTATGCGTATCATCCCTATATCAGCCTTTCCATGGTCTGGATGTGAAACCACTTTCGCATAATGTTGCTGAGACGTGGCTCTGACCAGGCCCGACGGTTTTACTTCCCGTATTTCTCTATTGAGGAATGTATTACGATTGTGAGTCAAAAAGAAGACAAGTCGTCAAGGAATGAAATTCGAATAAACGCCAGAGTCCCGCGTTCGCTCAAGGACTTAATGAAGAAGTTTGTAGCCCTCGACACCCACTTAAACGAAAGCGACCTGATCAGGGACTCGATCCGGGAAAAGATTCAGCGGGACGCTCCCCAACTTTATAGTCAACTTTTCGAGGAGGCGTTGAAAATGGATCAGTCTGATAAGCGCGCGCAAGGGGTGCAATAAGAAATGCAAAAGTCTACCGTAACGCTTGACCAAGCGGTGATTCTGGGCGAAGTCCAAGAACTCAGAAAAACGGTTGAAGACGTCAGACGAGTCCTCGAGGAGTTGAAGGAAAGGGTTGTAAGAACCGAGGCAGACCTCAGCGTTATAGAAAGTGGCTATCATGCGATCTATAATGCTTTAGAAATCAATGGTCTGATGTCTGCAGGCGAGCCCACTGTTCCTGCTAAAACACAGGGGAGTCAAAAAGAGCCAACAGTAGCCGTTTCAGAAGAAACGTTCACAATTTTGAGGTTTGAAGAGCAACAGGGCGCCAAAATCGGAAGTTACGCCGTTGCTTACAGGAACAACAACCTCGAAGACAAGTGGACCAGCGCACACAACATTCTTCACGCTTCTAATGCAACGATCAAGGTTAGATATTATGGTCCGGGCTACGTTCACAGCTACTGGCTCTATCAAGAGAAGATCTACAGGCAAAAATTGAAGCCGAAAGTTGAGGGAGATAAAAAATGAGCTCTCAGGATGAGTTGAAGGCTGCAGCTCAAGTTTACCATAACCTCGGCATCCCGGTTGTTCCCTTCATAATTTGGAAGGGAGACAAAGGACTCTACGATAAGAAGCCTTGTGGTATTTCTTCCTGGGATGAATGGGAAACTCGGCCGCAGACAGATGAAGAGTTCAATGCTCTTCCCTGGGAAAAGGCTAACGGGCTCGGCGTTCTATTAGGCATTCGAGCAAACAACGGGCTCTTTTTAACAGTGATCGACCATGACACGAAGGGCTCAACTTTAACGGAAGAAGCCAAGGCGAAGGGCAAGGCACTGCTGAAGGAATTTCCAACTACCCAAACTCAGAGGACGGCAAACGATGGAATACATCTGATCTATTGGAGTCGGGAACCAGCAAAAACCGACGGAACCTTCCATAATTCATGCGCGTTGGAGAAGCTGGCTGAAAAGAAACTGGTTGTTATGGCTGGTATGGGCTATGTGTTTCTAAACGACAATTCACCTACAGAAGTCGAAAGCATTGAGGCAATCTTCTATGGAATACTGAAGAAACATGGAGAAAAGGGAAGGAAGGGAGAGAAAACATCAGAAACACCAGCACGCACGCAGGTGAAGAGTTACAGTAGTGTCAAATATTGTTGTGGGGTAGCTCTGGAACGTGACCAACACATCACACATTTGATGCGTCTCGCCATCGCAGCTGAGTTTAAGAAAGCCGGGTGGACTGAAGCTGAAATCGTTGAACTGTTTCAGAAGCAAGACGACTTCGATCGAAAAACTTGCCTAACACAAGTGAACAGTGCAGACCCAGGCAAGGTTGCGACGTGTGATTCTATCGCAGAGATGGGCTATTGTTATCCGGACTGTCCAAGGTTGAAAAGGCAAAGCATGGCTGATAAGCTCGTGAAATTATGTATTGACGAGAAAGTCGAGTTCTTTCATGACCAGACGAGAACGCCATACGCGCGAGTCAACCAAAATAGTGTCAATGCAACCTTAGCTACAAGGAGTAAGGACTTCAAAACTTGGCTGGCGAACTCACTGTGGAAGAGAGAACGGAAGGTCCCAGGGACTGAAGCTCTGAACAGCGCACTAAACGTGTTGGAAGCAAAGGCATTTTTCGATGATAATGTTACGACGGCCCCGCCGACTCCATCGGTCAATGACGCTTATGACGCTACTCCGTCAAAAAGTAGCGTCATGGTTTCGTATGGAAAAAGCATGGACAATGACGCTAATGACGCTAATGACGCTACTTTATCCTCTTCTCACACACGGCTGTCTGGTAGCGAGCGGGTGCTGTACAACCGTGTTGCACCTCTAAAAATGACTGAGAAACTCAAGAGGGGACTAAAAAATGCACAAGCAGACACACGTGTTAGAAGAGGTGAAAGTAGCGTCATAAGCGTCATAGCGTCACAAGTCCATGAAAATGATGGGAAAAAACATGACGCTACTTTCGACCATGAAGCGTCATTAGCGTCATTGGCTGAAGAACTGACTGCAGACGGCATATGGATTGACATGGCCGACGAACGTTGGCGTGCCATCAAAGTCACTTCTGAAGGTTGGCAAATCATTAATGATCCACCCATTCTGTTCAAGCGTTACAGCCATCAACAACCGCTTATCGAGCCTCAACCAGGTGGTGACCCATGGAAAATTCTGCCGCTCTGTAACATTAACCCCCTAACTGAGGAAGACAAGAAAGCCTGCCTGCCTCTGATCGTTGAGCTGCACAGTCTTCTCATTCCAACTATAGCACATCCGCTCCTCGTGCTTCATGGCATTCAGGGGAGCGCAAAAAGCTGGACCCTCAAACTCATTCGAAGCCTTATGGATCCCTCGGCTATGGAGGTGTTAACTCTGCCAAGAGACGAGCGGGAGCTGGTGCAGCAGCTTGACCATAATTGGTGTTGTTTTTACGACAATGTGTCGAGCTTGCCTACTTGGATGAGTGATATGTTCTGCCGGGCTGTCACTGGAAGCGGTTTCTCAAAAAGGGAGTTGTACAGCGACGATGAGGACATTATTTACAATTTCAAACGATGTGTGGGGCTGAACGGTATCAACGTTGCTGCTCAACGTGGAGACTTGTTGGATCGTAGTCTGTTGCACCAGATGCAAAGTATCCCAGAGGAAAGACGGCGAACGGAAGAGGATCTGAGGGCGGAGTTTGAAAAGTGTAAGGCCGACATTTTAGGCGGCTTCTTGGACACGTTGGTCAAGGCGCTGAAGGTGTACCCGTCGATAAAGCCGAAAGGGCTGTTCCGGATGGCTGACTTCACAAGATGGGGCTGCGCCATCTCTGTGGCCTTGGGATACACAGTGGAAGACTTCATCAGTTCATACGAAACAAAGGTTAAAACCCAAATCGAAGAGGCGGTATATGCGAGTCCTGTTGGGACAGTCTTCATGTCTTGGATGGAAGGCAAGCAGGACTGGGAAGGGAAACCAACCGAGCTCTATTCTGCTTTACTTGTTCAAGCCAAGGTTCTCGGCATTAGCACCCGTCAAAAGGGTTGGCCGAAGGCTCCGCACATCTTAGTCCGGCAAATCAACGACTTAATACCTTCACTGAAATCGCTGGGCTGGGAGGTCACGTCGGACCGTACTACTGCTTCAAGAAAAATAACGATAAAAACGAGCGTCACAAGCGTCACGAGGGGCACACCGCTTTCTGACCTTGTTAAAGTTTACCAGAGCGTTGAGCTCTTAGCAGACCGTGAATGTGGTGTTTGCGGCTACAGCAAACCCACGATTTGGGTAGCTCACACTGTCAAGGACTCTACTATTTCGATTTGTGAGGATTGTGTCAGGGCTTTTGAAAAAGCCAGGAGAGCTGCAGAACAATGAGTTCTCCGTTGCCAGGGGTTGAAACTCAACACTGGCAGGTTGACCGGGAAACCGGCTTTCTATACTACGTTGACGAGGGCGTCAGGTATAAAGTAGCTCAGATGATGATCGTTGCCAACGGGACTTGTGATTTGTGTGTAGCTTCCGACGAACATGGGAACCTCAACATTAAAAAGACGAGTGAAACACCAGAAGAAAGGGTTTTGGCGACAAGCAAATACGATTGGCTCTGGGTCGAGTTTGAAAAGCCAATCCGTGGAACACAATGGTCAATGGTCATGGAAGTCAACGAAGTTATTAAACGCATGGTCGACGTGGTTTTATCGTATCGTCCTTTTGAACGTTGGGCTCCTGGCCAGCCTGGAAAAGACTTTGAGATGTATGCTCGAGAAAAATACCACTGCGCGTCGCCAACAGGAGAGTCTTAGTGATCTCCAAAGAGGCGAGCTTGATGACGTTGTCTCCACCAGTGTTCGGCAGTGAATGTACGCTTTGCAAATTGTGGCGAAAGCTGCTCCCTTGGCAAGTATCATTGAACGGTTCTTGGGCGCCAATCTGTGCCGAATGCGGGAAAAACATCTTGATTCGACAACTCCACTCGAGCCTGCTTGCCCCATTCCAAAAGGACGAGTTGTTTGAGGCTCTCCTACGTTTCGGTGTGAACAAGCTTGAAGCTGAGTTACTGATCGGCAACCTCATGAAAGAAAGATCAATTCTCGAAACCGCAGCCGGGCTCTTTTGGTCCGATTCTTCAAAGTCGGACGAGGTTGTCAAGCCATTGGTCGCCGGGGCCGAGCGAGAACAGAAGCCTCGACACGTGTTCCGAAAGAAAACCGCTCAAGAAGTTTTCCTACAATGTGTGAAGTTGTCCCGGGAAATTCGAAGTCGGACAGATCAAGGAGATCGGTGACATGCGAATTCGTCGCCAACCGTGTAGGCAGAGAGGAATGGCTGTCGTTCGCTTTTGCCATTTTTAGTCGTCCAAAAACCGAGGCATCGGAACGTCGCTCACCAGCAGCGAGCGTCTTGGGCAGCCCCTCATATCGGGCCTACACCACGGAAGGGGAAAAATCCGCCTCCATCGCCTGCTTTCATACTTCGCACACCTCGAACCTTGGACTTTGGAGGTGGCTGCAGTTTTGCAGTCTCCAAGGCGGACTCCTAAGCTTCCACGGCCCAAAACCCAGGACGCCGAGGCTCACTGTACTTCCACGTGGTAGTCTGGGGCTATCTTTGACAATGCTTTTTTGAACGTACGTGTACTGTTGATCGAGACAACCGTCATGAATCGGAACATTCCGCTCGAAGGTATGTAGTCAGAGACTTCCCCCCACCATGCCGCAATTCTGTCTATATCATTCGTCGTCTTTTGAAGACTCTCTTTGCCCTCACCCGCCAGCATGTCGCCGTAAAGAAAAAGTCCCGGCGCTTCTTTGCCAACTCCTTCATAGAGCTTCCTCAGAGCCATCTCCAGATAACACGCTGTAATGGTGACATTGAACATGTAGGGGTTGATGTCCGCAATCGTCTCTTGGAAAATCTGTGCCGAGATTGATGTGCCTCCGACACTTAGAGGTTTAGCCTGCCCGGGTATGCGAATAGTCAAGTTTGGCATCTTCACTTTGTAAGAAGGGTCAAAGTTGAAGAGTCTCTCTGACCCTTGGTCTTGCTCTCCTTCCACCTTTCCGTCTGTTTCTGGCACTGGCATGATTATTGGAAGTGTTAACTTGTTTCCTAATTCCCTGATAAGGAACTGGTCAAGCATCTTGTACACGCCACCGAGGAACAGTAAATAATTCTTTAACAGGTTCCTGCCCTTGGCCAACAGTTCAGCTGGAACATCGTAACTTTCCAACTGGCCGATGAACCACGCGACCAAATCAAGGTTTGCGTGCGTACCAAGCAGATCTTTTCCGATTTTACTGGCAGTTTTCGATGAGTAAGCTCCTCTTCCAGTCCTTATTATTCTGCCGTCACTGCCGTCACTGCCGTCACTGAGCGCGCGCACTAATTGTTTCAGGTGCGTATGAACCGCCTGTCGACTTATGCATCTTTCAGGTTTCCATCCTTCATCAGTCCCCCCATGGTCATGAATGAACTGCCTTTGCGTTTTCTTATTGTCCTCCTTGACTTTCTCCTTCAAGGACTTCATGATATCGAAAACTGAAATAGGGCTCCAAGGACGCGCTCGCGCTTCGATTATCTCACAGATGAGCTTGTCATTCTTGTCCCATTGGGCTACTTGCCATCTGTCCCTTTCTTTTTTCGTTCTGCCAACCAAGAACCGTCACCTCAAACGACTTGACAAGAGTCTAAAAGGAAGTAACCCCGATATATGTTTTACGGTGTTAAACTGTGCCAAATTGCGTTATTGGTGTTCGAGTCACCCCCGAGGATAAAGAACTCTTAGTGAAGGTTAGCAAGGCCCGGGGTGAAGATATCTCAGACTTTGTCAGGAGAGCCTTCCGCAAAGAACTTGCTTCGCTGTCGTACCTTTCTGATGACGACAAAAAAGCACTGGGGGTTCCATGTGCAGCGACGTCTTCTGGAGGTAGAACATGAGTTCCTCTCTCACGCGCGAAGAGATCCGATGCGTATCCCGCGGTGAAAGTGACGCAGCGCGCCCTCGCGCTGCGACTAAGGCGATTGTACCCAGACGTATGTTGCCAAGAACGCAAGAAGCCGACTACTTCAGCCTTGAAGGGTTACAACGTCTAACAGCAACGACCCCTGAAAACTTGGATCGCTTAATACTTAAGGAGCTCATAGACAATGCCTTAGACATCTGCGACGAAACCGATAATCTACGAACCCCCACAGTCTCCGTTAATGTCGCAAAAATCAATGAAACCATGGTGCTTCAAGTCGATGATAACGGCTCAGGCATAACCGCGGAAGGAATCAGAAAAATCACCGACTTCAAACGACTCTACAGCAGCCGTTTTCACTTTAAGTATCCAACCAGGGGGGCTTTGGGAAATGCTTGGAAAGCCGTTATTGGGGCAAACTTCGCCCTGTTCCATGCGAAGCAGATGGAGCAGATTCCCATTTCTGTCCTGAGTGGAAACACAAGGTACGACTTTCATGGCGAATACGTCAATGGTGAAGTTGTGGTTCCTCCACCCGTTCAAACTGAAATCAAGAAGAGAATTGGCACGACTGTAATGGTTCACTTGCCGATCTACGAAGGAACGTGGGGTAACTCAGAACGTTACCAACATGACGTAGAATCCTTCGCCTTTTTCAACCCTCAAGCAAGAATCACTTTTCAAGGCACCATAATCGCGGACAGTCGACCGTCAACAGCCAAAAACAAGGAAAAACCACGAGAAAGTCCTCATCACTTGAGCCAAAATGAACACGTGCAGAGATTTGAAACGCAAGTCAGAGATCAAGTGGAATGTGGAGAACACCCGAAACTTAACAGTTACATTCGCCAGTGGTATGGTGCGAGTCGACAAATAAAGGAGATCCGTGAAAAAGCCAACATGAAAAATTGCCTTGAAGAGAAACTTCTGGGCAAGCGGGAAGAGATTATTAAACTCCATGAGGCCATGAAAAGTGTGTGCGCGTGTCCCGGTCCAAACATTCTACCCCAAATCGGGAGAACAAATCTTGGATACAGAATTGAACAGATCGACGGGTTGCTGCCTGACTACACTAAAAGCTTCAAATATAAATCCTCTAAAAAAACTAGCATCCTTACGGAAGGAGAAAGCGAGATCAGAGTTCCATACGTGCTTGAAGTGGCAGTCGGAGTTACCAACACACCTGGTCGACGTATCCACGTCGGCCTGAACCGCAGCATAAAAATGGAAGACCCTTTCGGCAGAATCGTTTTCTTCCAAGAACATAACCAAGATTGGGTCGGTGTCAAAGGTATTTGCGAGAAGAACTGGATTGGACGCGATCAACCGGTCACAGTGCTGGTTCACATAACTTGTCCAAACATTCAATATAAGGACCCGGGCAAAACAGAGATAAACACTGACGTATTCGATATAGGAGACACAATCAACCGAGCAACGAAGTTCTACAAGCGAGCCAAAAAGCGGTTTGAACTGCTGCGAAACTCCGACGGAGAAACCGTCATCCCAGAAGAACAGAAGGAAGCGACTTTCGCTGTTTTACCTGAAGCTGTCGAACATGAAACGAGCAACGGCAAGTTTCCCCATTACAAACAACGAATGTTATGGTACAGCGTCAGAAAGCGGCTCGATGAGAAAAGCTGGAGCGCGCTCTGTCCTGAGTACGAGTATTTCCCTCAGATTCTAGACCTGTACCAAGAGGAAAAAGGCATTAAACTTGATGGTCTACTGCTTGAAGCAAACTCGATTTTGCATGAACCTCGAAACAACCAACTAACGTACCTTTCAACCAAGGGCGAAGCAGAACATCAAATACCTGGATGGCAATACAACAAGATTATAGCCATTGAAAAGAAAGGTCCAACAGATGCTCTCGTCGCCAACAAGCTACCTGACATCTTAGACATGGCAGTAATAGGAATGCAAGGCGAACCAGCAAAAGCAGTTCGCATCTTTTTAAAACGTGTTGAAAAGACCGCGAAGGAGAGAAATGAAAATATCTTCATTGGCAGCGTACACGATGCAGACATTTGGGGAAATGGCATTTACCTAAGTCTCAGTAAACCGACTGAAAGAATGAAAAGCAACTGGATAACTGTCGTTGATCTTGGCCTCTCAATCACCGAAGCTATCAAACTCGGCTACAAACCTGAGAAAATGATATTTAAGAAACCGCGCAGGATACCTCAGAAAATCCTTGACTACTTGCCTGAGCAAGAATTGTTGGCCTTGACTGGTCTGACTGACAGAAAGGACTTACAGAAACCCCTGAAATGTTCTTATAGAATCGAATTGAATGCCTTCACGCCCGAAGACTTTCTCAATTGGCTCACTGGAAAACTTGAGGACCAAGGCGTTAAACTGAAAGTGCGTCCCCCCGACAGTATTGTGGAACAGGAAACACACAAGCGAACCGATGAAGGTCTTGAAAAACACATCAAAGACCTAATGTTCCAACAAGCTGGAGGCATGGAAACCGTCAACCAGTTGAAGGCAGAGATCACAAGTAAAAACGACCTTGACCATTTAGACGTAAGGCCACAGCTTGACGAAACCCTGAAAACCTTTCCGGTTGATGGCTGGAGAGAGATCATACAACAACAAGTCAACTCACATGTCGAAGGCATATTCAAAGACCCAGAAGCAACAGATGAGGCTGTAAAATACATCCTTGACCAGCTGGACGGGAACAAAACACAAAAACTGCTCAGAGTAGGCATGCCTAAAACTGCAAAAAACCCAACTTTGTCGATTCTTGACAGTCCGGTTGCCGCGAGCGGCGTCGAGCAAGACGAGACGAAGAGCTGAGGGAGACTGAAATGTTGAAAGTGAACGTCGGAGCGAGAAATCGGGCGACGCCCTGCCAACGATGCGGCAGAAGATTGGGCGACGTCGGCAAACACGCATTTTTGACAAGTCGAGGACGAGCCTTCTGCAGCGATTGCGGTTTAATGTTGGAGGACTCGACGGTTACAATAGAGTCCGTTCATGAAAGGCGAAGGCAACATGTCGACGGGAAAGGCTTTGTCTGCCACAATG
>Ga0315280_10006323_pt1 | contig 16415 bp, 14 predicted proteins | sample YL17G06_40_MG_FD_203697 | JGI IMG/M metagenome (GOLD analysis project Ga0315280, IMG submission 203697) | Sediment microbial communities from Yellowstone Lake, YNP, Wyoming, USA - YL17G06_40 | ecosystem: Environmental > Aquatic > Freshwater > Lake > Sediment | place: USA: Wyoming | collected...
GGCTTGGAAAGCCAAGGGCCAAGTAGTGGCCATGACAGGCGACGGAGTCAATGATGCTCCCGCACTCAAGATGGCTGACATAGGCGTTTCAATGGGCATAACGGGCACTGAAGTGACTAAGGAAGCGGCAGACATGGTGCTAACAGACGACAACTTTGCATCCATCGTGAAGGCGACAAAAGAGGGACGCGAGATCTACGACAACATCAAGAAGTACTTGACTTACCTGATGCGCTGCAATATCATGGAAATCCTCGTAATGTTCATTGCAGTAATCTCTGTCCCAATCCTAGCAAGAATGAACCCGTCAGCCACGGATGCCGCCATAGTAGGCAGCTCAACGATAGCGTTGACGGCGGCACAACTTTTGTGGGTGAACCTAACTACTGACGGGTTGCCCGCCATCGCGTTAGGTATTGACCCCGGCGACCCAGACGTAATGGAGAGAAAACCGCGTGATCCAAACGAGAGCATCTTCACACGCGAAGTCAAAGCCTACCTGTCTCTGACGCCGATACTGATGACGACCCTGCTCTTATTCGGATACTTCTACTATCAACCATGGTTGCCACCTACCATAGACGCAGCAGGCAGAATAATATACAACCCTTTGCTTGAAGCCCGAACGCAGTTGCTCACGTCTATGATCCTCATGGAACTAGCTAACGCGATATCGGCACGATCTCTCAAGTACCCCGTGTGGAAGGTAGGGGCGTTCAAGAACAAATTCCTGTGGTACACTGTTGCATTATCTTTTATCCTTCAGCTCTTCGTACTCTACACGCCAGGAGTCAACTCGGTGTTCGACGTGGCCGCTCCCGAACCACTTGACTGGGCGTTTGCAATACTATTCACGGCAATAACCTTCTGTTCGCTTGAGACTGCAAAGTGGATAACGAGCAGGAGACGCAAGAAGCCGGTTTAGAAAGACTTAAATGCGAAGCAATGGGAAAAAAGCGTCTAACAATAGAAATTGAAGGACTGAAAAGGAATGAGCGAAAAAAAGGCAAATCCTGCGCCACTTGGACTGCTGGGCTTCGGACTGACAACTGTTTTACTGAATTTGGCCAATGCTGGCGTTTTTTCTTTGAACAGCATGATTCTAGCAATGGGCATCGCCTACGGCGGATTGGCTCAAATCGTAGCAGGCGCAATGGAATACAAGAACGGAAACACGTTTGGCACAGTTGCATTCTCTTCTTACGGCTTTTTCTGGTGGTCTCTTGTCGGCTTGATCTTGCTACCGAGCGCGGGCCTCGGAGTTTCACCATCTGAACCAAATGCTATGGCAGCATATTTCTTCATGTGGGGCCTGTTCACTTTCGTGATGTTCTTCGGGACATTGAAGGCAAACAGGACAATCCAATTTGTCTTCATGAGCTTGGCAATTCTGTTCTTCCTCCTGACTGCCAAAGAACTGACCGGAGACGCAACATTGGCCACAATAGCTGGCTACGAGGGAATCATCTGCGGACTAAGCGCAGTCTACCTCGGCTTGGCTCAAGTATTAAACGAGGCCCACGGAAAAGCCTCCCTCCCCATAGGCCCCGTAAGCAAATAAACGCCTTCACCCTTTTTATTTTCAACCAAAAACGTTTATATTTTCGAAAGAACGTTTCTCCACAAATTCACAGAAGGCTAGAAGATGTCAGAAGCCAGTTTACCGTTCGATGACAAAGTGTATCCAGGAAAAAAATTGAAAGACGAATGGGAGAAGTCGATAAAGAACCCGCAGGAGTTTTGGGCTGAAAAGGCTAAGGCCATCGACTGGTTCAGAACTTGGGACAAAGTGCTTGACGATTCTAACCCGCCCTTCTACAAGTGGTTCCCAGGCGGCAAACTCAACATATCCTACAACGCGTTGGACAGGCATTTGAATACACCTAGGAAAAACCAGCTTGCCTACATTTGGGAAGGCGAAAACGGCGAGGTTAGAACCTACACTTACTATCAGCTTTACAGAGAAGTGAACAAACTGGCAAGAGTCTTCAAGAACTTTGGACTCAAAAAAGGCGACAGAGTGGCAGTCTATCTGCCTATGATTCCTGAACTGCCGATCGCGTTGCTTGCAATAGTTCGAATCGGCGGAGTCCACTGTGTGGTCTTTTCAGGTTTCAGTGCTGAAGCACTTGCAGACAGAATGAACGATTGTGGGGCCAGAATACTCGTAACTGCAGACGGAGCTTACCGTCGAGGAAAAACAGTCATGTTGAAAGACACCGCAGACCGTGCGGTGGCAAACACGCCAGGCGTCGAAAAAGTGATTGTGGTGAAGAGGACGGGACAACAGATTCCAATGAAAGAAGGGCGAGACTACTACTATCACGAAGCGCTTGCCAAGGTTGAAGCAAACGCTTACGTTCCTGCAGAACCCATGGAAGCAACTGAGCCGCTGTTCATACTCTACACGTCTGGAACCACAGGCAAACCGAAAGGAGTTCAACATGGCATAGGCGGATACCTAGTGTGGGGATACTGGACGCTGAAATGGGGTTTCAACCCCAACGAGGAAGACATTTGGTGGTGCACCGCAGACGTCGGCTGGATCACAGGTCACACATACAACGTCTACGCACCCTTGGCTCTAGGAGTAACTTCATTCATTTTTGAAGGCACACCAGACTATCCGGCACAAGACAGATGGTGGGAACTCATCGAAAAGCACGGAGTCACCATACTGTACACCACGCCAACTGCGATCAGAATGTTCATGAAGTTCGGAGAGCAATGGGTAACCAAACACGACTTGAGCACGTTGAGGCTTTTGGGAACAGTCGGCGAGCCCATCAATCCTGAAGCATGGAAATGGTACTACCGCATTATTGGAAAAGAAAAGCTGCCGATCGTGGACACGTGGTGGCAGACCGAAACAGGCGGATTCATGATAGCACCGCTACCGGGGATAGAGCTCGTTCCGCTCAAACCAGGCTCAGCCACAAACCCTTTGCCCAGCATCTTGGCAGAAGTTTACGATGAGAAAGGACAACCCACGCCGACAGGCGTCAAAGGCTTCCTCGTCATCAAAACGCCATGGCCAGGCATGCTTGAAACTCTATGGAAAGATCCTGACAGATACAAGCAAACCTACTTTGGCAGATGGCCAAACATCTACTACACAGGCGACTACGCAGTAAGAGATCCAGATGGATACTTCTGGCTCCTCGGAAGGGCTGACGAAGTCTTGAAAGTCGCAGGACACAGAATAGGCACTGTTGAACTTGAAAGCGCACTTGTTTCGCATCCTGCAGTCTCAGAAGCCGCAGTAATGGGCAAAGAAGATCCCATCAAAGGCGAAGTGCCAGTGGCTTTCGTCGTGCTAAGAAGCGGCTTCTCACCATCTGAAGAACTGCGCGCAGAGCTCATAAAACACGTCAGAAACACGATCGGCCCGATAGCCACGCCCGACGCAATCGTGATCGTCAACAAGCTGCCAAAAACACGCAGCGGAAAAATCATGCGGCGACTGTTGAAGGCAGTGCTGGTCGGCGCAGCGCTAGGCGACGTTTCAACGCTAGAGGACGAAGCATCAGTCGAAGACGTTAAGGCAACATACGAAGAGCTGCGAAAACAACTGGACAAAAAGTAGCCTAGACACTCACTTTTCATTTTTCAGAAACAGATTTCTCATTCAGAAAAATATCAGCCTTGAATTCCTCACTCTTTGCGAACATGCGACGCGTGTTGAGGATGCGATGTCTCATTTTCCAAGATGTTCGACGGTTTTCACGTAGAGTCCCTGAAAATGCTCCCCAAAACTAGTGTCGACCTTCTCCTTACGCAGCACAAAAATCCAAGGCTCCAGCTTCTTCCAAGTCGAAACTATTTCGTGGCCCAGCCGGTCGACTATAACGTCAAGGTCGACAAACTTCTTATCCACCATAAAGCCGACCTGCTCGAAAAAAGCAGCCACTTCGTAGGCATAGTCAACAACCTCAAAGTTGACTTTCTCCTCAGCCTTGTACACCTCATAATCCTCAAATTGAAACTCCTCTTCAATCCATCGTATAGCCCTCCGGAGCCTGTCACCCTCTGCCCACTCAAAAAGCTTCATCGAAATCTCCATGTTCCTATGCTGCTCCATGTGCCTAAGCTGAAGCAAGATGAAAATCGCCGCAGAGACCCCTGTTATGGCCGAAATTGTGGCAGCCCATTCCGTAAGCGAGACCAATCTGGATTAAACCCCAAGGACATTGAATTGAATCAACATATAAAGAATATGCGCTCAAGCGCGGCGCGCGCGAAATAACGCACTGAAGGATTGTCCTCTCCGAGCAACCAGTCTGCTGGGCCAGCTTTCAACCACAATCGCCAATCACTCATTTTTCAAACCTTATCCTTGAATGCCACCTATCTTAACTTCACCCACAATCGCTAAAAACCACGCGGTTCTCTTCATCCTCAGCTAAAAATCAAGCAGCATAAGTCTAGCGTTTGACACGAATTTGAAACTGGCTACCTCAACCGCAAGCCTAATCTTGAATATTGTAAACGTTATAGCTTAGATCAGCATACTACCCTTCGGCAAAGCAAAAGCAGTCGTAAACTTGGGGAAGCAGCATTTGAAAGCGGATGAGGCGCCAGACTCGGGCATTGCAGCTTCTGGAAAGGCTGTTCTCTATCAGGAATTCGACGGCACAAAGCACGAAGTTGATCTGCCGTTAACTTCATTTGTCGATATCAAGAAGATGATCATTGAGCTCGGCTTGCCATCATACATCGATCTGGAATACTTCCCGATGCGCACCGCGATCGCGACGATTTGGGCTTCTCAGAAAGCACACGAAATTCACAGGCTCTATTCTCAGGCATTTGAAAAACAGGTCAGCAACAAGCCCATCTCAGCGTTGTTGTTCGGCGGAGGAGCGATGAAGTTTCATTGCAGCCACTCCAACGGCAAAGGATCATTGTCAAGAGCCATAAAAGATGTAGACATAATCGTTCCAAAGAGCCAAGGCGTAAGCTTCTGCAAGCTTCTTCTAGGCATGGACAAGGCTTTTGGAACACAGTTCAGATATTTCAGAACCAAAGGAGACACACTTTTCAACGCGATGAGACAGGGCCAAAGATACAGAATCAGAACAATAAGTGGCGTTACCGCCGAAGGATATCCAACAGTCACCGTGTTAGATATTTTCTGCGATTCCATTGATCTGCGCCACAAGATAGAAGTGAAAGACAGCTTCGAACGATGTAGCGAAAACCTGTACACAATTGGTTTAGAGTATATGATACTGTCGAAGGCTCAATTCATCGTGGATGCCCTGAAAGCTGATGCACAAACGCTCAGGGAGCGCGGGCAGGACTTCAGAATCTTGACTTATGAGTACTATTCGCCTGAAAAGGTAATTCTTGGAATGGAAGAAAAAGACATCAGAGACATCTGCTCGGTCTTCCTTGACCACACGATTAGTGAAGGAAAAGAGAGCATCAGCCCACAGAAGATGCGGAAGGTTCTGGAAAAAGACAAGAAGATGGCCATGACGATAACGCTGAATCTTCGAAACATGACTCAAAGAACTGAACTACTGGGCAAGTGGCTGAACAAGAACGAAGTTGCCACAGTGACCGACAGGATAACAGCTTTACTGAATGTTTTGCCAAAAGTTGACAAGAAATGGAACAAACCCTGGTGGAATACTGCGGTTGAAACACCGCTGATTGGCTGACTGCCTATTTTTTCAGTATTAGCTGTCTTATAGCCATGTAAGCTTCCTTTCTGGACACACCCGCCCTAGACAAGGGTAGGTCAAAGGTCTTGTCATTCGAATGTAATCTTAAGCATGTTTCATGTCTTGGCGTGATGTAAATCGTTACGTCAGAGTAGTTTGACCATTTGCCTTGTTTTAGACTGTTACCTTGCTTGAGTTGGAAGCCCCTGCTGGTCAGTGTCAAGACAGTGTGATAACGTGACTTATAGATTTGGTGTCCAATTATGAGGCAAAACCCACCCATGAATAAGAGCGTTATAGGATGAAGCGCCTGATTCAATCCAGACAATGCGATGGCTATCAGTGCCAAGACACCGAAGAAAAACACCAATGTGAAGCCCTTCAAATAGCTTACTAGATCGAAAACCTCAAATCGTGCCTCTGTAAGCTTGAGTTGCTTTGCAAGACCTTTTCCAAGCACATTGTCCGAAAAGATCTTCTCCTTGGACGCCAAACTAAAGGCAGCTACGCCTATGGTTTTTTCAGTTATGCCTGTGACGATGTCTTTCAGGTTTTTTTGGAACGGTTGACTTTGAACCAAACCCAAAAAGACCCAGTCATCCTCTCCAAATTTGCTCTTGAATGAAAGAATGATTTTTCTCAGAAACTTCGGGTCAGTCTCTTGTCCCGTGTAAAGTAGAAAATGAATCTTGTATCTTGGTGTTACGAAAGCTGAGTATATTCTCGAGAGAAAGAAGCCTTTCTCCTGCAGACTTCCCGTAGCGTATACTGGGAAGACTACGTCACCAATCGTGTAGTCTCTGCGAATCTCGTTGAAATTGGCTAACCACCTCAAACTACCTTTGGCCAACTGTTCTTCGACCATGTTTTCGACAAAATCGAGCTCCAGCACTTTGTAGCACCAACAGTTGCGAGTATTGGAAAAATAAAAAGGGGAGGATATTTAAGGTTATTCTGGTGGGATGCTTAGATATAGAGTGTGCATGTCTACGCCTTTTGTTGTGTTGCGGTACATGTGGTAGAGATACAGCAGCAGCCCGAATCCGATGAACAGGAAAAAGCCTAGTGCGCTTACGATGTCACCTGAGGTGGCGCCCGTGGTGAAAAGCGACCAGACCCATGGGTTTGCTTTCAAGATCGTGTACAAAGTGAAGCTTGATGCTAGTGTTGCAAAGAATCCGAGTCCTACCACTGTACCAACCGAATGCTTGACTGCGGCTCTGTCGTAGATTTCTCGTCTTTCCAATGGAAGCAGCATGCATGAAACGCAGAACATTGTCAAGAACAGCGCGTCGAATATGTCTGTTCCACCTACTCCGGCAAATCCGAAATAGTAGTCCAATCCTAGATAGCCTGCTTCAACTCCGCATGCGGGAATTGCGAAGAGCGCGGTGACAACTATTGCCCACACTGGCGCGTGCCATTTTTCGCTGACGTAGGCAAATCTTTCAGGCATCATTCTGTCAAAAGACATAGCGAAGAAGGTTCTGGAAGCCACAAGAAGGAACGGTGGAATGTCGTTCGCAACCCAAAGTACACCGCCAACGGCGACTAGATATGAAAGGATACCGAGGTCCATGCCCCTTGCCGTCATGGAGGCAATCCCCGTGCTCCATGCCTTCTGGAAGTTAGGAATAGCTGCTCTTGCCACATCTATGCTCATAGTTGCTCCCGACGGTAACGTTGAAGGCGGATAACTTAGCCAAGCATAGGATTGGAAGAAGCTCCATTGATGTCCTGAAGCGTCAGTGAACTGACCCACGCCCATGGCAGATATCGACGAAAGCGATGAGGCTAGAAGGTAGGTTACCAGAATTATTAGCCCAGAACTCAGTAGCACCAATGGGAGTTTCTTGTTTGCTTCTTTGACTTCACCTGCAAGGAATGTCGTTGCGTACCACCCCATGTATGCCCAGAAAGCACCCGTAATGGCTACTGTGAAAGCGTCAAAGAACCCAGACGGGTTCAGTGTCATTCCTGTCTGCACAGCAAGATTATTGATCTGAGCAGGGGTTGCTCCTAAGACTTGTTCAACTCCAGTTGCAACAGCGGACGGGTTCAGCACACCTCCGATCCATAAGGCAAAGAATACTATTGTGATCGCCAATGGTATGTAGAACAATGCCTCCAATAGTCTGCCATACATCTTTGTGCCTAACAGAGCAAGCACTGCGAATATCCACACTATTGCCAGACCGCCGAAGAAAAGCTCAGCCGAGCCAAAGTTTATCGAGTTTGGTGCCATTGCGATGCCGAAGAAGATTGAGATCCCTTCGAAGACTGCGACGCCGATTAGTCCATATGAGAATGCTTCGGCAAGGAACATCATCCATCCTGACATGTAACCGACGAAGGGATGGATGACCCTTGAGATTGTGACGTAGCCACCGCCAGATCTTGGCATGGCAGCCGTGACGTAGCCTGCCGCGTAACCCGTGATAAGCACGACGAGACCACAGACCAGGAAAGCCCAGAATATTGCTGGTAGACCCAAAGGCATCATGTCTGTAGGCATTGGGTTTGGTCCAGTGAACTGGAAAGCTCTCTTTTGCCAGCCTAAGCCGATGACGTGGGTGAGGATTATGATCACACCCAAACTGAAGCCGATTTCTCTGACGAGACCAGTTGCTTCTCTAGCGAAAAGTCCAGGTTTGCTTGAGGTCATTTCTTATATGACACCCAATCCTACATGTCTTAAACCTATTGGAATTTAAAACTTTTCATCACGACAAACGTCTTAAATAACCAAACTGGGTAAGACTACCTTGAATTAATGGAGAATCTGGCTTGAGCCCCTTGTTTGGAAAGAAAAGCGATGAAATGACAAGAATACTCTTTGCGACGGACATGCATGGGTCCGAAGGAACGTGGAGAAAATTCCTTAACGCCTCAGCTATGTTGAAGGTGAAAGTGGCCATCTGCGGTGGAGACCTAACTGGCAAGATGATCGTTCCTGTTGTCGAAGGCAAGAACAAAAAATACTCTTACTATCTCATGGGCAAGATTCACACTGTCGGGTCAAATGAGCTTGAAAAAGCATTCAAGGACGTTCGAGGAATAGGATACTACCCACATCTGACTAATGAAAGCGAGTACAAGGAGATGACTGAAAACCCGAAAAAAGTCGATGACGTCTTCCACGATGTCATGACCACAACATTGTCCCGTTGGTTCGACCTGATTCCAGAAAAAGTTCCTGCCGAAACAAGAGTTGTTGTCTGCCCAGGAAATGATGATCGAACTCTGGTGGATGACGTAATCGGAAAACATGAGCGCGTTATCAACGGAGAAGGCAAAGTAATGGACATTGACGAATCGCATGAAATGGTAAGTTGCGGGTGGGTAAATCCCAGTCCATGGAAGACGGCCCGGGAAGAAGAAGAAGACAAACTTGAGCAGAGGCTTGAAAAGTACATTTCCCAAGTGAAAAATGTGAAATCGGCCATCTTCAATTTTCACGCTCCTCCTTACCAGACAAAACTTGATGAAGCCCCGTTGCTTGACAAGGACCTGAACCCCATCGTCCAAGGTGGCAGTGTCGTAATGGTTCCTGTGGGATCAAAAGCCGTCAAGAAAATGATCGAGAAATACCAGCCCTTCTTGGGATTACATGGACACATCCACGAAGGCTCAGGCTCAATAAAAATTGGCAGAACATACTGCGTCAATCCAGGCAGCGAATACGCTGAAGGAATAATCAGAGCATTTCTGATAGAGTTCAAGGAAGACAAGCTTGTCAAGCTTCAGAGAATGGAAGGCTGAAAGGTAAGCAACTAATGAGCTGGATGCTTGACAAAGAAATCAAAAGAGAATTGCCTCCAGAATGGAATGACCTCATTCCCACTGAAGTTTTCATGCGAGAAGCCGAGAAAACAGTCGAACAAGCAAACAAAAAGGGCATAACCCTAAGAGTCTTAGGCGGGTTAGGAATAGCCATCCATTGCAAAGACCACAGAGATTTCGCAGTTAAGCTAGGAAGAGTTGGAACAGGAACTTCGAAGCATCAAGAGTACAGCGACATAGACCTAGTTTCGTACAGGGACCAAAGGGAGAAGGTGAAAGCCTTTTTTGCTGACAATGGCTACGCAAAACGGAAAACAACGCTTTCGTCAGCCGCCTCTGAAAGACAAATATACTATCACCCAAAGGGATGGTTCCAAGTTGACGTTTTCTTCGATAAGCTGCTCGTGGCAAACCATCCGATAGACTTCAATGGAAGACTGGAGCTTGATTATCCAACAATTACAGTGACGGACTTTCTGCTCGAGAAGATACAGATTTGGGAAGCCTTCAGCGCAAAAGACCTCAAAGACTGCTTGTTGCTGCTCAAGGCTCACGAGGTGAAGGAAAAGGACGAGAAAGAATGCATAAACACTGCGCACATAGCCCAGATACTTTCAGCAGACTGGGGGTTCTGGTACACCGCCACGACTAACCTTAAGAAAATCCGAAAATTCATCGCCGAACTGGACACGATGGGCAAAGAGGCAGAATTGGACCCTCAGCAAATCCGAAACGCGGACAGGGAAGAGATGAGCGGAAAAATCGAAACGCTCCTGAGGGCAATTGACGATAAACCCAAGTCTTTCGGGTGGAAAATGAGAGCGAAGGTCGGCACCATGAAAAAGTGGTATAACCCTGTTGAGAGGCCTGAAACCGTCGGCGGCTTCGGCATATGGGAAGCCATGGGCGGAAAGTGAAAATGCAGTTGTAGCGCTTGCTCCTATCTCGGTAACATGTAATGAAGTAGCAACAATCGACAGTGAGACAAAGTCTTTAGATTCTTGAATCCAGGCAAATTTCTCTTTTTGGAAGAGGATAAGCTTTAAACTGCCATCATCGTTCTAGGCGTGTTGGTGTCCAAGTTTGAGTGTAGCTGTCGAAGCCGAATCAGTAGTCAAAGTTTTTGGGAACATTCGGGCTTTGGATGGCCTGAGCTTCAGCATCAAGCTTGGAGAGATTTTCGGGCTTATCGGTCCGAATGGCGCTGGAAAAACCACAGCTCTACGGATCATTTCCACTCTTCTTTTGCCCACTTCAGGTGAAGTGAAGGTTTTCGGCGTGAATGTGGTAGGAGGAGCAAACGAAGTTCGCCGGATTATCACCTATCTTCCGGAGGAAGCTGGAGCCTACCGCAACCTTTCAGGGTGGGAGTATCTGAGGTTCATGGCTAGCTTTGCTGCGAAAAGCAAGGATGATGCCAAACAGATGGTTAAAGAGGCAGCTGAAATCTGCGGCCTAGGCGAACGATTGAAGGATCGAGCCAAGACTTACAGCAAGGGGATGAAGCGTCGCCTTCTCGTCGCAAGGGCACTGATGTCTAGACCTAAGCTTGCCATCTTGGATGAACCTACAAGCGGGCTAGATGTTCTGCATTCTTACCATGTGAGAACGATAATCAAACGCTGCGTGCAGGAGCATGGCGTAACTGTGCTGCTTTCAAGCCATAACATGCTTGAGGTTGAACATCTATGTGAAAGAGTCGCATTGCTGAACAAGGGCAGGATTGTGGCAGAGGGGAAACCGCAGGAACTGAAAGAAAGATTCGACAGCCCCAACCTCGAAGAAGTTTTCGCAAAGGTGGTTGGATTTGCTTAGAGGCTTTGGCAACTTTTTGCTGAAAGAGCTTAAGGAACTGATCAGAGACCCAAAGATACTCTTGGGGATGATAATCGTTCCGCTGATAATGTTTCCGGTACTGGGTGCAGTAATGAACTTTTCCGTTGAATCAGCAAAAGAAACTGCCGGAAAAACAACAGTGCTCGTTCTCAACCATGACAAGGGAGACAACTCCACTCAGTTCATCACATATCTCAGCCATTGGGGCTTAAGAGTTTTCGTGACAAACGTTTCAACGGTGAATGACGCTGTCAAGCAGATGGCCACATACAATGCTTCAGACATGATTGAGATTCCCGCTGATTTCAGCCGAAACGTCAACGCTGGAAACAGCACCACAGTTGAATTCTACAGCGTTTTCTCAGGAGCAGGCTTGCTCGAAGGTATCGGATCTTCGATCGTTGACAGCTTAGTGGGCCAGTTCAATAGAGAAGTGGCGCCAGACATGATAGTTCCTGAAAGGTCCACTATCGTCAAAGGAAAAATCGCTGAGAACGTGGACCCTCGTGCCCTTTCAAACATCATGATTTCACAAGCGATCGCTCTGCCGATCACAATGATGATACTGCTCACCTATTCCATGCAGATAGCCGCAACCTCTGTAGCGATGGAAAAAGAGGAGAAAACTCTGGAGACAGTGTTGACCCTGCCTATGGATCGTTTCGCCATTCTCATGGGAAAACTCTCAGGATCAATCATAGTTGCAGGAGTTGCCGCCGTAGCCTACATGGTCGGATTTAACTATTATATGGGCTCTTTCTCAGGATTGTCTACAGGGGGTGCAAGCCTGGATTTGGTTTCGCTGGGACTTGTCCCCTCACTTTTTGGATATACGCTCTTGGGAATCTCACTTTTCATCACGTTGCTCTCAGCCCTAGCGCTAGCAGTCATCCTCTCGGCTTTTTCGGAAGACGTTCGAAGTGCCCAATCGCTCGTAAGCTACATCTACCCGTTTGTCTTCATCCCATCCTTTGTGCTAATGTACATTGACATCAACGTCCTCCCCATGTGGCTGAGGATTATCCTCTACGCAATCCCCTTCAGCCAGCCAATTATAGCTTCGAAAGCCGTCATAATGGGAGACTACCTGACTGCTGGACTGGGCATAGTCTACGTTGTCGGGTTCACGTTAGCCATCATGTATGTTGCATCCCGACTGTTCGCAACAGAGAAGATTCTGACTGCGAAAATCAAGCTTAGAGGATTAAGAAAGCGCGGAAGAACGGAAACGGAAGCAAGTTGACAATACTTTCAAAACATCCGGGCTCGCACTATTATCCCAAGTTGTCAGCAGTGTCGGCTGCATTTCATACTAGTCCATGCAGATTCCTGCGTGAGCAGCCGAAAAATCTTTAGGAGAAACAAACGGTTAAATGAGCTTTAGAGGTACGAGTTTGGTTTCACTAAGGGCATTGGCGCCTTCACTCACCAGAATTACCGTTGCCTCTGCCGTCGGGGCAGCGCTTCACATTGGACAAGGCGACCCCGATTTGGTAGATGCAAAAGCCGTCGAGTTTTCGCGAGCCGTACTGGCTCAAACAGACGTCGACGGCGAAGTAATCGCATGCGAGGGACCGAAGGACAATGCACCAGCTTTCATGCGAAGAGAGCAAGTTGGCACAGGAAAAGGCCCGAAGGTCGAGTTTGTGGTTGATCCTGTCGACGGCACGACGGCCACTTCGAAAGGCAGAAAAGACGCTATTTCAGCTCTAGCGTGCGCGCCTTCTGGCTGCTTTCAGGTTCTCCCAGACGACGGATACTATTTCAAGGTTGCAGCAGATCATCATTTAATCGGCAAGATCTCCTTGGACATGTCAATAGAAGAGATCGTGCGCACGGTTGCCAAAGAAAAGGGCTTGCCTCTTGGCAACTTCACCGTGATAATGCTTGAGCGCGACCGACATCTTGAAATCTTAAAGACTCTCAGGAAACTAGGCGTACGAATCATCCTAATTCCCGACGGCGACATTGCAGCAGCCGTTGCGACGTGTATTGAAGGCTCGGGCGTTGATCTTCTAATAGGTGCCGGCGCAGGACCCGAAGCGACAATTGCAGCAACCGCCGTGAAATGTCTAGGAGGAACCATGCTTGTGAGGGTGTGGAGAGATGAGAAGGACGACGCAAAAAGGTTGGATAGACTAGTTAAAGAAGGCGTTGACGTAGACAAAATCTATGGTGAAGATGAATTGGCAAAGGGCAAGGAATTGGTCTTTGCAGCCTCAGGTGTGACAAAAGGTGAATTGCTGGATGGCGTTCGGTTCGTTCCGAACGGCGCAATTGTGAACTCGATTTGCATGAGGCTTCCGAGCGGAACCATTGAGAGGTCCGAAACGACGCTACGGTTCAAGGTTCACCCTGTCTACCGCCAATTCCTGACCTAAAACCGCTCTTGAAAAACTTATACAATGTAATGATCGTGGCAGCAAGAAAGAGAACCATATAGACCAGATGCGGCGGCCCTAGCCAAAGAGGAACCAACATAGGAAAGCTGAGAACGGTTGGCAGCAGTACAGTGAAGGCTGGTACAGCTAGCATCAGGTTTGAGAAAGAAGGCTGGAAGAATTTGTTTATGTCACTGGTTTTCAACATAACACCAATTGATATGAGAAATGCTAGCCATTCTATCATTATGTTCGTTGAGCTCTTTATTCCTATGCTCAATCCATAGAATTCCGTAGTCGCAGGCCACAGTAGTCGAACCGCTCCTCCTGCTATCAAGTCGCCTACCAAGGAATGCTGGACAATGGCTATGAAGTACGGTATTGCTTCCTTGTGGTAGATTGCGAAGGCCGGCAAAAAGGCTATTGACAGCACTATGACAGAATGTGTGGGTCCTCGATGTTCAATGAAATTTGAGAACAGAACGTCAGCGTCCGGAAGAACAGACAGCATAAGAATTAGGGGGATATTGACTTTCTTCGACAGAAGTCTTGCAGACCCTCGAGCAAAGAGGTATCCGAGCGCAAGGTGGCCGACTGCGAACAAGTCTTTTCCTCTTTTTATAGCCAAGAAGGAACACAAGCTGCATTATTAAGGTTTAAAACAGAGCCAGCATGCGGGACATGGGAAACAAGCGAGTATCAGCAACATTCTTTGATCTTGAACCGAATATGGGTTCACTGTGCCTTGGATTCTGGACAGAGGATTAACAGCGTCTTGAACCCCATAATGTCTCTTGCATCTGGAATGCTCTCGGAAAAGGCTTAAATCCGTTTCAGAACAGATTTTTGGTGAACGTGGTAACATATTGAAAAGAAATTTTGCAGTCGAAGCTCGCCAGCTATCGCGTGACTATGTTTCGACCAAGCGCAGTCACGTTTTTGGGAAGAAGTCGACAACGATCATCAAGGCACTTGACCGGGTTGATTTCGAAATCCAAGAAGGCGAATTGTTCGGTCTCCTAGGCCCAAACGGTGCCGGAAAAACTACGACAGTGAAGATTCTCTGTACTCTGCTTGAGCCGACTAGTGGCCACGCTTTTGTCAAGGGTTATGATGTGGTGAAGGATGCTGGACGCGTGAGGAAGATTGTAAACATGGTGGCTGGTGGTGAGCGGATGCTCTATTATAGGCTCACGGGCAGGGAGAATCTAAGATATTTCGCTGACCTCTACGATGCTCCCAAGAAGGAAGTAACGGCTAGAGTGAACAATCTGTTGGAGCTCATGGGGCTTTCCGACAGAGCTGACGACGAAGTTGAGAAATACAGCAAGGGCATGAGGCAGCGCTTGCAAGTTTGCAGAGGATTAATCAACAATCCTGAAGTTCTTTTTCTTGACGAGCCCACTCTGGGATTGGATGTGAACATCGCGAAAGACTTGCGCAGTTTCGTGCGAGAGAAGATAGTCAGAGAACAAGGTAAAACGGTTCTCTTGACTACTCACTATATGTATGAAGCAGAAGAAATGTGCGACAGGGTGGGCTTCATTAGCAAGGGCAAGCTTGTCGCAGTTGGAGAGCCACAGGAGCTTAAGAGAAGAATGCCCTCGGGATTCTCAATAGAGATACTTGTAACGCGATTAACAGAGGAAACCATCAGCGGCCTAGGAAAGCTGGAGTCCGTGAGGAAGGTGATTACGACGGATTACGAGGGTGAATCGGAAGGCGAAAAGATCGACCGACTCGTAGTCAACGTGGACAACGATGAAGCCCTACCACATGTATTGACTCATATGGCAAGCACGCACTGCAGAGTGGTCTCATTCAACCTCCGCGGACCGACCCTAGAGGATCTTTTTATGTTCTACACAGGAGAAAAATGAATGTTCACCAGAGTTGCAATGGCTGAAGCATTGAAGAGCCTCAAGGTCTACTTCTTCAGTGGTCGAACACTCGTCTGGACCTTGGTTCTGCCACTTGGAAACGGGCTATACCTGTGTTTCTTGTATTTGCCCTTCGCCACCAAATCGGTCAATCTTCAGTTCAATGCTGCGACCTACACGATAGACTTGGTAGGTTTCACAATAATTGGGCAGCTGCTCTACTCCTTCTTCACAATGATGCTGTTGGCAGGTGCATCCTTTGAAGCAGAGAGGTGGCAGGGCACTCTAGAGGCGCTCCTGCTCTCACCAGCGAACCGCATTGCACTACTCCTAGGCGAAGCTTTAGCAAATGCTGTCAATTACACGTGGATGCTAATTGCCTTGGTCCTATCATGGGTAGCATTCATCCGAGTGAGTATTCTTGTAACAGACCTTTTCGCGCTCTTCGCATCTCTTGCGTTGTCTTACCTTGCGATGGTAGCTCTTGGAATGTGCCTGGAGACTTTCGACATCTACTCAAGAAGAGGAAGTATATTCACGGCATGGCTTCAGGAACCTGTGATGTTTCTCTCTGGTCAGATCTTCCCATTGCAATCAATGCCGGGATTTCTGCTGCCATTTAGTTACTTGCTGCCATTGACCTTCGGCCTAATGGCTGTCAGGCTCACTTTGCTTGGCGGAGCATCAATGCATGAAGTGGCAGTTCCTCTAGTCGCACTTGCCATTATGACAATCGTCTTCTTGATACTGGCAAGAGTATTAGTGAACTATGCCGAACGCAGGGCCAAAGCGAAGGCGACTTTGACTCAATTCTGAGGCGAGCAGAATATGGTTGGTCACAGTCTCAGAGTCATTGCTTCAACCGC
>Ga0315280_10006324_pt1 | contig 16413 bp, 14 predicted proteins | sample YL17G06_40_MG_FD_203697 | JGI IMG/M metagenome (GOLD analysis project Ga0315280, IMG submission 203697) | Sediment microbial communities from Yellowstone Lake, YNP, Wyoming, USA - YL17G06_40 | ecosystem: Environmental > Aquatic > Freshwater > Lake > Sediment | place: USA: Wyoming | collected...
AAGGACACGGTGGTGAGAGAAGCCAGCTCAGCCAGGTTTTTTGCCCCTTCAGGACAGTGTTTGACCCTGTCGAAAGATACTGTTCAAGCCTATATAATTGACCGGGCTGCTTTTGATATAGCTCAAGCCAAAAAGGCTCAAGAAGCCGGGGCTGACTATTTTCTTCAAAGCAAGGTAACGGATGTGGTACCAGAAAGGAAGTGGTGTCAGGTCAGCGTAAGCCGCCCGGGGCAAAGGCAAAGGTTTCAAGCCAGGGCAGTGGTTCTGGCTTGTGGTTTCGGCTCAACCCTCCCTGAAAAATTAGGGATGGGCAAAATCAGTAATTTTCTTTTTGGCACCCAAACGGAAGTAAAGACTGAGATTAATGAAGTAGAAGTTTATTTTGACCAGGAGTTAGCCCCAGGGGGCTTTGCCTGGCTAATTCCCACCTCCATTGGCAAGGGCTTAGCTGGAGTTATTTCAAAACAAAGAGCCTACCCCCTTTTAAAGGGTTTATTATCTAAGTTGGCAGCCGACCGCCCTTCTGTTATTGCCAGCCATAGCTGCGAGCCGAAGGCATGGCAGGAAGCGAAACAATCTCCAACCATCTGGGGCGACCTTGAAATAGGGCAAAAAGCAATACCCTTGGGGATCTTGCCCCGGACTTATGGTGACCGGGTCCTGATAGTTGGGGAGGCTGCCGGGCAGGTGAAGCCAACCACGGGGGGTGGCATATACTTTGGCTTGCTCTGCGCTGAATTAGCCACCAACACCTTGCACCAAGCCCTTTTAGCTGATGACCTGTCTTCAAAGCGGCTTTCCCACTATCAGAGGGAATGGCGGGCAGAAATTGCTGCCGACCTCCGCCTAGGTTACTTAGCTCGGAAGCTATATGATAACCTAAGTAATAAACAAATAGAACGGATCTTTGACCTTATGATATCAAACGGAATTCCTGAAGAGTTGCTCCGGTGGGAAAAGTTTTCCTTTGATCAGCATGGCAGGCTTATTTATAGGGCGTTGAGACAACCAACGTTGCTGGCTGCTGTGGTTACCCCGAGGTTGTTGTTCTCCATTACTGGCTTTGCCGCTTTCTGGCAAGCCGCTCGAGGGATTGGCTATCGCAAATAATTGCCAACTAGCCCACCGAGGGGGAGAAGTTCCTTGACGAAGTCAGGATATGATATTATGGCATGTGATAAAAGGTGATACTACTCTCAAATTAAAGGACAGTCAAATGGTAGGGCAAGAATCTAACGATAGACCAAAAATTATAGCTGCTATTCCTGCCTATAATGAAGAGGCGTTCATCGGTGGAGTAGTTTCCAAAGCCAGAAGGTATGTTGATGAAGTTATTGTAGTTGATGACGGCTCAACCGATAATACCTCCAAAACTGCCCAGGCCGCTGGTGCTAGGGTCATAAAGCACAAAGCAAACCAAGGTGCTGGAGCAGCTATCAGAACAGCCTTTGAAGCTGCCAAAAGGAGCCATGCCGATATACTGGTGAGCTTGGATGGCGATGGCCAGCACAATGCTGATGAGATTCCTCAGTTATTAGCCCCAATTCTAAATGAGAAAGCCGACCTGGTCATCGGCTCTCGCTTCCTCCACCCCAATCTCCACAACATGCCAAAATACCGTAGATTTGGCATTGGTGTCATTACCTTTCTCTACAACTTCGGCTCAAGGGTAAGGGTATCTGACTCTCAGTCTAATTTTCGTGCCTACAATCGCAAGGTAATTGAAGCTGTCAGCATTACTGAGGCCGGCTTTGGATTTAGTGTTCAAGTGCTAATCCAAGTCAGAAAAAGGGGCTTTATCATTAAGGAAGTGCCTGCTTCGTGCATCTATCACTCACAGAGTTCCACCCTTAACCCTGTAACTCACGGCCTTGTAGTTGCCTTCGATGTCATTAAGCATCGCCTCTTGGGTCGCTAGTGTCGTTTCTCAGGTGTAATTGCTGCGAGGCGAGCGCTGTAGTCCTATGACTAGCAGAGTAAAGGTTACTTCTCCTGGTAGGGTAGCACCAGTATTTTACCTCCAGCTGCAACAAGCATAACCTTCGTGCTGGGGGCAGCTTGTATGTCACCAGCTAGCCTGCTGACTTCTTCATCTGATAACGCAGGAAAATCCTCAGGCATCTGCCCGAGATAGCGCAGTGTGTGAACCTTGTAGCCGAGCTTCTCCTCAATCTGGGGAGCTAGCTCAGCGGCTCTGTCGCTGACAAGCACGGTGACTGTTTTTCGTGCCGCCGCTACTTCTGCCCCAAGGCGTTGGTCCTGCCTCACAATTTGCCAGTGATACATCAGCACCGGAACTGCCACAACCAGAGTCTGCAGGCTCCACTTAGAATGGCGAAGGACGTCTGCCCCGAACGTCCCTTGAAGTATACCATTCAGTAGCTGGTACACGATGTTTATTAGGTCTGCAGCCAGCGTTACTATGGCTGCCCCCACAACTACATACAGGAAGATGCGCCGCGACCTCGCTCTCCGCTCGGCCACTCCTTTAGCCGCCATCTGAAGCGCTCTATTCCAGTAATATAGCCAGATGGGCGTGGTTACCACCAACAGCGCCAGACAGACACTAAGCTGGTTGTACCACCACCCTGGTGTAACCACCATGCTACCGGCACGGAGCGGTACATCCAGTAGGATTCCAAGCAGTATTATCAGACCGGCAATTAAGGTGCCTAGACCAATAAACGACATGAGATAGGAATGCACCCGCCGCGCTGAAAGCTGTTGCTGTACGTGGGCTGCCTCCTCCTGCGTCACGTGATGGTGATAGACCCATACGGCAGCGGCAACAAGCATCAAGGGCACTGTCCACCCCAAAAACTGGAAGTATGTGTTAGTGGGTGTGCTCAGAGTGCCAAGGGCGAATCTGAAGACCTTGAAGAGAGAGGTGGTTAGAGCCACCAGTCCGGCGATTGACCCACCGAGTATGGCAAGAAGGTATAAATACACCTGACGGAGGGTAGAGTCAAAATCTCCCCTTGCCATACGAAACCAGTGAAAGGCCCAGACGCCCCCCCCGAGCAATATCCAGCTTAGATTGCTCTGGACGCTGCTACCCCAGAACCTGCCAGAGACTATTGTCTCTCCCCAGACAGGTAGATGCAGGACGGCGGTATTGACCAATCCTACCAGGTTGACAGATAGTGCTACTAAGCCCCAGCCTGAAAGCAGGTAAACATACCAGCGTCTCAATGTCTTGGCTTCAGGTGAGGGCAGCCCCTCTTTCTCTGTCACTCGCCAGTGGTAGTACCATATGACGCCAGTTACTATCAGCCTAGCTAGCCCCCCCGACGGGAACTGGTTCAGCAAGGCACCAGCCATCAGCCATTTCAAGAAGCCCGCAGCGGCGAAAAGCCCCACCAGCGCTGACACTGCCAGAATCAAGTTCATGAACAGCTTCCGTATCGCCGACCCTATCTCAGCAGGGTCCCCGGAAACATTTCTCCAGATTGCTCTCCAAAACAGGAACCACAGCACTCCACCTATGACCAACATAGCCAGACCAAGGCTGAGCGCTTGCCTGGAGAAAGTCTGCGCTCCAATCTGTGCCAGGGCAGGATATTTGGTGATTATATCGAAACAAACGCCCAACAGGGTGCCCACACCACCGGCGAACATGCCCAGGGCGATAAAGTACACCAGGTAGAAATAGACACGCTTAGCCGTGCTCATTTATTTAACCTCCTTAACCATTCTAATAGAAGAACCACCCCACATAGGTGGGCGAAGTAATTTTCCACGAGGTCCCCTCTTTCTCGAGGAAGAAGGTGATATGCTGAGTATACACTGGGTTCTCGAAAGGAGGATTCTCGAAAGGCTCACTGGCTCTGAAGATATCGACCACAACATATACGATAGCTTCGCTGTCACTTACCGTCGATTTCTCCAGCGTAACCTTCACCCCGTGCTTTTCCTCGTACCTGATAGCTCGTCCTCCCCACACTTCGTAGGAAATTTGCTTACCAAGCGGGAAGGATAGGTAGCTATATGCCGTCACATAGTTCTCATCCTGGAGAGCTAGGAGGTATCTCTGCACTGTTCCCTCGGGCGTATCTTCGGGCAGTAGGGGTTCACCTCCTGGCTTGACCATAGTGAAAACCAGCGCTATGGCAACTATAACCAGGACCCCGATAGCAGCTCCAAAAATAAGCAGCCAGCGACTGGATGGCTTCACCTAATTATGCCTCCTAACATTCCACTTGGAGGAAAGATTAGCGCATTACCTCTACCCTGTCAAGTAGTCAGAGCTGGTCCTGTTTAATTAAAGCCGTATTGCACCAAACGCTAAGGATTTCTCCTAATATAGAAAAGGGACAAGCTAAAAGCAATTTCGGAGTAGTAATGATGAGAGCAAGTTATAATGACTAAAAAGTGGTAGGTTTAAAAATATCAAGGTAATTACAACGTTTTCGTATGTGGCGTTCATGGCGTGCATGTAGAAATTCCTAGGGTACATTGAATATACCTAGAAAACGCAACAGAGAACCCAAACCGAAATAACCCAGATAGGCAAGGATCAAACTTTGGGCTGTTTTTCCTGCCCAGCAGGCAAGAAAGAATTTCGTGAAACGGAAGCGCATTGCCCCTATACCAAGAATCATGGGCGTGAGAACAGGATTGGGATAGATAGACAATAAGAAAACAGCTAACACTGCCCTTCGCTTGGCGAAGTCCAACATTCGAGGCATTCCTATCTTCCTTAAGAACCGACCTATTCGCGAGGAGGAAGTTTCACCAGCTGGGGCTGAGACATCGGAATTTTGGAAGAATAGGAGCCCGCCATGACCGGTCAAAAAAATGAGTGCGTTTCCGATACCATTGCCCAGACCAGAGACCAGCCCCACTAATACCGGATTCAACAGACTCCCGAGAGTAAAAGTTAGTATCATGCTTGGAGTCGGTATCGGTATCGGCGAGCCAGCGAATAAGGAGATGATGAAAAGCCCCAGATAACCTTGACTCGAAAGCCCTTCTACCCATCTCCAGTGCCAAATGAGTAAAAGAGAGCCGACAACACTTATGACTACCGTCGCTGCCAGCACGCTGATAGCAATATATTTCTTCTTGCTTGAGCTTCTATTAGCCACCGTTGCATTCCCATTATATACTACCAGCACGTGTTTTTACAGTTCTCATCCCGCCGTTGACAGCAGAGTACACTGTGTTATTGTCAATATTTCTGAGCTTAATGCTATTGGAGAGGAACATTTTTGCTGACTACATACACATCGAATTGACTCTATAAAGAAAAGAATCTTTGTAGAACGGGGGCAGGGTCGCCAGCATGCCAACGATAGCTGAACCTGCTTGACTAACCTTGCCACCACTATATGCTATCGGGTAGAATCATATAGGGGAAAAGAAACGATGAAGGCAGTCATCCTGGCGGGGGGGGAAGGAACAAGGCTGCACCCTTTAACCTGCAACACACCAAAGGTGATGGTACCAATCCTGAATAAGCCTTTTCTGGAATACCTGATACTTTATCTCAAGGAGCACAGCGTAAGGGATATCATCCTGACCACGAGTTACCTTCCCGACCGCATCCAAAGCTACTTCGGTGATGGCGCTGAATCAGGCGTCCATCTGACCTACCTCATCGAGGAGCAGCCACTGGGCACTGCCGGTGCAGTCAAAAACGCCGAGGCTTTCCTGGATGAGCCGTTTTTTGTCATTAACGGTGACATCGTGACCGGTATAGACCTCACCACAATGATGAGCCGGCACCGGAAAACAAAGCCCAAGGTGAGCCTCGCCCTGACCCCGGTAGACAATCCCACGATATATGGCGTGGTGGAGACTGATGCCGAGGGTATGGTAAAACGCTTCGTCGAGAAGCCAAGCTGGCAAGAGGTCACCACCAATATGATTAATGCCGGCATCTATATCGTTGAGCCTGAAGTCCTGAGCTATATCCCCCCTGCCACCCCCTCCATGTTTGAGCATTATCTTTTCCCGCTACTCCTCAGGAAGGGTGAGCCTATCTTGAGCTATCCCTCTGCCACCTACTGGATTGACATCGGCACGCCGGAAAAATACCTTAAGGTGCACCATGACCTGCTCTTAAACAAGGCCCCGTCTTTATCCATCTATTGCGCTCAAATCAGCAGTAACTCCCGAATTCATCCCTCGGCTCAGATTGAAGGTCCGGTGCTTATCGGCGAGGGCTGTGTTGTTACCCAAGGGGCAAAGGTGAAGGGACCTACCGTTCTTGGACCACGATGTCAGGTTGGTGAAGATGCTGTTATAGAAGGGGCAATATTATGGCAGGAGTCCAAGGTAGGCAAAAAAGCGATTCTAAAAAACTGCATCGTTAGCTCCCGTTGCTACATTCAAGAGGGGAGTCAAGTTCTGGACAATTGTATCTTGGGCGATAATGTTGTTGTCGGAAGAGATAATAAACTAGCTCAAGGCACTAAAGTCTGGCCTGACAAGCGAATAGACACTGTATAATCTTAAGTGGCGGCCTTTAACGTCACTATAATCTTTTCACCCTTTTTATCAACCTTTTCCACCATCGGCATTTCGTTGATGATTTGGATTAAAGCTAATGGTTTCTGCACTAAGATACCGATTATTGCCCCTTCGTCCACTGACCCACCGACCCATGCTACCTTCAGGTTCTCAACCTGTCCTAGGCGCTCGGCAAATTGCCTCACTTGCTCAAAACCTACCGGCGTCGGCACCACTAGCTCAAAGTTCCCCTCATAAATCTCCTCAACAGCTTGCAGAATTTCCTCAGCTTCCCTCTTTTCTCTGACTTCTGCCTCTTCTGCCTCTCCCCTTGCCTGCTCTTTAGCTAGACGCTCGGCTTCTTCCCTTGCCTTCCTCTCCGCCTCCTCAGCTTCCCTCTTTTCTCTGACTTCTGCCTCCTCTGCCTCTCCCCTTGCCTGCTCTTTAGCTAGACGCTCAGCTTCTTCCTTCGCCTTCCTCTCTACCTCCCCAGCTTCCCACTCTTTCCTGGCTTCTTCTGCCTCTTTCCTTGCTTGCTCTTTAGCTAGACGCTCAGCTTCTTCCCTTGCCTTCCTCTCTACCTCCCCAGCTTCCCACGCTTTCCTTGCTTCTTCTGCTTCTTTTCCTTCCCTTGCCTGCTCTTTAGCCAGACGCTCAGCTTCTTCCCTTGCTTGCTCTTTAGCTAGACGCTCGGCTTCTTCCTTCGCCTTCCTCTCTACCTCCTCTGCCTCCCTCTTCGCTCTGGCTTCTGCCTCTTCCCTTGCCTGCTCTTTAGCTAGACGCTCGGCTTCTTCCTTCGCCTTCCTCTCCGCCTCCTCAGCCTCCCTCTTCACTCTGGCTTCTGCCTCTTTCTTTGCCTGCTCTCTAGCTAGACGCCCGGCTTCTTCCTTCGCCTTCCTCTCTACCTCCTCTGCCTCCCTCTTCACTCTGGCTTCTGCCTCTTTCTTTGCTTGCTCTCTAGCTAGACGCTCGGCTTCTTTCTTCGCCTTCCTCTCTGCCTCCTTAGCCTCCCTCGCTCTTCTCACCTCTTTAGCTTCTTTCTTTGCTTGCTCTCTAGCTAGACGCTCGGCTTCTTTCTTCGCCTTCCTCTCTGCCTCCTTAGCCTCCCTCGCTCTTCTCACCTCTTTAGCTTCTTTCTTTGCTTGCTCTCTAGCTAGACGCTCGGCTTCTTTCTTCGCCTTCCTCTCCGCCTCCTCAGCCTCCCTCTTCACTCTGGCTTCTGCCTCTTTCTTTGCTTGCTCTCTAGCTAGACGCTCGGCTTCTTTCTTCGCCTTCCTCTCCGCCTCCTTAGCCTCCCTCTTCGCTTTCCTCACCTCTTTAGCTTCTTTCTTTGCCTGCTCTTTAGCTAGACGCTTGGCTTCTTTCTTCGCCTTCCTCTCCGCCTCCTTAGCCTCCCTCTTCGCTTTCCTCACCTCTTTAGCTTCTTTCTTTGCCTGCTCTTTAGCTAGACGCTCGGCTTCTTTCTTCGCCTTCCTCTCCGCCTCCTTAGCCTCCCTCTTCACTCTGGCTTCTGCCTCCCTCGCTTTCCTCGCTTCCGCTCCACGCCGACCACGCCCCAGTACCGGGTAGCCACACCACCGGCAGTAATCACCGTCGGTTTTCTGACCGCAGTTAGGACATCTAACCATTAGCACCCCAAAAAAATAGCTGCTTACCGATTCTAAACTCACCCTAAGCTGGAGCAACATACCCAGCTAGACAAATGCTATAACTATTATATAACTTTCCATAATACCAAACAAGCAGTTAAACCCCATGTAAATGGCATGCGACCAGATGCCCATTGCCCACATCCTTAAGATGCGGCTCAGCTTGATGGCAGATTGGCAGTACCCGGTGACACCGCGTATGGAAGCGACAGCCTGGTGGTGGGTTCAAGGGGGAGGGAACATTGCCCGGGAGTAGAATTCTAATTTTCCTCTGTCTAATGCTAGGGATAGCAGATATTAGAGCTTCGGTATAGGGGTGAAGGGCATTTATAAAAATCTCACCAGTCTCAGCTAGCTCAACAATCTTGCCCAGATACATTACCGCCACCCGCTGGGACACTTGCCTTATCACCGATAAATCATGGGCAATGAGTAAGTATGCCAAACGAAATTCCCGGCGCAAGTCGAGCATTAGATTTAAGATTTGAGCTTGAATGGAAACGTCCAGAGCACTTACTGGCTCATCAGCAATAATCAGTCTGGGACTTGGGGCGAGGGCTCGAGCAATGCCGATGCGCTGCCTCTGTCCGCTACTAAACTCATGGGGGTAGCGCAGAGCAAGCTGTGCCTCTAAGCCAACACGCTCCAGCATATCGGTCACTCTTCGCCCCCGCTCCCTGTCATCCTTCAGACCGTGGATAAGCAGAGCCTCGCCTATGGACTGACCTATTGTCATCCTCGGGTCAAGAGAAGACTGGGGATCCTGAAATATGATTTGGATTTCCTTACGTAATCCCCTTAGTTCCTTCCTATCTAGCTTAGTGATATCAGTCCCACGGTAAATAATCGTTCCTTCAGTCGGCTCCTCTAGTCTTAATATTGTCCTGCCTAAGGTGGACTTCCCACACCCTGATTCGCCGACCAACCCCAAGGTTTCCCCGTCTCTTATATAGAAAGAGACACCGTCCACCGCCTTAACATCACCAAGGTGCCGGTAAAGTAGTCCACCACTAACCGGGTAGTACTTCTTTAAATTCTCTACCTCTAATAATTTGTGGTTCAACATCGCTTTTTTAATATAGGTGGCAGAAAACGGTGTGCCCGTGGTTAACACTAACTGGAAGTGGCTGTTTCTTCCGGCAGATAGCTATTGCCTTATCACACCGGGGGTGAAAAAGACAGCCACTGGGCAAGTCAATAAGGCTAGGCACAGTCCCAGGTATGGATTCTAACCTCTCCCTTTCCTGCGTTATGTCAGGCAGACACTTAATCAAACCAGTGCTGTAGGGATGTTTTGGATTGTTTAGCAGCTCTGAAACAGCGGCAGTCTCAGCGACCCTACCAGCATACATGACCACAATCCTGTCGCCTATTTCGGAAACTATTCCCAGTTCATGAGTTATGAAAAGGAGAGACATCTTTCGGGTTTCCTTGAGCTGATGAAAAATGTCTATGATTTGGGCTTTTATCGTGACATCAACAGCGGTGGTTGGTTCATCAGCAATAAGGAGCTGCGGGTCACAGGAGAGACTCATAGCTATCATCGCTCTCTGTTTCATCCCACCAGATAACTGGTGAGGATAGTAGTTAGCCACCTCTTCCGGCGATGGTATGCCTACCTCTTTCAGCAAGTTTATTACCTTATCCCTTGCCTCCCGGTAGCTCACCTTTAGGTGGAGCTTTATTTGCTCCACTATCTGGTCACCAATAGTAAAGACTGGATTTAAGGCTGATTGTGCATCCTGGAATATCATAGCAATCTCTTTGCCTCTAACATGCCTGAGCTGCTCGGCAGAGCATTTGGCTAAGTCCATACCATCGTAAAATATCTCTCCAGCGACTATCCTGCCTGGTGGAGTGTCGATTAAACCTAAAATGGAGAGTGCGGTTACTGTTTTGCCACAGCCAGATTCACCAACCAAGCACAGACATTCGCCCTTTACCAGGTCAAAGCTAACGCCATCCACCGCCTTGACAATGCCGCGGCGGGTGAAAAAGTAGGTCCTTAGGTTTCTAATTTTTAAGATGGCTCCTTCCATATCAGACGCTGCTCCTCGGGTCAAAGGCATCCCTCAGCCCATCGCCGACAAAGTTGAAGGCAAGAACAGTGAAGAAAAGCATAATCCCGGGGGCGACCGCTACCCACCAGGTGGTGTCAAGACTTTGTTGCCCCGCCCGTAACACCATCCCCCAACTGGTTACTGCTGGGTCACCTAAGCCGATAAAGCTCAAGGCAGCTTCAGCCATAATCACCCCGGGAATGGACAGGGTGGCTATTACTACAATCAGGCTGACGACATTAGGCACAAGATGAGCCAGGATAATTCTACCATCACTTGCCCCCAGGGCTTTAGCCGCCAAGATAAACTCTCGCGTCCTCAAGGAAAGGGTCTCGCTCCTGATTAACCGAGCTGTCCCAGTCCAGCCGGTGAGACCAATGACGAGGACGATGAAAGCCAGGTTGGGGCCAAAGATGAAAACAATAAATACCAGCAAGAGAAAGAAGGGGAAGGTCATCATAATATCGGTGAATCTCATCAGGATATTGTCCACCTTACCGCCTAAATAGGCAGATACGACGCCGATAAGCGTCCCCAGGGCGACGGCAATACCAGTGGCGAGTAAGCCAACCTGTAGCGAAACTCCGGCACCAGAGATTATCATTGCCAGCAAATCTCTGCCCTTATTATCGGTGCCCAGGGGATGTTCCCAAGTACCGCTAATCGTCTTGGTAATAAATTGCCCCGTCTGTGGGTTATAAATTGACTCCTCGGTGGTAAAACCGACCGGCGGCAGGTTCTTCTGTTCAAAGTTGGCTGCAGTTGGGTCGGGGGTAAAAAGGGGACCAAAGACAGCCAAAAGGATTAGAAACAGGATAAAGGCTAACCCCAAAACCGCCAGCCGATTCCTCTTCACCCTCTGCCAGTAGTACTGCACCAGCCTCCGGCCGGTGTAAAGGGGCCAGACCACATACCGGAGAGCTACTATACCCAGGGCGATGTACAAGTAGCCAAGCGGGTCAAAAATCTTCTCCACGACAAAAATATCGGCTAATAAGGTTAAACCCCAAAGGGTAGCCAGCAGTATAATAAGCAGATTCTTAATACCGCCAACCTTCCCCGCTAGGTGCTTAATACCCTTTTTAGTCATATCTTATCCTTGGGTCAAGGTAGGCATAGGCAATATCGGTAGTCAGGTTAATTAACAATATCAGGAAAGCTGAGATAAGGGTTACCGCCACCACTACGGCATAATCATCGGCGAAGATAGCATTGAACGAAATCCTGCCCAGACCGGGGATGCCAAAGATAATCTCAGTGAGGTAGGCACCGCCAAAGACAATGCTGCCCAAGTCAAACATTATGATAGTAACCAAGGGCAGGATTGCATTGCGGAAGACATGCTTGCCGATGACCACCCTTTCGGGCAAGCCTTTTGCCCTTGCCGTCCTCACAAACTCCTTTCTTAAATTATCCAGCATTGCCGACCTCGTATATCTGGTATAGCCAGCCATCATCCCGGTGCTAAGGGTAATCACCGGCAGAATTAGCTGCTTGAGATTAGCCAGGGAGAGGAGGGGTATGCCGGTATCATAGTAGGTCTTAAATAGCCCTAGCTGCACCGCAAAGAGCAGGATAAGCATCACCCCCAGCCAGAAATTAGGTATGGATATGCCAATGAAGGAGAAAAAGGTAGCGATGTAATCGGTCTTGCTGTACTGCCTGACGGCGGAATAAATGCCAATCAGGATGCCGGCTAAAGCGGCTAGGATGGTGCTTAGTAAGATTAGCTGGAAGGAGTAAATCCAGTGGGTTTTAATTAGCTCAATCACTGGCATTGAAGTGCTGAAAGACCAGCCCCAATCGCCACGCATTAGATTGCCGATATAATTAATGTACTGCTCATGTATCGGCTTATCAAGACCGTATCTAGCTTCTATCGCCGCAATCACCTGAGCCGGCTCTTCTCCCCGGGCGGCGAGGTTAGTCAGATACTTATCGGCTGGTGAAGTGGGGCCAATCCTGACCAGAATGAAGGTAACGGTCAATATTCCCCAGGCAATAATTACTGCATAAAATAGCCGTTTAATGATGTAATCCCTAAGCCAGGTCTTTCCCATTGGTTCTACCTACCAGCCACACCGGCAAAACTACCCAAGCAACTTACCGCCTGAAGCTGTCACAAAGATGGTTAACACTGGAGTTAAAACGGCTACTCGAAATACCACAGGTGGTAGTTGTAGCCCATATTTATGCCTGGTTCTATCCCCTTGACCTTCTTCTGGAAACCAGCATTCGCCAGCTGGAAAGCCAAAAAGTTCACCGGCTGCTCTTCAGAAACCAGCCGGGATAGCTCAGCATATAATTCCTCCCTCGCCCCTTCGTCAAGCGCCTCTTTTGACTTCAGCCTCTTGAATAACTCATCAACCTGGGGACTAGAAAAACCACAGAAATTTAAGCCTCCTTTAGTTGAGTAAAAGACATCCTGCCCTGAAGGTGAAAGGGGATTAGTGCTGAAGCCCATCACCATCAGGTCCCACGGCTCCTCGCTTAGCGCCCCGACACCATTATTGTACCCCAGTTCCTGGTCTGTGCCCGGCACCTTATTCATCAGGTATTTCCTCAACAGAGTTGCCCAGGGAACAAAGTTAAGTTCCACTTTAATGCCAATCGCCCCCAGTTCCTCTTTGACCAAGTATCCGACATTTTCACGTTCCTCGTTCCCGGCGTTAGTTACCAAGGTTAGCACTAGCGGCTTACCCTCTTTGTTTCTAACCTCTATACTGCCATCAGCCGTTTTTTGAGCGTAACCGGCGTCAACCAGCAATTGCTTAGCCTTTTCTTTATCCAAAAGGGGCTTTACCCCGTATTTGGCAATACCTTTATCCACATACCAAGGTGAAACTCTGGGGATGAAGCTGAAGGCAGACTCGCCAAAGCCATAAAGCACTTGTTCTATTATCAGCTCCTTGCTTATTGCCAGGGACAGGGCTTGCCTTACCTCCTTCTGTTTAAGCCCTTCCCAACCGTTGTCCCTCAAGTTATAAGCCAGTAACATATAGCCGGTAGTGGGCACGGTATAGACATTAATCCCCTCCATCTTCTTGAACTTGCTTACTTTGTCAGGGTCAATGCCGGTGTAAGTAATATCCCCAGCCTCCAGGGCAGCATACACTGTAGCCGAGGTGCCAAAGAGCTTTATGATATATTGCTCAAAATAGGGAGCCCCGATATCCTTGCCCAGATAGTACTGCGGGTTGCGCTCAACGACAAACTTGTCATTTCTCAACCATTCCTTGAACCTATATGGTCCTAGGTTCCCGGTATAGGTCAAATTGTTGAATTCCTGAGCCTGGGTAAAGGCTTTGACATCACCCTCGTATTTGACGGCAATGTATTTGGGATAGGGGATCAAATTGCGCACCGTATAGATGAACTCTGGGTAAACAGTCTGGCGAGTTATGGTAAAGGTGGTCTCATTAACCACTTCCGGGGTGACAAACACCGTTTTACCATCAACCTCTTCCTGCCAGTCGCTCTTGTAGGGGTAATTGAGCCAGTCGGAGAACATCAAGTTCTTCAAGGTATATACATAGTCTTCAGCGGTAACCTTAGAGCCATCACTCCACCTTAGGTCGTCCCTAATCGTCACCGTGTAAACCAGGCCATCTTCACTTACCTCAACATCCTTAGCTGCGGTCCGCAACTGAATGCGCCACTCATTGTCATAGGTAGCTAAAGAATCCAGGGTATACCCAGCATAGCCCAGGGAGGCACTATCAGCGGCCAGAATCCAATTGAGTGTTTCGGCATCCCCGGCTGATGTTCCTGAGATAAAGACCCCTTTAATTTCTCTGGCAGGTGATGCCTCCTGCCCTGGCTGGGAAACAACACCTGTGGAATAGAACAGCAAGCTGGATGCGGCAACATACCAATAGATTACTACCAAGAGAAGTATATGGATTCTTTTCACCTTGATGAGCATTATAAAGCATTGATAGTCAAACTGCACGCCTATCAGTCACTTCCACTTTGACTACAAAAACTTTAGGTCTTACCCCCACCTACCGTATTAGTACTTTAGTAATTATTAGTACTTTAGTATAGCTTAGTAACAGGATTTTTTGTTGACAGTAGGCAAAAAAGTGCCTATATTGTGGTCAATTGGCAAGGCAGGAAGATAACTGGGTAACAAAGACGGAGAGGAGGTAAAACTATGAAACTGTCTCTGAAAAGGAGCCACCAGGGCAATAACGGCTTCACCTTAATAGAGCTGCTTATTGTTATCGGTATTATTGGAGTGCTGTCTGCCGTTGTCCTGCCCAATGTCACCGGGCTAATTGGTACCGGCAAGACAGAGGGGGCAAAGGCTGAGCTGGTAACCATCCAGACAGCCATGGATACGATGATGGCGAAGGAAAGCCTAACCTCAGTGACCACCACCGGAGCAACCAGTAATATGGGGGCTTTTCCTACCGGCAAGCCGTTGTACCCGAACTACCTGCGGACAGCAACAAGTAAGGGCACTTACTCCTGTGATTCAACCGGCCTAGTTTCGCAAGCTACTACCGGCTACTAATAATTTTGCCCGCTATTGAGACATCTCAGGAGACCTTAAGACGTGGCAATAAAAATCAACGGTCAAATGTACTACAGAACCTTAGAGGCTTGCCAAAAGGCTGGTGTCAGCCGGGCTACACTCTTCCGCTGGCTTAAGGCAGGCGTCCTTGAAGATGTAATGAATAGAGACAGAAAAGGTTGGAGACTATTTACCGAGAACGACATAAACACAATCAAATCCGAGGCTACTCGGGTTACGCGGAGAGGAGCATTCCTTGAAGAAACAAGAAAATGGACAAGCCAAGAAAGTGTCAGAGGTGGTTCTCATGGGCAAGAAAATTCTGGTTATTGAGGATGACCCGATTGCCTTAAGGCTCATAGAGTATACCCTCCACAAAGAGGGCTACCAAGTGCTCCGGGCAAAAAATGGGCTGGAAGGGATAAGTAAAGCCCAAGATGAAGAGCCTGACCTCATCATCCTGGACATTATGCTCCCAGGCATGGACGGCTATGAGGTTTGCCATCGTTTGCGGGCTAAATCTCAAACTGCCCAATTACCTATCATAATGCTCTCGGGTAAGGCTCAGGAAATAGACAAAGCCATCGGGATGAAGGTAGGTGCCGATGACTATATTACCAAACCGGCATCCTCCCGAGAGGTAGTAAACCGGGTAGAGGCCTTGCTAACCCGAAAGATTGCGGCTAGGTCAAAAATAATCGCCTTCCTTGGCACAAAAGGAGGGGTGGGAACAACCACAATGGTGGTCAATATAGCCGTTACTTTATTACAGAAGGGTAAACAGGTTATCGTGGCTGACCTTTGCCTCAACAACGGCAACATAACCGAATACCTTGGACTTAAGCCTGAGCCGAATATAACCGAACTCCTAGTGAAACCTATCAACACTATTGACCGTCGGGACTTGGAGGCAGCACTAGTGGTTCACCATACCGGCGTAAGGGTACTAGCTATTCCCCAGCTCTGTGACGAGCACAAAGAGCTTTCACCCTCCGATGTTAATTTGCTACTTGAGAGACTACGGGAGGTGACCGATTATCTTCTAGTAGACTTATCATCTCCGCTCTCCGATTTAGGGAAGGCAACACTAACCAAGTGTAACCTTATCATCATTGTGACCGATTCCAAAGCTGGTGCCCTACTCGACCTTAAATCCACTTCAGCCCTTTTACATAAACTAGGCGTCACCCAAGAACGATTGGGGGCAGTGGTCATCGACCGGCAGGCGACATTTCCTGAGGCGGCGCTGTCTAACATGAAGCCCATTATAGAGCTGAACACCAAGGTCAGCTTGCTGGGAGTCATACCCTATGAAATTAAGGCCTCTCTTGAATTTGTGCCTGGCAGCACTCCGGTAATACTCTCTAACCCCAATTGCCCGATGGCCTGGTCAATAAGAGAGGTGGCTAGACATATTATTAGCTGAAAAGGTAAGAAATAGGGGGAAAGAGCATGGACAGTGATAAGGGGGAGATATCTGCCGATAAAGCAACTAGAAAAAGTCTGGGCGAAATGCTAATTGAGAACAACCTCATTACCGTTGAACAATTAGACAATGCCCTAGAGTTACAGCAGCGGCAGGGAGGGAAACTCGGTGAGATCCTAGTAAACCAGGGGCTAATCAAAGCTGAGGAGTTGGCGGCAGTGATTAGCGTGGGGCTAAATGTACCCTTGATTGACCTAAAAAGACACATGGTTCAACCTAACGCCCTGCAGCTAATCCCTGAAGATA
>Ga0315280_10006325_pt1 | contig 16413 bp, 15 predicted proteins | sample YL17G06_40_MG_FD_203697 | JGI IMG/M metagenome (GOLD analysis project Ga0315280, IMG submission 203697) | Sediment microbial communities from Yellowstone Lake, YNP, Wyoming, USA - YL17G06_40 | ecosystem: Environmental > Aquatic > Freshwater > Lake > Sediment | place: USA: Wyoming | collected...
AGAAGTGCTTGAAAAGCCCGACCAGCGTCGAGTTGAGGACAGCCATAATGGCATTCTCGTGGTCGCCGTCTAAACCGAGCGAATGAATGTCGTAAAGGTTGCAGTTGCACGAAAGCTCAAAAGGGTTCCAGGGGATGATGTGACGGTACTTCTGTGTCTTTGGCCAGAACCCGATGCCGGGCGTTAGGCCAGTCACGTCATACCAACGCTCCCGACTTGCACACGTGGGCCTCTGCGGAACCAGGACGGCCTTGGATTTCTCGGAAGCGAACGTTTGTTTGCTGCCCCAGGTGATGTAATGGTGGGCGTATGTGCCCCTCAAATCTTTGAGATCCTGACTGACCCAAAGAACCACCCGGTCAAGCTGCTCAGGCGAGACGACGGGGCGGTCCACTTCCATGAGACTATGAACTTCGGGGCGGACGAACTTGGCCTCTATCGGGTGGAGGGTTCCATCCCCGCACTGGACTACGACGAGATCACCTCTTTCAACCTCCTCGCGTTTGCACCGCCTCATAAGCGGTAGCATCCGCCACGCGAGCTCGTTTGGACGTTCTTCGAGGAGTCGGGCCGAGACATTGCGCGGCATAAAGAAAGCATCACAGCCGCTCGTGATGCCCCTCTTGACGGTCGCTATTTCGCCCAATCGAGCGAATCGGTGACCAAACTCCCGCATTATCTCGAAATAGAAATCGGGGGCGCGCAAGTACCGTCCCCACTTCCCGCCGCCGTAGTCACCTACTTGGTAGGACGACTTCTCTGGCTCGTCCCCGAGTCCTTGCCCGTTCTCCCGGCTTCCGTCTTCGGCTCCCTCATCCTCGGGTTCGCCCTCGATTTCAAGCTGATGTGACGCGCCCTGTCTGGCGAACATCTGACCGATCGACACGCCTTCCGACCACAAATCGCCCTGCCTCTTGAGCATTATGCGAAGGCGGTCATTGGAAAGGTCGGACTTTGCTTTTAGGATCAGATCCCTGAGCTTTTCCGCTGCTTCCTGCCGCTGTTGCTCATCTTTGGGCTCACCGAGGATTACGGCCAGAGGCCGTTTCAGCCTGACGAAGCGGACCACGTTTTCGTCGCGCTTCGCCTTGCCTTTACAGCGTTGCAGGATGGTTACTGCCGTCTTGACGCGGGCATCCTCGAACCACGGTTCGTCCACGCTCTCAATGATCGTGACGATTCGGAAGTTCAGTAAGAGCCAGCGCTGGAGGGCAAAGCCGTAACGAACGTCCAGCCAGCTCGAAGACGTGAGGAAACCAAACCAGCCGTCATCGTCCAGGAACCGCGTCGCCACCGGCCAGAAGTACACGTGGATGTCGCTTTGTTTCGAGAGTCGGATACCCGGCCAAGCCCGCTCAGCCATCTCAAAGAGGTGTTCTTTGGTCTGGTCGCGAATCACGCCTTTTTCGGAGGCCTTGGGGATATGCTCGTGTCGGAGGTACGGCGGATTTCCGACCACAGCATCCAAGGTGGGCAGCTCAACGGCCTCGCGCTCGCGGGTTCCGCTGCGGTCACGGAAGACGGAGGGGATCTCGCAGAAAGGTTTAGATGGAGCAACCGTGAAGAAGTTTTTCCGCACGACGCGGGGGTAATTCTCCTCCTGGGTAATGTTTCTGGCCGCGAGATTTAGAGTCGCCAGATGTGCCGGAAACGGATTGATGTCGCAGCCGTAAAGACCCTGGAGCAACTCCTGATTGCTTAGCCGTCTGTCGAGATAGGACTTTCGGTAGTAGGCGCGGACGAGGAACGTGCCACTCCCGCAAGCGGGGTCGAGTACCGAAGCTTCCGCCTTCCGAATGCAGAACGCGTTGATCACGTCCACAATGTTCTCATCCGTGTAGAACTGGCCGAACTTGTGGCGTTCGTCAGCGCTGATTAGTTTCTGAAATGTGTGGCCGAGGATGTCTGTAGGGATTTCCTTGAAATTGAAGCGGTCAACCGCCTGGATGAACCTGCCCCAAGCCTCGATCGAGTTGGCACCGGAAAGAGCCGTTATCGCTGCCCACTCCTTGGCCTCAGGGAAAAAAACTGGTTCGTAGTCACCGGAAACGTGAACGGCCTCTGCGAAGCGTGACCGCATATACTCGAACGCTTTTTCTGGGGTCTTGGCACTACGAGGGAGCTTCAATTCCGGGAGCTCGTAGCGAAGGCGTATAGCCTGATAGAAAAGGATGCGGTTGCTCAGGACATAGGCCATGCTGCGAGCAGCGCGGTCGACCGTCTCCCACCAGGATTTTTGGTCGTTGCGGTCAAAATTCCACTGCTGTTCGGCTGCCATCCAAGTCCGAAGGCGGGCATCGAAGGCGCGATTTCGATTTGATTGATCGGAAAGGTAATCCCGAAGTTCTCGGACGGGGCCCAAAGGCCCAGTCAAGAGGCTTTCCAGGACGGATACGTAGAAATCAGAGGGCGGAAGCGCAAAGTCCTTTCTGCGCCCCAGCCAGATGTCAGCGAAATCAGAAAAGAATTTGGGGAGAAATTCGTCTTCAAGCTTTAACCTCACTTCCGGGCGAGTGATCTCTTCGGGTTTGTTGAGTTCCAAATCCAACTTCCACTCGCCTATGCAACGCTGATGCATCGAGACCGCGTCCCACCGCGATCGGTCGAAAAGAGCGAGCCATTCGACGTTCCATGTGAAGAAGAATTGGCAGTTTTCCCGAGTCGCCTTGTCAAAGGCGTCTTGCATAAGGGCCGCGTCATAAGGGGTGTGGCCCTGTTTCGAGCCGGGAAGTTTGACTTCGCCGCACAGCGCCAATTTCCCTCTCCCTTTGCCCCGTCGCTCGTACACGCGGAAGTCCTGCCGCTTCTGGCTACCGCGACCGAAGCTTTCGATGTCTGAGGAGCCGAATGGAAGGTCTCGATTGGCCTCGAATATCTTGTCAGACCACTTCGAGACTTCAGCGCAGAAGGCGGTTTCATGCTGGCGGTAACTCAGCGGCGGCATTGTTTATCCCCGCGCGATGCGTAAAGATGTTTACCACCAGCATGCTCACAATGCAATGTCCCACCTACATGTGTGGAGCGGGCAGCGCACCACTCGCCCCCCCCAATCTTGCGGTTTTTCCATTTCCTTCAGCGGGCGGGTGGCGCGGGCATTACGCCCGCGGTGACACTGTCGGCGAGCAGCCTCGCTCTCGGCCGCCGGCTTGGCTGAACTGCACGTCGCAGACCCAGCAGCCGCGAGGGACTAACTGCACGGTCTCGCCCACATCGGTGAGTCTCGATGGAACCAATGCCGCGCTCTTCACGGTGAAGGTGACGACCACGGCGCGGGCAATGGCCGGACCGCAACCTCACGGTCGGCCTGGGGCGAGAGGTCGGCGCCTCATTCTGCCCCTGATCGTCTTGCTGTTCGGTCTAGCAGTGTTCGCCACCTCTGCCGCGCCTCGGCGATGGAAGGTGTGCGCCGGGCTCGCGTCGTCGCTGGTGCTCGTGGCGCTCTGGGCGTCCTGCGGTGGAGGTGGAGGAGGCGGCGCACCGCCGCCGCCTCAAACCGGAACGCCGGCAGGAACCTACTCGCTCACCGTCACCGCCACGGCAAGCGGCGTCAGCCACAGCACGACCTTGACACTGAAGGTGAACTAGCGCCGTTCCAACTTTAACGGCCGAGGGACCGACGCCAAGAGTTTCGCCAATTGGCCGAGATCGCCGCGCGCAAGAATGGCTCAAGGTAGTAGGGACAGTACTAAGGGGGGCGGGAGGACATAGGGACAATTTGTCACCTGCCCCAGCCAAAGCCCTCCAGCCGCCTGAGTCTGGCGCCGCAGTCAGCGTGAGTCTCGGACAATTTATCCGACTCGGGGCGCCCGGCCAAGTCGGGACGGGTAAGAATGGTGATACGCTGGCGTATTTTCCACAGAGGACTCTAAGGTGAATCTCCTGCGGCAGTTGCGAGAACTTGGCCCTCGCGCGTTACTGCAGAAATGGCGCTTCCTGGGACTCAGGACTTCAGCGTGTCCGATGCCGCGTCCCAGAACATCTTCTTGCCCGAGCGATAGGAGAGGTTGACCATGTGCCCGGCGGCAGCGGCGTGGTGGCCGACGTCGGCGTTTTCGGAGCACTGCTTGCGTGTGCGCACGCAGTCGAAAAATTCGCCCATGTGGATGGCCGTCGCATCCGGCCCGTCCGCGCGGTAGCTGACGGTTCCCTCCAGGCGCAGCGGCGGGTTCGCCTCCTCGCGGTGATTGTCCATGTCCATGAACTCTTCCTGGAGCTTGGCCGGCCAGGAATCGATCGAGTACTTGTAGCCCTCGCGCGGGTTCTCAGCGGCGATGGTCATCGCACCTCCCAGCAGCGTGAGCGAGCCCTGCGTTCCCAGGAACACCATGCCCTGCTCGGGCGTCGAGGCATTGTTGAAGGTCGAGCCCATGTTGACGTTGAAGCCCTCGGGATACTCGAACAGTGCGTCGAGCGTGTCGGGCACCTCGCGGCCGTCCTTGCGATAGAGGATCCCCCCCGAGGCCATCACCGCCGAAGGCATCTTGGCGTCCATGATGAAGTGGATGGACGTGATGAGGTGAACAAACAGGTCCGTCGAGATGCCGCCCGAGTAGTCCCAGTACTTACGATAGCGGAAGACGCGCTCGGCGCTGTAGGGCACGTTGGGTGCGGGACCGAGCCACTCCTTCCAGTTGAAGTTCACGCCGTTCTTCAGGTCGGGCGGAATCGGGTAGTTCCACGCGCCGGTCGAGCTGTTGCGGTTGTAGGACGCGACGATCTTTGTCACCTTGCCGAGCTGTCCGGACGCGACGGTCTCGCGCGCCTTCTTCTGCAGCGGCGAGCTGCGTCCCTGGCTGCCCGCCTGTACCACGCGGTTGTAGCGCTTGGCCGCCTCGACGATCTCCGGCCCTTCTTCGACCAGACGCGTCATGGGCTTTTCAACATAGACGTCCTTGTCGGCGGAAAGTGCGTCGAGCACCATAGGCAGATGCCAGTGGTCCGGCGTGGCGATGACCACGGCATCCACGTCCTTGCGGTCAAGCAGCTTCTTGTACTGCGCGAAAATGGTTTCGATCTTGCCGTCGGTGCGCTCTTTGGCGCGATCGAGGTGGCCCTGATAGCAATCGGTGACAACGACCAAGTTCGCCTGACCGGTCGCCTTGGTCGCGTCCATCAGGATGTGACCACGGATGCCCGCGCCGATGTATCCGACATTGACGCGGTCCGCCGGGCTGGCGGGCCTGGGCAGCACCGGCGCAGCTTCGAGCGGCACCCACTTGCCGTTGAGCAGGAACCCCATGCCCGCTGCGCCGACGGCGCTCCGGCGCATGAAGTCGCGGCGCGTTAGTTCACGATATGACGACATTGATCCCTCCTCCTTGCAGATGATCCCAAGGCATCGATCTCAGACAAAATCGACTTGCCAATTGGGGCTGGGTCCACCCTATTCTTACTGCTTCCTCCGGCCACGCTTCAACACGAATCGGCAGAGCAATCCGGATTCCAACGGACGATTTGAAGCCCCAAAACCGCGGCCGTCTGCTATCCTTTTCGCTCTTGGAGTTCAAACCGGGGGAGCTATGGGCAGCGACCAGAAGCAGAAACCGACCGGACCTTCTCAACCGCCACTCGCCTACCGCAGCGAACGCTTCCTGGAAAGCGGCGACGCGCGGACGCTCCGCATCCTGGCGGAATACCTCCAGCCGCAGTCGCGCCTGCGCCGCGCGGGCGTCCAGAACACCGTGGTCTTTTTCGGCTCGGCACGCATCGTGCCGCACGACGAAGCCACGAAGCGCTTGCGCGAGCTGGAAGGCCGGAGTGGAGACGAAAGGGCTGCGAGCGGCGCGGCACTCAAGGCCGCCCGCACCGCCGTGCAGATGTCGCGCTATTACGAGGAGGCGCGCGAACTGGCGCGGCTGGTCACGCAGTGGTCGCAGTCGCTCAAGAACGGCAGCCACTTTTTGGTGGTGTGTTCGGGTGGTGGGCCGGGCATCATGGAAGCGGCTAATCGCGGAGCGTCGGAGGCAGGCGGCATCTCCATCGGGTTCAACATCAAGCTGCCGATGGAGCAGAAACCTAACCCTTACATCACGCCCGAGCTGAGCCTCCTGTTCCGGTACTTCTTCATGCGCAAGCTGTGGTTCGCCCAACCCTGCAAGGCCCTCATCGTCTTCCCCGGCGGCTTCGGCACCATGGACGAGATGTTCGAGTTCCTGACCCTCAGTCAGACCCACAAGCTGGGCCACCGCGCCACGATCTTGCTGTACAGCTCGAAGTATTGGCGGAGCATCGTCAATTTCAAGGGAATGCTCGAAGCCGGCACCATCACCCAGGAAGACCTGAAACTCGTCCGCTTCGCCGACACACCGCAGGAGGCCTTCGGAATTCTCAAGAAGAACTTGAGCCGCGAGCTCGGCCTGCGCGCCGCGCCACGCCATCCGTTTGTGTGAGCCACAGAGGCACAGAGGATTAAGGATAAAGGATTCAGCTTCCAGCGGTAAGCGTTCAGCAATCAGCCGTCGGCTTTCAGCAGTTAGCGCCCAACACTCGGCATTCACAATTCATCATTCTGCCTTTTGCCTGCCTGCATCCAATTCCAATCGGCGCTATAATTCGTTCTGGACGTGACCGACCCTCGCGCGAACGCCGCCCCGGAGGCCGCCATGCAATTCTTCCGCGAATCGATGCTCGAACTCATCATCCAGACATCCACCAATCTGCCGCCCGATGTTCGCCAGGCAATGGCCTGGGCGCTCCAGACCGAAAAGCCCGCGACACAAGCCGGCCAGGCGCTCGCCATCATCGGGCAGAACATCGACATGGCCTACGACGATGAAGGCCCCATCTGCCAGGATACCGGCATGCTGACGTTTGAAATCAAGACGCCCGTGGGCATGAATCAACTGGCGATGAAGAAGCAGATCCTCGACGCCATCGCCGAGGCCACCAAGCGCGGCAAGCTGCGACCCAATTCCGTGGATTCCATCACCGGCAAGAACAGCGGCAACAATCTTGGGCCGGGCACGCCGGTCATTCACTTTGAGCAGTGGGAGGAGCCGGACATCGAAGTGCGGCTGATCCTGAAGGGGGGCGGCTGCGAGAACAAGAACATCCAGTATTCCGTGCCCTGCATGCTCGACCACCTGGGCCGCGCCGACCGCGATCTGGCCGGCGTGAAGAAGTGCATCCTCCACGCCGTCTGGCAGGCGCAAGGACAGGGTTGCGCACCCGGCGCCCTCGGCGTCTGCGTCGGCAGCGATCGCGCCCACGGTTACCACCTCGCGAAGCAGCAGCTTTTCCGCACGCTCGACGACGTGAATCCCGATCCGACACTCGCCAAGCTCGAGCAGGAAATCATGGACGAGGCCAACAAGCTTGGCGTGGGCACGATGGGCTTTGGCGGCGGAGTTTCGCTGATCGGCTGCAAGATTGCGGCCGCCAACCGCCTGCCTGCGTCGTTCTTCGTCTCCGTCGCCTATGATTGCTGGGCATTCCGCCGGCTGGGTGTTCTACTCGATGCCGAATCGGGCGCTATCAAGAAGTGGCTCTATCGCGATCCCGACCGGCCAGTCGAGAAACTGATCGCAGAAGGCGCCGGCTTCCAGTTGACCGGGCGCGAGGTGCGGCTCGAGCCGCCGCTCTCGGAAGAAAAAGTTCGCGCGCTCAAGGTGGGCGATGTGGTGCTCATCAACGGCCCGCTCATCACCGGCCGCGACGGCGCGCACACCTACCTGATGCATCACGACGCGCCCTGCGACCTGCGTGGCGCCATCCTTTACCACTGCGGCCCCGTGATGCTCAAAGAAGGCGACCGGTGGCGCACCAACGCCGCGGGGCCGACCACCAGCATCCGCGAAGAGCCCTACGAAGCCGACATCATCAAGCGCTTTGGTCTGCGCGCCGTAATGGGCAAGGGCGGCATGGGCAAGAGAACGCTCGCCGCGCTGAAGGAATTCGGCGCCGTGTATCTGCACGCCATCGGCGGCGCGGCGCAGTTCTACGCCCGCTGCCTGCCCAAAGTCCACGCCGTTTACCTGCTCGAAGAACTCGGCGTGCCGGAAGCCATGTGGGTCTTCGAAGCGAAGGATTTCGTCGCTATCGTCACCATGGACGCGCACGGAAATTCGCTGCACGAGGACGTCGCGACCACGACCGGCGCGCAATTGGAGAAAGTCGGGGGTAGAAGCTAGAAGGCTGCTGGGAAACGCCCCGTGGCTGTCTTCCTGAGGAGTCCCGATGCACTTCATCGGGACGACGAAGGATCTCGGCAGTTGCCCGATTACGAAAACTGCTGGGATTCTTCGTGGAGTTTACCCTGAGCGGGAAATGATAAAGATCCTTCGCTCCGCTCAGGAAGACAGCGAAGGGCTCAGAATGACAGGTCGCCGGCCTTCTCCCGCAACCTGCAAGGGATTCGGGGGCGCGGGCGTCTCGCCCGCATTGCCCGCACACATCGCGGAAAGCGCCGGCGGGGGTCCGCTAAGGAAATACAGCTACGAAAGGTATCCCGACATGAGCTCTTCGGCAGTCCGCAGCCCGAGAATTGTGCGCTCGCCTTTCTTGTCTTTCTGGAGGTGTATCCCTTGCTCCTTGATCGCCTCTGAAAACTTCCTGACCGTCGCGCGACCGCCCTCAACCTTCACCTGATGGATGAACTCTCGGTCATCTCCGTTCCACGCCTCGCAGATGATAAACGGGCTGTGAGACGAAATTAGGACCTGGCTCCGTTGAGTTGGAACTTCCTTGTGTGCGAGTTCCCTGATCGCCTTATAAAATTCCTTTAGCGCTGTCGGGGTGAGGCCATTTTCGGGTTCCTCGATGAGCATTACCGGCGGACGATTCGGACTGTATGTCAACACCATCAGACCCAAGAACAACAATACCCCATGCGAGATACGGACTGCGGCGACTGTTTCTCTTTCGTCATCAAATTCGACGGAGAACGCAACTCTGTCCGCGCCCAAGATATTGAACTCGAGTCTGAGAAAGCCTGGAAGCAGCGCCCTCACCTTCTCCAGGATTACGTCGAGAGCTGGGTCTTTGGTTTCATGCATGAAATACAAACACGCCGACAGGTCTTCCCCCTCGTACCCGAGGCGCGGTGGGACAACCTCATCTCCGGTCACCTCGGGCAAACGGCTAAGTCCCGCGAGCGTGTAAGGATTAAGTCGAAACTTGTTGAAGCGACTGATCTCTTTGGACAAGTCCGTGACCAACGGGAAATCGCCTTGATTACCCCCAGCGAGGTGCGCGGCCCTCATTGCTGCGAAGATGCTGCGGTCATTCTCTAAGAACCCCAGGGCGTCGCCAAGGGGTGAGGAGGTGGGATCCGCTCTGTCAAACAGGGCCGAACTTCCGGCCTCAGTTCGCAGCGACTCGTTGAAAATCTGGAAGTTCGGAGACCCGAAATCCGCAGACCCCTGTTGACAGTAGTCTATCTTGTACCGGAGTTGCTCCCCGTCCTCCCTGGTCCGAGACATGAGCACATCAAATCCGATTCTGTCGATCTTGTGACCGCCATGATACCGTGTCGCCAAGAACGAATAGGGGTACTGACTGAAACATTGTCGTATATTGCCGCGCGCCACCATCGAAAAGTTTAAGATGGCGTCAAAGAGTGCGGACTTCCCGCCTCCGTTGGGCCCAACGAAGACAGTGATGGGGGAAAGGTTAACTCGGGTGTTCTGGTGGATAAGGAAGTTCTTTACACAAAATTCGTGAATGTACATAGTTTCCTCAGTCTACCGATTTCGGCGCGAATCGTCTATAGGAGTTACGCCAGGCCGGCGCAAATCCCTTGAACCCAAGAACAAATTGACGGCACGACTTGAGCGGGGTAGCGCGGAGTTGGTCTTCAATCCGTCAGCTGACGGACGGCTCTTCCGTAATCCCCAATTACAGGCCGCGGACATACACAACATGTCCGCGCTACCTCTCCAACGCGCGCGAGCGCGGGTCGATAACTCAAGGAGCCGGTTCGCGGAAGAGGAGCGCGGCGAAATCGGCGAGGTTGCGGCGCCAGACCTGCCAGGAGTGCGCACCCGCCGTCTCCAACCAATTGAAGCGAATCTGCTTCGACTGGAGCCAATCGCGGAATTTGCGGTTGATGTCGATGAGGCGATCATCCCGGCCGCAGGAGACCCAGAGCAGGCGCAGTTGCGAATTGGCTTTGGAGTCGAGCCCCGCGAACGACTTGTCGAAATCCTCCTGAAGCCCGCCGGAGCTGAAAGCTCCAACCCAGGCGAAGCGATCCAGGTTGTTTAGGCCGACCAGGAGGGTTTCGGTGCCGCCCATAGACAATCCCGCGATGGCCCGAGAATTCCGGTCCTTTGAAACGAGGTACGCGCTCTCGACCGCCGGGATGACTTCTTCGAGCAGGTTGTCCCGGATCTTATCGAAGTTCCGCTGGCGGAGGCTGGCGTCCCGGAACGCCGCCGCGAACACCGGCGTGCGTTGGACGATTTCCGGCGCGCCGTAGGCGAGTGGCATGACGATGATCATTGGTTTCGCCTTGCCCTGCGCGATCAGGTTGTCGAGGATCACGTTGGCGAACGCGATTGCCGTCCAGGCGCTGGTGTCGTCGCTGTAGCCGTGCAGAAGGTAGAGGACGGGATAGCGATCCTTCCCACGCGGGTCGTAGCCCGGCGGGGTGTACACGTAATAGTCGCGGTCGTCGCCTACGATGCGCGAGCGGTACAAGTGGTGGTGAACCGCCCCGTGCGGCACGTCCGAGATCTCCCAGGGGAGCGAAGCCGGGCCGGGCACGTGGACCATGTTGTGCGTGTGAAGAAGGTTGGGCTTCATCAAGGGATTCAAGGGGTCGATCAGGCTCGCGCCATCCGCCTCGAAGGAGTATTCGTAATAGTCCGGCTCGAGCGGGTCGGTGGTGACGCTCCAGACGCCTTGCTCATCCTTCTGCATGGGCAGGGGCTGCTTCGCGCCTTCGAGCCTCAGGGAGACAGTCTTGGCGTTCGGGTCGAGAAACCGGAAGGTGACGCGTTTGTCGGGGTGAACTTCCGGCGACATGATTGGCGGAGTCTGCTGAGCAAACCCGGGCACGACGGCCGCGATCAGGAAAAGCAGAAGGTGCCGGCTGCCGACTCTTCGACGCTCGAGAATTCGGGATAAACTGAGCATGATTGGCCTCCTCACGGCGGCCTAGTATATACCCTGAGCCGTCGCCCCCCGTTCCGCCACAGCCGCCCTATTCCACGCGTTTGCCTATCGGATGCTGGCCGGGGAGAAGGAAGCTTTTGATGAGTTCGCCCTCGCCGCAGGCGGTCATGCCGGAGAAGCGCTTATACCATTCGCCTTCGGGGACTTCGGGTGGGGTGGTTGCTCTCAATCCTCGTCAGGGAGGGATTCTTCGTATTCTTCGAGTGTTCGCGCCGCCCATTCGGCTTTTCTCTTCAGGACGCCCAGTTCCACTTCCAGGTCGGGGAGCAGATCGAGGTAAGCCGCGCTTCCACGGCGCAGCCGGCTGAGCTTGTGGCGAATCTTGTGGACCCGCCCATACCACTCGTCAACTTCGTCAAGAATCCGTTCAATCGTGGAAATGCTTAGTGCGGTCTTGGTGCTCATGTCTGCCACTCTCGTCTCAAGCGGCGGTTCAGGCGTTCGATCGCCTTCTTGTGGGAGTCGATCTCCGCGAGCCAGCCGGCAATCAGGTCCTCGTCTGGGTGAGCCTTCATGCGCTCCAGCCGGATTTTCTCCTCGTGGGCTTCGATCACTCGCTGACGACTCTCGATCTTCTTGCGCAAGTCCTTGTTTCGCCCCATGCGAAGATCACATTATATCAGCGGTCCATCCATATTGTCCGATAGCATCTCGGACGCCCGCTAGCGCAATCCCCTGCCTCTGCACGGCACCGATTCTACCCGACGAGCGGGGCCGGCGCTACTTGGCCAGCCACTTGAAGTAGTAAAACGTCAGCGGGGCGCTGGAAGTATTGACGATGCCGTGCTCGTGGTTCGCGGCGGCGTACATGACAGTCCCAGGGCCGACCTTCGTCACCTTACCTTCGAGCGAGATTTCGCCCGTGCCCGCGGTGATGAGCATGATCTCTTCTTCCGGGTGGCGATGCGAGGGGTGGGGCGCCTGCCCTGGTTTGAGTTCAAGATTGCCCAACGTCAGGCTCTTCAACTGCTCGGTGTTCCCTTCCAGCAACACACGCAGATCGCCGAACGGTTCGCGGCTGAGCTTTGCCTTCTCCGGCGCCGTGAGCGTGGTGGGGAGTTCGCCCGCAGGCGCGGCGGAAGGGATCAGCAAGCCTCCCGCAGACCCTCGCGGGAGATCGCGTCGGCCGATGGGTTTCAGTGCTGCTCCTCGGGACGGTCTGCGTCCTGCCGACCGTCGCTCGCTTTTGGGCCTCCCCAGATTGCTTGCGGCATCTTCATTGACCCCGGCAACCGCTTGCTGTATCCTTACACACCAAGCGACTCATAAGTTATCAATTTCCCGGCGGGGAGGCGCAAAGAATGCGCGGCCTCCTGACTTGTAGCCCCTCAACTCTTTTCACCACGCGTCTCTGTCTGTTTCCGCGGGCTTCGGGTGGGCTTCGGTTTCCCTCTGCGCGCCCCAGGCCTGTCGCGGACCCCTGCCTTACGAAGAAAGGAGAACACCATGAAGCTGCTCACAAAACTCACTCTCGCTGCAACCGGGGTAGTGATTCTGGCGGTCGGAGCTGCGGGGCAGATCGACCCCAAGCCCTACCTCGCCAACAAGAAGGTGGACTTTTCACAGGCTCGTTCCTTGCCGTATCTGACAGCCGACCAAGTAATGTTCGAGAATGTGCTCGTTGATTATCAGCACTTTGCCCTGCTCATGGGCTGGAAGCGAGCCAAGTTTGAACCGATAGAGTTGCGTCGCCTCAACACGGTAAAGATTCCAACCGCAACGATTAGTATCGACGGCGTTGACACAGACTCGGCAGGAATTCCTCCCGTAATAGTAGACCCTGCAGGCGATGCGGATCCGTTTTTTGACCGTGAGCCTGGGACAGACATGGCAAATGTCTACCTCGCACGCGACCAGCAGAACCTGTACATCCTGATGACGATGCACAACGGTGGGCCAACAACAATCCCCGACTCAATGTACACCGTCGAGCTACAACAGTACTTGTACCAGATCCATACACCCGGAGACCTCATAATCGCTGCCCATTTTGACCTCAATCGCCACTGGCTGGTTGAGGTAATGGACCGGGGGCCTGGTCAATTTGTGGCTTCCTATCCGGAGGGTCACGTAGCAACAGGGGACGGATTCGTGGAGTGGGCAGTTCCACTCGCAGATCTGCAGAATCCTTCGGATGTTCCGCTCCCGTATTTCCCCGCGGGACCGCGTGATCGCGGGATTGAGAATCGCTTTATCCGCGCCTATATTCATCCTGGTCCGCACCCTGCTTCGCCGGTGGCAGACATAAACTACGAGATGACGCGCCCCATGATCGTGAATTTCTACCAGTGAACGGGTAGCGCCTGCCCGGCTGCAAAAGGAGACGGGAACGGACGCCGTCGAGCCCGGGCGATTCTTCGCCTTTCCGGACCTGGAGTCCAACGTCCGCCAGCAGATTCAGAAGGTGAAGTCGCACCCCTGGTCTCCCAAGAAAGTCCCGGTGCGGGGATTCATTTACGACGTGAAGACAGGCCGGCTGCGCGAGGTGTCAGCCTGAGGGGTCTGGCATGTCCAGCTTGAGCCGGGGCTGACGCGCCCCCCCCTGGCTCAGCCCGGGCGATTGAGTCTCGATCGCTCCGGGCCGAGGAGCGCTCAACGGGGTCGCAGCCGGGGAATCCAGCGCGGTACGGCGCGGCAGTATTCCTCGTACCCGACGCCGAACTTGCGCCGCAGTGTGGGCTCTTCGTAGCAAACTACGAAGAGGTGCGAGGCGGCAAGGGCAAACAGGGCAAATCCCAGCACCCGCCGCGACTGGAAGAAAAGGCTCTCGCCCAGCAGAATGCTCAGGACGCCAACGTACATCGGATTCCGAACGTGGCGATAGAGGCCGCGTGCCACGAGCTTCTTCGGAGGGTCGATGGGCGCCGGTGTCCCCAGTCCTTCCATGGCGAAATTCCAGGCGCACCAGAGGTAGATGGCGGCGCCCGCGGCGATCAACGGAATCCCGAAGTACCGCGCCGCGCCGAGGCCCAAATCGCCGCCCGGCAACAAGCGGTAGGGCACATAGATGGTGACCGTCCCAGGCGCGAGGACGGTGAAGATAACGGTGCGGATAAGCGGGCCCACGGCGCGAGAAGTCATTCGCCACCCCGCACAAAACCTCTCTCGAGTGTAACCCCCCTTGCTCCGTCGTCCAAGGCCGAAGAATCCGCGCTAAACTGGCGGCAACGTGACGATTTACTCCGTTGGCCACTCCACGCGCTCGCTGGAAGAATTGCTCACGCTCCTGGAGGAATTCTCCATCGAAGTCCTGGCGGACATCCGCTCCTTCCCCGCCTCAGCGCGGCACCCGCAGTTCAACAAGGAGAGCCTCGAGCAAGCGCTGCCGCAAGAAGGCATCGAGTACATTTGGCTTGGCCAGGAACTGGGCGGCTACCGGAAGAAGAAAAACCCGAATTCACCGCACACGGCGCTGCGCAGCCCGGGCTTCCGCAACTATGCCGACCACATGGCGACGAGGGACTTCAGGGATGGAATCGACCGTTTGTTAGCCATCGCGGCGACGAAGCGCCTGGCCTACATGTGCGCGGAGTTGCTCTGGTGGCGATGTCACCGCTCGCTCGTCTCCGACCATCTTGTCGCCTGCCGCCACGTCGAGGTGGTCCACATCCTCGCACCCCGCAAGACCGAGCCTCACCGCCTGCACCGCGCGGCGCGCCTCACTGAAGGCAAACTCATTTACGACGTTGAGGAGCAAGCGCGGCTGCTCTAGCCTACCTCGCGTCCCAAGTCCCGGCGCTCGCCCGGCAAGCAACTTCGCAAATTCGACCCGCCCATTCGAATAACTGGACAGCCACCCCGCCTTGTGTGACAATTTGTCGTCGTCGATACCCCCTGCCCTTTCGGCGAGGTGAACGTATGGTCTTCGAGCAGTTCTACTTGAGTTGTCTGGCGCATGCGTCCTACCTGTTGGGGTCGGAGGGCGTCGCCGCGGTCGTAGACCCGCAGCGCGATGTGGAGATCTATCTCGACGAGGCGCGCAAGCACAATCTCAAGATCGACTACATCATCGAGACGCACATGCACGCCGATTTCGTGTCGGGACATCAGGAACTCGCCGCCCGCACGGGCGGAAGGATTTGTCTGAGCGTGCAGGCCGACGCCGGGTTCCCGCACGTGGCCGTGCAGGATGGCGACGAGCTGCGCCTGGGGCGCGCAGTGCTCCGCTTCCTCGAAACGCCCGGGCACAGCGTGGACAGCATCTCGGTGCTGGTGACCGACCTCGACCGTTCGCCCCAACCCTGGGCCGTGCTCACTGGCGACACGCTTTTCATCGGCGAAGTCGGCCGGCCGGACCTCTCTCCCGGGCGCACGCCGGAAGAGCTCGCCTCGGTGCTCTACGACAGCCTGCACCAGAAACTGCTCCGATTGCCGGATTCGGTCGAAATCTACCCGGCGCACGGCGCGGGCTCGCTTTGCGGAAGGAATATCAGCGCCGAGCGGCATTCGACAATCGGGAAAGAGCGTGCGCTCAATTACGCGCTGCGGCCGATGAGCCGCGAGGAATTCGTCCGGCTCATTACCGGCGACCTGCCCGAGCGCCCGGAGTACTTCTTCCGCGACAAAGAGATCAACCGCGCGGGGGCACCGGCGCTGGCAGAGGTTGCTCATCTGATTCCGATCACTCCCTCCCAAGTGGCTCGGCGGCAGGCGGAGGGCGCCGTCGTCCTCGACACCCGGCCTTCGGCCCAGTTCGGCGCGGGCCATGTGCCGGGCTCCCTGCACATTGCGCTGCAAGGCCAGTACGCCTCCTGGGCCGGCACCTTGATTGGCATCGGCCCGGCAATCGTCGTGGTCGCGGAAGATGTGAAGCGCGCGGAAGAGTCCACTGTGCGCCTCGCGCGGGTCGGCATTGAGAAAGTGGTGGGCTACCTGGATGGGGGTGTTCTTGCCTGGCAGCAGGACGGACGGCCGCTCGCCGAGGTGCCGCAGATTTCCGTCCTGCAGCTCTACGAACAACTCTGCGACCAGCCCGATGCCGTCCAGGTGATCGATGTCCGCCGGCCGATGGAATGGGAGACCGGGCACCTCGAGCGGGCAAAGCTCAAGCCACTGCACCAATTGCGGGAGAACCTGTCTGAGCTCGACCGCGCGAAGCCCGTCGCCGCTCACTGCAAGAGCGGCTATCGCTCCACGATCGCCACGAGCATTCTAAGGTCGCAGGGTTCTCTCAGGTGATGAACGTTGTCGGCGGGCTCGACGCGTGGATGGCCCACAACCTGCCCGTCGTCAGCGAGCGCAACGCCCAGACCGCCTGCACCGGTTAGTTATCTCTCCTTCAACAGGCTCGGGACACAC
>Ga0315280_10006326_pt1 | contig 16407 bp, 17 predicted proteins | sample YL17G06_40_MG_FD_203697 | JGI IMG/M metagenome (GOLD analysis project Ga0315280, IMG submission 203697) | Sediment microbial communities from Yellowstone Lake, YNP, Wyoming, USA - YL17G06_40 | ecosystem: Environmental > Aquatic > Freshwater > Lake > Sediment | place: USA: Wyoming | collected...
TTGACACTGACTTTGGTCTGGTAGTTATTCTCGGCTGTGCTCATCGTGGCATAGTAAACACCCTGCGACACGCTCAAAGTCTAATTGGTAAGGAGTTGGCCTACGCTGCTATCGGCGGGACGCACCTCTTCCGGGCTTCGGATGAACGTATAGAGAAAACTATAGCCGACCTGAAGGAGATGGGAATTCAGCGGCTGGGGGTTTCACACTGCACCGGCTTTCACGCCTCAGCCCGACTGGCTCGGGAGTTTGGAGATATATTCTTCCTGAACAATGCCGGCACTAGGCTGACATTACCGTAGTCGAGCAAAGAGAAGTCATATGCATCAGATTGAGTTGGTCCCTGATCTGTCCCACTGCGTTGAGACGGTGGCTAAGAAAGAATACCAAGAGACTATAAAGAGGCTCCTTAATACAGTAGAAACAAGTAATGAACTTGAAGAAAAAGCTGAGATTTTGAGGCTCTTCCTACAGGCCGCGAATTTCAAAAAGCTCAGGACAGAGTCAGAAAAATACCTTGCTTCCGGGCGAAAGGTCAAGTTCGTAGTTTACTTACAGAACGGCACCCCAAGGTACAATATCCAAGAAGCCTAGAACGTCAGCAAGTTCAACTACAAGAAGCCAAGCGTCTAGTGAGTCTTCTCAATTTACTCGTATTCCTTGGGAACCGCACAGATCATAATCATAAGCTCGTTGGTTGATGTATTTCGGTACTGGTGTCTCTCACCAGGAAGGATCATAACGAAATCGCCTTTCTTTAACTCACGTTCCCCATCTTTGGCAAATACAGTTCCGTGGCCTTCGATGATGTAATTTAAATGTTCAAACGGGTGTTTATGAAGAGGCGTATGGCCTCCAGGTTCAATGGTAAATACTCGAAACGAAAACGTCGGCGCTCCGTCCTCTCTCGATATCGGAACCTGCTTGTAGACGCCCTTGGCGCCTTTCATACTTGGCTTTATCTTTTTGGCCTTTTCTAAGCTAGATATATGCATGGCAAACCTCCTTCAATAAGTCTAAAATCAAAGGCTACACAATTCAAGCTATTGTTCGACCTTCGTTTCCACGGCAACAGCCTTAAGATGCTTTGGTAGGCGGAGGGTTATTCGTGCAACTTTACATTCATTGCTTCTAGGTCCTCAAGCCAAAGCTTGGTTTCGGCATCCGAGGGCATCCTCCAGTCCCCCCGAGGAGACAAACTCACCGAGCCAATCTTTGGTCCCTCGGGGAAGCAAGTCCTCTTGAACTGGTTGGCAAAGAACCTATGGATAAAGCTATTAAGCCACCTTCGTAGCTCTTCGAGCGTATACTGGCCATCAAAGAGCCCTCGTTTTCTCACCTCGTTAGCCAGGTATAGAATCTTGCCCGGTCTCGTGCCAAAGCGAATGAACGGATAGAGGTAGAAATCAGCAAGCTCAACCGGCCCAATGACCTTCTCACTCTTTTGTGTAATCTGCCCCATCTCGGCAGGTAGTAGCTCCGGAGTGATTGGGGTCTTGAGGACGTCATACAAAACCTTTTGTGCTGGTGAATCGGCTAGCTCTTCGTCGGCAACCCACCGCACAAGAAAACGAACCAGTGTCTTGGGCACAGAGGTATTGACGTGATAGTGCGAAAGCTGGTCCCCCGAGAAGGTGCTCCATCCCAGGGCAATTTCAGTAAGGTCGCCCGTTCCCAGTACAATCGCATCAAGCTGGTTTGCCTTGTTGAAGAAGAACTCGGTTCGGTAGCGAGCCTGCACGTTCTCGAAGACTACGTCTTGCTGACCATTGTGCTTTAGGTCTCTCAGGTGTGAGCGGGAAGTCCTGTTAATATCCACTTTTTCAAAGCTCACACCTAGTGCGTGACCCAGCTTCGTAGCGTTAACCCTAGTCCTTCGGGTAGTGCCGAAACCGGGAAGGCTGTAGGCATGAACGTTAGCCCTCGGTAGCCCGAGGAAGTCCATCGTCTTCACCGCAACCAGGAGGGCCAGGGTGGAATCAAGCCCTCCAGAAACTCCAACTACCACATGACTCTTTTTCGCCCCTGACAGCTTCTGGGCAAGGGCGGCTACCTGCATAGAAAAGATGTCGTGGCACCTCTCTGCCCTCCTCATCGGCTCTGTCGGGACAAAGGGGTGGGGGTCAAGGGTTCGCCACAACCTGCTAGCGAGAGGTTCTGCAACCTCGGTTTCAATAACCCTGAAGTTTTTCCTTTGTCGGGATGCCGCATGGAAACTGGTGAAAACGCGGCGGTCATGCGCCAGTCGCTCCAAGTCTATATCTGAGATTATGAATTGAGAACTCAACGACAGGCGCGCCGACTCTCCGAGGACGGTGCCATTCTCAGCAATGAGAATATGCCCGCTGTAGACAACATCGTTTGACGACTCCCCAATGCCAGAGGACACATAACAATAGGCGGCGATGCATCTGCCCGACTCGGAGGACACCATTATCCGGCGCCAGTCTGCCTTTCCCAGCACCTCATTGCTGGCGGAAAGGTTAATAAGCACTGTTGCTCCGGCCAGCGCCTGGTGCTCATGAGGCGCTAGTGGCACCCATAGGTCCTCACAAATCTCCACCCCGATGAGAGCTTGGGGAATTCCTCGGAGTCTAAAGAGGATGTCGGTGCCAAAGGGGACTTGCTCCCCAAAAAGCTCCACGCTGTCGCCGTGAGCATCCATGCCAGAGGTAAACCAACGGTCCTCGTAGAATTCTTTGTAGGAAGGTAAAAGGGTCTTGGGTATGACCCCGAGGATGTGCCCCGAGTTCAGCACCACAGCGCAATTAAAAAGCTTCTGCTCAATATCAAGCGGCATCCCGATTATTCCTACCATGCTGTTCCCGGCGCTTTCGTCCCGAATGTGGCGCAGCCCCTCCTTCGCTTTCAAGAGCAGTGCCTGGTGTTGCACCAGGTCGCCAATGGTGTAGCCAGTAATCGCCATCTCCGGGAAAGCCAGCACCTGCACGCCTTCGTCTCTAGCCTTTTTCATAGCGTCAATAATGTTCCCAACGTTAAAATCAACGTCAGCGACGCGAAGCAGAGGGACTATCGCGCCAATGCGGAGAAACCCAAGCTCCCGGTTCAATAGTACCCCTTGACTCACCTATTCCTCCGAAAAGATCAACTCTGAGGGTTGAGAGGCTAAAGGAGTTGCCAAAAGCTCGTTAGCTGATGAAAGTCAATAAGTCCACTCTCGGCGATGTTGGCAACGTCTATTCCGGCCTCAAATGCTGCCGCCACTGGATTCAACCCACCAAGGAGCACCATCCCAACTCGATTTAGACCCACCGCAATCTGACACACTGGCTCGCTGGTATTACCCAAAACGTAGACGGCACTAATACCAGCCTCCTTGAGCATAGCCACCTTCTCGTCAACAATTGCTCGGGCTGGGGCTGGTATTTCACGGAAATTAGCTAGTATTTTACCATTGCCGCTCTTGGCCGCTTGGCTAACACTGGTCATCCCAGCGCGTATATACTGCTCAGAGGGGTCGAGGGATGTGCCTGAGTAGTTGATTACGGCAGTAAAACGTTTTGGCTTTGAGTCTCTGATTTCAAGCACCCCGCCAAACCTTGACTCTATGGGGACGCCAGCTTTTAGCAGCACCCCATTTACCACCACGCTGCACACAGTAGCAAAGCCGATTTTACCACCAGGGACAATCACCGAGCCAAGCCTTTCTCCTTCAGAGGCGGTAGCTACCAGCTCGCTGACACAAAGCCCGGCCTTAAATACATCACTCATTGCTGCCAACGCCTCTTTGAACCTATCTTTATCAATGAATGAAGTATTTATCGGAACTTGTCCGGTCCGTTTTTGGGGGTCAAATGTGGTGTTAAAGGCTAACATTTCAAGCTTCTCAAGTATAAAACCGACCTGTTCTGGCGCCAGCGCTGTCTTGAGTTCCTCAAGCCCTTGGGGAGTAATCATTCTGCCGTCACGACCGAAGGGAAGAGTATAACCTCGCTCATCAGTAATTCTCAGGTGATACCTAACCGCCCTCTCGCTCAAGAAAACACCGTACCGGGAAAGTTCTCGAGCGATGGTAATTGACCCCAGCGGCTCAGAGGACTCGCTCAATACTTTAAGAATGGACATTATCTTCCGCTCTGTCTCTGGACCAGCGCCTGGTATCATGCGAACCTCTTTTAACTCTCTGAGATAGACCGTAGCCATTATACCATTCCCCTAGCCAGCTGAACAGTAGAATGCCCCTCATAGCACGGGCAAGTATCTCTTGAGTTCGTAGTCGGTCACCTGAGTCCGATACAGGTCCCACTCAATCCTCTTATTCTTGATGAAGGCTTCAAAAACGTGGTCGCCGAGGGCTTTCCGCACCAGCTCGCTCTTTTCCGTGAGCTGTATTGCCTCCAGGAGACTGGCAGGTAAGGTGCCTATGCCCAGGCTCTTTCTTTTCTCCTCACTCATGTGGTAGACGTTTTCCTCCACCGGTTCCGGCGGTTCCAACCCCTCCTCAATCCCCGCCAACCCGGCAGCCAGCATCACACTGAAGCAGAGGTACGGGTTGCAGGCGGGGTCGGGGGAGCGAAGCTCAAACCTGGTGGCATTCTCAAAGCCTGGTTTGTATTCCGGAACCCGGATAAGGTCAGAACGATTACGCGTTGCCCAGGAGATGTAGACCGGTGCCTCGTAGCCGGGTACCAGTCGCTTATAAGAATTAACCCACTGGCTGGTGGCCGCCGTAATCTCGGGAGCATATTTCAGAAGCCCGGCAACAAAGTTTAAGGCTATCTTGGAAAGATAATACTTACCCTTCTTGTCAAAAAAGGCGTTGGTATCACCCTTGAATAGCGACTGGTGGACATGCATACCGCTGCCATTGATGCCGAAGACCGGTTTGGGCATAAAGGTGGCATAGACCCCCTGCTTTAGCGCTATTTCCTTGACCACGATGCGGTAGGTCATCACATTGTCAGCCATGCTCAGGGCATCAGTGTAGTGCATGTCTATCTCATGCTGGCTAGTAGCGACCTCGTGATGGGATTTGTCAATGGCAACGCCCATCTCCTCTAGGGCGAGCACTGTTTCTCGCCTCAGGTCAATAGCTGCATCATGAGGGTCCATGTCGAAATACCCCCCTTGGTCCAGCGGCTCGGTGCAACTTGAATCCTTGAAATAGAAGTACTCAAGCTCCGGGCCGACGTAGTAGGTGTAACCCATATCCGCCGCCCGTTTCAGGTTCTTTCTCAGGACAAGCCGTGGGTCACCTTCAAAAGGCTCGCCGCCCGGTTTTACTATGTCACAGAACATCCTGGCTACTGCCGCGTGCTCCTTGGGACGCCAGGGAAGAAGCCGAAAGGTATCGGGGTCAGGCAGAGCCACCATGTCACTTTCGTCAATGCGGGCAAAGCCCTCAATTGAGGAGCCATCAAAGCCGACGCCATCATTGAGAGCACCCTCCAGCTCTTCTACGGTGATGGCGAAGCTCTTGAGCATGCCCAGGATATCGGTGAACCACAGGTTAATGAACTTGACATCGTGCTGCTCAGCCATCTTAAGGACATATTGCTTACCTTCCTCTCTGCTTTTGGTTTCCATATTTATAAACCCTCCTTTATTTTTATATTGCATTCTCACCTTCCTCACCGGTCCGGACACGCACGGCGTCCTCAACCGGGAGGACAAATATCTTCCCGTCCCCCATCTCACCAGTCCGAGCGGCAGCAGTGATGGCGTTTAGTATTCTGGACACATCCTCGTCAAGCACCACCACCTCAACCTTGAGCTTGGGCAAAAAATCCACTTTATATTCACCTACTCGCCATTGCAAGATGAGACCTCCCTGTCGCCCATGTCCACTGACCTCGCTTACGGTCATACCCAGATAGCCGCTAGTCTCAAGAGCCTTTCTCACCGCCTCCAGCTTTTCTTCCCTGATGATAGCTTCTATCTTCTTCACCGCAGCATTCCTCCGTAAGCCCTTTCCCCGTGCTGCGAGATGTCCAGCCCCACCGTTTCCTCAACCGTACTGACCCTGAGCCCCATAGTAACATCAACCAGTTTGCCCAAGACCCAGGTAGCGCCAAAGGCAAAGACCCAGACGGTGCCAATGCCCGCCAGTTGCTTGAGGAGCTGCATGGCATTGCCCATAAGCAAGCCATTGGCGCCAGCCGAATTAACCGCTACGCTGGCAAAAATACCAGTAGCTAAAACTCCCCAGGTGCCTCCCATACCATGGACTGCCCAGACATCTAGGGACTCGTCTATGCCCCGCCTCGTTCTCAGCAGCATACAGTAGTAACAGACGACGGCGGCACCAATGCCTATGGGGATTCCCATCATGGGGGAGACAAAGCCAGCCGCCGGCGTAACGGCGGCTAACCCGGCCACCGCCCCGGTAGCAACGCCAAGAAGCGTAGGACGCCGGTAAATCCAGCTCAATATCATCCAGGTTGTGGCGGCAGCAGCGGCTGAAGTGTTAGTAGTGACAAAGGCACTGGCTGCCAGCCCGCCTGAGGTGAGGGCGCTGCCAGCGTTAAAGCCAAACCAGCCAAACCAGAGCAGTCCGGCACCAAGCACCACCAGCGGGATATTGCTTGGCTCCATTGGTTCCTTCTCACGGAAACCCCGGCGTGGGCCAACCAGTATCGCCAGGGCTAATGCGGAGACACCAGCGCTGATGTGAACCACCGCGCCCCCAGCAAAGTCTAGGGCCCCCAATTTAGCCAGCCACCCACCGCTACCCCACACCCAGTGGGCTATAGGACAATAGACAACGGTTAACCACAATGCCGAGAAGAGAAAGAGAGAGCTGAACTTTATCCGCTCAACCACCGCCCCGGTAATTAGGGCAACGGTGATAATGGCAAACATTGCCTGAAATATCATAAAAGCCAGGTGAGGAACCGTCGTCGCATAGACGGAGGAAGGCTCCTGACCTACCGTTCTGAGCCCAACCCAGTCAAGCCCCCCAATAATGCCCCATTTGTCCGGGCCAAAGCTCAGACTGTAACCGTATAGAACCCAGAGCAGACCAACCAGAGCCAGAACGGCAAAGCTCATCATGATGGTAGAAAGGATATTCTTTCTTCTCACCATGCCACCATAGAACAGGGCTACGCCCGGTGTCATTAACATCACCAGCGCCGCAGAAATCAAGAGCCAAGCAGTATCGGCAGCATTAACCGGCATCTAAAAAACCTCCTTTACTCAATAAGCATAAAGCCTGCCATAGGGCCGAAGCCAGCGAGGGAAGAGTTTTATAAAATCATGTTTCAATATCTCCGCGGGCTTACCACCAAAGTGAGCGGCAAACTCAGCAACGAGTTTCTGAAGAAGCTGGTAGTCCTTTTCTTCCACTGGAGCAATGCCTACCTCTTTGCCCAGTTGGTAATCATTGACATTCCCCCGCAGGTAGATAACGCCACCGTGCATCCCAGTGCCAATATATTCTGCTCTGTGATATTCTCCGTCACCCAGATTCAGACCGAGCAGGACCAGGATGCCTCCCGCCATGTACTCGCCAACAAAATCCTGGGCAGTGCCGCCGATAACCACCACCGGATTCTTATCCTGGTATTCCTTCATATGAATCCCCGCCCGATAGCCGACATCGTCTCTGACGAAGATTTTGCCGCCTCTGGCGGATAAACCGAGAATATCCCCGGCATGACCATGGATGATGATTTCACCACTGTTCATGGTATTGCCGCAGCCATCCTGGGCATTGCCATGGACTATAATTTTTGGGCCGTCCATAAATGCCCCCAGGTCATTGCCCGGCGTACCGAATATCTCAATGTCTACCGGTTTATCTAAATCAGTTCCGATATACCTCTGCCCGTAGACGTTGTGGAGCTCAATCCTCTGCGTGCCGTTTGAGACCGCTTCCCTCAGCCTGACATTAAGCTCCCGATAAAAAACACCACGGGCGTCTATTTTTACTATCTGGCTTGTCTCTTTCATGGCAACTTTCAACTCCCCGCCATCCTTACCCCTAGGATTTCAAGCTCGGTATCGGTAAGCCCAACACCCCTTAAATGAAGGCGGTTGCCGCGAAGGCTTTCCAGGGCGTTAACCCCCATACCGCCCAGTATATCCTTGAGCTCAAGGCTCCAGCCGCGAAGGAGATTAGCTAACCTCCGGGCGCCAATGTCAGGATTTACCCTCTTGGTGAGGGCAAGGTCGGTGGTGCAGATACCCCAGGCACACTTACCGGTATGACACTGCTGGCAGACGGTGCAGCCCAGGGCAATCAGGGCGGCAGTGCCGATATAGACGGCATCAGCCCCCAGGGCAATCGCCTTAGCCACATCACCGCTATTTCTTATTCCGCCGGAAACAACAATAGATGCCTGGTTGCGTATTCCCTCCTGCCTCAGGCGGCTATCCACTGAGGCTAGCGCCAGCTCAATGGGGATACCCACGTTATCGCGGATAATCTTGGGGGCAGCGCCGGTAGCGCCCCGTAGCCCATCAAGGACAATAATGTCAGCCCCAGCCCGTACCATGCCGCTGGCAATCGCCGCCGAGTTATGGACGGCGGCAATCTTCACCGAGACCGGCTTGGTATAATTCGTCGCCTCTTTCAGTGCGTAAACGAGCTGAGCCAAGTCCTCAATAGAGTAGATGTCGTGCTGGGGCGCTGGAGACAGGGCATCAGTCCCCCGGGGAATCATCCGGGTCATGGAAACCTCGGCACTGACCTTCTCTCCAGGAAGATGACCGCCAATACCAGGCTTTGCCCCCTGCCCAATCTTAATCTCAATTACTTTAGCGACATCAAGGTATTCAGGGTGAACCCCGAAGCGCCCTGAGGCTACCTGAACAATAGTATTGTCCCCGTACTGGTATAACCTGGGGTGGAGCCCCCCCTCCCCGGTGTTCCACAGGGTGCCCACCTCGGTAGCTGCCCGAGCCAGAGATTCATGCACGTTGAGGCTTACCGCGCCATAGGACATGGCGGCGAACATAACCGGGACTTCAAGTTTGACCTGTGGGGCTAGCTCTGTCTTGAGGCTCAGGGACTGCCGGTCAAGCTCAACTTTGTCAGGCTTCCGCCCGAGGTAGGTGATAAGCTCCATCGGCTCACGCAGCGGGTCAATGGACGGGTTGGTTACCTGGCTGGCGTTGAGTAACAGATGGTCCCAGTAGATGCGCTGGCCTTTATCATCGCCCATGCCGGTGAGGAGCACACCCCCCGTCTCCGCCTGCTTGATGATGTCCTCAATAACCTCAGGGCGCCAGTTGTAGTTCTCCCGGTAGTCCAGCAGGTTTTGCCTGATGGTTAATGCTCCAGTAGGGCAGAAAACAACGCAGCGATGGCAGCCAACGCAGTTCTCCTCGCGACTCCTCACCACTTCGTCTTGGGAGTCATAGTAGTGAGCATCAAAGGTGCACTGGTTGACGCACACCTGACACTGAATACACCGCTCCGGGTCTCGCTCCACTATGAATTTGGTCGGTAGATAGGTCTTCATCAATTTCCCCTGATGGTATTTCTACCTCACCCCCTTAATCCCCCTCTCCTTCAAAGGAGAGGGGGAAGAGATTTTAGAGAGGGGGCAAACCCCCTCTCTTACTTTCACTCCCCCTTCCCTTATTAAGGGAAGGGGGTAAGGGGGATAGGTTGCTAAGTAACCTTATCGGTACTCCCTGTTTTGCCAGGTATTCCTTTGTCTCCTTAATCGAATAGGTTCGGTAATGGAAGATGCTAGCCGCCAGAACAGCGTCCGCCTTGCCCGAAGCCAGCGCATGATAGAGGTCTTCCAGGGTGCCGGCACCACCGCTGGCAATAACCGGCACGCTCACTGCCTCGGAAACGGCGCGGGTAAGCTCAATATCATATCCAGCCTTATGCCCATCGGCATCCATGCTGGTAAGCAATATTTCACCGGCACCAAGCTCTACGGCTTGTCTTGCCCAGTCAAGGGCATCTACGCCGGTTGGCTTCTGCCCGCTATAGATATAGACCCCCCAGCGAGGCTCGTTTTTGCCCTCTACCCGCTTGGCATCTATGGCAACGACGATGCACTGGCTGCCGAATTTTGCCGCCCCCTGGCTAATTAGATGCGGGTTGAGCACCGCCGCCGTGTTTATTGACACCTTATCCGCCCCAGCCATCAGCATACGCCGCATATCGCCTATGCTGTGCAGCCCACCGCCTACGGTCAGGGGGATAAAGACCTGCTCCGAGATGCGCTCAACAACATCAGCCATAGTCTCCCGCCCCTCGGGGGTGGCGGTTATATCCAGGAAGACCAGCTCGTCAGCCCCCTCTTGGTAGTAGAGGCTGGCTAGCTCCACCGGGTCACCGGCGTCTCGCAGCTCAATGAAGCTTCTCCCCTTTACCACCCGTCCCCCTTTCACATCAAGGCAGGGGATGATTCTTTTAGTCAGCATTAGCCTTACCTTATTACCTCCCTGGCGCTAGCCACAGGCTGTGGTTGAAGTGGCAGACCCAACCTGCCCACGATGAGCTCACCGCCCATCGGAACCCATGTTCTATCCACTTCAGGACAAACAAGACGGATTGCTGACTCCTCAGACGAAAGGTACAGCCTATCACCCTTTATCCCAACGGTAAGCGGCCGCAGTCTAATGCGGTCGGTAAGCCCAATCATCTCACCGTGGTGGGCAATGATAACGGTGAAGGGACCGTTCAACAGCAGGCTACCATAGACCTGGCGCAGGGTGCGCCGTAGTTTCTGCTCTTCTGGCTGAAGCCGCTCAATCTCAGCCCAGAAGGGTGGCGCCAGTATTTTGGCGGCTATCTCTATCGGCAGATTATGCTTGCGCATCAGCAGGTCAATAGCGTAAGCGATTGCCTCGCTATCGGTCTGCATGGTGCAGTGATAACCGAACTGCTCCAGATAACGCTTATTTATCCCGTAGGAGGAAATCTCGCCGTTGTGCACCACCGTCCAGTCCAGGATACAAAATGGGTGAGCGCCACCCCACCACCCCGGGGTATTGGTGGGAAATCGGCCATGGGCAGTCCAGAGGTAGCCCTCGTACTGCTCAAGGCAAAAGTAGTCGGCTATCTCCTCGGGGTAGCCCACCCCCTTGAACACCCCCATATCCTTACCACTGGAAAAGACAAAGCTGTCAGCTAACTTGGTATTTATCTCCATCACCCGCTCAACAATGTAGTCGTCCTCTGGTTGGCCGTTAAGCCGGCGCTTATCCAGTTCAAGGAAGTAGCGCCAGACTAGTGGTGGGGTAACAATATTTCTGGTTGGTCGGGTCGGTACCTCCTCGGCATAAACCAGGTCAAATCTTTCTCTAAGGAACGCCTCAGTATCTCGCTGCCCCTCGCCGCTCTGGTACATGATGTGAAGGGCGTAAGAATCAGCATACTCCGGATATAATCCATAGATGGCAAAGCCCCCACCCAGGCCGTTGCCGCGGTCATGCATATTGGCAATCGCTGTGATGATGCCCTCCCCGGAGAACCTCCTGCCTGAGGTATCCATTACCCCGAAGAGGGAGCAGGCATCAATCACCTTGCCGTCCCGGTATGGGTTTTGCCTCTGGTTAATGTCTTTCATTGAAGTAGCTCCTTAAAATCCCTGCTCTCCTATTGTTATCTCCTCAGGCTGCTCAACAGAGGTCACCGAGGAGGCTAATAGTTCTGGCGGCGCTTCCAGGCGCGGTCTCCATATCTCTTCAGGAAGAGAGATAAGCCCGAAGTCATCAGCCACCAGCGCCTGCTTGAAGCCCTCAACATTTACCTTGTCCTTCATCAAACTAAAGACAATGCCCGATTTCTCAATATCACCGGCGAAGACCAGACCTAATACCAGCCCGTCCTTCAGGATGACCTTCTTATAAGTATGATTACGCCTCTTGGTAAGCACCTCGTAGCTGTTATCCGGCGGCTCCACCATGCCGGCAGAGACAATAGCCAGCCCGAAGTACTTAAGAGAATTCATGGCTGTACCTCCGGAATATTCCGTGGGGATGCCAGCCATATTAAATCCAGCAATTCTTCCCCCGATGTAGGCATTGGGCCAGATAGGGGTAAGCCGGTTCTCGCCGTAGATGAAATCATATGCCTCAGCCACGTCACCGCAGGCATATACATCTGCCGAAGAAGTAGCCATATGGCGGTCAACCACTATGCCCCGGTTTATCTTTATCCCCGTACCGGCTACCAGCTCGGTGCGCGGCTGGACACCAATGGCGATTACCACCAGCTCGCAGGGTATCGGGCGGCTATCATCCAGGGTGACTGCGGTTACCTCCCCAGAGAGATAATAGCTACTGACCGCACTCGCCGTATGCCCGCTTATGATTTCAACCCCAGCCTTTTTCAGCCTTTCTGCGGCTAGAGCCGATGCTTCCTCGTCCAGGATAGTATTTAAAATCCGCTCCTTCATCTCCACGATAGTAACCTTAAGCCCTCGCTTCACCAGCGCCTCGGCTACACTTACGCCGATGAGACCACCGCCAATGACCACCGCCCGCTCTACCCGGTGGCTAAGATACTGGTCAATAGCCTTAGCCTCATCAAGCGTGCCGAAGGTGAAGACCCCAGCCTGGCTAGTCCCCTCTATCCGGGGGACAATCGGTGAACCACCGGTTGCCAGAAGCAACTTTTCCCAGGCTACTACTTTCCCGCTCCCCAGCCTGACAGTATGTTCACCAACATTAAGCTCCTTTACTTTCTGACCAAGAATAGACTGAATGTGGTTCTTCTCATAAAAGTCCGCTGGCCGGAATAACATCTTCTCTAGGGGGCACCTACTTGCGAGGTACTCTGAAATAAGTGGTCGGGAATAGGCGGGGTAGGGCTCCTCGGAGACAATGGCAATCTTCCCCGTCCTATCCACCTCACGGATAGCCTCGGCGGCACCAATGCCCCCGGCGGAGTTGCCGATAATCAGGTATTTTATTTTCTCCATCTTTGCCATTATGCTCCACTTACCCTTGCTGCCAGAGCCAGCTTTATGAAATTGTCATAGAGCCTGAGTCCCATTTCCCCGCTCTTCTCGGGGTGAAACTGGGTCGCTATAAGGTTCCCTCGGGCAATGACACTGCACAGGCGAACGCCGTATTCCGTCTCACCAGCCACCAGCGACCTGTCATCAGGCTCCACATAATAGCTATGAACGAAGTAGAAGTTAGTCTCATCTGGTATCCCCTCAAATATCGGGTGAGAAATCGTCTGCCTTACCTGATTCCATCCCATATGGGGTATCTTTAACCCCGAAGGAAGCCGGCGCACCCGCCCGGGAATAATACCGAGGCACTCATGCCCGCCGCCTTCTTCCGTGCTGGTAAACAAGACCTGTAGCCCAATGCAGACGCCGAGGAAGGGTCGCCCTTCAGCAATAAGCTGCTCAATCGGATTGACCAACCTCAATCTCTTGAGGTTAGCCATGGTATCACCGGCGGCACCAACACCGGGCAGGATGACACCGTCAGCATTAGCTACCTCACCAGGGTCGCTAGTTATCCTCGGCTGGTAGCCCAGCCTGGCAATAGCGTTAACAACGCTACGTAGATTACCGGCACCATAATCAATTATGACAATCATTTAGTTCTCGACAGTAACCTCTACTACGTTTTCCCGGGCGATACCTTTTTCCTCAGCGTCCTTTTTGACAAAGACATGCATCAGTCCCAGTATCTCGTATTGCCCATTTTCCAATCCCGTGATGTCCCACCTCACCGGAAAATTTTCATCTATATCATCCGACTCCCCAATCCTAATCCATGTATCTGTATTCTTCTTGCGGTAGTACCAGGGGTTGGTTACCCTTACGATTGGTCCAGTGAAGCCCAACTCCTCTAGCTCTTTACTCGCCAACTCGGCGTCAAACTCCTCCCGTAACAGGACATTGCCAGAGTACTTTTTTAAAGCCTCTGAAGGAACGATATAATGGGGACCCCAATTGTATGACATGGCTACCTCCTTTTATGACGGAGCACCAAACCCGCTCCCTAGATATACCAACGCCTCATTAGGGCAATTGCTGACGCACGCCGGTTCCTCCCTTCCAGAGCAGAGGTCACACTTGACGATTCTACCCCGGTTTACATCCTGCCGAATAGCGCCGAAGGGGCACGCCAATATACAAGTCCAGCAACCAATGCACCTTTCTTCATCCACAGTCACAACGCCATTCCCCGCATCCCTACGGAGTGCTCCGGTAAGGCAGGCGTAAACGCAGGGAGGGTCGTCACAATGCTGACAGCGGATTGAGAGTGACACCGGTTTTCTCCCCTCAATTGACACACGTGGCAACGGTCGAGGCGATTCCCTCTTAAAAGTCTTGATTAAGTCCTTCGTTTGTGAGTGCTCAACCTGGCAATACACCTCGCAGAGATGACAGCCAATACAGACCGGTTCCTTAATGTAAATTCTCTTCAAGCAGATATACATCCTTCCACTTGCGGTTAACGGCAACCGCTTGCCACATATCATACTACCACCTTTTCCCCCCTTTGTCAAGCCCCTCTCCTATCTGAGCCTAGATGAATTTTAAACTTTTAAATAATAAAGGGACATTTTGGGTAAGATGGCTTTTACGGAAGAATTTAGGGCATAAATTGCCGCACCAACTACTGTCTAAGGGGGCACTGTTCTTGAAGAAATGCTGTGGAATGCCTAACTGATCGCACAGCGGTTAACAGTGGTTGAACTTTTCGTCACAATGTATGATCGACAGTCGAAGTGATATAATCCCAAAAGGAAGGACACCAATGGGACCGTTGTTTGGTAATGCTATAACTGCTGATGACCCTGTATACAATTACATACAAGGTGAATCCGGGCAAACAGCAAAGGATGCCAAGATGTTTACCGAGTCCCTGTGGAAGAGGTATCAGCCCTATGCGGATTGTAACTTTGTGGAGCAAATCCGAAGGGATTTCAACGCTAGGTTCTGGGAAATGTATCTGGCTTGCACACTTATGGATAAGGGTTATGAGATTACCAGAAAGGCCAAAAAGAACGCTGGGCCAGATATAAGGGTTAAACATAAAGGCAATATCATATGGATAGAAGCTACCGCACCAACTAGTGGTGACCAAAGTAGCGGTGATAGAGTACCCGAGTTAGTAATTACCAATCCTCCCACTGCTCAGCGAGTTTCTGAAGAACAGATAATTCTAAGATACCGTGCCGCAATAAAGGAGAAATATGACTATAAGTACTTTGAATATTTGAAAAGTGAGATCATGCACGGAGAGGACTTTTACATCCTAGCAATAAATGGTTGCCGGGTTCCTTTTTCGAAAAGTGACTTCAATCCGCCCAGAATAGTACGGACTGTTCTGCCGTTTGGATATCCGCAAGTCACAATCAACCCGGTTTCAACACAAATAATCTCAGAAGGCTACCAATACAGCGCCACTATAAGTAAAGCAAGCGGCAGCACAGTCCAGACCGACATATTTCTTGACCGAAATTATAAACATATCAGTGCGGTTCTTTTCTCAAATGCCGATGTTTTCAGTCTCACCAAGTCTATGGGCGATGACTTCATCATTGTACATAACCCATTAGCGCATCCGTTGCCTAACGATTTCCCAAATTTCGGCCAGCAATGGAAAGCCGAACTCCGAGGAAATGAAGTTAGGTTGTCCCTGAAAGGTTGACGATAGGGTTTAAGGCTGTTTTTCCCCAAATAAACAGTACGACGTAACGAAAAGCCAGAACGTTACTGTGGGCGTTTTTGGTAAGCGACAAGTAGTTGTTGCAACACTGGAATTAGCTGCTTCTTCTCAAAGAAGAGTCTGGGAACTATCCACAATGGTCCACCATCTTGTACAAAAGGTAAAACTTTTGAAAGCCCTTCTTGTCCAGAATTCCGCAGACGTAATAGGAAAACTGGCCGCTCTTTCTCTCATCTACCTGAACCAACTCAAGAATTTGCTTTATGGCATTGACGATAGGTTTAAAATAGCTTAAGATTTGAGGCAAGGATGGGTAAGATAACCGTAACAATAAATGGTCGCCAGGCGAGCGGTAAAGATGGGGTGACCATCCTTGACCTGGCACGGGAGAATAACATAGCTATTCCCACCCTGTGTCACCACCCTTTGCTTACTCCCACCGGTGATTGTCGAGTTTGTGTCGTTGAAGATGAGAGTAATGGCCGGTTAATCGCCTCTTGTGTCACTCCAATTGCTCCGGGGATGGTAATCCAAACCGATTCACCGACGGTAATCAGTGCTCGAAGAACCTTTGTTGAGTTCCTTCTAGCGGGTCACCCTGACTCCTGTCTGGTCTGCGATAAGGGTAACCGCTGCGAGCTGCGTAAGCTGGCGAGCGAGCTTGAAATCTCCCAGGTTAGATTCAAAAGGTTGAGGCGTTTTTACCCTTTGGACGACACCAATCCCTTTATTGAGAGGGATTTGACCAAGTGTATCCTGTGTGGACGGTGTGTAAAAGCCTGCCATGAAATTCAAGGGGTGACTGCGATTGACTATGCCTACCGGGGGTTTGAC
>Ga0315280_10006327_pt1 | contig 16406 bp, 16 predicted proteins | sample YL17G06_40_MG_FD_203697 | JGI IMG/M metagenome (GOLD analysis project Ga0315280, IMG submission 203697) | Sediment microbial communities from Yellowstone Lake, YNP, Wyoming, USA - YL17G06_40 | ecosystem: Environmental > Aquatic > Freshwater > Lake > Sediment | place: USA: Wyoming | collected...
TCCCCTATCGCCCCTTCGCTCTGCTCAGGGCAGGCTCTTCAGCAACCCCGGTAGGGGACCCCTCGCCGGCGCGGCATGGCCGCGCTCCGGAGCGGCGCACTGCGCCGCACAGCTCGGGGTGACATCACCCGTTGGGTGAGCGTGTCGCGCTCGATATGCATAATCTCGGGCTAAGCTCCGACGCGGTCAGAGCCGCCGTGGCGGCCTTCAGGCCTAGCCATTGAGGTGAGGGTGAAATGTAACAACAGACCTGCAAGAAAGCACTAGCTCGTAGGGGCACGGCATGCCGTGCCCCTACCTGGCGCGACAGGTCTCGGCCGGTCCGCTGATCCAAGAGCCTCATTAGATCGCCGGAGGTGCAATCCCCATGAGCAAGCAATACCGCGTTGGCTGGGTCGGCAGTCGCTATGGCGCGGCGCGCATCTTCGCCGCGCACGACGACTTCGAGATCACCGCCTGCTGCGACATCAACCCCGATCGCCTGAAGCAAGCAGCGCGCGAGCTGAGCGCCCGCCACCAGTTCACCGACTACGAGCAGATGCTCGACAGCGGCGTCAACGTCGTCTTCATCGGCACGCCGCAGAATCTGCACGCTCCAATGGCCGCCGCGGCCCTCAAGCGCGGCATCCACGTCATGAGCGAAGTGCCCGCCGCGGTTGATTTCGAGCAGTGCTGCCGACTGGTGGATGCCGTGCGCCAGAGCTCAGCCAGGTATATGCTCGCCGAGAACTACACCTGCGTGGACATGGTAGTGTTAGTCGGCGCGATGACGCGCGCTGGACTGTTTGGCGAGCTCTACTTCGGCGAGGGCGAGTATATCCACGAGCTGAAGGAGCTCAACGAGCGCACCCCGTGGCGCAGAGTCTGGCAGACCGGGCGCAACGGCAACACCTATCCCACGCACAGCCTGGGGCCGCTGCTGCTGTGGACTGGCCAGCGCGTGGCGGTTGTGTCGTGCCTGGGCAGCGGGCGCCACTATCGCGATCCGCGCGGCGACCTCTACCAGAACGAGGACACGACGCTGATGCTGTGCAAGACCGATAGGGGAGGGCTGTTCAAGATTCGCCTTGACATGCTCTCGGAGCGCCCGCACAACATGAACTATCATTCGCTGCAAGGCACGGAGGGCTGCTACGAGGGGCCGCGCGGGTTCGGCGATGAGCACAAGGTGTGGCTGCGCGGCCGCAACCCCGATGCACAGACCTGGACTTCGCTGTGGGATTACCGCGAGGAGTTCCTGCCGCAGGAGCGCCTGCATCCATCGGAGGAGGCCAGGCGCGCCGGCCACGGCGGCGGCGATTACTGGGTCACGGTGGAGTTCATCCGCGCCCTGCGCGAGGGCCGCGAGCCGGCGCAGGGCATTGACTTCGCGATGGAGGTGACGGTGCCCGGCCTGGTCAGCCAGCAATCGATCGCGATCGGCGGGGCCCCGCTTGGCGTCCCCGATTTCCGCCGCTATGAAAGCGGGTCACTCATGATCCCACCGGGGGTTATGGCCCAGCGATAGCGCGGTCGGCGTCATGCCTGGCGCGAGTGCCGCGGGGTGCACAGCGTTGCACAAGCGTCGCACAGGGTGTGGCAGGGACTATTGAGGCCCGCCAAATAGGTTGGACGGTCAAACGCCCTATTTGAGCACGAAAGGCGCGGTTGGAGCACCCAAGGTAATATGCGAGCCTCAATAATACACGAACCCCGGTAGAGCTCGCGGAAAGCTATTCCTCTTCGCGCGGCACGACTTTGGGCGCCGGCGGCGCGCCAGCCGCACCCGACGCCGGCGTTTCGACACCCCTGTCGCCATTGGCGCGAACCCCCGCCGCGCGCGCCGCTTGCTCGGCCGCATTGCGGCGATAGAGCGCCTCGGTCACCTCGTAGGTCACGCGCTCCAGCGTGTCCGCGGCTTCTTTCAACGCCACCAGCGCCGACGTCGCCTGCGCCTGTTTCGCGCGATCCATCGCCGTCAGCAGCGGCTGCACCGTGGCCTCCGCCAGCTTGCCCACCGCCTCGGCAAGCGCCCGGTCGCCCGCCGACACCAGGTCGTCAATCCGCAATTGCAGCTCCGCCACCTGGCGCTTGCGGCGGTCACGATCGCGGTTGGCCTCGGCCTCGGCTATGAGCCGCTCAACCTGCTCCCGCCGCAGGCCCGACGATGGCGTGACGGCGACCTCGCGCTCTCGCCCGGTCGCGACGTCGCGCGCCGCTACGTGCACCATGCCATTGACATCGACATCGAAGGTGACCTTGATGCGCGGGATGCCCTTGGGCGCCGGGCGAATGCCCGACAACTGGAAGCGGCCGAGGCTGATGTTGTCGGCCACCATCTCGCGTTCGCCCTGAAGGATGTGAATGTCCACCGCAGTCTGGTTGTCCACGCCGGTGGTGAAGGTCTCCGTCTTTCGCACCGGGATGGTGGTGTTGCGCGCGATGAGCCGATTGAACAGCCCGCCCATGGTCTCGATGCCCAACGACAGCGGCATCACGTCAAGCAGGACGACGTCGCGCACCTGGCCCGTCAGCACGCCGGCCTGAATCGCTGCCCCCAGGGCCACCACCTCGTCGGGGTTCAGCTCGCCATGCGGCTCCTTGTCGAAGAGCTCGCGCACCAGCTTGACCACCGCCGGCATGCGTGTCAAGCCGCCGACAAGGATTATGCTCTCCAGGTCGTCGGCGGTGACGCCGGCATCGCTCATCGCCGTCTTGGTAGGCTCGATCACGCGGCCCAGCAGATCGGAGGTCATGTGCTCGAGACGCGCGCGGGTGAGCTCGCGTTCCAGGTGCAGCGGCGTGTCGCCGCGGGCGGCGATGAACGGCAGGCTGATACGGGTGGCGACAGTGGTCGAGAGCTCGATCTTGGCGCGCTCGGCCGCCTCCTTCAGGCGCTGGACCGCGGCCGGGTCGTCGCGCAGCTCGATTCCCTCGTCGGCCCTGAACTCGTCGGCGAGCCAGTCGATGAGGCGCTGGTCCCAGTCGTCGCCGCCCAGACGCGTGTCGCCGCAGGTCGCCTTGACCTCGAACACGCCGTCGCCGAGTTCGAGCACCGAGACGTCGAAGGTGCCGCCGCCGAGATCCCACACCAAGATGGTGTGCAGATTTTGCTTGTCGAGTCCATAGGCGAGGGCGGCGGCGGTGGGCTCGTTGATGATGCGGATGACCTCGAGACCGGCGATACGACCCGCGTCGCGCGTCGCCTGGCGCTGCGCGTCGGAGAAGTAGGCGGGCACCGTCAGCACCGCCCGCCGCACCGGCCCGCCGATGAACGCCTCCGCGTCGGCCCGCAGCTTCTCCAGAATGGCGGCGGAGATCTCGGGCGCGCTAAAGCGTCGGCCGTCGATCTCGATGCTCCAGTCGGAGCCCATGTGGCGCTTTGCCGACAGCACGGTGCGCGCCGCGTTGGTCACTGCCTGGCGCTTGGCGATCTGCCCGACCAGGCGTTCGCCGGACTTGCTGAAGGCCACCACCGACGGGCACAGACGTCCCCCCTCGGCGGTTGGGATGATGACCGCCTCGCCGGTGTGTATGGCGGCCACGACCGAGTTAGTCGTGCCCAGGTCGATGCCTATGATGCTCGACAACTACTGCTCCTCGCAAACCGCCGCCGCCGCCGCCCTTAGACCCGGATTATGCGTAAGGCAAGGAAAATGTCATTCCGAGCGAAGTCGAGAGGCCTCCCGCCCTGCCCCTAATATTACTCCGTTACTTGGCGTCGGTGGCACGTTGGCTGAACCCCTCTCCCTCTCGCAGGGAGAGGCGGGGTGAGGGTGGACGCCCAAGGAATGCACCCTCACCTTTGTCCTCTCCCTACAAGGGAGAGGAGTGAGTGGGCGTGCCCGAACGCATCGCGGCGACCTAACGGAGTAATACTAATGAGGCCCCCGCATTACCGGAGGGCACGCAATGGTGACTTTTGAAATCGTCTGCGGCGATTTTCGGCGCTGCCACTGATGCGAGAGCCGCATTAGTCCTCGCACGGGCAGGCCTCGGGCCCGGCGCCAGCCGCGCTCGGCCGCACCGCTACCATGACCCGGCTCGGCCGCAGCACGCGGTCGCCCAGCATGTACCCCTTTTGGATCTCGACCGCGACCGTCCCCTCGGGCCGATCCGTGGTCTCGAAGCGCCCGACCGCATCGTGGTACGCGGGGTCGAACGGCTCGCCCTCCGCCTCGATGGGGCGGACGCCTTTGCGCGCCAGCGCCTCCAGCAGTTGATCGTGGATCATCTTCACGCCCTTGATGAGCGCGTGGATGTCCTTGGCGCGCGGCGCCGCCTCCATCGCGCGGTTGAAGTTGTCAAGCACCGGCAGCACTTCGAGTAGGATCGAGGTCTCGCCGCTGCGCATCGCCTCCGCGGCCTCGTGGCGGGCGCGGCGCCGGAAATTCTCCAGGTCCGCCAGGGCGCGCAGGTACTTCTCGTTCACTTCCTCCGCTTGGCGCTCGGCCTCGCGGACTTGCTGTTCGAGGCGGCGAATTCCCGCCTCCGTCGGCTCAGGGACGGTCTCCGCGGCCGCCCCCGTCGCATCCTCCGCCGCCGCGGCATCGGCGTTGGCGCCGTCGCAGGCCGCGGTATCCGCAGATGCGGCCGGCGGCTCGTCGTCGGACATAATCTTCACCTTGTGTCGCTTCGGCATGGGATCATCTGGTTTCGGCATAGGCTCACCTGTGATTCGGGTGGATTCTGGCGGCGATCACGTCGCGCTCTCGCCGGACGGCCGCCCGGCTGAATCGCGGCTGCGAATGATTGTGCTGATGCGCAGCACCGCCTCCGCAACCTCGCCCGCCGCGCGCAAGGCGTGCAGCTTGACCGTGGTCGGGTCCACCACGCCTAAGCTTAACATGTCCGCCACTGCGCCCGTGTCGCAGTCAATCGCCAGCGCATCGCGGCTCGCCTGCGCCATCTCCGCCATGACGTTACCCATTTTCTCCAGTGGGTTGAAACCTGCGTTGGCGATGATCTGCGCCAGGGGCCGCTTCAACGCCTCGACCACGCAGCCCGCGCCGTACGCGGCCATGCCTCCCATCGTGTCGCGCAGGCGCTGCGTCTCCACCGCCGCCGCGAGCTCCGCGGCGCCGCCCCCGGGCAGCACGCCCCCCAACAGCGCCTGCTGCGCCGCGCTCGCCGCGTCCTCGGCGATCCGCAAGCGCTCCTCCTTGACCTGCGCCGTCGCCGCCCCGACGAGCATCGTCGCCACCCGCCGCCGTTTACCCCCCTCGAATCGCACGTGCCCCAGCCGGTCATCCTCCGCGACCAGCCTCGCGTGCCCCAGGCAGCGCTCGATCTCGGACGCCTCGCGCCCCAGGCCGGTGCGCTTCAGCGGGCGGGCGCCGGTGTGCTCGGCGATGCGCGCCAGGTCGCGCGCTGACACTCGCCGCACCACCATCGCCCCGGCGGCGGTCAGCGCCTCCTCGGCTTCGTCGCTCACGCCGCGCTCGACCACCGCGACGTTGACCCCGAGGCCGAGCAGGCGCGTCAGCATCGCCGCAAAACGATCCTTGAGCTCGAGATAGCGTGCGAAGCCTGATTCCGTGGCCAGCGCCTCGTTGTCCAGCTCCTCCGGCTCAAGGGCGTCGTCGATCACCAGCACCCGCGCCCGCCGCACGACGCGCGGCATCTGCCGGTTCATCCGTTCCTTCTCGATGACGATTCCCGGCAGCGTCTCGTTTGCCGCCCCCTCCTTGGCAATGATCCATTCGCGCAGGCGGAAATCCGGCTCGGAGAGGGTCGCGCGCCCCACCAGGCGGCACGCCTGCACTGCTAGCCCGGCGATGTCGCACTCGCCCCGCCCGGCCACCACCGCCGCCTGTGCCAGCAGCGGATCGTCGAAGTCGGTGATCACGCGGCTGCGCGCCGCCATCGCTTCGCCCGCGCGCTGCAATCCCGCGCGCATGCCCTCGATGACCTTGGTCACCGCCACGCCCTTGGCGACCTGGCTGACGCCTTCGGTCACTAGCGCGCTCGCAAGTATGGTCGTGGTAGTGGTGCCGTCGCCGACCTCGCGGTCCTGCGCTTTCGCCGCGTTGATGAGGATGCGCGCCGCGGGGTGGCCGATGTCGATCTTGTCCAGAATGGCGCAGCCGTCGTTGGTGATAGTCACCTCGCCGAAGCGATCGACCAACATGCAGTTGAGGCCCTTCGGTCCCAGGGTGCCTTCCACCGCGGCCGCCACGGCGCGGATCGCCGCCGCGTTGCTCAGCAGCGCCGACATGCGCTCATCGACGTCAGGTCGCGCTCCTTTGCCCTCGTTGCTGTCAGCGCTTGGCATTGCACCCCTCAACTGCGGTTACGCTAACGGCAAACCAAGGGGCTAACCGCAGCTCGCCGCGGGCGAGCCGGCCCCTTGGCTGCACACCCGGTCGCGACCGGGGATATGCGTGAATGCGCCCGACCAGTCGCGGGCTCGACGCCGGTAGGGGTAAGCCCTGTCTTGTAGGGGCATGGCATGCCGTGCCCCCTACGAACCCTTGCCCCTGCGCTATCTCGTCGGCGCTTGCGCCAGCGTCGCCCCGAGCCGCCGCGCTGCCGCGAGCAGCGCCGACATCACCGGCCGGTAGCGCATCCGCTTCGGCCCCAGGACGGCGATCGCCCCGGTCGCCCCGCCCGCCTTGAAGGTCGCCGCCATCAGCGCGCAGTGGCGCATCGCCGGGTGCCCCGCCTCTTCCCCAATCATGACCGACAACCCGGGCCCGCGCTGCGCCAGCAGACGGCGGAGGCAGGACCGATCCTCGATCAGCCCAAAGACCTGCTGCGCTACCATGCTCTGCCGGAACTCCTGCGCCTCGAGCAGGTGGCTGCCGCCCTCGATCACCAGCAAGCTCTCGCTCGCGGCTGGCAGCGTGGCTGATATGACTTTCAGCGCCTTGTCGGTGAACCACGGCCGGGGCCACAGCTCGCGCACCGCCTGCTCCAGCTTTGCGGTATTGATGACGGCGAGCGCGGCGCCGCGGAAGCGGTCGTTTATCATTGCCGCCAGCGCGCGCAGTTGGCCCGCGCTGGGCAGTTGGTTGAACTCGAGCATCGCATGGTGCACGCGGCCCGACTGCGTAAGCAGCACCGCCAGCACGCGATGCGCGTCCAGCCGCGACAGGTCCAGGTGCATCAGCTTTTCATCGCCCCAATCAGGCGGCTGCGCGAGCGACAGGTATCGCGTCAATCGCGCCAGCGCGCGGCAGGTCGCCTCCAGCGCCGGCTCGACCTCGCGCTCCCGCTCCAGGACGCCAAGCGGCTCGGTTTCGCTGTCCGCCTCGGCTTCCGCCATGACCGCGGCGACATACTGGCGATAGCCCTCATCCGTCGGTATGCGCCCAGCCGACGTGTGCGGGTGATCCAGGCAGCCGGTGCGTTCCAGGTCGGACATCTCGTGACGCACCGTCGCCGGGCACACGCCGAGGCTGGCGGCGTCGCTCACCCAAGCCGAGCTGACCGGCTCGCCGGTGGCGATGTAGCGCTCCACCACCGCGCGCAGTACGAGCTTCTTTCGTTCGCCCAGGGCTTGCGCCACGTCACAATACCTCAGCAAACAACTACCATCGCGCCCGCCGTTTGTCAAGGGCGGCGATGACGGGCGCCGAGCGCGGAACGTCGGCGCACATCTGCGCTGGCACGGGCCGTACCATGGTGGCGCAGCCGTCCTCCCTCGGCGGATCAATCTCGGCTGCGAATTGGCAGGCTCCTAGGCCCATTCGGGCCGGGGTGGCGGTCATCCTCGATGACCTAGCCACGGGACGCCTGGCCGACCAACGTCGGTCACGCGGAAACGCCCGCGATGACGCCCGCGGCCGCCGTCACTGCTTGCCCTTACCCTGCCCGACCGAAACCTCGTAGCCCTGCCGCCGCAGCTCCCCCGCCAGCGCGCGCCCCTGCTCCGGCGACAGCGGCCCCATGGTCACCTTGTTGAGCTTGGTGCCGCCTTCGTTTCCGACCGACACCGTAGGCGAATAACCGCGGTTGCGCAGATCCTGCACCAGCGACTTCGCATTCTTCTCCTGCAAGAACGACCCGAGGTTAAGAGTCACGCCGCCCTTTACCGCTGGCGTCGCCCCGCCGAACGCGGTCGCTCTCGCCTTTCGGTGCATGCGCGCCGGTCGCGGCGACAGTCTTTCGGGTTGTTCCTCGCCATTGTCCGATTCGTCCGTGGGCGCCTCGTCGATCACCGCCGGCTCGGATGACCTCTGCGTCGCCAGATTGGCGGCGGACAAGGTCTTGGCCCGCGCGGCCCCGAGCTTGACGTACTGCTCGCCAAAGACGTTGCGGCCGATATAGAACCCGGCGAGGGCGCAGAAGCCGCCCACCAGCAGCAAGACGATGAGGACGACCCACGCTTGGCCCCGCATCGGGCTCGCGCGGCGCGCCGTGCGGCGGTCAATCCGTGAAGCCCGTGGTGCAGCCAGCCGATTCGCTTTCACCCGTCGCCTCCGGCGCGGCGGCCAACCGGGATCAAGTAGATCGCGCGCTGATCGCTGGGCAAGTCCAGCACTCTGGCCACCTCGTCATCGTGAAAAGCGCCCACCGCCACCGAGCCGAGGTCGAGCGCTTGCGCCTGAAGATGGACGTTCTCCGCCGCTGCGCCCGCGTCCATGTGCACGTAGCGAATGCCGCGCTCGCCGTAGCGCTTGGTGGTGCGCTCGTAAACCGCGCCGAAGGCGATGGTCGCCGGCGCCTGCGCGATGAAGCTCTGCCCCAGCGCAGCGCGCGCCAGGATCTGCCGGCGGTCGTCGCTGACCGTCTTCGCCAGGGTGTGCTCGCCGGGCTGAAACCTGAAAACGCCGCTGGCGCACACGAAGTAGACCTCGAGCGGATAGCACGCGCCAGCCGACGGAGCCGCCCGCAGCTCGCCGTCATGCGTGACGCCCTGCGCCGCCCACAGAAGCTGTGACACCTGGGCGAGAGTCAGCGCGTCGGCGCGGAAATGCCGCCACGATCTGCGCTGGGCGACCGCTTGCTCCAGCGAGACCTGGCCGGCGACGGCCGCGGGCGGCAGTGGGACAATATCCCCGATCTTTGCTGCGCCGAGCCCTTGCATGGGAAGCGGTTCCTTTAGACCCGGATTATGCGCAAGGTAAGGAAAATGTCATTCCGAGCCCTTCGGCTTCGCTCAGGGTAGACTCCGCGAGGAATCCGCCTTCGCGGGCGACGATTCAGCCTTCGTAGCCGAAGGCAGGCGAGACGCCTGCCCTACGGCACGATCGGTAGCGCAGCCGTCTCGGCTGCGCTTCGGCGAAGTGGGCAGTTCCGCTGCGGCGGACGAAGGCGTCGGCGGACGAAGGCGTCCCCTATCGCCCTTCAGCAACCGCGGTAGGGGACCCCTCGCGTTGCTCGGGGTGACATCACCCGTTGGGTGAGCGTGTCGCGCTCGATATGCATAATCTCGGTTAGACCAGGTCCTCCGGTGCGGTCATGCTCTTGGCCGCCACCAGCGCGGCATCGGTAATGGCATACAGCCAAGCCGCGATGCTGAGCAAAGTCCACCACACCGCGGGGCGCGAGAAGAACACCGTGAACAGCGCCCCAAGGGCAAGCTGACCCGCGCCGGCCTGCGGCGAGCGCACCGTCCCGTGCAGCGACCCCAGCGCGGCTCCGGCTGCGCCCAGCGTCAGCAGCAGCCAGAGGCAGACGATGATCGCCCCCTTGAGATGTTCCCGATTGTAGAGCTGGCCGAAACCCGGCACTACCAACGACAGCAAGGCGGCCACGGCCGGCCGCCGGGGGATGACCTCGCGCTTGCCGCGCAGCAGCTCCTGCGCGCGCAGGCGCATCAACTCCGCTTCGGCGACCAGCAAGCTCGCGCGCCCGATCTTGTCCTCCAGCGCCGGCCGGTGCGGATTCGCGGCCCGCGCCAGCCGGTAATGCCCGATCGCCTCCTCGCCGCGGCGCTGCTGGTACAGGATGTCGCCCAGCAGCTCGTGGATCTCCCACTTCCCCGGCGCCATCGTCAGCGCCTGGCGGCAGCGCTTCTCGGCGGCCTCGTAATCGCCCCGCGCCCGCAGCCGATTGGCATCGGCCAGCAGCGGCTCGATGCGCTCCGCCGCGCCCTCGTCCCGCGTGATTTCCGCCATCACCGATGCCTATTCGAGCTCGACCCTCGGCGCGTCGCCCCACAGGCGCTCGAGATCATAGAAGCCGCGCTCCAACGCGGCGAAGATGTGCACGATGACGTCGCCGAGGTCGAACAGCACCCAGCGCCCGTCAGCCACGCCCTCCGCCGAGCTTGGCTTGACGCCGTGAGCCTTAAGCTGCTCGGCGAGGTCTTTGGCCAGAGCGCGAACATGGACCTCGGAGATGCCGTGACAGATGACGAAGTAGTCGGTGATGAGCGTCAGCTTGCGCAGGTCGAGGATGACCGGACGCTGCGCCTTCTTGGCGCCCAGAAGCGACGCCGCGAGCCGCGCCTTTTGGCGCGAGCTGAGCGCCCGCTTGCGCGCGGACTTAGGCCCGGCCGGCGCTTGGGCCACTGCTTCGGCCGGCGATTGCGTTCTACCGCTAGTGGGCATCAAGTCTCGAATCGTGTGGCATACCTCGGTCGAAAAGGTGTCGTTGCGAGCCCTTCGACGCACGGTGTGGCGCGAATGCTCACCCCGATCCCTGGTTGATGTAATCGGCGGCCAGCACCACCGTGATGTCGGCGCCAGGCACGGCCTCCCGGTTGGGCCGCACGATGATTCCGCACTTCAGCCACCGCCGTATCGCCTGCGCGCTGTCCGGCTGCGGGGCGCCGTCCATGACCTCCGACGTCGCCGCGGTGCGACTGGCGAACCGCACCTCGCTCACCTCGTAACCCTCGCCTGTCAGGAGCTTGACCAGCCCCGCCTCGACGCCTGGGATGCCGGTCGCGTTCACGATCGCCACGCGCGGCGGCGCATTGAGCAAGACCTGGTTGACCGCCGCCGTCACCTGCTGCGGGTCCGGCTCGAGGTAGCTGATGCCGTGCACATCCGTCGGCGTGCCGGCCAGGGTCGCCGTCTTAATCCGCGCCGGATCGACCCGCTTCAGGAAATCGGACATCGCCTGAAGGTCGCGCAGGCTGAGGTCGGTCTCCACCGTCTCGCCAAACAGCCGCAGCAGCCTCGGGATGCGCGGCAGGTTGCGCGGCTGCCACGCCTCGCGCAGCACCGCGCGCATGAACGCCTGCTGCCGCGCCACGCGCATGAAGTCGCCGGTGCGGTCGTGGCGAAAGCGCACGTAGCCCACCGCTTGCTGTCCGTTGAGCCGCTGCACGCCGGGCTGAAGATCGATGTAGAGGTTCTGCGAGCGGTCGCGATAGTACATCCGCTTGTCCACATCCACCTCGACCCCGCCCAGCGCATCCACTAGCTTCGCCAGCCCGCGCGAGTCGATCTTGACGTAATAATCGCTGCCGACGCCGAGCAGGCGCGCAACCGTCTCGCGCGCCAAGGGCACCCCCCCCAAGGAGTAGGCGGAATTGATCTTCTGCTCCTGGTGACCCGGTATGGCGATCCGAAGATCCCGCGGCACCGAGATCGCGCCCGCCCGCTGCGCTGACAGGTCGAGGCGCACCGCGATGATGGTATCGGTGCGGCGCGGCTCGGCCTCGCTGTCCAGGCCCATAATGAGGGCATTGACTTGCCGCAGCCCGTGGAACGGCGGCGCGAAGAAATCCGTCGGCCGACCCAGGTTGAGCCCCACCGATTTGAGATAAAAGTAGCCCGCGCCCGCCAGGGCGCCCAGGATGACGGCCGGCGCCAGCAGCCACAGCCAGCGCGCGCGGATCACCCTTTTTCGCTTGACGATCACCATGTCCTTAGCCAACCTCTGGTCGGGCGATGATACCCGGCAATGATGCGAAGCGGAAGGAAGCCGAAACCATGATGGATATTATGCGGACCCACATCAGGCAACGCAACCCACGCACTGGGTACGAACCGACCTGACCGCCGCGTCCTCGATTCGCCTCGGCAGCAGATGCGCCCCTTGCCGGCGCGCCGGTGACCGCTGATCGCGCTGCTGCCTCGTGACCATCGAGAACTTCCCTTCCGCTTAACCATTCTCCTGCGGCGCACACCCGGCGCTAGAACCGCCGCGCGCGCGGCCGCGCCTCGTTCACGATCAGCCGACGCCCTTTGAGCTCGAAGCCGTCCATGGCCTGGATCACCTTAACCGCCGCCTCGTCGTCCACGTCCACGAAGCCGAAGCCCCGTGACCGCCCGGTCTCGCGGTCGGTTATGATCCGCACCTCCTGCACCGGCCCGACCGAGCTGAAGGCGTCGATCAACTCATCCTCGGTCAGGCTCCATGGCAGGTTGCCGACGTAGAGCGTGACGGGCATCCTTGATCACCTCCTTTCTCATCGGGCTGGTCATCGCCGCGGTAGAGGCCATGTTTCACGATATACGCCTCCACCGGTTCCGGCGTAAGGTACTTGATCGGACGCCCCTGCGACACTCGCTGTCGAATCTCGGTCGATGAAATATCGACCCCCGGCGCCTGAATCGGCGACACTGCGCGCGCGAACTCGCCCAGGTCGCGCTCCAGGCCGCCCAGGTCGTAGCCTGGTCGGGCGATGGCGACGAAGCGGCACAGCTCCACCAATCGCTCTGGCTCGCGCCAGGTCGCAAGCTCGCGCACCGCGTCGGCGCCGGTGATGAAGAAAAGCTCCGCCGCCGGCTCCTCGTCGTGCAACCATCGCAGGGTGTCAACGGTGTAGGAGGGCGCCGGCCGCTCCAACTCGACGCGCGATGCGCGAAAGCTTGGATTGGTGCACGTGGCGGCGATGGTCATGGCGTAGCGGTGCTCGGCATCGGCTGCCGGGGGAGTCGGCCTATGCGGCGGCTGGCGGCACGGGATGAAGACGATCGGGTCAAGCCGGAGGGCCGCGCGCGCCTCCTGCGCCGCCACCAGGTGGCCGTAGTGAATCGGATCGAATGTGCCGCCCATGATGCCTAGACGCATCGGCGCGCCCTCATTGCCTGACCTGCCCCGCGCCGCGAATCACGTACTTGTAGGTCGTCAGCTCGCGCAGCCCCATCGGCCCCCGCGCATGGAGCTTCTGCGTGCTGATGCCGATCTCGGCGCCGAGGCCGAACTCGCCGCCGTCGGTAAAGCGCGTCGAGGCGTTGACGTAGACCGCGGCGGCGTCCACGCGCTCGATGAACGTCTGCGCGCACTCGTACTCGCGGGTGACGATGGCCTCGGAATGCCTGGTGCCGTACCTGGCGATGTGGGCGAGCGCTTGCTCGAGATCATCGACCACGCGCACCGCCAGGATCAGGTCCAGATACTCCGCCCCCCAGTCGTCCTCCGTCGCCTCCTTCGCCTGGGGCAGGATCTCGCGCGTGCGCGGGCAGCCGCGAATCTCCACCCCCCGCGCGATCAACCGCGGGCCGACCAGCCCCAGGAAGTCCGACGCGATGGCCTGGTGCACCAGCAGCGTCTCGCACGCGTTGCACACCCCGGGCCGCTGGCATTTCGCGTTGATGACGATCTCCTCGGCCATGTCGTAGGGCGCCGTCTCATCAACGTAGACGTGGCAGTTGCCGACCCCGGTTTCGATCACCGGCACGGTCGCATTCTCGACCACCGCGCGGATCAAGCCCTCGCCCCCGCGCGGGATCAGCACGTCAACGTAGCGGTTCATGCGCATCAACTGCTGCGCCGCGGCGCGGTCGGCGGTCTCGATCAACTGGATCGCGCCCTCGGGCACGCCGGCCGAGTACGCGGCGTCGGCGATCACGCGCACCAGCGCGATGTTCGACCGCAGCGCCTCCGACCCCCCGCGCAGGATGACCGCGTTGCCGGACTTGATGCACAGCCCAGTCGCATCCACGGTGACATTGGGCCGCGACTCATAGATCATGCCCACCACGCCCAGTGGCACGCGCACTTTGTCGATTTGCAGGCCGTTGGGCCGGCGCCATCCTGCGATGACCTCGCCCACCGGATCGGGCAGGCCGGTCACCTCGCGCAGGCTCGACGCCATGCCGGCGATGCGCTGCTCGCTGAGCAGCAGGCGGTCGATCAGCGCCTCGCTCAGGCCGGCGTCGCGCGCGGCGCGCACGTCGGCGCTGTTGGCCTCGAGCACAAAGTGCTGCCGTTCGATCAACGCCTGCGCCATCTCCATCAACGCGCGGTCCTTCGCGCTGGTCGGCAGCGCTGCCATCTCGCGCGCCGCCGCCTGAGCCGCCTGCGCTTTCTCGACTACTTCTTGCCGTGCATCCGTTGTCGCCATGGCATCCCGCTTATCGGACATTGAGGCTACTCCACAAAATCAAACTCCCGCTCGCCGATAAGAACCTTGTCGCCCTCTCGCGCGCCCAGCTCGCGCAGGCGCTCGACCACACCCATGCGCTCCAGCCGGCCCTGAATGCGGGCCACCGCCTCATCGCTGTCGAGGTCGGTGCGCGCGATCAGCCGCTCGACGCCAGTGCCGCTGACGGAATACATGCCATCGGATACCTTCTCGACCCGCAGCGGCTCGGTCTGCGCTGGCGGCACAATCACCCGTGATTCACGTTTCTCCTCGGCGGGCACAAGCTCCTCCAGCCGCTCGGCGCACCGGGCGAGCAGCCGGTCCACTCCGTCGCCCGTCAGCGCCGATATGGGGAAGACCTCGATGCCCTCGTCGGCCAGCGTCCGTGACAACGATTCCAGCTTGGCCGCCGCGGCCGGCAGGTCGATCTTGTTGGCCGCGACGAGCTGCGGCAAGCGCGTCAGATCCGCGGGATAAGCCTTGAGCTCGTCGTTGATGACGCAGAAGTCATCGTGCGGATCGCGGTCGGGCGCCGCGAGGTCAACGAGGTGAATCAGCAGCCGCGTGCGCTCGACGTGGCGCAGGAAATCATGCCCGCGCCCGCGACCGGCGTGCGCGCCGCGCACGAGGCCGGGCAGATCGGCGACGACGAAGCGTTTGCCCGCGGGCGAAGTGGCGACACCGAGGTTCGGCGAGAGGGTGGTGAATGGGTAGTCGGCGATCTTGGGCTTGGCCTCGGAGATGCGCGCCAGCAGGGTTGACTTGCCGGCATTAGGCAGGCCGATGATGCCGACATCGGCGAGGAGCTTGAGCTCCACTCGCAGCCAGCGCCGCTCGCCTGGCTCGCCGCGCTCAGCGAACCGCGGCGCCTGCCGCACCGAGGTGGCGAAGCTGGCGTTGCCGCGCCCGCCCCGGCCCCCGCGCGCCACCAGGCACGCGTCGCCCGGGCGATCGAGGTCAGCCAGCAAAGCTCCCGTATTCGCGTCGTACAACACGGTACCCGGCGGAACCAGGATCTCCGTATCCGCGCCGCGCTGGCCGCTCTTGTTGGCGGCGCCGCCATGTCCCCCGCGCTCGGCGCGAAAATGGCTCCGCCTCAGGAAATCAGCAAGGGTGCGCACCTTGGCGTCCGCGCGCACCCATACATCACCGCCCCGACCTCCGTCCCCGCCATCCGGCCCGCCTCGCGGCGCGAACCGCTCGCGCCGAAAGCTCGTCGCCCCATTCCCGCCGTCCCCCGCTTGGACGAAGATCTTGGCTTCGTCAACGAGGATGGATTGCGAACCCGACAACCTTGCTCCAAGCCTGGTGGCCCCGACCACAGATGATCCACGACTCTGTCAGCGACGCCCGTGACGCCCTTCGCTCGTGACTCTCTCTCACCCGGCCGGCGCGGGGACCACGCTTACTCGCCGGCCGCCGCCACTGCCCGCGCCTTCGAACACGACGCGGCCCGCAGCCTTGGCAAAGAGGGTGTAATCCCCTCCCATGCCAACGTTGAGCCCGGGCTTGACCTTGGTGCCGCGCTGGCGGATGATGATGGCGCCCGGCTTGACGACCTCGCCCGCGTACGCCTTCACCCCCAGGCGCTTGGACTTGCTATCCCGCCCATTGCGGGTGCTGCCCATGCCTTTCTTATGTGCCATCGAAGGATGCCTCCGCTAGTGTTGTGTAGTTGATGCCAGCGCCCGCAACTGCGCGTGGCGCGGCCGCTTCATGTTGCGCCCAGCTCGATGCGCTCGACCATGAGGCGCGTCAGGTGCTGCCGGTGCCCTCGCTGCCGGCGATAGTTCTCCTTCGCCTTGTACTTGAGCACACGGATGCGCGGCCCCCGGCCCTGCGCCAGGACGCGGCAGATGACTTTCGCCCCTTCGACCACCGGCGTGCCCAGACGTACGCCCGAGTCGTCGGCGACCATGAGCACGCGCTCCATCTCCACGTGCTCGCCCGGCTCAGCGGCGAGCTTCTCCACGTCGAGGACCGACTGCTCCTGAACCCGATATTGCTTGCCGCCAGTCTCCAGAATCGCGTACATGACCTCGCTCCCAATAGACCGCTTAATCCTAACAAAAAGGGCGCGTGGCTGTCAATCGTCGGGTGTGAGGGTATGACCTCGGAAAGTGGGGATCGCCGGCAGACTTGTAGGGGCGCAGCATGCTGCGCCCACTCCCAGCCGAGGCTTGCCCGCAAGCGGCGGGGCGGCTGGGCCACATTC
>Ga0315280_10006328_pt1 | contig 16405 bp, 5 predicted proteins | sample YL17G06_40_MG_FD_203697 | JGI IMG/M metagenome (GOLD analysis project Ga0315280, IMG submission 203697) | Sediment microbial communities from Yellowstone Lake, YNP, Wyoming, USA - YL17G06_40 | ecosystem: Environmental > Aquatic > Freshwater > Lake > Sediment | place: USA: Wyoming | collected...
AAGATGGCAACAAGAAGGGAAGGATCTGCAGCCCATCGGCGAGATCATGCAAGGCTTCCAGCCGCTGGTGGAGCAGCAGAAGTTCGCGGAGGCGGAGCGGCTGGTGGACCAAGCCCTCAAGCTCCTGGGCGCAACGTGTCCACAGCAGATAGGAGGCACCCCCGCCACCACCCCTTCCGCGTCGCTCGAGCAGAAGATGCAACGCTTGCAGGCGCTGGTTCAGCAACGCCAGCAGGAGGGTGCTAACCTCCAACCGGTTGGTGCGCTGATGCAAGGCTTCGAGTCCCTGATGGGGCAGCAGAAATTCAGCGAGGCGGAGGCGCTGCTCGATCGCGCGCTTAAGCTAGTCGGTGAATCTCCGGCGGCGGACGAACAGGTCCCAACCGGCGAAACATCCCTGATTGCCTATGGGGCGCGCGACGTCGATGGGCGGCAGCAAATCTTTGTGATTAGGCCGGACGGTGCGGGGAAAAAGCGGCTGACGCAGGAAGGAACCCAGAATTACTTTCCTGCTTGGTCGCCTGACGGGAAGAAGCTCGCCTTCTCTTCGGATCGAGGTGGCGGCAGTGTTCAGATCTGGGTGATCGAGGCCGACGGTGGGAGCCCCAGGCAACTAACCACACAAGGCAGTAATTCCGTCCCCGCCTGGTCTCCCGACGGAAAGCGACTGGCCTTTGCCTCGACCAGGACGGGGCGCACGGAGATTTGGGTAATGGATGCGGACGGCAGCAATCCGAAACAACTGACCAGCAGTGAAGGCAAAGTCGGTAACAACGGAGCAAGCTGGTCCCCGGATGGCCAGCGAATCGTCTTCTGTTCCACGCGAAGCGGCCACTATGCTATCTGGGTGATGAAGGCCGATGGTACGCAGCCCGTCCAGTTCACTACTCCTTACGGCGAACGGTATCCGGACGCCAATGTTCCCGTTTGGTCGCCGGACGGGGCCAAAATTGCGTTTTGGTCGGGAATAGAACACAGATACGGAAACGTCTGGGTGATGGATGCCGACGGTGGCAACCGAAAACAGCTTACCGCCCAGCCGCCCGGTGTCAATTGCGATGAGCCCGTGTGGTCGGCGGACGGCAGCAAGATCCTGTATGCCACCAATAGGCCGGGAAGCGGGGGCATCGGGATCTGGATCATGGACGCAGATGGAAGCAATGACAGAGTCTTCATAACTGACACAGGCGCGAGGGGCCGCCCCGCTTGGCAACCTGCCCGCACTGGGCCCTGAGGAGGCCGCAAAACCGAGCGGCGCGGGAATCGGGTGATAAGGCTCATGGCTCTTCCACGCATACCGCCGCTCGCGTCGCATTCGGTCGCGGAAAACCTCGAGGTGTTTTGGCCTTCGCCATCCCGAGGCTCTATCACAAATCAGAGGAGGATAAGATGAGTGCAGAAAAGGTTTATTGGTCGCTCAACCGTCGGGAGCTGCTGAAGCTGTTGCCGCCAGGGGTGGCCGGCTGGGTACTGGGCCCGCTGGCGGGGGAGAAGCTGCTCCGCGCCGCCGTGGGGGTGCCGACGCCGCCGGTGGTGGAGGCCAAGAAGTGGGTCGCCAAGTGGATATGGTGTGAGGGTGAGCCAGTCCCACAGAACTTCTACCTGTACTGTCGGAAGTCATTCACGCTCGAGGGGGAGGTAAGCGAGGCCACCATCGATGTCGCCGCGGACAGCCGCTACAAGCTGTTTGTAAACGGCAAGTTCGCGGGGCGGGGGCCTGTGCGCAGCGACCAGCGCTGGCAGTACTACGACACCTATGACCTTCGTCCCTTGCTGCGTCGTGGCGAGAATGTGGTGGCGGCGATTGTGCACCAGTTTGGGATCGCCACCGGGAGTTACACGCTAGGACGCGGTGGATTTTTGTTACAGGGGGAAGTGCGAGGCGGCAGTGGCCGCGGCGTGCGGCTCGACAGCGATGAGAGCTGGCGGGTTCTGCCTGCTCCTCCCTGGGACCGCGAAGCTGCACGGGCAACACCGGCCATTATGTGGCAGGAGGTCTATGACGCCCGCAAAGAGCCGTTGGGTTGGCAGGAACCGGGGTTTGACGATTCCAGTTGGCAACGGCCGGTAATCCTGGGAACGCCTCCGGTGGTGCCCTGGGAGAATCTGGTGGCGCGCGACATTCCCTTTCTGCGCGAGGAGGAGTGGCGCGCGGCCGCTATCGTGAACTCCGGCTTGGTGGAGGTCGAGCCGCTGGCGGTGCAGCTGGATATGCCGAAGCTTCTCGGACGCTCGGACGGGGAGGTCGCGTATCTCTTCGCTTACTTGAAATCACCCGTCGAGCAACAAATAGCTCTGGCGATCCGTGGGCGGGATGGGATGCCACCCATGTTCACGCGATTCTGGGTTAATGGGCAAACTCCCGGCCGAGAGCCAAACCCTCCCATGGGTCCCGCGACCCCCGTGAGTGTCGTGCAACTGCGACAGGGCTGGAATGAGCTTCTGCTGAAGCTCGGACGCCTCAGCCCGGCGTGGTCCTGGGAACTGACGCTCGGACCGGCCCCGGGACAGAAGTTTGCACCGGTCGAGTTGTATTCCGAGCAGGATACCGGGACGGGCCTCAATCACGCCTGGCTCGCGGGTCCTTATGGGCAAGGCGGACCCAGGCCAGGGCAGCCGGGGCCGGGTGGAATGGCCTTCATGAATGCGCATGAGCCTGAGCGAGTTGTCTTGGGTCGTGCCCCGGGATCCGCAGTTCACTTTCCTGGGAAAGTGATTCCGCTGGATCTCGGCCCGCCCAAGAACGTGGCGCTGCTGATGGCGGTCGAAAAGCGCCAACCGCAGGCCACGCCCGCTTTGCGCGATGTTGAGAAACTGCTGAAACCCGGCGAGGGTCCGTGTTGGGTCTCCACGGCCGGCGCGGGAGGCAACCCGTACATCACGATTGATTTTGGCAAGGAAGTGGCTGGCTACGTGCGCTTCCGCCTGAAGGGGGTGGCCGGTGGCATCGTCGACCTCGGTTACTCTGAGACCCTGCTCAACGGTCACGTCGATCCGCTGCGAAACAACGAGGGTGTCAACTACGCCGATCGCTATGTTATGCGCGACGGCCCGCAAGCTTGGGAATTGTTCTTCTGGAAAGGATTTCGCTACCTGCAACTCACCTTTCGTAACTGCGCGAAGCCGGTGGCGGTCGAGTCCGTGGACCTGCTTTTCACCTCGTACCCGGTCAAATACCGGGGCTCTTTTGAGTGCTCGGACGCGCTGCTCACGAAGATTTGGGACGTGGGCCGCTGGACGCTCCAGCTCTGCATGCACGACGGCTATGAGGATTGCCCGTGGCGCGAACAGTCGCAGTGGGTGGGAGACGCCCAAGTGGAGTTGGAGTCGAATTATGTGACCTTTGGTGACTTGGCGTTGGGCGCCAAGTACTTCCGCCAGATCGCTCAGGGCCAAGGCGAGAACGGCAGCCTACCCGCCTCGTACCCGGCCGGCGTCGCGGTCTACCCCAAGCGGCAACCTATGCCCGTAGAAGCTACCCTCCCCACGTTCATGGTCCAGTGGGTGAGCACACTGCTCGCCTATTACCGCTATACGGGAGAGGGGAAACTTGTTTCTGAGCTGTTCCCCACCGTGGAGCGTGTGCTGGCTTACTTCGATCGTCGGCTGGACGACCACGGCCTGCTCGCGAACGTGCCGGGATTTACTTTTCTGGACTGGACGTCTGGACTGCAGATGTCTCCTCAAGGGAGCCCAGGGGAGCTGACGGGCTTGAACTGCCACTATTATCGTGGCTTGCTGGATGCGGCCGAACTGGCGGTGTTGGTGGGTAATGATGCCCGGCGGGCAGAATGGACACAGAAGGCTGAGAGGGTTAAGCAGTCAGTCAACGACCGCCTGTGGTCTGAAGAGAAAGGCGTTTATGTGCCTGGCCGGATGGGCGATCAGGTGACAGGGAAGCTCGCGGTCCACGAAAGTGTGCTCGCTGCTTACGCTGGCGTGGCCCCTGAGGAGCGAATCAAACGAAGTCTAGACACTTTGTTTGGTAAGCCTCCGGCTGAGGCGATCCAGATCGGCTCACCTTACTTTTATTTCGCTTACCTCCAGGCGCTGCGCCGCGCCGGACGCCACGAGCAAGCCTTAGCTGTCACACGCGAGGCCTACGGCAAGATGCTCGAGGCCGGAGCCACCACGTGGTGGGAGCACTTGGGCGGTTTCGCGTCTCTCTGCCATGCTTGGTCCACCGCCCCGAATTCCGACCTCTCGCGCTATGTGCTGGGCGTGCAACTGACCGAGCCGGGTTATGCGGCGTTCCGTGTGGAGCCTTATCCGGCCGACCTGACCTGGGCGAAAGGAGTGATCCCCACCGTGCACGGCGATGTGGCGGTCAACTGGAAACGGGAGGGGTCGAGTTTCGAACTTACGGTTACGGCCCCGATGAAGGCCGTAGTGGAACTCAGCGTGCCCGCTAAGAGTCTGGAGATGACGCGCCTCGCCGGCAAGGCGAAGCCGCAGAAACAGGCATTCGCGGACGGCCGCGCGCGCTACTGGGTGGAGGGGCCGGGGACCTTCCGTGTCCTGGCGGAGGGATAAACGCCTTACGGGTCGTGATGGATGACCTGTCGCTTTCCTGAGCGGGCAGCGCATGTTCTCAGATGTTGGCAGCCTCGGCTGCCCGAACTGATCGAGGATATGTTGACAGACTTCGTCGCCTGCTCAGGAGAAGCTCTTTCAAATCGAGGAGGGAGAAGATGACTGCAGAAAAAGTTTGTTGGTCGCTCAACCGTCGGGAGCTACTGAAGCTGTTGCCGCCAGGGGTGGCGGGCTGGGTACTGGGCCCGCTGGCGGGGGAGAAGCTGCTTCGTGCCGCCGCTGGGGCACCGGCGTTGCCGGCAGCAGAGGCGAAAAAGTGGGTCGCCAAGTGGATTTGGTGCGAGGGTGAGGCGGTCCCACAGAACTTTTATCTATACTGCCGGAAGTCTTTCACGCTCGCGGGGAAGGCAAGCGATGCCACTGTCGAGGTGACGGCGGACAGCCGCTACAAGCTGTTTGTGAACGGCAAGTTTGTGGGGCGGGGGCCGGCGCGGTGCGACCAGCGCTGGGAGTACTATGACACTTATGACCTGCGGAAGTTCCTGCATCCTGGCGAGAACGTGATTTCAGCGATGGTGCACCAGTATGGGGCGCCGTCGCACAGCTACACCCTGGGGCGGGGAGGATTCTTCCTGCAAGGGGAAGTGCGGGAGGGGAGCGCCCGGAGCGTACGGCTGGACAGTAATGAGAGTTGGCGGCTGCTGCCGGCTCCGCCCTGGGACCGGGAGAGTGTGCGCACCTGTGTGGCCGTGATGTGGCAGGAGATCTACGACGCGCGCAAGGAACCGCGGGGATGGCAGGAGCCGAAGTTTGACGATTCCGCTTGGCAACGACCGGTGATCCTGGGCACGCCTCCGGTGTTGCCTTGGGAGAATCTGGTGGCGCGCGATATCCCCTTTCTGCTGGAGGAAGAGTGGTCCGCAGCCAGCATCGTGAACTCTGGCATCGTCGATCCGGCACCGCCAGCGGTGCTCCTGGACGTGACGAAGCTGCTGGGACGGTCGGACGGGCAGGTTGCCTATCTCTTCGCTTACTTAAAATCACCCGTCGAGCAACAGGTTGCGCTCGCGCTTCGCGGGCAGGATGGTATGCCGCCCATGATGACACAGGTCTGGGTGAACGGAGAGGGTCCTGTCCCGCAACAAGGTCCTCCTCTAGGTGCGACGCCGTCGTTGACATTCTACAATTTGCGTCAGGGATGGAACGAGCTTTTGGTCAGACTCGGGCGTGGCGGCCGCGCCTGGAAGTGGGATCTGGCGCTGGGGCCGGCGCCGACTGGACGCTTCATCCCCATTGAATGGTATGCGGAGCCTGACAGCAAGGCGGCAGGCGGGCGGGCGTGGATTCTGGGCCCTTATGGCCAAGGTGGTCCGCCCGGGATGAGTTTCGAAGGGCCAGGCGCCCCCACCACGCCTCCTGAGGCTGAGAAAGTGATCCTCGGCCGGACTCCGGGGACACCCGTCCGCGTGCCGGGGAAAATAGTGGAGCTCGATCTTCGGCCGACGAAGAATGTGGCGCTGCTGATGGCCATGGAGAAGGGGCGCCCGCAGGCCACGCCCAAATTGCAGCAAGTTGAGAAATTGCTGAAAACCGGAGATCGTCCCGTGCTGATCTCGACGGGCGGTGGAGATGGCGACCCATACGTCACGCTCGATTTCGGCAAGGAGACAGCGGGCTACGTCCGCTTGCGCCTCAACGGCGTGGCCGGTGGGGTCGTCGATCTGGGCTATTGTGAAACGCTGGTGGACGGGCACGTGGACACGCTCCGCGATCACTGGAGTTTTGCGGATCGCTACATCATGCGCGATGGACCGCAGGAGTGGGAGCTATTCTTCTGGAAAGGGTTTCGTTACTTACAGCTCACCTTCCGCAACTGTTCAAGACCAGTCGAGTTGGAGTCGGTCAGCCTCTTGTTTACCTCTTATCCGGTCAAGTACCGGGGGGCGTTTGAATGTTCGGACCCACTCTTGACCAAGATTTGGGATGTCGGTCGCTGGACGCTTCAGCTCTGCATGCACGACGGCTACGAGGATTGCCCCTGGCGGGAGCAAGGGCAGTGGTGCGGCGACGCGCAGGTGGAGCTGCACACGAACTACGTCACTTTTGGCGACGTGGCTTTGGGCACCAAGTGCCTGCGCCAGATTGCCCAGGGCCAGGATGACAAGGGATCGATGCCGGCCGAGTATCCGGCGGACGTCGCGGTCTATCCGAGGCGACAGTATGTGCCTGGCGGAATCCCCACCTTTATGGCGCAGTGGGCCAGCATGCTGCTAGACCACTACCGTTACACAGGAGACTTGAAGGTTGTTTCCGAATTGTATCCCAACCTGGTGCGCGTGATGGGCTATTTGGGCGGGTTTCTCGATGGCGACGGCCTGTTGAACGCCGTACAGGGCTTCGTGTTTCTGGACTGGATGCCAGGGCTCATGGGCTCGCCGGCAGAGAGCCACGCGGAACTGACGGGGATGAACTGTCATTATTATCGCGCTTTGCTCGACGCCGCGGAACTCGCCGGTCTGGTCGGAGAGAGGACCCAACAAAACGACTGGGCCGGGAAGGCAGAGAAACTCAAGCGGGCCATCAATGAGCGGTTGTGGTCCGATGAGCAGGGTGTTTACGCCCACGGTCGGAGCGGAGGCAAGTTGACCTCTCAACTGGCCGTGCATGACAGCATTCTGGCGGCTTACGCGGGCGTGGCCCCACCTGAACGGGTCTCGCGTAGCTTGACCAACCTTTTTGAGAAGCCTCGGCAGGACGTGATCCAAATTGGAACTCCCTACTTCTACTTCTTCTACCTTTGCGCGTTGCGCGGCGCCGGGCGGCATCAAGAAGCACTCGACGTTACCCGGCGCGACTACGGGAAGATGCTGGAGGCGGGGGCCACGACTTGGTGGGAGCATTTCGGCGGTTACGCCTCCTTGTGTCATGCTTGGTCCACCGCTCCCACTTCTGACCTCTCACGCAATGTGCTGGGCGTACAACCGACCGAGCCAGGGTATGCGGCGTTCCGCGTGGAGCCGCATCCGGCGGACCTGTCCTGGGCGAAGGGGGTGGTCCCCACGGTGGGCGGTGATGTGTTGGTCGCCTGGAAACGGGAAGGGTCAAGCTTCGAACTGACGGTCACGGCCCCGATGAAGGCCGTAGTGGAACTCAGCGTGCCCGCCAAGAGTTTGGAGACCACTCGCCTCACCAGCAAGGCGAAGCCGCAGAAGCAGGCATTCACGGACGGCCGCGCGCGTTACTGGGTCGAGGGGCCGGGAACCTTCCGCGTCGAGGCCCAGGGATGAGTGCCAAGTCGGATCGCGTGGGGTGGACTTGCCGCTTTCCGCCGCAGGCGGCGCGTAAAACCTTGGAGGAGGAAACTGTGACATCAAACATCAAGACGCTTGTCGTCTTCCTACTGGCGCTGCTGTTCACTAGTTCGGGGGTGCAGGCACAAACCAGCGCGCGGAGCGGCGCAGGGGACCCGGAGTATCTCATCTTCCAGTTGGGCACCGAGAACCGGAGTAATGAGGCCCTGTTGCCTGAGGTTAAGGCCGAGTTTGGCGCTCAGCCCGCTGGGAGCCCGCGCTATGTGGGGTTCGGCGTGGCGTTGCTGACCTTCAAGACGCCTATCGAAGAACTCCGGCGCCAAGTGGCGCAGGCGTTGGACCAAGCAGAGGAGAGCGGTCTGCCGGTCCTCATCAAACTGGACGACGTGAACTTCATGCCGGAATACTCCGATCCCTCGATGGTGGAGTGGACGGCATTTCCGAAACCGGGCGAAACCTACGGGCCGCGGGCGAAGTACTACTGGCTGAACTGGGGAAGTTGGATGGCGCTGCCCCCGCCCCCCAATTTCGAGTCGCCGGCGATTCGGCAGGAAGTGGAAAAGCGCCTGAAGGAGGGCGTGCTGTCGCCGCTGTTGGAGCGATTGGCCCGCTGGAAAGAGCAGAAGCGCACGTACCTGTTCGCAGGGGTCTGCGTGGGCTGGGAGAGTGGGATTCCCGAATATCGGCCTCTACGGAACGCCCCGGTCGCGCCTCGGGACGAGCAAAGAAAGATCACGATGACGAGAGAGGAGCTCGGCGAGCAGTTGGGTTACGCCAGCCTGCACGCCCGGGGATGGACACCGGAGAAGATCGAGGCGCGGGCGCGCGAGACCGGCAAGAGTGTGGAAGATGTCACAACGGAGCTGCTCTTTCAAGTCATTCACGACTACACCGCCTTCTGGGCCAAGACGGTCCATGACGCAGGTATCCCGAAGGAGCGTATCTACACGCACGGCGTGGCCTGGGAGTCAATGCCGGAGTCGCGCTTGCCCGGGGCGTGGATGCGCAAGAGTAGTCGAGTCCCACCGATTTGGGTGAATGTCAACCCGCACAGCCGCCCGGGGTACACGGTGGGGGCCGGACAGTTCGAGATGGACGGCTTGGTGCGGCGCCTGCATGCCGCCGGTGCCACTGAAGGGTGGGGTGGCGTGGAGGCCTACGTCCGCGAGGTGGAGAGCGAAGCCGCCTTCGGGAGCTACCTGCGACAGTTCTTCGCAAATGGCGCGCGCCTCGTGGACATCTTCGGCTGGACGGCCACGGGTAGCCCTTACGATCCCAAACGGGCGCCGGGGGCGCTGCGCGCCATCCACGCTTGGTTGGACGGCAAGGAGCTCCCGGCAGCGTTGGCGCCGGCTCCCCCGCCGCCGCCGGGGATGGCTCCCAACGCGGTGCCACCATCGCTCCAGGAGAAGATGCGGCGGCTGCACACCCTGGTCGAACGCCGGCAGCAAGAGGGCGCTGACCTACAGCCAGTGGGGGACCTGATGCAAGGCTTCGAGCCCTTGATGCAGCAGCAGAAATTCATCGAGGCCGAAGCGCTGCTGGACCGTGCGCTTGAGCGCGTGGGCGAATCTGCTCCGGCGAAACAAGCCCCCGCGTCGAGCGATACGTCGCTGATCGCTTACGGGGCCGCCGATACGGATGGGCGGCAACAAATCTTCGTCGTCAAGCCGGATGGCACTGGGAAGAGGCGGCTGACTCAGGATGGAAACTGGAATTACTTTCCCGCCTGGGCCCCTGACGGGAAGCGACTTGCCTTCGCGTCGAATAGAAGCGGAACCCTTCAAATTTGGGTGATGGAAGCTGACGGCGGAAATCCCATCCAACTCACGACGCAAGGCGCGAACGTCGCTCCTACCTGGTCTCCCGATGGCAGGAGACTGGCCTTTACATCTAACCGGACGGGCCGCACGGAGATCTGGGTGATGCAGTCAGACGGCAGCCAGCAGACACAATTGACCGCTACTCCTGCCATCGAGGCAAGCAGCAAGATTGCGAAGTTGGTGGAGATGGAAACGCAAATGCACGGGGTCAATACTCCTAGTGCCGCTGGCATTAGCAATCTCTTTCCAACTTGGTCACCCGACGGTCGCCAAATAGCTTGGTGTTCTACCCGAAGCGGCGATTATGCCATATGGGTGATGGATGCCGATGGGGGAAGCCCAAGGCAGCTCACCCATCCGCACGGCAGCAAGTTCCCTTACAGCAATATCCCCGCCTATTCGCCGGACGGCAGTGAGATTGTTTTCTGGTCTGGCATTGATCTCGGCCCCGGACAGATTTGGGTGATGCATGCCGACGGGAGCAACCGGAAGCAGCTCACCGACCAGCCTTGGCCGTTGAATTGTGATGAGCCCGCCTGGTCGGCCGATGGCAGTAAGATCTTGTTTTCCAGCAACCGGCCGGGCAGCGAGGGAGTCGGGACCTGGATCATGGAGGCTGATGGAAGTAATCAGAGAATTCTTCTACCAAACACGAGGAGCCGCGTATCCTGGCCGCCCGGGTCACAAGCCCCAGTTGGGCCGCCGAAAAAGACGAGCACGCACATCGCTGAGCCCAAACCGGTGAAGCTCGGGAAGCTCCCGGCAGACGCGGCGATCATCTTTCTATCCACGCGCTACGACCCTCAGCGTCCCGCACGCCCCGACCCGGGGCCCTACCACCTCTACGTCATGAATCTCGAAGGGGGCAACATCACCCAACTGACCTTTGGAGAGCCGCTGGATTATGAGCACGCTGCTGTTTCGCCCGACCGGACGATGATTGTGGCGACCCGCTACTACCGCGACGCCGAAGGCCATTCGCAACCCACCCTTTGGGTGATGGATCTAGAAAAGCAGACGGAAGTGCAGCTCGTCTCGGATTTTTACCGAGCCGGTGGGGGCGGCGTCGATTGGGCACTGGACGGTTTTATCTACTTTGCCGGCCAACCCACACTGCGCCCAGGCCGAAGTCAAGATGTCGTCCTGGCCAATGTGGCAGCGAACGATCTCTATAAGATCCGTTACGACGGCACCGGCCTGACTCAGTTAACGAATAGTCCTCAGGGGGAAGTAGATGTGTCGGTCTCCGAAGACGGAGCTTGGTCCACGTACGTAAACCAAGCCGCACGCCTACGTGACCCGTGGATGGAAATTTGGATGGCGCGAACCGACGGCAAAGAGCACAAATTCGTTTATAAGTCCGGGAGGGTCGGCGAGGGCAGCGCCCACGATCCGGAGCAGTCACCTGATAATCAATGGGTGATCTTCAGCCAGGTGAACCCGGACCTGAAGAACTGGAAGGAGATTGGCTGGCTGAATACGGCACACGACATTTGGGTGATCCGAACGGATGGCACCGGCCTGCGGCGCATCACCCCGCCGGGCGGAGTCCAAATAATTCCTGATTGGCACGATGGAAAGATTCTCTATACCGAATACAACGAGAAGGATCAGTACGTGGGCCTGGTGACCATCAATCCTGATGGCACCGGCAGGGAGCGCCTGGAGTTGGGGCTGCAAAATATCGCGCATGGTGGGCGACACGGGAAGTTTCTCCCTTCCCCTCTGGCGACGAGTGAAAAGGATCCCACCTATCTGGTTTACCAATTCATGGCAGATCCCCAACGCCCGGATGAGGCTAGCACCTGGGTTGAAAGGCTGCAGGCAGAGTTTGGCCGCCAGAAGCCGGGCCAATCCAAATACGTCGGTTTTGGGTTCTTTATCGAAGACATGAACGACGACGTGCCCAGTCTACGGCGTAAGATTGAGACCTTGCTGGGAATTGCTGAAAAGTACGAGATGCCGGTGTTCATTCAACTGGAGGGGACGATGTTCTGGGACCGCCGGTCGGACCGGCTCTTCGCTAATCCCGAAGCGGTGGAGTGGAGCGCCTTTCCGCCCCCTGGTCAGAAGACTGGGCCTATAGTACCCCGCATCTGGTTCAACTGGGGAGATTGGACGGCCTTCCCAGTCTCGCCTCCATGTTTCGAGAGTCCTCTCTTTCGGGCGGATGTGAAAGAGCGGCTGGAGAAGGCGGTAGCGGCCCCGATTCGAGAAGCGTTAGAGCGATGGCGGACGGGGGGTGTCGACCGGACGTATCTGTTCGCCGGCACCACCGTCGGCAATGAAGTAGGCATTCCCGATTACCGCTTCACCAAGATACAACTCGAGCGCAATCCCGCTTCGCGTCCCCGGGACAAGGGAAAGGCGTTGGAAATGACCAATGCCGAAATGGTCCGCGGCGGCTACTGTAGTCTTTACAACCGGGGCTACACCGCCGAGCGAATTGCCGAGATTGCGCGCGCTCGCTTTGGAGGCGACGACGCTGCAGGCAAGAACACGGAAGCCATAACTACGGAACTGCTCGATGAAGTGGTGCATGACTATATGGCCTTCCGGGCGAAAACTTTGGCGGATGGGTTGGTGGGCATGGGTGGAGCGCAAAAACGGATTTACACTCACACCACCAGCACGGTGCGTAAATTCATGGAGCGCAACATGCCTATCTTGGCGCAAAGTATTCCGACGGTGGCCGCCGCGGTTAATCCTTATAGTCGGCCCGGGTTTACGGTGGTTCGGAACATGCTGGATCTTCCCGATGTGGTGGCACAAATGAGTGCGGCGGCCCGCGGCACGGCCGCCTTTGCGGGACGCGCCTGGGGCGCAGTGGAGTCGTATGCGACGGCGGGTCAACCCGGTCCGCCGCAGAGCCAGGCGGAATATAGCGCCTATCTGGATAAGCTGTTCACGAGCGGGGCGAAATTAGTTTCATTGTTGGAGGCGCCGCAGGCGGCAAGCAATCCATTTACCATCGCAGCAGAATCTCCGGGCGTAAAATCCGCCATAAAGGATTGGCTCAAGAAATGAGAAACATTCTTGCGGAACCGTTACCCAGAGGCTAGGCAATGAAGCAAATCTACGGTAAGAAGGTACGGGCGCTGGGTCGCCCTCAGCCATTTTCCATCCTCCTTGGTATGTTCATTTGTCTTCCCTTTCTGTCGTTTGCGCCGCAGCGAGAGCTGCGTATACCGAACCAGCTTTGGGGGAACCTGCGCGTTAGCATCATCGACCAAGAGACGGGCCGCGGCTGCCAGGCAAGGTGCTACCTGACGGATGCTGCCGACCAACCGTGGTCACCCTCGGGCGCCATCACCTACGTGAAGCCGCTGGAGCGGCACTTCATCGGTTCCGGAGAATTTCAGATCGCTCTCCCTCCTGGCAGATATACGCTGCGCGTGGAGCGGGGGACGGAATATCGCCCCGTGAGTCGCGAGGTCGAAATCCATCCCGCCGATGTTCACCGCGAGAAGCTCGAACTCCTGCGTTGGATCAACATGAATGCGCGCGGATGGTATTCGGGCGATCTGCACAATCACCGGGACTGGCCGGAAATGCCGGCGCTGCTTCTGGCCGAAGACTTGAACTTGGCGCCCACGCTGACTACCTGGCTCTTCGGCGACCACGCCATGGCGTCACCGCCGTCCGCCGGGACGGCAGCTCAAGCGGTCCGTCGTGTGGACGCCACGCACGCTTATTCGGTCTTCGATACTGAAATCGAAGGCCGCGGGCCGGCTTCTGGCTCAGTCGTTTTGCTCGGCTTGCGCGCGCCGCTGGACCTCAGCGGTTTCAGCCTAGGTGCGCCGAACTCCGTCTATGCCGAACTCGTCCATCGTCAGGGTGGGTACGTGGACGCCGAGAAAATCACCTGGGCTGACAGCGCGGCCCTCGTCGCTCTTGGCCAGATCGATTTCGCGGGCCTCGTATACAACAGTTTCAGTCCCCACGGCGTGGAACCCGGGTGGGGAGTCAATCCCATCGACAAGCCCGAGTACGCCACGCCGGCGGGCACGCCGCTTTGGGCGATGGATCTTTATTACATGTTTCTGAATTGCGGCTTTAAGCTCCCGGTTTCGGCAGGGACCGCTTCCGGCGTGAAGTCCACCCCTCTCGGCTATGACCGGGTTTACGTTAGGTTGTTGGGAAAATTCGGCTACGACGAGTGGCTCCGGGCTTTGAAAGCCGGCCGGAGTTTTGCGACCAACGGGCCGATGCTCTTCCTTGATGTCAACGGCCACGAGCCGGGTGGTGCGATCGTGCTCCCGGCTATCGCCAAGAAAGCCGCGGGGCGTCTGAAAGTGCACGCGGAGGCAATCTCTCTGGGGGACCTTAACCGACTTGAGATTGTCTGGAAAGGCCAAGTTGTCAAAACGGTGAAAGCTGGCGATAACGTGCAAAGCTTGAACGCGGATTTTGAAATGGACGCGCAAGAAAGCGGTTGGTTTGCGGCGCGCGCCTTCGAGCAGCCCACGGAAATGGTGCGCTTTGCCCACACCAGTCCCGTCTATGTCCAGGTGGGCGGTGACGGCGGGCTTGTTGCCGACGATGCAAAATATCTGCTTGCTGTGGTGGAGCGCCAAGTCAAGTTTTGTGAAACCACTTCCCGCTTCCGCAACGAGGCCGATCGCCAGGCGATGGTGGCCTTCTTCCGCAAGGCCGCGGCAGTCTATGCGCGCTTGGCCGGGATGCCGTTGCGCGCTCAGCCCACAGAGGCCAGTGGGCGTAAAGAGACCAATGAGTAAGTGACCCTAACCTTGGGCAGCAGTCGCGGGATCGCTATGTGAGCGTTTACTGCTTCAGATCTTTCCGCGCCAGGTTGACGGGATTATGGGACGGGGCTAGCCACGCGGCGGCAACAAGGAGGCGCTAGTTTGCAGCCGGTGAGCAAGCGGCGGTTGTACCTGTCAGAAATCCCGCAGAACTGTTGGCGCTTTGTGGGCCTACTGGCTGCGAGGCAACGAGCAGCGGCAATCACATTCGGGTTGTGGCCAGCCGCGAGGGGGATGAAGTCGTTGCCGTACTGGTGCGCTTCGAGCCGAATACCACTCCGCAGGACGTCCTGTTGACGGCAAAATCCCTACCACCTGGACGTTCTCAGAGAATGGCGGGCTATTTGCTTGATTCGAAACACGCCCATTCCCCTGTCGAAAAGGGTGGATTCTGGCTGGGGAGAGGCAAGGACGGAGATGCATTCGGGATTAAGAATACTTTGGAAGGCTTGAGCACGGAGACCTTCAAGCTCACAGCGCATGACGAAGGACAAAACTGATAAGGTGATGACGGAGTAAGCGGAACACGAGACAAAGCAAACGCGCTTTGAAAAGAAAAAAGAGAAGGAGGGAATCAAATATGGACAGCAAGCACAAGCGCCGCAAGTTCTTACAGTCGACCTCATCCATGGCCGCCATGTTGTCGCTCGGGAAGGATACTCTGGCTGAAACCAGTACCCCATCGCAAGTCGGGGGCAATCTGCATGAGACCCAATTGTTTGGCAAGCAGTGGACCCGGCGCGAGCTGATGGAACGGGTGGGAGATATCTCCCAACTCGGCGGAATTCGCAACGTGACTTTAAGCGATGGCAACGAAAATGGCGTGCGGGCGATTGAAGTCCGCACCGGCACTGGATTTCGCTTCACCGTCTTATCCGATCGAGGCCTGGATATCTCGGAGGCCGAGTTTGCCGGGCGCTCTCTCTGCTGGCGGTCGAGTACCGGCGACGTGGCGCCCGCCTTTTTCGAGCCGGAAGGTCTGGGATGGGCGCGGGGATTCTTCGGCGGGCTGCTCGTGACGTGTGGGTTGGCCAACGCGGGTCCACCGGGAACGGACGAAGGCCAGGCTTTAGGTTTGCACGGGCGAATCAGTTACGTTCCCGCGCGCAACGTCTATGCCGCGGGCGAGTGGCAGGGCGATGAGTACGTCATGTGGGTTCAAGGCAAGGTCTCGGAGGCGATGGCTCTGGCCCCGAAGGTCACGTTAAGCCGCAAGATTTCCGCCAAACTGGGTGCGAACCGTCTCAGCATTGAGGACACCATCGAGAACGAAGGCCACGCGCCCTCCCCGTTCATGATTCTGTATCACATCAACTTTGGTTTTCCCGTGGTGAGTGGGGACACAATCCTGCTTGCGCCCACCAAGAACGTGGTTACGATGGCACGAGAGAAGGTCAGCCAGCCCGACCAGTGGCGGCGGTTCCAGGACCCCACGCCGGGATTTCAAGAGCTGGTCCTTCGGCATGAGATGGTCCCCGATGCGGATGGCTATGTTACCGCGGCCCTCGTCAACAAGGAGCGGGATTCCTTCGGCGCTTATGTGCGCTATCGTTTGAAGGGGCTGCCCCACTTCTGGGAGTGGAAGATGATGGCGCAAGGAGTTTATGTGGTGGGACTGATGCCGGCCAACTGCTGGGTGGAGTCCCGCGCCGAAGCCCGCCAACGAGGCGAACTCACTTTTCTCCAGCCGGGCGAAGTCGTCCGCCAGCAGGTGGAGATCGGGGTCTGCGCCTCGGCGGCCGAGGTTGAGAAACTAAAGAAAAGCATTCCGTCGGTGGACTTGGGGCTATGACCGGAGAGCGGTGGCGGGAAGGCCGAAGGTCATTTGCCTGACTCGAAGCGCGGTAACAGGCATCCTTGTTTGCCTGGTTTGGCATACCGAACCAGACGAACTGAAAATGGAGATCTCGTTGAGTGTACAATCTCCAGGGAGGGCTTGAGCGCGACGGTTTTCAAGCTCACCGTGAACTGC
>Ga0315280_10006329_pt1 | contig 16404 bp, 20 predicted proteins | sample YL17G06_40_MG_FD_203697 | JGI IMG/M metagenome (GOLD analysis project Ga0315280, IMG submission 203697) | Sediment microbial communities from Yellowstone Lake, YNP, Wyoming, USA - YL17G06_40 | ecosystem: Environmental > Aquatic > Freshwater > Lake > Sediment | place: USA: Wyoming | collected...
AGGCTTCTAAAACTTACGCCATCTCACGCCACGTGTGCCCACATTTCGTACATCTGAAGAATTGGGTGGGGGACTCGTCAGCCCCTCTTGTCTGGACCATCCACCAATAGGCTTCAAGATTGCCGCACTTTGGGCATTCTGTCTTGAAGATAGGCATCGTGCGAAGCTTCGCTTCGTCTCTGCTTATGACCGCTATCTTGTCTTGAGCGCCGTGCTCCATGACCTTTGGCAGTGTCGGCTTCTTCGACGTAGCGTGCTTCTCGTATCCACACTTAGGACAGATGAGTAGAATATGCACAGTCTTGCCCGAACCTTTTTGGACAGGAGCTAGCCGCATTCCGCATTTTGGGCAGAACTCCATTCTTTCTTCACACGTAAAAAGTTGGGTAGGAAACCTATCTATGACTACTTTTAAACTTTTTCATTCTGTTAATGTACTGGTTTTGGACAGACTGGAGGCGATGATATGTGCCACTCTGAGAGCCTCTGGAATGCTGCTTCTGGTGCAACTAATTGATACAACTTTCTTAACTTCCTCTTGGGATACCGGCCATCTGTATGTAGATGGGGAGACACCCCGAGTTTTCAGTTGTGTTATTTCTCCAGCGTTTCGGATTGCTTCCATTCTTTTTCCCATTCCGGCAGATTTTTGACGGCTTTTTCCATCTCCTCCAGATGCGCCTTCTTCTTAGTTATCGCCAATACAGGGCGAGCGGCTAACTCAAAGAGCCTCTTAATATCGACTATGTTAAACCCAGCGAAAGTAATTTCGTTGAGCATAAGAACTCTCAATTGATCGTAGTGTGGCGACTTGACCACCATCTCGGCTATCTTTTCCGTAGCGTCCAAACCATCCACTTCAGCACTCGTTCTCAAGACGCCGTCAAGCCAATATCCCCCGCGAAAGACAACGTCTATGACCTCAGCGTTCTCAGAGAGGCGTGGAGCGAAGGCCCCGTCGTCAACTCCGAGAATCCGTATCTTAGAGTTCTGTCTTCATCGTCAGGCGGCCGCCAAATGCTTCTCTATCTGAGTGAGGAGGGTTGTGAACGCTTCCACTGGTTCTTCAGCTTTCTCCTCAATAATTTGGATAGCTTCACTAAGAGTTAGGATACCTTGAAGCCAGGCATACACGATGAGCGCTTCAGCAGCGTCTCCTTGCGTGTGTCGGTCGGTTCTCGAAGGTAAACGTCTTCTAAGTCCAGACTTTCTTAGGGCATCAGCCAAGATTTGGCTCTTGATCTTAGCGCCGACCGGTTCTCCCAATTTCTCAGATAAAGCGATCGAGTAAACAAAGTTTACAAAAGCGTCGCCGAGGCTTGCTAGCTTCTTGTTCATCAAGACGTCATCTAAAGTGAGGCTGTTTAGACCGGACTTAGCCTTTAGACGTCGTGTTAAGTTGTTGTTCACCTTGCTTCCTTGCAAGCTTCTTCAAAAGCCTTCTGGAACGTGTCCATCCTTTTTCCCAAGGCCTTCGCTGCTTTCACCAAGGCGGCCTTCGCCTCTTTTCCTCTTTTAGTGCGAACGTATACTATTGGCTGAGCGACGAGGGGATGTGAGATATTGTAACCTGCGAAACTGACATCCTCGTCCTCCAAGAGCATTTTCTGAAGGGCGTTGCAGAAGCTGTGCCCTTCTCCGGCAACCTCAATCTTTACCTCATTTTTGGTTTGCTTCAGAATATTGACCTTCATAGAGGCATCATCTTGCGCTATGACAAAGCCGTAGGTAAATTATTAAACTTTATAGTAGCAGGCGGCTTCAATACTTTTGGTATTTGTTATCTGCGTATTTTTTGCGTTACAGTTTTCCGTAGCCGGATGCAGTTTTTCGGTTCTCAATTCTTCTGCATGTGAGACAGCGTAAAGCGCGGTCCTTATACTTCAGAGGTCTTCCACAGTAGGAGCAGAACGCATACACCACTCCTAGTTTTGGTTCTTCGGTGGTTAGATGAAAGACTCGATTTGTGGTGCTGACGACTCTTGCGTCTACCAAGTCCCCGGGCTTAAAGGCGTCAAACATCGTCTTTACGAACCTGTCGCTCACATTGGAAATGTGGAGGATGCCTGTGAAGAAGCCTGAGACGCTTTTTTCATCAATCTTCATGATTCTGATCTCGATGTTGTTCTCTTGGACGTTGTTAACGACTCCTGAAACGACGCTACCGATCCTTGGTACCAAGGGCTGTCGAACCTCAGACAGCACGGCGACCCTTCTGTCTAAGAGGTCTACGAGCGCGTTTCCTGTGGTAAGCGCATAGATGCTTCCATCGTCTACGTATGTTCCTTGACCCGGCACCAACTCCTCGATCACGCCCAGCTTGTTGCCCGGTACCACAAATTTTCCACTTCTACTAGACAGACGACTCGACATTTTTACCTTCTCTTTATGCGGTAGAGGTCGACGATAACGATGCGTCTTCTTCTTCTGTGGAATTCAAAGGTGTGAGGTATCTCGAACTTTGCGGGAAATATCTCTGTTATCTCGCCTCCAAGACTTTTCACAAGGTCGCTTATAAACCTCATACTGTTCTTTCCGCTTTTGTGCAGCGAATAGGTTATGTCTGCCACTTTGAGAGCTTTCTCTAGAAACCTTGCATCAGCCCCCCTTCTCTGGACTCCGAATGGGGGGTTTTGCAGCACGGTGTCGTAATGCCCGGTGATAGAATCGATGTCGCCCACGATCCAAGCGATTTTTTCCCCGACACCTGCTTCCTCCGCGTTCCTTCTGGCGGTTGCCACGGCAACGTGGTCTATGTCTATTCCGATGATATTTTCTGCACCAAGAATCGCTGCCCCTATAGCCAGGCGGCCGGTGCCGCAGCCCAAATCAAGGACGGTCTTTCCTACAATATCGTCGTGCGAGTAGGCGGCTTGTCTTAGGATCCATCCGGCTAGGTCAGCAGGGATTGTATATTGTTCAAGGTAAGCTTTTGGTGACGGGTGACTCATCGTCTTTTCTAAGATGAACTCAAGCTCGTTCTTTTTTGCGATCCTTCTTTGCATGCTTGTTCCCGGCTTCTGATCTTCCTCAAGACCCTCCTGTAGGCGCCCATCAAGACGGTGGCCTCGCGGCTGGAAATAAATGATCTTCCAATTAAGTTACGGAACGATCTTAAAGCAAGGTCTTTCTTGTGCGATGGAAACTCCGCCTCGTTAAGCATTCTTGAGAAATAGTCGACTAGTATCTCCTTCTTTTTTCTATCCGCTCTAGGAATGGGTTTCTGTCTGCTGCTCATTCCCCTCTTATAGATCTCGTAGAATATGATGGTTGCCGCGTGTGTGACGTTCATCGTCGGATAGCCTGGGCTCGCTGGGACGGTTAACACAAAATCGCAGGCATCTACTTCTATGTTTCTTAGACCTGAACTTTCTCTGCCGAATACCAACGCGACTTTATGGTTCGGTACGATGTTTTCAACGAATTCTTGTACTTCGATGGCGTTTCGCTTAATGTTTAATCCTCTTTTCGCTGTTACCGCGGTGGTTCCAACCGTCAAGTTCACCCCTCTTACGGCCTCGTCTAGGCTTTTCACATATACTGCGTGATCCAGTATTTCGTTCGCGTGCATTGCGAAGGCTCTCGCCGTATCTGCGACTTGAATCTTAGGGGCGACGAGGTAGAGTTCCTTGAGGCCAAAGTTTTTCATCGCTCTAGCTAGAAAGCCTACGTTTCCCTCGATCTCCGGCTCTACGAAAACAACGCGAATATTTTCCATCGCTTTCTCGGCGTCAGGCCTATGTTTCGACGAAACCATTTTGGGCATCACCCTTCAGCTGAAGGATGCTTTCTTGCTTCGATCAGGAATATCGACTCAAAATCTAACTTCTTCTCTGCCAGAATTCGGGTCTTCAGCCCTACTTTCTCCAGCGTGCTACGTGTCTCCCCCGTGTCCGATATTGTGGATTGCAGTAAGACAATTACCCCTCCCTCTTCGAGGTGTTCGGGCGCTTTTGATACGAATTCGTTCGTGACCCGTCTTCCATCGGGACCCCCACTCCATGCCGCCTCTATCCAGCTTCTTTCTTCGTCTTCTCTCACGGGTAAATATGGTGGGTTGAAGATTATCAGGTCAAATTTTTCGTCTGGTTTAACAGCTTCAAACAGTCTTCCTTGACGTACCTCTATCTTGTCCAAAAAACTGTTCAGTTTCGAGTTCAATTCTGCGCATTGGACAGCGTAAGGGTTAGCGTCTGTCGCCACGACTTTATGTGCTTTTTCGGCGACTAGGACAGCGAGGATTCCGCAACCAGTACCCACGTCTAATACCTTTGCTTGATCCTTAACTTCCAGGTTGTCAGCTATTAGAAAGGTGTCGTCAGAAGGCTTGTAAACGTCTGAAAAAACGTAGAAGGCACGTCCTTTATAGAACGTCTTCGTGCTGTTGACTATGCTGCGATAAACCTCATTGAAGAGTTTGCCAAATTCCTCGGCCGCCAACGTGTATACCCTTGCTTCGAGGTAGGGCATTCTTTCTATGAGCGCCTTCTCCTCCTCTCTTTCTACCCTTCTTCTTCGAACATATGTTTGAAGCGCGTTTTTCAGCTTCTTCCTCCTTTGTGTGAAGAGGTCTCTGACAAGGTCAGAGAAGTTCTTTTCATCCAGAACCTCAAACGGTGCTTTGCGCGGCACAATCTGCACGACAGCGGATGCTACCCTCGGCGGGGGGTGGAAAACCGTCCTCGGCACGTGTTCAAGGATCCTTGTTTCTGCCTTGAGATAAGCCATCACAGTCAAGCGGCCATAGTTGCTGTCCCCCTTCTGGGCGACGAGCCGGTACGCGAAGTCCTCTTGCAAGGTCAGCGTGGCACTTTTGAAGTCGCGTTCGAGGAGCTTGAAGATTAGCGGCGAAGATATCGAGTAAGGAGGGTTTGCAACCACCTTGTCAAATCTTGGTAGCTCAGTCTTAAGCACATCTTCCTTGATGATTACGATGTTACTTCGTTCTTTGAATCTATCTTCTAGAACCTTTATCAGTTGTGGATCGGCTTCTACCGCGAACACCCTTTTTGCGGTTTCTGACAAGAACTCTGTCAAGAAGCCTAGACCTGCTCCCACCTCTAAAACTTCATCCTCACCGCTGACGCTTGAGTATCTGACCATCCTTTTCAATAACTCAGCGTCTACACAGAAACTCTGACCCATCCTTTTCTTTGGTCTAATCTTGTATTTCCGGATAAGATGCAGAGTCTCTCCCAGTAAACTCATTTTGAAAATCGCCATACTAGAAGGGGCGCGTGAAAATCCTGTATTTTGGTTCTTCCATCAATTCATCAAGAATCCTTTTGCATACGATCTTCATAGGATCCGGGATCACGACCCTTTCCTGCAGATCCTTAAAACTCGTAAAAGGCTTACGCTCCCTCTGGTCCAGTATCATCCACATGTACTTCTTTCCTATCCCTGGCAGTAGTTCCAAAGCGTGCATTCTAGACGTGATCGCTTGGGCCTCGTTAAAGAACTTGATGAACCTATCTTTTCGGTTGCTGACGATATTCTCTACTACGAACGGCAGTTCGCTTTTAGCCGTTGATGTCAAATCATCATGATTTATTCTGCCTGTTATGTGGCTGACCTTGTCCCGAGGCATCGTCTTGCCTACATATATCCTTTCACGTAGCTCAAGCGTTGTTCCTTTCTCTGCTTCCGCCTCAAGTAGTGTAAAGTATTCCTCGCCAAGAAGCTGGACTACGGGTGTTACTCTGAAGGTGGCTTTTCCTGTGCTTGGCTTTCCTAGCGGGAGGTAATCAAGCACGTAGGCGTGCTCTTCGTACTTCTTGTCACTACTCATTTCTATCCGAACCCGCTTTTGTCTTTTATAGAAAGATTGGATAGCCTATACTGGGTCGCTAGTTTCTATCGGTAGCCGTCTAAAAGACTCAGGATTGCCTCCAGCTGAGTAGCGACAATTATCTTTTTCTTACTTCCAGCAAAGAAGACCCTTAACTCTTCGATGCTTGTTGGCATGCAGTTGGCGATTTGGATCGCGTCGTTCTTGTCAATTTCAAACTGTTCGACAAGCTTCTTTATCAGCTCCCCTGCCTTATCGGCGTCAAACTTCGAAAATTTGCTTACGTAATCGTATGTTCGATGCTGGAACTCGTCCAGCGTCTCTTTTCTCTCTTCCAAAATCTTCTTTACTTCAGGAATGGTTACATGGTCTTCAGAAGTGATTTTTCTCGTCACGAGCCTTCCTCCAGATGATTATTAGTCCTTATAGGGTTTTACGTGTTCAGGGCGTAGAATTAGTGTCTTCTCTTTACTTCCTTCCGTGACTTTAACGATGTACGAGCGTCCTCTCTTTCCCTTTATCAGTCCGATTTTTCCGTGGTAGCGTCTGTGTGGCATACCTTTGTGAACGCTCGAGTTTATTCTTATAACGACTTTTTCTTCAGGTTCGTATTCGTGGAGGAGCGCTCCCAACGCTGGTCTTCCCTTCTCCCTCGGATTCTTGGTTAGAATCTTACGGGTTTTTCTGCGGAATCCTCGGGATTTGGCCATCTTTTTCCCTCTAAACGCGGACATCCATTACATCGAGTTCTATACATTTTCCGTTTATGCCTATAAGCGTAGACACGTTTGGACCGGTTCTACCTTGATCACCGGTTATTAGTTCCTTGATATATAGGCCTCCTTGACAGCGTATTAACATTTCGACCATGTTGGGTTTCAATCTTTTTACTTTGGTTTCTAGGATGCGTCTCTCCCGCATCTTATCGGCTCGGCGATGTAAGACGCGCAGAGGCGTTAATTGGCGTATTGGATTATTCGTCAGACTGTTTTCAAGCAGTGCTATGTCTTTGTCGGAGACCTCTCTCTCAAATTCGACGACCGCCCTATAAACCTTCTCCGCGTTCTCGCCCGCTTTGATCTTTCTTACCTCTTCTTTTGAGGACATCTTTAGGTCGGATGCTTCGGCCTTGCCCTCTGCAGTTTGAGCTATCTTCTTCTCTAACCTCTTCAAGCTTATCGTTCTTTTCTTTGGTTTCTTTACCTCTATGATGAAGGGTCTGCCTGGGCCTAGAACCCTTGCGTCAACGTCTTCGCGTCCAGCGGCGTGAAAGCGGGTGTCGGTGCCAACCGTCATCTTGAGAAGCGGAGCCCCAATTAGCTCTTCAACGGATTCAGAGTACATCTTTCCTTTCCAATCGCAGTGGGGACAGCCTTTACCGTTGCAGTTCGTACACACCCATCTGCTTTGGGGGATTCCCCTGACCAGTTTCCTGTAACGCCCAGCAATGAAGAGAGGGCGCACGTTTAGAGCTAGGCTGTTTGTGAACGGGTTGATAACGATCAGTATGTCAGGTTTTCTATAGTCCACCGTCTTCTCAGTGATCGCCTCGATCCGTTTACCTATCTCGCGGCTCAACTCGTTCCGGATGCTTTCGCCCCATTTTACGTTGAACTTTGCGCGTAACTCGTCCTCCAAGTTCTCTATCTTCGGAGGGACGTTTACGCCCACCAGAAAAGTTTCATGCTCATATTCTTCGGCTTTTTTGGCAGCCTTTTGGGCAAGATCCTGCAAGATGTCAAAAACGTTTAGGCATAGGTGACATACTCCTGCTTTATCGACGTTTATGCCTGCGTCCTTCAGGTTCTCGACTGCAAGATCTGATAAACCGTTTACAGCGATGGTTGTAAGAAGTTCTTTCCACTTCCCCACTTTTTCGAGGGCCATTCTTTGTGCTTCGAGGATTAGGAGAAGCTTTATCGTTCTACCCCTCTCTTGGTTGGTGAGTCCATGGGCGAGTAGGGCGAACTGTCTGCCTAGGCAACTATCGCAGAGGGGATATTTTTCCAGCAAGGCTCTAGCGGTTTTGAGTATCTCCATAGGGGGCGCTCCGATCTTTATTGCTCTCTCATTAGGCCTATAAAGTGGTTAGATCCTGTCTATGCCTAACTTACTTGAGAACTTTTTTGGCAGCCTCATACGCTTGAAAGACTTCATGTACTTCTTCATTAGAGAGTATTGTTTGACAAGTTCCTTGACACTTTTCTCGGTTGTCCCAGAGCCTCGGGCAACTCTTCTGATTCGGGAAGAGTTTAGAATCTTCGGGTCTTCTCTTTCTTTCTTCGTCATGGATTGAATGATGTACTTCCACTTCTTTATCCGGTCTTCTGCTACGTCGATTGCCTTGTCAGGAACGTTGTATCCTGCGCCGGGCACCATCTTCAATATGCTTTTCAATGGTCCAAGGCTCTTCATGGCTTCCATCTGCTCATACATGTCTGTCAATGTGAATCTGCCGCTCAGGAGGGCTTTGGCCTTCTTTTCAGGTACAACCGCCTCGGCTTCTCTGACCTTCTGGACGAGGCCTTCGATGTCGCCCATTCCTAGGAGTCTGCCGACGAAGCGTGACGGCACGAAAGCCTCCAGGTCGTCGATTTTCTCGCCTGTGCCGATGAACTTGATGGGTGCGCCGGTGGCGGCGACGGCGGACAAGGCTCCTCCGCCCCTTGCGGTGCTGTCGAGTTTCGTGACGAGGATTGAGCCGATCTTCGTGGCCTCGTTGAAGGCCTTTGCTTGGGCGGCGGCTTGTTGGCCCATTGTTGCGTCGACGACGAGTATTATCTCGTCTGGCTTTACTGCTCGTGCGGTGTCCTTCATCTCTTCTACGAGGCTGACCTCGTCTTTATGTCGGCCCGCTGTGTCGAGTATTATTACTTCATAGCCTTCTTTTCTGAGTTTTTTAACTCCGTGAACGGCTATCTTTATGGGGTCTTTTTCCCCCTCACCAATGACTGGAACATTTATTTTGTCGGCCAGTTGCTTCAGTTGGGCATAGGCGCCTGGCCTATAGGTGTCGGCACAGACGAGCGCCGGCTTGAGCCCTTTTTTCTGGAAGTATCGGGTGAGTTTGGCTGCGGTGGTGGTTTTTCCGGTGCCTTGGATTCCTACGAGCATGTAGACGCGGGTCTTTCCGGTTTCGATGGGTATCTTTGCGGGTTTTTCACCGAGGAATTTGGTGAGTTCGTCATAGAGGACTTTCACGACGTGTTCTCGTCTGGGGATTCCGGGTGGGAGCTTCTCTTTTAGAGACCTTCCTTCAATTCTGTTGGAAATTTCCAGTACGAGTTGAACATTGGCGTCTGCTTGGAGTAGGGCGCGTTGGACGTCTTTGACGAGTTCTTTGACGGTGGCTTCGTCGACTACGGGCGCCCTTATGATCTTTCGTAGGGCGTTCATCAGTGAGGTGCCCAGTTTTTCGATTGTGGACATTTTGGGTACTCTCTGCTCTTCATATGGGGTAAATTTGAAGGGGTTGGTTACTAAAAATGTTTATGGGTTTTGATTTGGCGGCTTGTGGTGGAGAAATCTTTGTGTGGTGGGGGACGGGGTTACTTCCATTGTTTTAGGTGGATTGGTTAGTTAGATGCTTCTCACGATAAAGGTTTTCAATTCGTGGCTCATTCGTAGATCTATGCTCCAAGTTTTGAGAGGTTGGCGATTTGCTGGTAGTTGCTGAGAAGGGGTCGGTTGCCAGATCCATCAGGGCGGCGATTGAGCCCCCTCCTACGGTGCTGGCTTTGTCCGGCCACTTTCTTGGGCTTGACTTCCACGAGAAGTATAGGAGCTGGGCGAGTGTCGACCCGAAGGAACTATTTCACGCTCAGATCGAGTGGGTCGTCGAAGACGAGAAGACCTACCGGAAGCTTATAGAGGCGTTTAGGGAGGAGCGGGACGGGCTTGTGATCGCGGTAGACAACGACCACGAAGGCGAACTCATAGGCTACGAGGTTCTGCGCGTGGCGGAGAGTGTTCTCGGCAAAGCCTCGTATAAGAGGATGAGGTTCAACTCCACCGCCCCGTACGAGCTTAGGCGTGCTTGGGCAGGTTTGGAGCCTGAGCTGAACTGGGGATGGGTCTGGAAGGCGCTCTTCCGCCATAAGTTCGACCTTGTGACCGGGGCAGCCTACACCAGACTGCTCACGCTTACAGCGCAGAAAGCTTGGAAGGATGTGAAGCTCGTCTCTTGGGGAAGCTGCCAGACGCCCCCCCTCCGGTTCGTTTTCCAAAGGGATATGGCGATCAGGGACTTCAAGCCTGAGACCTACTATGTAATAGAAGCAGTTCTTAACGTCGGTGGCGTCCTCGTCAAGGTTTCATCCGGTTCGATCAAAGACAGGGATCAGACTTTGAGCCTCTATCAGAAAGGGAAGGAGGCGCAGTTCGCGGTCGTTGAACGATTTGAGCTTAAAGACGAGGTTCAACTGAAGCCTCTGCCGACAGACACCGACATCATGCTCCAAGAGTTGACGAAGATCCTCACGATCAGCGGGACGAGAATAATGAGTTTGGCTGAGAGCCTGTACGCTGAAGGTTTCATAAGCTACCCTAGGACGCAGACAGAGATGTGGGTCAGAACGGATCACAAGGCAATTCTCAACATAATGGCACACACCAGTCTAGCAAGCCATGTCAAGCTTGAAGAGTTCAGTCCCAGAGACGGTGGGAAGAACGACGGCGCGCACCCACCCATCCACCCGACCAAGGCATACAGCCTAGCGGACTTGAAGGGAAGGATCTGGGAGTACGTGGCGAGGCGATACCTAGCAAATGTGGTCTCAAGCGATGCGGAGTTCAAGAGGTGGCGTTTGAAGGTGGATCTGAACGGCGTCAGCTTGGAAGGCATGAACCGATACTTGGTTGACGAAGGCTTCTACCGGGTCTTCCCATACTTCAAGCCGACTAAGCTTCAACGAATGCCCTCGGTTGGTCTTGATGAACGGTTGTCCGTTGAGCGTGTCGAACTCGTTGAGAGACAGACTGAGCCGCCACCACATCTAACCGAAGCCGACCTATTGAAGCTGATGGAGCAGCATAACATAGGGACGGACGCCACACGCCAACAGTACCCGGCGCTGATTGTATGCAGAGGCTACGCCGAGAGAAAGGGGAAAGCCTTCATGATCACCGGTTTCGGTGAGACGCTCATAAAGCTTCTCAGCAACATAGACGAGCGACTTGTGACCTCTGGGACGAGGGCCCTAGTTGAAGAAGCGATGGAGGAGGTTGAGAAGGGAAACAGAGACTTGGACGAGACGCTTGAGAGCGTACTGCGAGTTTATGAACAGCTCTACCTTAGCCTTCAGAAAAACCTGCGATTCTAGGAACTGACGATGCTGGCGTTGTGTGCGAGATCTTTGACTATGGTCAGCATGTGGTGGCTTCAGAACTCATAGGCGTCTTCATCGATCCGACGGCTCTTCCTGTCTTCATCAGCCAGAGTAATCTAATGGTGCCCCATTTAATGAATCTTTCCAAAGTGTCAATCAACTCCCTAACATCTTTGAGAACTTGGATTAAAGATCCACACACCTCATCTATTTCATCATTGGCAAAAGGAGTCGTCAAGGCAACTAGCACGCCCTTAAGCCTCTACCTCAGTCTCTCCGATTCCATTCAGTAGAGCCTAAGTTCGTACATAACTAAGATGCGTTTTAAATAATGTCAGGGAGCCATAAGCTCAATCTATTTACTGTTGGACGGTTTTTGGTTCAGCGCGCTAGGTTTCCGAGGACATCGAACTGCATCTCTTTTGGTTTCCCTAGGATTTCAAGCCCTTTTTTCAATTCTTCGTCGCATTCCAGTGTTTCAAGGAGACTCGTCGAGATCCACATGCGGTCCAACTGCAATGTGTTCTTTATTCTTACAATCTTTGCTTCCTGTGGGTTTATTGGACCACATGTGTTGATTGCTGTGGCTATCGCATCGCGGTCGGTAGGTAAGAACATGGGCGTTTTCCCTACTTCGGGCCATCCTGCAGTCAAAGAATTTACAAATGTTGAGTTGTAATCTATCTTTTCTACAACTCTCTTCGTCGTCAGGTCGGCCAACCCTATTCCGATAGCGTTTCCATGGGTCTCATCTGTCAGGTCTAAGACCACAATCCTTTTTATTTTAGGGGCTCTTGGCTCGCATTCGCCTGGAATCCAGAATCTGCCTGTCACATTAGTGTCCATGCCTTGGCCACTTATGTTCTTACCAATCTCATCCACTACCAGGACATCGATCTCTTTAAAGGGTATTTGGCCGATAAGTTGCTTAGCGATCTCTAGAAGCTCGATTTCTTCCTCCTCGATCCTTTCCGGTGGAATAGCTTTGACGACAGCGATCTCTTCGAACGCATTCTCAACTATGGCCAGCCCTAAGATCATAGGCGTCTTCTTCATGATCGTCTTCGCAATCAACGGAAGAAGCTTATGGTAGCCTTCTGCCTGATAAGAGTGTAAAACTTCTGCACCTTTTTGCTTTCCTAAGCCGATGACCACCATCTTCATAAGGCCGCTTTCGATCTTATCCTTAAAATCCGTGTGTGGTTTAACCCTGTTAACGACAATTATGCCGTCGGCTTCTAGCGCCTTCTTGTCCACATATACGGGTGCACCGTTCTCAAGTCTTCCTACCTCTTCCACCTCCATCAAAGAGACGATGGGTGCACCAACACTCTCCTCCGTTACCCCTAGGCTTCTCAACACTTCTGTCTGGCCTTTGGAGGTGGCCCCGCCGTGACTACCCATAGCTGGAATGAGGAAAGGTTTCCCTCCAACCTCTTTAACCTCTTCCACCACAGTCTTCAATATTGCAGCGTAATGTGCGATGCCTCTGCTTCCAGCAGTGATGGCTATCCTCGAGCCAGTCTTCACTCTTTTATCGAGGCCTATTCTGCGCAACTCACTTTTGATCGATGCTACAAAATCGTCTAGTCTATCCGAGGGAAGTTTTTGGCGAACCTCTACCATCTTTGGAAAGTTCATTTCGGCTCATAATAATCGCAATTATGCTTTGTCTTAAATGCTTCACTGTGAGCGAGATGGCGCAAAAGACAAGAAATGAAATTTGCCTTTTTAATTAGCGCATGGCGCAAGTGATTTTTTAGTATCAAGATAGGGTCTTATCGTCGCTTGTACTGAAAACGGAATGGTTGGGTTTGTCGAAACACACCATTATCCCTAGATTTTGTAGAAGAATTTGGAAGAGCTACAATTCAAAACATTGCGTCGATTGAGAAAACATAGAATAAAAGGTATAGGTAACAAGCTTTTGGCCTAAGCCATTGAGATGCTGAACAAAAGAGGCGTGAAGTAAATTCACGCTTGGACGGAACTTGAAAACCAACATAGTATGAAGTTGTATTTTGAACACAGCTTTATCAAAAGGTCTTTTCTCTCGGAAATGTATTATCTAGGGGCACCTCAAATCTAGGGAAATGTCTGATATTATCTCCCCCAACGTCATGTTGAACTCTCTGAAGTGGCTTTCACCCTTGGGTAGATGTATCTCCATAGCCAGTTCACGAATTCTTGCACGTTCTTAGTCTGGACATAGACCTCGCCCGGTCCGTTGACTTCCGTGACTAGTCCTTCGCCGCCGAGAATGGTTGACTTCAAGCCTCCGAACATGCGCACCTTGTAGTTGCAGTTATCGCTCAAAGCGGCGAGGTGGAAGTTGTCGACGATCAAGCTCTCGCCTGCCTTGAGTTCGTGTTTGTCGATGGCTCCAAAAGTGTTTATGAAGACGTCGCCTTCTCCAACGGTTTTGATCATGAAGAGGCTCTGTCCGAAGAGGCCTTTGGTGAAGCCCTGCCACTCCGTGTCCAGCTTTACACCGTCTGTTGAGGCGATGTAGCCGGCGCTTTGGATGATGTAGCCTTTGCTTGGGCCTACTTCCAGCCGTGTGATGTCGCCGAGGGGCGCGGAGACGAAGCCTGCTTTCCCGGGTCCGCCTTCAGCTATGTAATCGTTGATGAACAAGGTTTCCCCGCCAAGCAAAGAAACCTTTATGGTTCCCCAGATCCCGGACTCCTTCATTCTGGTGTGCGTCTCCACTCTGATGTTGCTGCTCATATAGGTCATGGCTCCGGCTTCTGCCGTAATGCGACCGCCTGCTGGAATCTGCACCTCTAACAAGGAGTATGAGGGCTGATATTTGATCTCGTACTTCAAAGCCTCTCTTGTTCCAGTCAAAGACTGTATGGGAGCGCCGCACCGTGTACAAAACCTGCTTTCAGGTGGAACCTCCGTTCCACAATTGCCACACTTCGTCATATTCTTACCTCTGCATATTTAGCGGCCCCGTACAATAATAAGAATTTTGCAGATGTTTTCAGCTAGGTAAAACCTTCTAAGCCTCTGGCACGTTTAGTCTTTACTAGTTGCGCAGTCTCGCACGTCACCTTCTGTACGCATAAGTTTTAAATACTACCTGCCTCGCCAATTAGGCACTTATACGTCAAACGCGAAGAAATACAAGGGAGGTATAGCCCTGAAAGTAAACGAAATCAAAGTCTTGCTAGACCCCGAGGAGATGCCCAAAAGCTGGTACAACATCGTTCCAGACCTGCCAGAACCACTTCCACCAGTGTTGGACGCAAGCACCATGAAGCCAGCGTCGCCGGAAAAGATGCTTAGGGTATTCGCTAAAGAATGCGTCATGCAGGAGATCTCGACAGAGAGTCACATACCCATACCGGAGGAGGTTATAGAGGCATACTACAGAATCGGGAGGCCTACGCCGCTTTATCGAGCGAAGAGACTCGAAGAAAAGCTGAAGACGCCGGCAAAGATCTACTACAAACGCGAGGACCTCAGCCCGGCAGGAAGCCACAAGCCCAACACCTCCATTGCTCAGACCTACTACGCCGCAAAACAAGGCATTAAAAGACTGGCCACCGAGACAGGGGCGGGTCAGTGGGGAACCGCCGTATCCTATGCCTGCGCATTATTCGGTCTCGAGAGCACCGTATACATGACGAGGAGCAGCTACCTGCAGAAGCCCTACCGAAAAGTCATCATGGAACTATACGGCTCGAAGGTCTATCCGTCACCCAGCGACCAGACCAAGGTTGGGAGAGAACTACTCAAGAGGGACCCAAACCATCCTGGAAGCCTAGGAATAGCCATCAGTGAAGCCGCCGAAGACTGTCTGACGCACGAAGACACTAGGTACACGATCGGAAGCGTGCTCAACCACGTGCTACTCCATCAGACCATCGTCGGACAGGAAGCGAAGAAACAGATGGAGATCCTAGACGAGGATCCTGACGTGATCATCGGCTGCATCGGAGGAGGAAGCAATTACGCTGGCCTCTGCTACCCTTTCATGGGAGACAAGCTGAAGGGTAAGCTCGACGCGGAGTTCGTCGCCGTCGAACCGAAGGCGGTTCCGTCAACGACGAAGGGAAAATACGCCTACGACTACAGCGATACCGGGAAGATAATTGCCATAGCGAAGATGTTCACCGTCGGAAGCGCCTATCAGTGTCCACCGATACACGCGGGGGGGGCTGAGATACCACGGGAAGGCGCCGACCATGTGCATACTGATCAAGCATGGCTGCATGCGAAGTGTTGCCTACCATCAGAACGAGGTTATGGAAGCGGGAAGACTCTTCACTCAGACTGAGGGAGTCGTCCTGGCGCCCGAGACGGCTCACGCAGTCAAAGCAACCATCGACATTGCTCGCGAGTGTAAGAAGACTGGTGAAGCGAAGGTCATCCTATTCAACTACAGCGGACACGGCTTATTGGACCTTCAGGCATACGACGACTACATGAGCGGAAAATTGGTGGACTTCGAAGCAACGGAGAACATGCTCAAGGAAGGATTGAAGGCGCTGCCCAAAATTCCAGAATGAGCTTTGTAACCTTCCGTTCTTCTCCTCTTTTTGTTTTAGACAGCCTCGTATCCAGTGGATCGATCGGCGTCTACTATTTATATGAGCTGTGTACATAAATGTGCCCGAGAGGGCCTTTATGTGGAATAAGGTAATGGAATGTCTAAGAGGTCATCCTGAGCGGCTCTCCGTAGCCAAAGTTTTGGTTCAGAACGGTTTGAACATCCGGGATGGCAAGATATACTGTAACGACTTGATAGAGATTCCTCCGGTCAGACTAGGCCGGGTCGCTGGGGTGGACAGGAGGACGGTGAATGAGACAGTGAAGTCTATAGAAGAAAACCCGGAGCTGAAGACCCTTTTTATCAACATAAGGTCGGCTGGCCACTCCTTGAAAGAAGTTGCGAGACACCTAGGAATGGGCGTGGTAGAGATCACGCCATTAGACGCCAAGATACCCGGAATCTTGGCGAAGTCGGCCTCTCTCTTGGCGGACAGAAGCATAATCATACGTCAAGCCATCGTGGATGATCCTGAACTCTCGCCAGAGCCTAAACTAACCTTAATAACTGAGACCAAGATTCCCGGGGAGCTTATCTCTGAGTTTCTGAAGATAAGAGGCGTTGACAAGATATCCGTCTATTAGACTTGTCCAAACCGTGTTTTCCTCATCGATCGGCGAAGAGCATTGCGTATTCACGCTAGGGTTACCACGATCTAGGCAGGACTCCATTGAGAAGACAGGTGAAGGAGAATACGTCGTAGCTCTCCATCAAAAGATAAGATT
>Ga0315280_10006330_pt1 | contig 16401 bp, 14 predicted proteins | sample YL17G06_40_MG_FD_203697 | JGI IMG/M metagenome (GOLD analysis project Ga0315280, IMG submission 203697) | Sediment microbial communities from Yellowstone Lake, YNP, Wyoming, USA - YL17G06_40 | ecosystem: Environmental > Aquatic > Freshwater > Lake > Sediment | place: USA: Wyoming | collected...
GTGCCGGCCAGAGCCACTTTTTGGGCGTCGATGTACGCCGAGGTCCCAGGCGTGCCATTGTAGGCGGTCTTCACCACCGTCCCGTCCGGCGCCTGTAACTCCACGTAGGGCGCGAGCGTGCCACTGCCTACTCCCATCAGGATGCTGACCGTGTCGCCGGCATTTGCCGAAAACGTATAGGCCTGGATCTCGCCTGACCTGAGGGCACCCGTCTTGGTCTCCCCGCTCTCAATGGGCGTGCCGCCCGGGTTCTTCACCAGCGATACCCCGTAGGTGCCCGTGTGGGTACCGTAGTAGTCCCGGCAGATGATGACGCACGTGCCGGCCAGAGCCACTTTTTGGGCGTCGATGTACGCCGAGGTCCCAGGCGTGCCATTGTAGGCGGTCTTCACCACCGTCCCGTCCGGCGCCTGTAACTCCACGTAGGGCGCGAGCGTGCCACTGCTTACTCCCATCAGGATGCTGACCGTGTCCCCGGCGCTGGCCGAAAACGAGTACGTGTCACTCTGTCCCGCGGCGACGATGTTGCCTGACTCGTACCATGTCTCGCCGGACAAAATGCTGTCTGCATAGCAGGTGGCGCTGGCGATCAGGCAAGTCAACAGTACAACAAATGCCGCGCCTATGCGGCACGCGGCTGCCCTTCTCCTCGACCTCGTGCCTGAGATGCCGAGTCGACGCAAGCGGTTTGTCATTCCCCTCTACTCCCCAATTGTGGATTTGGACGACCGAGAGTTTTAGCGGATACGGTGCGAGGAAACGCGTGGGACGCTGCGGGTAGAGTCGCGAGAGGAGCATCGAGGACGGGCTGTCCGGGGCCAGGCTCCCGGCATCTGCCTCGCGATTCGGCAACCTGGTTCAGCAGCACCGACGCCAATGTTCGGCTCCGCACAGTCAGAGTACGGGCTACCGGGTGCGGGGGAAGGCTACAATTCCGACTGCGATGACGCCCAGGGTAGCCACGACGGCATCTCGTATCTTCCCTGCATGCGCTGAGAATCCTCTTGGTTCCCGCGGTCTTTGCCGTCAGCGAGCCGCGGCGCAATGTCAGCGGGGCCGATACGGGCAGAAGAGAAGCGAAGCAGTGTCGAGCTTCAGCGATCCTGGGACGAATCAGGGGGTGAATTAAGGCACACTCTCGGTGCCCCTACCCTTGCATCCTGTTCCGTCCGGGCCACCTTTCGATGGTTCTCGCGCTCGGCCTAGCCAAGCAGGCCGCGGTTCTCGAGCCGGCGTCTGAGCCCTTCGGCGCTCCCAACTCGTCGAATGCCCGCGGCGAACTCTGTCGGTTGGTAGGGCGGCGCGGCTTGCACAGGACGAGAGAACTGGACCCTGCCCCTGGACGCGCGGACTGGCCGCCAGAATCGCCTCCGACCGGCCCCCTGTCTTAGACCTGGTCGGGCGCGGGTATAGCGGATCGCCAGAAGATTATCACCGACGGCTTCAACTCAAGGGGCGGCGGTGATTCCACGATTGCTGCGGTGTCATAGAGGTGAAGCCACCCCTGCCGCTCCCACTGCCTGAGGACTCGCTCGATATCCAGCCAGTCCCAAGCACCGTCGACATCTACGACCTTGAGCTCGACCTTGCGATCAGCCATCAGACCCATCCGTTGGTCGCTCCGTGCGCGGCCGGCAACCTGCGGCGACGCGGATTCGAGCATTAGTACGCCAGCACACCTATCTCCGCATTGCGAGATGCCCCGCGGCCTAGTTGCATATGCCGTCGGATCGATGATGTGCGGCGACCGAGCTCTGGCTCTGGAGCGCCTCGGGTTCGCCATCCAAGATGAACCTGACGAATGCGCCGTCCGGCGCGGGAACGCTCCACTGCGAAACCCACATGGCGAGGTCTTCAGGCTCGAAGATCACGCTTTGCACGGTGCCGCCGTTGCAGATCGAATTGTAGGTCAGGCTCTCGCGACGAAGCAGTAGATCGTAGCGATCCTGGAGTATCGCGCGCACGGCCGGCACATCCAGGCGGCCGTAGTCCTTCTCCGCGAGGTCGCACATTCGGATGTAGCGGGCTATGGCCGCGGGCGGGGCGAGCTGATTGGACATCCGTGTGGCCGACATCCGGTTGTCCGAGACGACGAGGAGCGATTTCCTGGACTTGCGCCGCGCAGCCGCGTTCGCCGAGATCTCAATCGCCATGGCCTCAGGCACGCGCCAGTCGGATATGGTTATATTGAAGCCCGCGGTCTTGGGCGTCATGCGGGCGATTTCAAAGGCATCCTCGAGGGAATTGGCGTACTGTGTGATCTTGCGAAGAAGCAGCACCAGCGGCATACCCTGCCAGGAGACGTCCCGGTCCCAGGCGCCCACCTCGGTGATGGTCAACCCTGCCGAGTTCATGGCGGTGAAAACGCCGCTCATTCCAGCCCAGCCGGCGGAAAGAAACGAGTTGCCGGTCTCGGGGTGAAGCTCAAAGACCCGCGCAGCGTTCTGAACGGCGTGGGTTGATGGGAAGTCCAGATTGCGCCCGTGGAGCAGGCGCCCATCGGCGGTGGCCGACCCGAAGGCGACGAGGTTGACGCAGGTAGTGGACTGGTACGTGAAGATGCTATCGGTGTCAAAGAACGTGTTCAGGGCCAGGATATCCTCGTATTCCACTCCCGCGCCGCGGGCGATGCCCTGCATCTCTTCGAGGTATTCAGGATCGATGTGCTCCTCGAAGCCTTTGACCCGCTGCAGGATCTCCTCGTAGGGTGTCTCGAAGACCTTCGCGCCCTGGCGCAGGAAGCTCTCCACAGCCTCGGCGATCTCGACGCTGAGGCGGCTGCCGTGGTCGCGCCCGATATCGCGCGGCGAGCCCGATAAGACGATCTTGGCGGGTTCGAGCCGATCGACCATTCGCTCCGTGGTCACTCCTTGACGACCTCCTTCCATTCAATCGCCGAATGGGTCTTCTGTCCAGTGCTGGCTGGAGGTTGCGACAGATACTGCCGCAGCAGTGGCGGCACGAACTTGTGATGCTTAGCTGGGATAGACTGCGCCAGGACGCTGAATAAGCGGGGAAGGACATCCGGGTGCTGACGCTGGAGCCGGCCAACGGAGACGATTGCCAACCGCATAAGATGCTGCGTAAGCTCGCAATCAGCGGGGTCGGGCCGATCTATCCTGCCGTTGGACATCGCGGCGTGCGCGTAGCATCCACCGCCGCACAGGTAGCGCCCCCAGCAATCGCGGCAGCTCGCCTTCGTGTCAACATGCTGATCGCAGAACAGGTCGCGGATTCGCTCATCGGGAAGCGTCTTGGTCGTGCCCAGAGCCCATTCCCGCATCCCGACGAAGCCGAGGCAGGGGTACACCTGCCCGTCGGCGCCGATGGCCAGCATGTCCTTGCCGGCCCGGCAGCGATATGGCATGTGCTCGCGGCTGAAGACCCGTTTGACAAACCGGCCAAAGTAATCATTGGCTCCTACCAACGACGCCAGCGGCCCAAAGTCCTCCCTGCTCGCGCGCTCCACCAGATAGGCTGCCAACTCATTGTAGGAACGCTCGATTAGCTCCAGGGTACGATCCTTCACCGCCATCGGATGGTCGGGGCGCAGTTTCGGGATGACAAACGATATGGCTTGACCTCCCTTTTCGTAGGCCCAGAGGAAAGAACTGAAGACATCCGTATTGACGGGAGAGAGCACTCCGGCGAGCTCCACGTATAGCTTGTCACCGGCCAGCAGCGCGTCGAGCTTCGGCGCCAGCAGATCATAGGAGCCCGCGCCGCTCGGCAACTGCCGCGCCGCGTCATGTGCCGGCGGTGGACCGTCGAGGCTGATGGAGATGTCGAACCCGTGGTCGCGGAAGAAGGCGCTCATCTCCGGCTCAAGCAGCAACCCGTTGGTGCTGATGGAGAAGTTCACCTCGACGCGGTGCTGCTCGGCGACCCGCAGACAATACTCGGTGGCCTGGCGAAGAAGGTCAAATTCGAGCAGGGGTTCGCCGCCGAAGAAATGGATGTCGAAGACCGAGCATCCGGCGCCGAAGATGCGAAACACGTAGTCCAGCGACCAGCGCAGAGGCAGCCACTCAGTTGAGTGTCCGCCGTCGCCCCGCAGGCCTTGATAGCCGTCGTAGCAGTATCGGCAGCGCAGGTTGCAGCGATCGGTGAGGAAGACCGTCGCCTGGCAGTAGGACGATCGCTTGAGGATCGACAGATCCTGGTCGCGCGGCGGATCGGCTGGCAGGAGGCCAGCGGCCCGAACTTGCTCGAGTTCATGCCGGGCGCGCCGGATCTGGTCCGCGCCGTACACACATGCGAGGTGCTCCAGGTTCCCGTCACCGTTGTCCTGCGCCTCAAGCACGTCGGCGAGCACGTCGTGGACCGCAAACAGGCGGCTGCTCTTGATATCGAAGGCGAACGCTTGATCCTTGTCGCGAAAGATCTTGTAACCGCGCGCTGCCACATCAGGATTCATGCTTTCTCCACCTCAGCGGCCAAATCGTGCATCGCCCTCCGGTGCCTCTCTGGAATCAACAAACTCCTCCGCGGGGGCCTTTGTGCATAGTCTGCAAAATCGTCTTGACATTGGTGACGAACTGGCTCCAGAGAACCGGGTCTTCTCGGATGCGGGCAACCTCTAGCAGCGTCCCCTCGGTCAGCCCCTGCCGGAGCAGACAATCCTCCTCCACCGGCCGGTTGATCGCGCCATTGAGTCGGTACATCAGACCCGGACACGAGCGACAGATCAGCCGCAGCCAGCACGCTTGGCACTTGGGGATCTCCGACTTGAGGTTGTCGCGCAGCTTGCGCCAGACGCGCAGGTAGTCGGGCGAGCGCTGAGCATCGTCGCCGCGCAAGACGTTGCCCATATAGAACTCGTCGGAGCCTATGAATACCTGGCAGGGATAGATGTCGCCGCAGGGGGTAACAGATATGGTTCGCACGCCGGCCGGGCAGAATGTCTCACATGCGGCCCGCGATGGGAAAAGAATGTACGGCGTCATCAGTAGGCCTGACAGATCGAGCTGTCCATCGGCGTCAGCGACTGATCTTAGCGCTAGTCGGGCGTGATCAGCGTGCTCTCGGAGCGGATCATTCCACCCAGGCGCCAGAGACTGATCTACGTTGGGCAGGGGGCGCACGGGTATGACCATCACTTCCGCAATGCCAAACCTCTCGCACAAGTAGGCGCGTAGGTCAGCACGGGTCATGCCGACATCTTGATGGAGCCTCGTGTACGTCGCCGCTAGCCCTTTCGGTTGGCGCCCGTCGGTTGCCACTTGCAGCGTCTCAATGTTGCGGGCAAGCGCCTCGAAAGAGCCGCTGCCATCCGCGAATGGGCGCAGCCGGTCATGCATCGCCTGGGGCCCATCGCAACTGGCGACGACCTGGAGGTCGAAGCGCTGGACCAGGTCCACGAACTCTTCTGGCAAACGGCTGAAATTGGAGACAACTCGGAACTCGGGCAGCTCGCTGAGCAGGCCTTCGTGGTGCGCCCGACGCGCCGCAACGCAGGCTGCCTCGATGGACGACAGGGCAAGCAGCGGCTCGCCGCCGAAGAACTGGACGGCGCCGATACTGCCTGCGGAATGGGCAATCCTACGAACGAACTCGCCTGCAGCGTCGGATGTCATGCGCTCTGAACGTGCGCCGTAGGTTCCGCCGCCCGCGTAACAGTATCGGCACCGCATGTTGCAGTCATGGCTGACATGCAGCGACAGGCGATCCAGAGTGCCGGACGCCTGGGGCAACGCCGGAGCCTTATGCTGAGTGGCCGTCTTGGGCCCAGGGGGCGCGACAGGTGCGCACGCATGATCGCCTTGATGCGGCGCCAACTCCGGCGTTGCCGTCCAGGCAACTCCAGGTGACTGCGAGGCAACGGCCTGCCGGACGCGGAACAGACGTCCCGTGATAGGCTCATAGCCCACCCGCAGGTCGTCGCCAGCCACGACATGGATATCGGGAACGGTTGTCCGACCGTCCATCGTCATGCGCGGCAAAACGAGTTCCTCATCAACAGCAAGCAAATAGAGCGGTCACGTCCGGGCCCATGTCCAGTGGCCCATCCGGGAGCAGTGACATGAGGCATTCCAACTCCGACAGGTCGATTGAGTCAACCCCATCAAACTGTGCGCTGGTCGCCATAGAGCTTTCCTCCTGCGCTGACAATGGTGGTCTATCTTGATAGAGTCGCAAACCGGCAGATTTCCTGCAAAAAGATTCGGCTCAAGTCTGGGTGAGAGGCCGGAAAGAACGGCTGGCGGCGCTTTCGAAGTGACCGTCAGAGCAAAGCAGCAGCGGGTTGGCCGCGGCGCTAGCTCGACGCGATGCTTCGGGTCCCGTAGTCTACCTGAGCCGAGAGAAGACGAAGAGAGGATACGTCTGCCAAGACTGTAAGCCGAGCTTGGCTGCGCACAGCCCGGTAACGGAGACGCCAGCAGGGTGCTCCGTGGACGCGAACCCACCCGTCGCGATCCTCAGATAAAATGGCTTCGTTCTCGCGCCGGAAACGCTCGACGGGTGCCGAGCCGAGCAAGAGGGCGGCGGCACTGCTATCGGCCTCGTAACCGCACTTGGCGCAGCGCCAGGCCACCCGCGCCTCGCCTGGTCGTCGGGAGTGGGCGAAGGACGGCACTCGTATGAGACGAGCGGCGCATGTCGGACACTGGCCACTGCGAGTCAACACTTGACCTGCGAATCGAAACAACCGCCTGTGCCAGGTGAGAAGATAGCCCTCGGGCACGTTTTCGTTCCTGCTCAACAATCCGGAAGTGACTGGCTCGTGCACATTGCTGCTGCACTGTGGACAGAACGTATCGACCCGGTCAGAGCCGGCGAGGCGTAACCTGCGCCACTCCAGCCGATACCGGCCACAGAAAGGGCACAGGGTTGCCAGAACGCCTTGCGTGCCCACGCGAAGGTCTTCCGCTCTCAGGCCGGCCTCCCGGCGCCGCCTGCGCTCGACGTGCGCCCGGATCTCGTTGCGCGCTCGCGTCACGGCGCTGGAGACTGTGCCGAGAGGGATGCCCAGCCTCGACGCTACGTCGTCCTGATCCAATCCCTTCAGATAATGAAGCCGTGCCAGAACGGCCATCCGCGGCGATAGGTCATCTATCAGGGACGTAAGGTCGGCTCGCAATTCGCTGCGTTCGAAGTCGTTCGTTGCATCGGCCAGACTCTCCAGCATGAGATCACTGGTTGCCGTCCGCGGCGCGCGCAGTTCGTGTTTGCAGACATTAGTTGCGATCGTTAATAACCAGCGGACGAAGGCGCCCGGCTCCCTCAGTACGGCGAGGTTCACGTAGGCTCGCAAGAAGGTTTCCTGGCACGCGTCATCCGCTGCATCGTCGTTGCCCAAGAGAGCTTTCGCTTTAGCGTAGACGCGCGGGCGATGACGGTCAACGAGGGCGGAGAAAGCGGCACGGTCGCCGGCCCGTGCCCTCGCGACCAGGATTTCCTCGTCCGCATGGCGCAAGGCGGCGTCAGTCGTGGTTCGCGGCAAGATCGGCTGCATTTGCCTCAAGTCTTGTGACCCCGATCTCGGTGCCTTGACGTATGACGCCATGGCTCCTGGGCAGAACCGTCTCGGTTAGCCCACGCGCGAGGTCGGTGCGCAACAAGAAAGTGGTACCCGCGCACTTGCCATCGCTTTCCTGCCCCGAGCAGGATCGCTGCGCCCGGTGCAGGACCCGTCCGATCCATTGCTCGAGCTCCGGCCGAGGAAGCTCGCAACACACGACCCGGCCGGCGCCTGAATAGCCAACTCCGGTCGCCGCCAGAAGTTACATCACGCTTCGCCAGGTCTTTTCTGCGCCGAGGTCTGGCTCCCTTCCCGGGGTTCGTTCCTCTGACAGGTCGGAGCAGGTTTCACGGGCGCAGGGAATTACGCGGGCGCCAGGAGCAGGTGACTACGCCCTCAATCACCATCTCGTCCGTGCCGATCAGGATAGCGGCGTAAGCGGCGTTGTCGGATTGTAGCGTGGTGCCGTGGGGTGAGCGGCGCAAGCGTTTAAGCACGAGCTCGGCGCCCACGCGCGCAACGACGATGTCCCCGTCTTCGGCGGTGTCACAACGGCGCACCGCGACATACTCGCCCTCATTGAGGGTCGGCGCCATCGAATCACCCTCGATGCGCAGGGCAAAATCTGCGTGCTCAGGAAAGGCCTCGGGCAGACGCAGCACACCCTCATCGCGGTGCTCGATCTCGGACAAGGCGCTGGCGCGGACGTGACCGAGCACCGGCTGCTCAATCACGCCCTCGCCTGTTCCGTTGTGATGAAGCCCCGAACGCAACCCAGTATAACCCCGGAAGGTGCCTGACGTTCGTGATACCGCTCGTCTTTTGCCGCACACAAGCGCCGTATTTCGAGAACCTGAAAGTGAACCAGGTAACCACACAGCCTGCCCCCACTACTCCGGTTGCGCAGTGAGTGAGAACGACGTCAGAAGCAGCACCAGCATTGTGAACACGGACAGAATCTGAGAAGCCACACATAGACGCGCAATGCCATACACAGCGTATAGATCACCGTATCCCACCGTGGCCGCTGTCACTATGGTAGCCCCGGCGGGATTCGAACGCTCGTAACATTGGAGACGCCGGCTCAGGAGTACAAGCTCCAGGGCCGCCGCTACCGGCCGGGTAGCGTTGCTGATGAACGACGCACTGCAGGCCGCGCCCAAGGCTACATGCTCGCGTAAGGCTCGGCAACTCCCGCCACGTGGTTTCGTATCCTGTTGGCTACCCTGGTCGCGCCCGACCTCATCGAGGCGATCCTGGATGGCACGGAGCCAGACCGCCTCTCGCTGGAGAAGCTCTATCGCGCGCCGCTGATCTGGGAGCAGCAGAGGCGGGCGCTGGGGCGAGATCCTGTGGGGACCGAGGGTAGCCCGGGCTGAGGACTCCACCTCAGCCCTTGGCAAGCGCGACATGCCGGCGTACAATGCGGGAGTGCCGAGGCGCCGCAGGCGCGGCCCGACGAACTCGACTTTGAGCCATGGCTTGCGGAGCTTGGCCTTGCGGAGCTTGGCGAAAATGGAGAAGTGCTTGGTGTCCAGGGGTGATCGCACCACCCTGGCTGTCGCGCGCAAGTTGGGCTGGCCGACCAGGGAGATCGCCCTGAGCGTCGAGATCGAGTTGCCCGAGGACTGGGCGGCCCGCGTGGTGGCGGAAACGCCGATGCGGGCCGAGATCTGCCTGCCAGTGCTGCGCCGCGGCCTGGCCGCAGGATCGTAGGCGCGCTGGCGCCCAGGCTGCGCGTGGCGGGCGCGCGTGGGGCGGGAGACAGGGAGGGGTGCAGCCGCTCGCAGAGCGCCCGTACTATGAGACGCGGGTTCGAAAACAGTCGCGTCCTACTCCGCGCGGGAATCGAAACCGCCAGCAAGGAGGGCCGGATCTGAGTTCAGAATCGCGTTTTCTCTAACTGTGGACGGATTGGGCGAAGTCCACAGCTTTCAGAGAAAGAGAGAGCGCAAAGCGGCATTTCGGGGCAAAACGTGGGCCGAGGTACCGTCGAGCGCCGGTTCTTCCCGCATACCAGAACCACAGCCTATCGGCCAGGCGCGTAGTGCCCGGCCGGTGTTACAGGCCCTTGACAGGGACAGACGTCCTCACGAGTCTGCGGTGCCCGACGCAACAAACCGCACACCTCCCCCAGATGCTGGAGGCTCGCCTGCAGCCGCTTCGCTGGGCCTGCATCGAGAGAACTCACTTTGTCCCCCACGCCTTTATTCGACGAGCGCATCCTGGCTGAATGACCTCGCCATGAGCCGATTCTCCGTAAAACGCCATAGTATACTGCGGTGGTATGAGGCTGTCAATCGGTCGCAACCCGCGCAATTGTTCAGTCGGGGCTGGCGGTTTCTGGCGCGGACGCGTCCGGCTGGCTCGCCACCGGGGGCGGTTTTCGTTGTCGCCCGGTGTCCTGCTGCGCATCATGATTTCTGCGCCCCTGCGCCCGAAACCTGCACGTGCTTGTCGCGCGGAAGACCAAAACGAGGCACCGTCGCGCAAGGGCGTCCCGGGGCTAAGGGAACAGTGTCGGACAGATCGGCTTGGCTGAGCCGCCAATGCATCCCCTAACCAGGCGCTCGAATCGCTTGTTGACTCGGTGTCGCACCGTCAGCAAGCTGCCGCCTGAGGCCCAATGGGCTCCACTGGTGTACTTACCGGAGAAATGGTCGCCTAAACCCCCTCTCGGCTCATGATGCGCTTGTCAAGCGTGAATGAGACCCTTGCCGGAGCGTTCCGCGCTTGCGTTCCGGCGAAAGCTTCCCGTATATCGTAGGCCCGGTGAGGCGCGGTTGCGCGCAATCACGAGCCCCGAGCCGGACCGCTCCCATCACGAGCCCCCATGTGCAAGTCCAAGAAGCCCCTTGGAGCGGTCTCGCGGGTGCTTAACAAGCGCACCATGGTCGAAACTGCGCGGGGCCCGGGCTGGGATGCGATCGGCGTACACGTCTACGATGGCAGCGAACCCGATGCGTTCCTGGTTGATGACGGCGAGTCGGTGTGGCTTGCGGTTGATGATGACCAGGCCCTGGTGCAACTGGCGCGGGAGCGCATCGAGGCCGGGACACTGGACTCCAGCGGCTGGAATGAGGACGAGGTGCGCGCGCTGCTCGAGCACATCGAGGCCGAGCACCACCAGGCCGAGGGCGAAGATCCCGGCCCGGGCGAGGCGCGGGCGGAGCCCGTCACCCGACCGAAAGATATACGAGGACGTCTTCCACTTCTCGAAGCAGTTCCGCATCAACCTCTCAGGCGAGAACCCCGGAACGGGCGGAAATCTTCTCCCGACCCGGAAGGCTTTTCTCGCGCGCACAGCGAATAATGGGCGTCAGGCAAGCGCCAAATCGCAACTTTTCCCGCCGTCGCGCGTCCATTCAAGCTCGCATATCTGGCTTACGCCGGACGAGGGGACTTGACGCTCGCTATTGCTGGCGGCGCAGTGCGCCGCTCCGGAACGCGGCTAAGCCGCGTCAGGGGTTTGAGACGTCAATTGGCTCGCGCAAGCGCGAGCTCCGGAATGCGGCGCCCGCGCCGCATGCTATTACGCGAGCGTCAATAAGAACGTGTGTGACAAGCCTCGGCTCCCTGTCACCCTGAGCGTTAGCGAAGGGTCTTGGTGTGGTCGAACGAGACCAAGATTCCCACCTGAGGCGGGCAAGCCTCGCTGCGCGGCTAGGTCTGCCGACCGCCGTGGCGGCCCTTGGCCTAGCCACTCGGAATGACATCGGTAGCAGCGCGGTTCTCACACACCATGTAAGAGAGTGCGCGGCAGTGGCCGAGCGCCCGCGATGTCCGCTCGTCCTCCCACGTCGCTATAATCCATCAGGCAATATACGCAGACATCCGGCGCGGCCCGGCCGCGCTCCGGAGCGGCGCGATGCGCCGCCCACACGCAACCGGAGGGCGCTTATGGCGTTCGAATTCTTCTCCCGTGGCGGCCCCATCATGTGGCCGCTGCTCCTGTGCTCCATCGTCGCGCTCGCCATTGCCATTGAGCGCGCCCTCTTCCTGCGGCGCGTTCATGTGGATGGCGAGAAGCTCATGCGCCGGGTCAACGCGTGCCTGGCGCGCGACAATCCCGCCGAGGCTAAGGGCATCTGCGAGGCCACGCCGGGACCTGTCGCCAAGGTGCTCGCCGCCGCGCTCGCCCATCCCGAGCTCTCGAAAGAGGACCTTCGCGACTCGGTGCGCGCGGTCGCCCTGGCCGAGGTGCCGGTGCTGGAGCGCGGCCTGCCCAGCCTCGGCACGGTGGTCACCGTCTCGCCGCTGCTGGGCCTGCTTGGCACCATCTCCGGGCTGATGAAGGTCTTCAACGTCATCGCCGGCGGCGAGATCGGCAACTACCAGAAGCTCTCCGTCGGCATCGCCGAGGCGCTCATCACCACCTTCGCCGGCCTCTCCATCGCCATCCCCTTCCTGGTGGTCTACAACTCGCTCTCCAGCCGCGTCGACAGCCTGGTCAACGAGATGGAGCAGCGCGTGTCGGAGCTTCTCGCGCGCCGGGTGGACGGCGGCGCGATGGAGCAGGGCCCCATCCTCGCCGGCGCGCCCAGGGGAGATGAGCGATGAGTGGCGCCATCTGTTTAGCCGTCGCGCCGTGCGTTATCGCGGCGGGAGGTGACGCGCCATGAGCGAGGCCATCATCTTCGCCCGCCGCCCGCGCCGCGCGCCGCGCATCGATCTCACCGCCCTAGTGGACGGCGTCTTCAACCTGCTCATCTTCTTCGCCGTCACCGCGAGCTTCGCCGGGCGCCAGGCCGGCCTGGGGGTCAAGCTGCCCGAGGCCGCCACCGCGCAGACCCTCAAGGGCCACGTCATCGTCGGCATCAGCGCCGATGGCGCGTTTCGCGTGGACGCGAAGAAGGTGGCTCTCGACCAGATTGGCCCCGAGGTCGTGCGCCAAAGTGCGGGCGACCGCGAGGCGCAGATCATCGTGCGCCCCGATAAGATCGTCCCCTACGAGCGGGTGGTAACGGCGATGGACGAGGTGCGCCTGGTGGGGTATCACAACCTCGCTCTGGCGGCGGTGAAAAAGCGAGGGCCGTGAGCCATGCGCGTAACCATGAGGCTGGCGGCGCTGATTTCGGTCGGCGTGCACTTCGCCCTGATCGTGATCATCTCGCTGCTCATCCGGCCGGGCGCGGCGCCGGCCGAGCAGGAGGAGATGATCCCAGTGCGGCTGGTAAACTTCCTGGAGGAGCGCCCGGCCGAGGCGCCGGCGGTGCGGTTTACGGCGGTCAAGGCCGGGCCGATGCCAGGGCCGGGTCGCATCAAGTCGCGCGCGCCGATGGGCGGCATTAACCCCGATGCGCCCAAGCCCAAGCAGGCGCCCGCGCCGCCGAAGGTGTTAACGGCAAAAGGCGGCGAGGGCAAAGTGCCCGAGGGCAAGGTCGGCGGCACAGGCACCGCCGGCGAGGGCACCGAGCCGGCGGGGCCGACCTATGGGCCGGGCAGCGGTTCGGGTGCGCTGCCAGTCTATCCGAAAAACGCCCTCGACCAGAACCTGCAAGGCGTCGTCACGCTCGCCGTCACCGTGTCGCCCTCGGGCAAGGCCGCGTCGATCAAGGTGACCGGCAGCTCCGGTCACGAGCTGCTCGACCAGGCCGCGCGCCGCGCCGTCGCCCGCTGGACCTTTGCCCCGGCGATGAAAAACGGCAAGGCGGCCGAAGGCGTTGTCACCGTCAAGATTCGATTCGCGCGTAACGCCGTGGAGCGATCGTAGTGCTAAGCCATAGCCGAATCCGCAGTCTCCGTCTCCCGCTCGCGTTAACCCTATCGCTCCTGCTGCTCTCGCAAGCGCCCCCGGCTTGGACACAGGCCGACGAGGGCGTCGTCACCATCGCCAACGAGTTCATCAAGATCCGCGTCAACGCCGGTCCGGAGAACGCCGGGCGCTTCGCCGTCGGCACCACCGGCGGTGATCCCGCGCGGCCGGCCGATGACAACAAAGTCCTGATTTACGGCTCGCAGCAGCCGTGGACGAGCTACACCACGATCTGGGTTGACGGCACGTCGTACGTCTTCGGCGGCAAGACCGACAAGCGCGCCGGCAAGTCCGGCCGTTACGGAACGGTCACACAGGCGCCGGTCGCCAAGGGCGACAGGATTCTCTGCGCCTCGCGCCTGGGGCCGGTCGAGGTCACGCAAGAACTCAGCTTCGCCCGCTCCGTCACCACGCGCATGTTGGACACCGCGCGCATCTCATACACCGTTGCCAACAAAGACTCCGCGCCCCACAACGTCGGCCTGCGCATCACCCTCGACACCATGCTCGGCGACAACGACGGCGCGCCGCTGCGCATCGGCGATCGCGCCGTCACCACCGCGACCTCTCTCGCCGGCGCCGCCATTCCCGATTACTGGCAGGCATTCGACTCGCTCTCCAATCCGACCGTCACCGCGCAGGGCACGCTGCGGGCGCGCGACGTGCGACCGCCCGATCGCATGATCGCCGTTGACTGGGGCACCGCCGCCGATAATCCCTGGGAGTTCAAGGTGCCCAACCGCGACTTCACCCGCCTTGGCGAGGAGGAGCTCGACAGCGCCGCCCTGCTCGTCTGGGACCCGCAGCCGCTGGCGCCAGGCGAGTCGCGCGCATACACCACCTTCTACGGCCTGGGCGGGATTACGCTTAGCCCCGGCGCTCTTTCGGTGGGCGTGACCGCGCCCGCCGAGGTCAGCCTCGCCTATGGCGATACGCCGCCCTTCTCCGTCGTCGCCTACATCGAGAACTCCGGCGGCTTCGAGGCGCGGGGCGTTGCCGCCACTATCGAATTGCCAACCGGCCTCACCCTCGTCGGCGGCGCGAATCCCTCGCCCGCCATCGCCTCCATGGCGCCCAAGGCCACGACCTCTGCCGCCTGGATAGTCAAGCCCGACGGCAAAGCATCGGGCGCCCTCAAGTTCGCCGTTACGGCCACCTCGTCCAATGTCGAGCAAAACCGCGTCCAGCGCGACATCCTCCTCCACAGCCCGCCCGCGCTCAGCCTGCGCATAGATGCGCCCAAAGCACTCGATGTGGTGAACAACCGTTACGCGCCGAACCCATTCGAGGTCGAGGCCATCGTCACCAACTCGGGCAGCCTGCCAGCGCAGGCGGTAACCGCGTTGGTCGCGCTGCCGCCCGGGCTCGAGTTGGCCGAGGGCGAGAAGCCCGTGCTCGGCGTCGCGGCGATCGCGGCGGAGAAATCCACGACCTTCACCTGGCGGGTCAGCGCCACCGGGCTGCACATCGGCGATCTCTCGTACAAGGCCAGCGCCGAGTCGCCGGTGGCGAAATCGGCCAGCGCCCAAGCTTCCATTCACGTGCCCATGCTGACGCCGGAGCTGCGCTTTTTCCCCGAGACGCAGGCCGTGCCGCTCACGGTGAACGGGCGCGCGGCGATCATCCCGGTCGAGGTGCGCCTGTCGCCGGCGCGCGATTTCTACGGCGCGCGCTTCAGCATCAGCTATGACCCCAAGGTCATCGAGCCGCTGTTCACCTCGCGCGGCGTGGCCTTTGTCGAGCAGGGGAGGTTGCTCTCGCCGTGGCGCTCGGGGACGATAGATGAGGGCGCCGGTCTGATAGCGAAAGTGGAGGGCCTGCGCAACGACGCGCCGACGCTGACCATGCTCGACGCGAGCCTGTTCACGGTGACATTTCGCGCCGTGGCGCCGGGCACGTCGCCGCTCGTGCTGAAGGAGGTCGAGGTGCTGGGCCCCGGCGGCAGCAAGATCGAGTTCAAGCAATTCAAGGGCTCGGTGACGGTCGCGCCGGCCCCCTAGTCACGGTAGCGCAGGCGTCTCGCCTGCATGCGTCTGCTTTATGGCATGAATACGACGGGGTAAGGAGGGAAGATGCGCCAACTTGTGGTGATGGTGATGGCGGTGATGCTGGTCGTGGCGGCTCTGCCCGCGCTTGCGGCTGTGGATCAGGCCAGCGACGTCAAGGCGCTTAAGGAGCAGGTCAAATCGCTCCAGGACGCCAACGTGGTGATGAAAGAGGATCTCGCCAAGACGCAGCTGCAAATGGCGGAGATGGCGCAGCAGAACAAGGCGCAGGCAAAGGCGGCGGTGGCCGAGCGAGACGCGTTCGCCAAGCAGGTCGCGGAGCTGCGACAGGCGCTGGCGGACGAGAAAGCCGCGAACGAGGCAGCGCTGCAAAAGGAGCGCGCCGAGCACGAAGCCGCGCTCAAGGCCGCCCAGGCCGAGGCGCAGCGACAGCACAAGCAGGCGAAAGAGCGCCAGCTCTGGCTCTACATCGCCGGCGCGATCGGACTGGGACTCGCCCTGGCGCACTGACGCGCAAGGTAGTCGAGAGCGCACGACGCACCTCGCTTGTTGCGCGTTGTCTTCAGCTCAGCGGCGCACGCCCCGAGAGCCCGGCTCGTAGGGGCACGGCATGCCGTGCCGCTACCTGGCGCGGCCGTTCTTGGCCCTACCCTGCTGCAAGGGCCTCACTAGTGCCGTTTTGCAGGACTGTTGTTGCCTGGCGACGCTCTGCGTCGCTCCGGGTATGACCTCGGAAAGTGGGGATCGCCGGCAGACTTCTAGGGGCGCAGCACGCTACGCCCACTCCCAGCCGAGGGCGGCTGGGCCACATTCCAGTGCGTCATCTAACCCTCCCCACTAAGAAAGGTCATACCCGTCGCTCCGGAGACGAGGCCAAGCCTCGTCCGGCGGTGACCCTCACCCCGCCTCTCCCTTGAAGGGAGAGGGGTCGGGCCAGGTTCCTCCTCTCCCTGCCAGGGCAACTTCGCCCGCCGACGCCTTCGTCCGCCGGAGCGGAACTGCGTCGTCCGCGAAGGCGGGAGAGGACGGCTAACCGAGATTATGCATATCGAGCGCGACACGCTCACCCAGCGGGTGACGTCACTCCGGAGCATTGGGGACAGTTACCTATTTCCCGCAAAGAACCGAAGGGGGCAGCAGAAACCCTTGGGGAAATAGGTAACTGTCCCCAGCGGCCG
>Ga0315280_10006331_pt1 | contig 16399 bp, 10 predicted proteins | sample YL17G06_40_MG_FD_203697 | JGI IMG/M metagenome (GOLD analysis project Ga0315280, IMG submission 203697) | Sediment microbial communities from Yellowstone Lake, YNP, Wyoming, USA - YL17G06_40 | ecosystem: Environmental > Aquatic > Freshwater > Lake > Sediment | place: USA: Wyoming | collected...
ACAACAGCGGGCCGAGTACGGCCGAGCCCTCATTACGGAGCTTTCCAGTCGCCTCAAGTCCGAGTTGTTTGGCAAGGGGTTCGACCCGTCGAATCTGGCCAAGATGCGAATTGGGAAAGGGGGACAGGCGCGCTTATTTCGGGGTCATTGCTTCCCGGTGACCTTTCTTGGCCGGTGTGGTGCTCGGAGCGTCGATTCCAGTCCGAGTTGTTCCGCCGTCCGGCGGACCCAATTCTCGCCTCCGTACGGCTGGCCGCGGGCCACGCAGCGACGGATCGCGTCCACCTCCGCCTCCGTTTGCGGTTCGTTGACGAGCTTGCACCAGCCCTTCGGATAAGCCACCGGCCAAGCACTCAGCAGTCGCTTTTCCTGCGGCGTCCCCGAGCATCGTCGCCAAAGACTGGACCACCTCCAAGCCTCGGCTCGCTCGACCAAGGCCGCCCGCAGCGCGTTGCGCTCCACATATCGCGCAAGCTGGTAGAAATACTGTTCCTCCTCGACGGGAAACGACTTGTACCGGCCTTGGTAGACGTGCCCGTAACCCACTCGCCCGCGGTGCAACTGCCAACGTCGCACGTGCTTGGTGGTGAGTTGCTGCATGAAAGCGGCCAAGTCTCCATCATGCTCGGGCCAAAGCACGAAGTGCCAGTGGTTGGGCATGAGGCAATACGCACAAATCCGCATCGCCCGCGACTCCCAGGCCTCCTCCAAGAGACCTTCAAACGCGGCATAGTCTTTTTCCTTGGAAAACAACTCCATCCGGCCCACGCCTCGATTCAAGACGTGGAACAGCATCCCTCCCGGAGCAACTCGTGCGGCACGCGGCATCCTCGAAGACTACCACAACCGCCTCGGTTCCTCAATAAGCGCGCCTGTCCCCCTTAATCGCATGGGCTGTTGTCATCATAACAACTTTGAGTTGCGTCGATTGGACGTCGGGCGGTCGCGTCGCAACTGGCTGATCGGCAGGTGGTTGCGGCGATGGTTCGTCTGAGGCGCGCGACGTAAGTGGCTGATTCGCTGACGCCGCGAAGAACGGTAAGTTGCCGTCATGGCAAGAGGCATCGGAACTTCTTAATTGCCAATGGGTTACGCCGGAAACGCCGTCTCTTAGTTGATCACCGCTCTTGTGAGGGGGCCGGACGACGTGGATTATACCGGCCGTAAGTCCAAGCCTCTAGCCAAGTTACTGGCCGGGCCCGGAAGTAAGAAAACGGCCCGGGGCCGGACGTTGGACCACACGGGACGTTTCGGCTCCGAGGTCGTTTTGCGAGGGAAGCGGCGGGGGGCTGCGGACGTGGCGAAGCTGGAGCGTCGCGAAGCCGGAGCTTCGCGACGAGAGGCAAGAGTTCCTTTTCGCTCTCCAAGGCGTGCGTGCCGCGCCGGGCTACAACTCCGTCTTCGCAGCCGGGACGCTTTTCGCGCCTTCGCCGCGCGGAGCGGCGCCGGAGGGCGACTCAGGGCGGGCGCCGGCCTGCGGCTCCGCGAGAAAAGGCGTCCCCTCGGAGACTACGCAGGGGCCACATTCGGCCGGCCAAGGGCACCACTGGGTGTGCTGGTATCCGTAGCAGGGCAGATGCGGCTGGCGCTTCCAGCACCCCGGCGCGAGGGTCCCATGGAGCGGCAAGGCATCGCAGGTTCTGAACCCCGGGGCACACGTGCAGGGTGCCGTACACCCGCCGCAAACCGCCAGCAAGAGTGCGGAGCCGATGATCAGGCCAACGTACGCCGTCGTGCTACGAAACCAAGACCGAAACATGGCCACCCGCCCTTGTTGCCAGAGCTAGAAGTTCGAGGTTGGATTGCCGCCGCCTCTCAGCACGTGTCCGGAAAACCGCGTGGCAGTCCCAACGGAAAGCAGCGAAAAGCCCATGACGCGCTCGATCGGCGCGATCATCTTGGCGAGCGTCGTGTCCAGGGCAATCAGCCGGTCCTCGGCGATGTAGACGCGGTCCCCGGGGAGGATTTGGTAGTTGGTGCCGGCGGAGGCCTCCGAGGTGATCGCTTCCCAACTGACCGGAAGTTGCTGGACGACGCCCGGCGTGTCCGTCGGCCGGGCGATCCAGATCCGCTTCGAGGAGACCTGCGGCAACCCGTTGACCTGAGAAATTGCGTCCAGGACCGTCTCGTTGCCGGTCACGGGAAACCGGTAGACCCCGTCGCCCAGCCCGGCGCCCTGGGTGATCACGTAATAGACCTTGCTGTTGTAGGCGAAGACGTCGACCGCGACCTCCGGGTCCTCAAGGAACTGGGAGAGGTGGTGCTCGATGGCGCTCTTGGCCTCCGCCAAGGTGAGTCCGACGACCGGGACGCCGCCGTAGATGCCCAAGGTCACGGTCCCGTCGGGCCCGACGAGGTGTTCGCCGGCAATCTGCTGCGTTCCAGCCATTCCGGCCAGACTCACGGTCACGATGGGTTCCTTGAGCGACTCGCGGAGGTGTTGCCTGAGGGCCGCTTCCGCCTCGGCCACCGTGAGCCCGCCGACCTTGACCGCCCCGTAGGAGAACCCGAGCTTCACCAGCCCACCGGGCTCAATCGGGTATGTCCCGCTGATCGGGGCGTCCGGCAAGGTGCCCTGGACCTGGATGGCCAGGGCGTCGAACGTCCGCAAGCGATAGGGGGACTTTGGCACGATGTGGACTGCCTGGACGATCAAAATATCGGGCGGTTCAATCGTGTAGGTCGGCAAGGCGACCTTGCGGAGTTCCCGAGGGGCAAGGTCTCCCATCTCCGCTGCGGCCCGGGGACAGGTCGGCAGGAGTTCGGGACCGCGACAGCCGGCGGCCATCGCAAGGCCACTCAAGGCGGCTGTGCACACTAAGGCTCGAATCGTCGGTCCCGGCCGATCCATGGCGTCATCTCCCCGCAACCCGGTTTGAACCGCAAGGCCCCTTTTTTCGGGAGCCTGCAAAGAACCGTTCCATTCCTTACTGTCGGCAAAACGGATCGATCCGCGTGAGTCTTGCCGGCCCGGCCGGGTGGAATGGTTCAAAAGGGGGACCGGCTCGGTCGCCTCGATGACACAATCTCGAAGAAGTCGGTGTCTAGCGACAGTGCCGGCCCCCTTTTTGAGCGGACTACCGGCATGGCGGCCGGGGAAGAGGCGGGCAGGCATCGTGGCGGCGACGTTTCCGCTTATGCCACATCGACTTGCGCCACGGAGCTAGTCCCTTTGTTCCACGAACCACGCGTTGCAGTATCAGGTGCCGGCCCGTTTATGCCCCGACGGGGGGATTGATTCCCGGGGTCCCGTGTGAGACCATGAATTGGGTTTTTTCGGGAATGAGCGTCCCTGGCGATTGGGGCAGGAAGCGCGAGAAACACGACGAAGTCCAGGGCGTGAAGTGACGATAGTAGCGAATAGACCGACTAGGCAGAAACCGCCGCGCTGCAGAGGCGGCTCAGGGAGCGGGGCGGTATCTATACTCCAGAACAGAGGGTAACGGACCATGAAGAGTCTTTCGGCAGTGATCGGGGGGCTGTTTCTGGGCTTGGCATTCTTACCCGGGCAGCCGGCTCGCGCCCAGGCGAGGTACACCCCCCAGACGCCGTCGATCAGCCCCTGGCTCAATTTGTACGACCGACGCTCTGGCCCTTTGGGCGGTTACCTCAGCGGGACCCAGCCGAGGATCCAGTTGAACCGGACCTTGAATCAACAGCAGACGACGATTGACCGCCAAAGGACTGACATCCAGACCCTTGGGCAGCAACTGAGCACGGTGGAGCAGGATGGCGCGGGGGCCCCGACGGGTGTTGGCGCAACCTTCATGAATCTCTCGCACTACTTCCAGAGCTCCGCGAGAGGCAACCGGCGGGCGACGGCCAGTGGTACACCGGGTGTGCGCCCGCCAGCCCATACCTCGGGCACCGCAACGCGCCCCCGCGGGATGCCGTCCCGCGGGATGCCCTCGATGCGATAGCCCGGAACCCGCCCTGCGCGTCCGGCCGTGCATGCCGTTGCCGCTTTCGTTGCACTGCGCGTGGTCTACGGGGTCGGGGGTTTTGGCTCCTGTTGCTCCGGATCGGCTGCGCGGCCGCCACTCCCAAAAAAGCCGGAGAGACTCTCCTTCACGTGATTCCACCAGCCTGACCGTTGCCGCGAGATCGTGATCAAGCGCTCCAGCAACTGGTTGTAGGCCTGAGAGAAGTCCTCTCGGGCACCCGCCGTCGCGCCAATCGGAGACCGGCCCGCGCCATCCGTGCTCGCAGAGGAGTCGGGCGGCGACCCCGGGCCCACCCGGGCTTCGCCCTCATCCGCGTGCGCAGGCGTCTCTGCGGCCGGGCAAGTCCCGGACGCGGGCGCAGGCGACGCACCCTCGCGCGACGGCCGCTGGTTGCCAGGCTCCGGCGGGATGGTCCGCTCGAACTCCAGGACCCGCTGCTGCAGGATCAAGCGTTGCTGTTGGATCTCCAGCGTGTTCTGGCGATGCTCCAACTCCATGCGCAGCCGCTCCATGGCCGCCAATTGCTCCTGGAGCCGCGCCTCAATGGCTTGCCGCTGGGCGGCCAGCTCGAGCCATTCTCGCTCGTGGGCCAACTGGTCCGCCGCCCATTGCATGAAGAGCATCGCAAACGCGGAGCCGGGGCAAACCTTGCGGCCGCTTGGCCCGCAGGGCTCGCCGACTGCTTCCGGCATCTGCCCCGCAGGCGCCATGCCCCCTTCCTGCGGCCAGTCGGAGGACTGCCCCGGCATTCGGGCAAGCAGTTCCGCCAGCACCTGCTCCATCGGACGCAAGGCCCGTCGGCCCGGATCCGCAGCGACCGGCTGCGGGTGATGAGGCATCTGTTCGGGAACCAGCGCGCCGGCGGCCGGCGTGGGCTCGCCAGCCAGACCCGAGTAGGTCAGCACGACCTCGCCCAAAGTCAAAGAGCGTCCCAAGGGGAGTTGAGCGACTTCCACGGGCGCACCGTCCAGCCAGGTCCCTCTCCGGCTCAACAGATCAATGACCCACAGAATCCCGGCCTCCCAGTAGAAGGCCAGATGCGGGGCGGAAAGATCGCCTCCCCAGATCGGCAACGTGCTGGGGCGACAGCGGCCCACCACGGTCAAACGGCGTCTCAAGCGCCGCCGCGCGACCTCGCGGCCGCCAAACGAGACCGCCACGACGGGATACGGGGCCTCGGCGCTGCCGCGAGCCTCCAAGTCCGGCCCGCCGGCGTCGGAAGACTCATTGGCATCGGCGACGTGAGCCGAGACTCGGTAGGGCCCAAGTGGGGCCGCCTGATGAGGAAGGAGCCAGCCGCGGAACAGGCCGCCCCGCGGGCCCTCATCCCTCAGCCGCACGCAGAACACGCCCCCGTCCGTGGCATGGAGGTAGAGGCCGCGGCGCGGCACCCCGCGGGCCGCCAAGACCACTTCCGACCTCTCGTGCGAGCCCACACGGGCGTAGGGTCTCTCCAGGGTGGTCACCGTGCGTCCGTCCGGACCGTCCACAATCACCACCAAGCCGTGCTGGGACCACCGTCGTCCTTCCGCCGCCATATCGAACCGGCAATCGCTTTAGACTATCCCTCATTGTAATCCGGGCGGCGGCCCAATCAACTCGACGGAACCGGGGCGTCCTTAAGGGGGGCGATCCCCATCATCGGTCAAGACTGGATTCTGAAACCGATTCAAGGGGACCTGGACCACCCATTACTGGCACCACCGGCGGCAGGGATTGGTGGGCGTAGCAGACCCTACCGGATGCCCGAGCGCCGTCAAGGAACCCGTCCGTGGCCGAATTCAATCTTTTCGCCCTCGGTACGCGGTGGCTTGGTGGCGTCGAGCCAATCCAAATAGTCCTGGATCTCGTGAAGCGGCATGCCCAGGCCGTGGGCGACCTTGACCGCCTCAGTGCGATCCGCGAACGAATCAGCGTACTCCAAGAGCAGTTTCGCGATTTCGTGCGCCATGGCCTTCGCGCCAACGATGCCTTCCTGGCCCGCGCCCCCTAAGATACCTAATAGGCTAATCTTTTGGAAGCGGGTCCCAGGAGACGGCCGCCGGCTGGGGATCGGCCCACAATTCGCGAGCGAGCACATACCGTGCGATTCCATCCAGATTTACACCCGAGCGGATCGAGTTTGTCCCGCCACTCAATTCTACCCCCAGACTGGCAGTAGTCTAATGCGGCCGCTCCAAACTTGTTGACGCGCCCTCTAAACGCTGGACACAATGGAAAGGATCGTGCCCACACACGACGACCGGAACAGCATCCTAGCCGAGGCGGGTCCCGTGTTCTTTCAGCGCCGGCGCAACTGGTTTGCCCTTCTCGCAGTGGCAGTCGTGTCCGCTGGCAGTGTCATGGTCGCCGCCCCCATCCGCACCACTGGGCCAGAGCGACTCTCGGCGCTCCGCGTGCCGCGCCCCTGGCTGCAGAAGAAACCACCACGTCCGGGCCAGTCCAAGCCGCCGGTGACCTACCGACACACCGCCCAGTGGGCCGACGGGACGCGCCAGGCCGCCGACACGCTCGGGCCCTGGCACGAGACGAAGTCGGCGCCCAAACTGGGCGATCGCGAGCTGTTCGATTCCCGGCGCCCGCTCCGCTGGCTGGTGGACAATTCGCTCGCCCCGCCGCCGGTCCCCGACGCGATGGTGGAGTTGTGCGGGGGAGACTGCCTGCCGGGCACGGTGATCGGCTTCCGCGACGGCACCGAGGACCCGCGCGAGCGGTTGCCACCGCACTTGCTGGTCGCCGCGTCCATCCGCACCGCCTGGCCCGAGCGGCTCTCTCACCCCGAAATCCGCGTGACGCTCCCCTGGCTTCGGAGGATCGTCTGGCAGCGGGTGACGGACCAGTATCAGCCGCGGACCCTGATCTTCGCCGACGGGCGGCAACTGGAGTTTCGTTCCATCCGGTTCACCGCCACGGGCGTGCAGATCTTGCGCCAGGACGGCATCCGGGAATTCAGCTTCGGCGACCTCGCCGAGTTGCACATGCCGGCCGTGGACCCCTGGGAGGCCTACTTCCAGCAGTTGGCCGCCATGGGCCTCGAGAGCGACACCCGATTGGTGTACCTGGAAACGGCGACCGGCCTCCGCGCGACCAGCACCACGGACCGCTTCCAGGCCCGCAGCCATGGAGCGGCCGATCGGCCGGGCGGCTGGTATCACCTCGTTCAGCCGCCCTGGAGCCTGGAGCCGCTGTGGCTGAAGCACGACACGATCCGCGTGCGGGAGTACTTCTTGCCACACGAGGTACCGCTTTCGCGGATCGAGCCCGTCGCCAGCCGCGGGCAATCGGACCTCGGCGGCGTCTGGCGCGGGCAGATGGACCGGAACATCGAGGCCGGTCCGCTGGAAAGCGGCGGCGTGGTCTTCCCGTGGGGATTCGGCGTCCACGCCGCGAGCGAGCTTGAGTTTCCGCTCTGTCCGCTGGTCCGCTCCTTTCAGACCCGGCTGGGGCCGGATCAGCTTGCGGGCGGCGGCGGCTGCGTGCGAGCCAAGGTCCTGGTCCAGTCCAGCTCCGCGAAAACGCTGTATGCCAGCGACCCCCTCCTTGGCTCATCAGCCGTGCGCGACACTGGGCGCCTGCCGCTGGAAGCCGGCTCGCCGACGGGGCGGCTGATCCTGCAGGTCGATCCCGCCCATGCCGATCGCCCGGCGGGGGCCGATCCGCTGGACATCGGCGACGTTTTCGACTGGCTGGAGCCGCTTCTCGAGCTTGATCCGGAGAAACTCAATGCCGAGGTCCTGCGCCGCGGTTCGCAGATGATCTCCGCCTGGCAGGGCTGGAAAGTCGTGTCCGGCGACTCCGACGCGGTCCCCCTGGTCAGTTACTGGGACCGCGCGGATCGCGAGGATGCCGCCTATCGTCTCATGGCCGTCGTGGGGCTCCAGCCGCTGCGCCTGACGGGCAAGGTCTTCGTGCGGCCTTATCGGGACCGACTGCTTTTGGCCGTCAGCCGGCCGCCGACCGCGCGGCCCAGCAGCCTGGAAGTCCGCGTCGACGGGGAGCCGCTCGGCCGCTTCGAGGTCCCGGCACGCTCCAGCGCGAACGTCCCGCCTCTGGTCGTCTCGCTGGCGCGCTACCACGGACAGCAAGTGACCGTGGAGTTGATTCACGAGGCCCAGACCGAGCGGGCAGCGGTGGATTGGGAGGCGATCGGCCTGGTGGGCCGCACCGCAGTGCCGCGGTACTAGTCCGACACGCTTCAAGTGGCGGAGTCGGGTGGCTGTGGCAAAGCGAAGCATGCCCCAGTGATACTGATTGGGGCTTCGCTGCGCTGGAGCCGCCGGCCACCCGATGGGGTGCTTAGGCGACGGTTGTGGGAACGTCCGGGGCACGCCTGAAGGTCAGATCATGGGTTCCGGCTTGAAGATGAACCAAGGGAACCGGCGCCGCGGCGCTTGGTGGTACGCGCGTTGCTCTACCGGACCGCTCGTCTGGATCTACACGGTTGGCGTACTGGCGGTCTGGGCTTTGTTGCGAATCGGCGGGGACCGGTGGTGGTTTGCCACCCTGATGCTCTACGGCCCGAGGTGGATCTACGGCTTGCCGCTCTTGGTCCTGGCGCCGTTGGCGGCCACTTTGCGGCGGCGCCTGATTGGGCCGCTGGGGATCGCCGCGGCCGTCGTGGTGGGCCCGATCATGGGCCTGTGCGTCCCGTGGGCGAGGCTCGCTTCGCCGGATGGCCGTACGATCCGCGTGCTGACCTGCAACGCCAAGGGACATTGCGGCGACAATGCGGTGCTCAACGCGCTAATCCAGACGGCCGGAGCCGACGTTGTCGCCCTGCAGGGTTGTTGGGGGAACGTCCAGATCCGTTGGCCGCCGGGCTGGAACGTGTACCGGGAAGGAGAACTCCTCGTGGCATCCCGGTATCCCCTGCGAGGCAATCGCTCCCTGCTCGGCGAGTATCCTCCGCACCGCTGGCCGCGGCCGTACATCCTCGAGTGCGTGGTCCAGTCGCCCGCGGGAGATCTCCCGTTCGTCTCTCTCCATTTGCCGAGCCCTCACGGTGGAATCGAGCGGCTTCTCGACCGGTCCACGCTGATTCGCCCGTCAAAGCGGGCTGCGATGATCGATCAGATTGCCTTGCGGCGGCGGGCCGCGGAGGAGGTGCGTGGATGGATCGACGGCCTGTCCGAAGCGGTGATTGTGGCGGGGGACTTTAATATGCCCACCGACAGCACGATCTACCGCGAGTTCTGGAGCGGTCTTGCCAACGCCTTCTCCGAATCCGGCCTGGGATTCGGCTACACCGAATGGCCGACGGTCCGCGGAGGGCAATTCGGCATGAGAATCGACCACATCTTGATGGGGCCGCGCTGGCGGCCGCGACGGTGCTGGATCGGGCCGGACATCGGCTCCGATCATCTTCCGCTGCTGGCGGATCTGGTTGCGCGGTAAGGGTCTGGGAGGGCGAGGCTCCTGCCGAGCCGCATTTGTGGTCGCGATGTGAGCCATTGGGGACGGCTCGGCAGGAGCCTCGCCCTCCCGGGATCACGCGACCTCGTCTATTTCGCCTGCTTCGCGCGCTTCTTCGCCTTCTTTGCCGCCTTGGGGGCTGCGTCCTCCGGCCACGGGGCGTCGGCCTTCGGCAGCCACTTGGCAAGCTCCGCCTTTCGCGCATCGTATTGCGGATGCCGGGCGAGGTTCGCCCATTCGTACGGGTCCGCGGCGTTGTGATACAGCTCTTCGTCGCCGCTGGCGTAACGGATGTATCGCCACGCCTCGCTCCGCACGGCATGGTTCTTGTACGTGTAGGTCATCAGCGCCGGTTTCTCCCAAGGCGCGGCAGGGTTCGCCAAAAGGGGGCGGATGCTCTCGCCCTCGACGTGCTTGGGCACCGGCAGCCCGCACAGATCGCACAACGTGGGGTAAATGTGCATGAAGTCCACGCTCCGCCGGCAGACCGTACCCGGTTGGGTCACCCCAGGGACGACCCAGATCAGCGGCGAGCGGGTGGCCTCTTCCCAAAGCGCGAATTTGCGCCAGTGCTCCTTTTCGCCCAAGTGCCAGCCGTGGTCGCTCCAGAGGACAATGATCGTGTTATCTTTGTAGGGGCTCTTGTCGAAACCGTCCAACAGGCGGCCGACCATGGCGTCGCAGAAGGTGATCGTGGCGAGATACCCCTGCACCGCGTCCTTCCAGCGCCCCGACTTGAGAATCGCCGCGTGATCGCCTTGGGGTCTCGCCATGCGCACTCCGGCCGGCGGCACGTCATCCAGGTCGTTCGGGAGGACCTTCGGCAGGACGATCTGGTCCAGCGGGTACATGTCGTAGTACTTGCGGGGCACGTTCCACGGCATGTGCGGCTTGTGGAGGCCGCAGGCGAGAAACAGTGCCTTGTCGTGCGGCCGGTTGAGCTGCTTCAGACAGTACGTCACGCTGCGGTAGTCCTCCATGTCCTGGTCGTCGGAGTCCAGCGGGCGGAAGCGGATGCCGCCGACCCCGCCGTCGCCGGCGTCGGCAACAGGGACCTTTGGGCGACTCTTGCGCTTGGCCTTGGGGCCGTCCTCAATGTCCTCCGGGTCGATTCCGCCTCTGGGCAGATAGGCGTCCCAGTCGCTTGCGCGGCGGTACGCCTCGTGATAGATCTTGCCCGCGCCCGCGCAGTAGTAGCCGTGCGTCTTGAAGTAAAGCGGCAACGTGGTCGCTTCGGCAGGGATCACTTTGCGCCAGTCCACATTGTTCTCATACACCCCCGTGGTGGACGGGCGCAATCCCGAAAGGAGCGCCGCTCGCGAGGCATTGCACACCGGCGCAGGACAATAGCTCTGGGTGAACGCCATGCCACGGGCGGCCAATCTATCGAGATTGGGTGTCTTGACCTGGGGGTTCTTGCCCAGGTAGCCGACCCAGTCGCGCAGATCGTCGATGACGATGAACAGGACGTTCGGCTTGGGGGGCAGTCGGGGCTCGGCCGCGCGGGCGTCGCGGGTGGCAACAGTCACCGCCACAACGGCGGCCAGGACAATCACCAGTCGGGCGTGTCTCATGCCGGTTCTCTTCATCGAGGCTCCTTTACCTTCTTCTTTCCCTGCTTTTTCGCTGCCCCCTTGTTGGCGGCCGCTTTCTTGGCAGCGGGCCGATAGCTCGTCGCCCAGTTCTTTTGCACCAGGGCCTTCATCTCAGCGAGCTTCGCCGCGTGCTGTGGATCATTGCCCAGGTTGTGGTACTCCAGCGGATCGGTCTCGTAGTCGTACAGCTCGGTCCCTCTCTTGCCGTCGTCCCACTCGGTGTAGCGCCACCGCTCGGTCCGCACGCTGTACCCGGGGAAGCTGCCGCGCCACACCTGAGTGAAGGCCGGCTTGTCCCAGGCCGCTTGGGGGTCGTCCAAGAGCGGCCTCAGGCTCTTGCCGGCCAGGTTGGGCGGCGGAGCCAGCCCGCACAGCTCGGCCAGCGTGGGGTAAAGGTCCAAAAGCTCCACGGTCCGCAAACATGCCTTGCCTTTGGCCTTCTGTTGCGGTGCCGCGATGATCACCGGCACCCGGGCCGAGTTCTCAAAGTCGCTCTGCTTCATCCACAAGCCGTGCTCGCCCAAATGGTAGCCGTTGTCGCTCCAGAAGACCACGATCGTCCTGTCGGCCAGATGGAGCCGATCGAGGGCGTCGAGCACGCGTCCGATCTGGGCGTCCACGAACGAGATCGCGGCATAATACGCCAGGACGGACTCGCGGGCCTGTAGCTCCGTCACCCCGAACCAAGGCCACGGAACCGTGGAGGCCAGCGCAGGCTTCGGCACAAGCTTCAAGTAGTCAGCCGGCTCCTTGGGCATGGTGATCCGCTCCAGAGCATACAGGTCGAAGTAGTTCTTGGGCGCGATGTAGGGGCAGTGCGGCCGGTAGAAGCCCGCGGCAATGAAGAATGGCCTGTCGCGGCTGTCCTCGATGAACTTGATGGCCGCGTTGGCGCCGATGCCGTCGGTCTGCTCCTGGTCAGTCCCTTCGGCGCGGAGGAAGCTGAGCGAGGAGCCCAATCCGCGCTTGGGCGTGTAGTTGGTCAGGAGATTCTCTTCGTCCTTGTCGCGGCCCCGCGGGTTGACCCGCTCGTCCCAGGAGGCCGGGTCGTCCAGCCCGTTGGTGCCAATGTCGCCGGGCACGCCGTAGTGATAGATCTTGCCGACCCGCGCCACGAAGTAGCCATGGTTGCGGAACATCTGCGGCAGCGTGACCACGTCGGGCAGCACGGTGCGGAAGTGCTTTTGGAGGTCGAAGACCTGGGTCGTGTCGGGCCGCAGGCCGGTCAAGAGCGAGGTGCGGCTCGGGCTGCAGAGCGGAAACTGGCAGTAGGCCCGGTCGAAGCGCACGCCGCGCTCCGCGAGCCGGTCGAGGTTCGGCGACTTGACCAGCGGGTTGCCGTAGCAGCCGAGGCTGCAGTTCATGTCGTCCACGGCGATGAACAAGACGTTGTACTTGGGGCGCGGCGGATCGGCGGCGCTGGCCGATGCCGCGGCGGCCAAGAAGGCTGTGATCCACAAGGTGCAAGTGTGCCACGGTTTGCCGCCAGGCAAGCACTGCTGGGGTCCCGCGGCGGGCACTGCTTCTGCGAAGCAGTGGCACACAGGTGGAGCATACGTTCGAGTGCGGTTTCGCTCGGAGTCTCTCATAGTGCTTTCCTTTTCGCACGGGTCTTTTTCTTGGCAGTGGGTGGCTTCTTTTCGCCGCCCGGCAGTCTTTCCAGCAGTCGAGAGACATATCCGTCGGCGCGGCCGACCGCCGACGGGTCTCTGGTGGGCATCGTCTTCAAAAAGTCGGCCAGGCCCGCCGCCTTGCTTCCCAACGCGTCGATGGCGTTCAGGGCGAGCATGGACACATAGACCCCGTTGGTGTCCGGCGGGGCGAGTTGCTTGAGCACGGGGAGCGCGAGATCCAGATCGTCGGGGTTGCCGTATTGACCCAAGGCCCTGGCGGCGACCACGCGCACGCTCGGCGACTCATCCTTCAGTGCCTCTCCAAGGTCCGCGCGAGCGGCGTCCACCGCGCTCTGCCCCCGAATCAACAGTCCCATGGCGGCCCAGTAGCGCACGGCGCTGTCGTCGTCCTTCAGTGCTTTTTGCGTCTGAGGCAGAAAGCGTGTGCGCCAGGAGGCTCGCTCGGCGACGGGGAAGATCTTTTCGAGCGGGTACTTCTTCGGGTCGCGGCCCATCTCGTACATCGTCGTGCCAGCGGAGCGGCGGTGCTGCTCCGCTTCGGAGAGGAAGCCGACGTCGCGGATCCTCAGGAGATGCTCCTTGTTCGCCTGGCGCATTTGTTCGAGGATCGCCTGGTGCTGCGGCGAGTCCGCGAGGTTGTGGACTTCGTCCCGGTCGGCCTGGAGGTCGTATAGCTCCTCCTCGGGCTTGGGCTCCCAGAAATACGTCTGCGGCGGCGAGAGCTTGCCTTGGTCGTAAAGCCGCTTCCAAACCTGGGTGGTCGGCGTCTGGAACATGTAGTCGATGTGCTGGCCGTAGATCAGGTGCGGCATGTAGTTGCGGATATAGACGTATCGCTCGTTGCGCACCGAGCGGACCATGTCGTAGCGCTCGTCCATGCGCCCGCGGAACCCGTAAAGGCATGGCTGCCGCGGTGTCTCGAACTTGCCCATGAAGGCGTGGCCCTGCATCCACTCGGGCGGCTTGACGCCGGCCAGGCTCAAGAGCGTGGGCGCGAGGTCCACGAAGCTCACCAGGCGGTCCGATGCCCCGCCGGCCGCATATTCCTTGGGGGCCAACTGCTTGAACTTGTCGGGGACGTACACGATGAGCGGCACGTGCAGGCCCGAGTTGTACGGCCAGCGCTTGCTCCGCGGCATTCCCGAGCCGTGGTCGCCGTAGAAGAAGATGATCGTCTCGCCCGCGAGGCCCGCGTCTTCGAGCTCCTGGAGCCGCTTGCCGGCCTGGGCGTCCATCTCCGTGACCTTGTCGTAGTATTGGGCCCAGTCGCGGCGGACCTCGGGCGTGTCCGGGTGGTAGGCCGGCACGCGGACCTTGGCCGGGTCGTGCTTGAGCGTGTGGGGCCGCACGCGAATCTGGCTCTCGTGGCTCACCGTGATGTTGAAGATCGCAAAGAACGGCTGTCCCGGCTTGCGGTTCTTCCAATGGGCCTTGCCCGACGAATCGTCCCAGACGCGGCCGGGCTTCTTGAGGTTGTAGTCCTCCTTATTGTTGTTGGTGCAGTAATAGCCTTGCTCGCGCAGCAACTGCGGATACATGCGCATGAAGGCGGGCAGCTCGACCTCGCTCCGCATGTGCTCCGACCCGGTACACGTGGGATAGACTCCGGTGATGATCGTGGTGCGTGCCGGGGCACACACCGGCGCGTTCGACCATGCACAGCGGTAGCGCAGCCCCTTGGCCGCCAGCCGGTCCAGGTTCGGGGTCTCGGCGTACTGGTCGCCATAGCATCCAAGCTGCGGGCCGGTATCTTCGCAGGTGATCCAGAGGATATTTGGCAACTCTCCGCCGGCCGCCCAGGCCGAAAGACCGAGCACCACGCCGGCGCCCAGAATCATCACGTGCAGACACTTCCAGGTCGTGCGAAGAAACTGACTCATTTGCGGGAACCTCTACTTTCCGGACACCTCGACGGGGCTGAAGTCGGCGGTGGCGTTGTCCACGCAGTAGCCGACGTGGGTCACCTCTTTGAGCGGGCGCACGAAGGCCGCTTCCACCGTCTGGCCCTTGGCGGTGAAGAGGACCTTTTGAGTTTCGAGGTCCGCCGTGACGACGACGTCCACAGTCTCGCCGACGGCGACATACAGTGCCTTCGATGCGGCCTTCCCGCCCTTCAGGGCCCCTTGAACGATCAGGGCGGTCTTGTTGCGCAGGCGGAAGCCGCACTTGATGAGCTCCACGTCCTTCGGTCCATCGCCGAAGGCCAGGAAGCCGTTGATGAGCTGGCCCGACGAGTCGATGCGGACCTTGGCCTTGAGCACGGCCTTCTTCGTGAGCGGCGCCGCGAGCCTTTTCACCGCCACGCCGTCCTGTTTCGGCGCTTGGCCGCGGAGCCGATAGCCGAGGTCCGACTCCAGGACGGCGGCATTGCGCACCCGCTGAAAGTCGCCGTCCTTGCGGACCGCCGGCGGCTGCCAGCCGTCGGGCTTGGCGGTCTGCTCGTTGGACGGGATGGTCACCGGTTCGTTCTCGGCGCGGTCCAGCGGCGCGGCGCCGTCGGCGCCCAGGCAAAGGACCTGCCCGGCCGCCGTCGCCAGGAAGAGCCGGCCCCCGGCGGCGGCCATGCCGTCGAATACCGGCGGGGCGGCGAGGCGGTAGCGGGCCAGCGGCTTGCCATCGGTCGCGAAGACGACCCAAAGCCGCCCGCCCAGCTTGCCCTCCACGGCGGCAAGCTGCTGTTGGATCTGCGCCTTGACGTCGGGTGCGTCGGGAAGCCGCCACGCCTTGCGCTCGTCAAGCACGTCGGGCGGCCCAGCGACCAAGAGGTTTGCCCCGGCAAGCACCATCGCCCGCACCTGGATCGACGGCCGGTCGTCGACCCACTGAAACTGCGTCGCGCTGAGGCTCGCTCGCGGGAACATCTGCCGGAGCTTCCAGTCCGACGAATCGGCGCCCTTGCGCGACGACTGGGCGTTGATCTCGCGCTCGCCCGCTCTCACGCGGCGAATCGCCTCGTTGCTGGGCTGCTTCCGGGCGGCAAACAGCTCGTATTCGAGCACCGACGTGTTGGTGTAGTACTCCGGCTTGCGCCCGTAGCCGTAGACCGTGGCGCCGTCGAACACGAGGATTCGCCCGGAGGGGGCGTAGCGGCCGGTCGTGTACCAACTCCCGTAGCCGCCGCCGACGCTCTTGCCGTACTCCCAGTAGGAGCGGTGGAACCAGGCGTCGTCGAGCATACCGACCTGGCAGAAAAGGTGGGCCTCGTCGCCTTCCTGGTCGGCGATGTTCCCAGGCGCGACCTGGAGCCGCTTGCCCTCCAGATCGAACTGCTGAGACCGCATGAAGAGGCGTTTGCCGTCGCTGGAGAGGACGTCCGGCAGGGCGACGGGCATGGTGAGCCCCTTGACGTAGACTTGCAGGTTCTTGCCGGTCTGCGGATCGCGGTCGTCGAGGATCGTTTCCGAGAGCTTGCGCCCGGTCTTCACGTCGAGCCGCACCAGGCGCATACCGCCGTCGAGGAACATGGACCTGCCGGCCACGCAGTAGACGGCATCGTTCTGGACGAGCACGCTGCCGGTTGCCGGCCAGGCCGATTCCAACTGGTCGTAGGCCACCACACGCCGGTCTTCCGGGGCGGCGCGGAAACGCCAGATCATTGCGCCGTCGGCCGCGCGGAGGCAATAAACCCAGCCGTCGGCCGCGCCGAATAGGACCCGCCCCTGGTGGATCGTCGGAGGAGAATCGACACGCCCGCCCGCAATGTAGCTCCACAGGACTTTGCCGGACGCCGCGTCCAAGGCGTGGACCGTGTGGGCGTCGACCGCGGCGACGAAGACCGTCCCATCCGAGACCACCGGGCTGCTGAGTTTCCCGC
>Ga0315280_10006333_pt1 | contig 16396 bp, 19 predicted proteins | sample YL17G06_40_MG_FD_203697 | JGI IMG/M metagenome (GOLD analysis project Ga0315280, IMG submission 203697) | Sediment microbial communities from Yellowstone Lake, YNP, Wyoming, USA - YL17G06_40 | ecosystem: Environmental > Aquatic > Freshwater > Lake > Sediment | place: USA: Wyoming | collected...
CTGGACACCCCCACAGCGGGCGAAATACGATTCTGCGGAGAACCAGTCAAAGGGCCTCACCCGAAAATCAGTATGGTCTTCCAATCTTTCGCTCTCTTCCCTTGGAGAACTGTCGAAGGCAACGTGGAATATGGTCTTGAAGCTCACAGAGTTCCCAAAGCTGAGCGCATCGACTCAGTCGAGAAGTACTTGGATATGGTGGGACTCGCCGGTTACAGCCATCTGTATCCGAAGCAGCTCTCCGGCGGAATGAAACAGCGCGTCGGAATCGCTCGAGCCTTGGCCGTGGATCCAGACGTCATATTAATGGATGAGGCATTCAGCGCAATCGACGAATTCACGGCGGAGACTCTGAGGGAGCAAGTGGCAGAAATCCATGCCGAGACAGAGAAGACGTTCGTTCTCGTAACGCACAATCTCGTCGAAGCTGTGGAGCTGGCAGACAAGATCATAGTTCTCAGCTCGAGGCCGGCGCGTGTGAAGAAGATAATGAATGTGGATCTGGAGCGGCCAAGGGACAGAACTCACTCAGAGTTCATCGATGCTCACAAGAGCATCTTTGCACTCTTGAAGGAGGAGCTCGAAACCAAGATCGCGAGGCATAGGATCAAGAGGATTCCCGAATTCGAGAAGCTCAGTGACCTTGAGGGGCATAGCTAACTGCTATGTCTGCCCAGGCAGTGAACTAGATGCGTGGACCGGCGCCGTCTACTTGAGCTTGCTTCCACACTTTGGACAGAACTTTGCCGTTGGCACGACAGATGTTCCGCAGCTCGGGCAAACGTTCGTCGGTGGGGAAGCAATCGGTTCAGTCGTTTTCGGAACCTCGATCTCCTTGCGGAGCAGCACAACATCCACGACGGATTGGATATCTTCCCACGAGACCTGCAGGTCAGACTTCGCCCTGGTTGTAACAATAAGATTGAACTTCTTCTCGATCACATTCACTCCGAGGTCTTTCACCGTTCCGATGGCGGAACCCTTGCTGTCGATTACTTGCATGCCAATGAACTTCTGGGTTGGGACAAACTCTCCCTTCTTTTCGGTCATTCTAACCAGCCGCTAGAAGAATCCGTAGTCTGTCTATATATGACTGACCGCACAACCACATGCTCACCCAACACGAAGTCGCATATGAGCAAGTTCGTGACAAGAAGGGATTTACACCTCACTCGGGCTCTGGCAGACTCAAACGGGGACCAGTCACTCAATGAATGCGACCAATTTCCTCGCAGGCATTGCACTTATCGTCATAGGAGCATTACTCTTCTTTGCTGGCCCCCAGCTTATCGTGGTGCCGTCGACGCAGATTCAAGTCGTTGAACTGTTTCATGACGAGACATTTACCGTAGGCGACGTTTGGGAACGCTCAGTGCAACTCGATGAAGGAGTCACAGTCAACGGGACAGTCGTAGTCAGCTCTGCACTCACAGGAGCAGCTACCCAGATATCGATGTTTGTTGCCGACGACGCAAACTACCAGAAGTGGGTCGCTCATGGCAACCCGACCTATGCCCTCCAAATGGACATATCCAACGGACAGAGTTTCTCCTTCACCGTCGCTCGAACGGGTCTCTATCACTTCGTCTTCGACAACACGAACTCGCCGGTGAAGAAGAAGGTGACTATGACGGCAGATCTCCAGAAGCAAGTCACGGTCAACGTGCCCGAGAAGCGCATTCTGTATGTGGCCTATGGGCTCCTGGCGGTCGGCTGCTTTGTGACCGCGGTGGGCGTTCTGAGAAAGACACAACCCCCTTGGGCATGAGACGGAAGTACCTGTGCAGAAGGCTCTAAATAGAATCTACGCGTAGATCATGCTCAAGACGAGGAACGAGGATTAGCATTGAGCGGTCTTCTGAAAAAGAGAATTCAGGTTGACCGAAATCTCGGAACGATAATAGGGTTTCAGGAAGGCACAATCGTGAGTTATGCCGAGATTCAGAAAGGCCTCCACAAGTATATTCGTGATCACAACCTGAGGATCGACCTCCCGAAGGTGGGAACGGTTACAGCTACTCAGACTCCGGGACCTGAAGTCACGAAGAGTGAGGGGCGCGGGTTCTATTGCATATCATGCGGTGAGGAGATTCCCAGCGGCGCGGTTTACTGCGACCTGTGCGGAGTCGTGCAGTGAACAGCTCTCTGCGATGTTGATTATCAGGTTCACGTTCGTGGAACGTACTTAAATAGGGTCTGGCGGGTTGTAGAGGGCTTCTAAGTTCTGTGTGAGGAATTCAATTCAGAATGAGTCATAGTGATGTTGGCATCGTAGGGTACGGGGTATACGTCCCCATCCAACGAATCAGAACGGAGTTAATCGTAAAAGCTAGAGAAGCAAAGAGGAAAGACCTCCCTGACTTCCTACAGAAGGTCAGAGATGGGCTCCTCCTGCGGTACAAAGCAGTAGCGGGCATGGACGAAGACACGATCACGATCGCCTCAGAAGCCGCCTTGAATGCGATCAAGATGGCAGATATTGACCCAAGCAAGATCGGCACAGTAGCCGTCGGGTCTGAATCAAAACCATATGCAGTGGGCACAATAGCGAGGCACGTTGCTTCCTTCACGGGGCTGGGAAGTAGGGTGTATGTCGCTGACTTGGAGGGCGCATGCAACGCCGGGATGCAAGCTCTAAGCTTTGTGCAAGGGCAAGTCGCAAGCGGAAAGATCGACTATGGGCTTGCGATAGGAGCGGACGTGGCACAAGCGCCCCAGGGGGACCCGCTCGAGTACGCGTGCGGAGCGGGCGCTGGCGCGTTCGTGGTCGGGCGAGACAACCTCGTCGCATCGCTTGAAGACGCCGCAGCCTACTCAAGCCTCACGATGGACTTCTGGAGACGCGAAGGCATGCCCTACCCAAGCCATTTCGGACGCACCACAGTCGAAGCCTACGTTAAGCACGTGATCGGAGCGATTGAGCACCTCCTCTCAAAGCATCAAGACCTGAAGCTGATGGACTTCGACTATCTCACATTCCATCAGCCTTCCGGGTACATGCCGCTAAAGGCATGCAAGACACTCTCTCAGGGAAAGATCGAGGGTTTGGAGGACCCAAGCGTCGAATCGAGGATCCGTCTGACGCCGGAGTTCGTTGAGGAGAAGGTCAAGCCTTGGCTCAGAGTATTGGATACAGGAAACACGTACGCAGCATCTACTCCAATCGCTGTATGTGACATTCTAGATCACGCGACCCCGGGGGAGAACATACTCGCGGTTTCATACGGTTCCGGAGCGTACACGATCGCGACTTGGTTGAAGGTCCAAGAGGGCATACTGGCGAAGCGTGGCCGAACTCCAACTGTGGAGCAGTATCTTACGCGAAGACGAGAGATCAAGCTGGAGACCTATCAAGATCATCTGAGACAGAAACTGCGTAACGTGAGACGCAAGATCTCGCATCCTCGCATCATCGGGGAAATCGCCGCGCTCGATGACCGCCACATAACCGCGACGCTATGCCACGGATGCGAGCGCGTATTCTACCCCGCACGTGACAGGTGCCTCGAATGGGACTGCAAGGGGCCCGTGGAGCAAAGACAGTTTCCAGTGTCGGCCAAGCTCGTGTCGTTCAAGAAGCTCCCGATCCAGAGGCGGCTCACGTCAAACTTCGAGATAATCTCGAGAGGGAAGGCTCTGATCGTTGATGCGGCACTCAGCGATGTAGTTAACGGTACAGCACTCGAAGTTATTATCCGCAAGCTCGATGACGAAGGCAAAGATGGGCTAATCATTTACGGACCGGCGTACCGCCCCGCCTTCAGGACAGTTACGAACAGCGGTAACGACAAGCATGCGACTGCTAAGTAGTTTGTTTACCCACCGCGGAAGCCTGTTAAGGAAGTGACTGGCCGGGTAACTTGCGGGAATTTGGCAATGCCTCGTCGAATGCGCGTCGCCTAGAAGCAAGAGATATATGCAAGCGAAACAGTAAAATGCTTGCGACTCGCCCATGTCGAAGACCCAAAACCTCACTGTGAGACTAGACAAAGCACTCATCAAGCAGATCGAGGAGGAGGCTCAGGAAGAGAAGACTGACAAGTCCACGGTAGCCCGACGACTGATCGCCCTCGGAATCGAACAAGCTCGGAAGGCCCGCGCAATCGAGGACTATCGCAAGGGCAGGTGCACAGTCTGGAAGGCATCAGAGAGGGCGGGAGTCTCTCTAAGGGAGATGATGGAGCTGCTCCGCAGAGAGAAGATCCCGCTACATCTATCGCCGGAAGACGCTGACCAAGCATGGAGAGAAGCGCTTGGAAGGTAGCAAACCCATCTATGTGCTAGACGCAACGCCGATAATACACTTCGCCAAGATACAGAAGCTCAAACTCGTTCTGGACACCTGCGAAGCATACATCACGAGAGAGGTCTACAAAGAGACCGTGGAACGCGGAGAGGGAAGGCCCGACGCGGCGGCGATTCGTGATGCCGTAGGACAAGCAGATCTGAGAGTCTACGATGTCCGTGACGCACGGTTGGTGGCGGCGCTTCGGAGACATCCCGAGATACACACGGGGGAAGCAGAGACTCTCGCTGCGGCGAAGGAGCTCAACGCCCCGGCTGTGGTTGATGAGGCTGAGGCAAGATCAGTTGCCAAGATGTACGGAATTCAGACGAGAACAGGAACGCTCTTCCTGTTCTTTAAGGCCCTGACGCTGAAGCGGATCAAATCGGCGGAAGCCCTGAGAATCCTTGACGAACTTGTCGAATCAGGTTTATACATTGACTCGCACACACTGACAAGAGCAAGGCAGAGAATCGAGAGCTTCGGAAACGAAGGATGAGATCTCGCTTCTATGGGCCAGCGTACGTCCCCCCCGCCTTCAGGACCGGTACTGACAACGTCGAGAATAAGAGTGAAAGCAAAGCGTAGCACGTTTACGTGCTATCGAGAGCCGCGTGGTAGCCGGCTCGCTGGGCCACTGAGGGGAAGTCGATGATGCTCGTGTCAGGAGTGGACGGCGGCGCGACCAAGACGGTTGCGGTCGTGGGAAGGCTTGATGGCACGTTGCTCGCTTCCGCTCATGCGCCCTCTTCCAATTACCATAACGTTGGCGCTGGGAAGGCTGCGAAATCGATTCGCATAGGCGTCAACTCGGCGTGCAGGCACGCACACATGGCTGCCAGTGGTCTTGAGACGGTCGTGATGGGGCTTGCGGGAATGGATTGTCCGCGAGACTTTCGGGTCGGACAGAGAGTTGCAGGTTTGACGAATCTCGGGAAGCGGAGGATCGTCGTACACGACTCAGTCATCGCCATCTACGCTGCTACCCTCGATAGACCGGGAATCGTAGTAAACGCAGGCACAGGATCCTTCGCCGCCGGCATCGGCACAGACGGAAGAACGATTCGAGCAGGCGGCTGGGGAAACATCATCGACGACGAAGGAAGCGCCTACGATATCGGTAGGCTCGGAATAAGAGCAGCCTTACGCGCCTCGGACGGAACGGAGAGGAAGACAGCGATCGCGAAACTGCTCGTTCGCAAGTTTAAGCTTCACGCTCTTGAGGACGTAATTCATGAAGTGTACAAGAGACCCATGACCGTAGAGGAGATCTCCTCCATCTCCAAGCTAGTCGGTCAAGCGGCCGTCAACGGCGACCAAGCTGCCCGCAGTCTCTTTGCGTACGAAGGGCGAGCCCTGGCGAACTTTGTCTCCGCGATCGCACGACGTCTGGACATGACAAGGAGCAAGCCGGACATCTATTGCACGGGAGGAGTCTTCAATGCAGGTCCAGTGTTGTTGAACCCCTTTAGGCGAGAGCTCCGCAAGAACGTCCCGCGCTTCGTTCTTCGGCATCCGAGATTCGAGCCAGTCATCGGAGCCTTCATTCTCGCACTCAAGGAACACGGCGTGGTGATCGATGGGTTCACGCTGGCGAATCTTGAATCCTCTGTGCGGCATGCACTGAAGACGCGATGAATCGTCCGCCGGTCTAATGTCGTATATATCTCGCTGTCCCTCAATCTGTGAGGCGTGGGTTAGGCGTGCAGAAGGGACAGGACTCCCATTACATGCTGCAGGAGATCCTAGAAGAGCCCGCTGCCCTTCGCGAGACCCTCACAGCCATCGGAAGCAGCTGCAAGAAGATTGCATCAGAACTGACGCGAGGGAAGATAGGCCTAATCTATTTCTCAGGAAGCGGCACAAGCTATCACGCTGCACTCGCGAGCCAGTATCTGATCTCATCCTCGAGCACTTTGCCGGCGAACTCGATTCCCGCCTCTGAATTCAACGCTTGGGTGCACGCGCCTTCGAACGCCGGAAACGTCCTCATTGCGATATCACAGTCAGGCGAGAGCGTGGATGTCCTATCTGCCGTTGAGACTGCAAAGAAGAGGGGAATCCAATCAGTCGCGATCTCGAACGCGCCGTCAAGCCCACTTGCCAAGGCCTCAGATTTCGCCGTATCAACAAAGGCAGGTCCGGAAAAGGCGGTCACAGCCACGAAGACATTCGTCTGCTGTCTCGCAGCGAGTTTTCTGCTGGACTTCGAGCTCATCGAGGCGTCTCAATCCTATGTCGGCACCGATAGAGAGCTTTCAGTTCTCCGCCAGGAGTTGGCAGATTCCCCACAGGCTGTGCAGGAGACGATCAGGTTGTGCACTGATCGAGCCCAAGTCACGGCGGCCTCTTTCCGGGAGCATTCCCTCTTCTTCCTGTTGGGGAGAGGTGCGAACTACGCGACCGCTCTCGAAGGGGCATTGAAGCTGAAGGAGTCATGCAATGTGATGGCCGAAGGGCACGCCGCAAGAGAGTTCCTGCACGGACCAATGCAGCTAGTAGACGAAAGTACCCCTGTCATCGCGATCTCCACGAGGAACGATTACGAGTCGCTTGAGCCACTCTCAGACAGTTTCAGGCGGCTAGGTGCGCCTATTCTCCGTGTAAGTGAGGTCGATGTCCCGGGGAGTGAGGAAGGTCAGCTGACTGTCGCGGGAGGGCTGTCTGAACCACTTAGTCCGCTTGCATTTATAGTCCCGATTCAGTTATTTGCATACTACAGCGCGGTCTCTCGAGGGCTCAACCCGGACCAGCCCACGAAATTGACAAAGGTGGTAAGATAGCTTGAAAGTCGAATCTCTTGTCTTTGCGATAGATGACGTGCTCTATGACACGTCCCAACAGCTGAGCGCTTCAAGAATGAGCGCGGTAAGGGCCATGAAATCGGCCGGACTACCAATCGATCTTGAAACCGCCTACCGCAAGCTGGAGGAGATCGCCAACGAGAGAGGCCCAGACGATACGAGACACTTCGACATGTTGCTGGAACGCCTCGGTCTCAAATGGAACCCCGAGGTCATAGCAGCAGGCGTAGTCGAATATCGTGCGACGAGCCCAATATACCTAAAGCCGTTCCCGGACACCGTCCCAACGCTCCTGAAGCTTAGAGACGATGGATACAGGCTCGGCGTCGCGTCGAAGGGGCGAGCGGTGAAGCAGTGGCAGAAGCTGATCCAGCTGGGATTGGAGCACATCTTCCACGCTGTCACCATCTCGGAGGAAACGGGATCCGAGAAACTCACCACGGACACGCTATCCAGGACGCTCGAAAAACTAGGCAACATCAAGCCTCAACTGTCAGTTTTCGTAGGATCTGACTTGGCGAGCGAAATCACACCTGCAAACGCTGCTAAGATGGTCACAGTGAGACTCAAGACTGGAGCACACCGGACAAGCAGGCCCAGCGTGGAAGATGAGAAACCTGTATTCGAGATCGATAGACTCTCTGAAATACTAGGTATCTTAGGCAAGTCTGTCTGACGAACCCAAGATCTTCTGGCATGCACACTCATATCCTGCCTCGTCGGACTGGGACAAGTTCGCTTAGGGACCAAAAGGATGGGCGCGCTCGCAGCTGGACTAGCCTATCAATGTGAGCCTTCACTTCAATTGTCGATCGAATGGAAGTCATGGTTTATCTATCGGAGATACTCACGAGAGCGTGAGTAGCTTGGAAATGACTCTGAGAGTCCTCCGCAGCACGCGTTGGATCTACCGTGCGTGGTATTACTTCAGGATGGGCTACTCGACCTATCTCACATTCGTTCTCACATATGTCTCGATGCTCATAACAGTCTACTATCTCGCAATCAAGAACATGCCTGAGCTACTCGACATCTTCCCTCACTTTACGCCATTTGCAGTATTGGCCACCGTCATTGGCGTGCCTCTAGCCGTGACTATCGGCTGGGTACATATGAAACGGAGCAAGCTCTTCAGTAGTGAGCAAGACATTGCAGTTGAATCAAATCCCTACCAGTACAAGTTGCCGCCAGGGTATTTGAAAGAGGCCTGGGTCCCTGCAATGCTCCTGCAGCTCAGACTCCTCAGGAAGCTTTCAGAGACCAAAGGGGTCTTGACAGATTCTGAGAGAGCCGAACTAGATGAGGTAGAGAAGAGAATAGAGACGCTACTGCAGGGTGGATACCTGGGAAATCCGAAAAGAGAGATAGACTTCTGACCGAAAGAATCTCTTGGGCGCTCGTTTTGAAGCACCTAGCAACGTCAAGTCTTTCGCGACACGGGTACGTTCACGCCAAATCCCTTCCGTCGTCAATAGAAACCGAAGGGTAGTGCACTCACCGGCTCTCCGCAACCACAAAGGCAACTTTCGACATCAGATTTCCGCCCACCGTCTTCTCAACGTATGATGCGACTCTGAGCCCTCCTCTCCATAGTTTGAACCTCAACGAGAACTGAGTCCAATAATGGCGCATGTGAAACTCATCAGACCAGCGTGGATGCCTGACCATGTACCGCAACATCCCGTACCCATAGATCGCTTGCATCAAGAGCAACCTACCGCCTTGCTTCAGAACGCGCTTCGCCTCCTTCAACACTTGAACATCATCAATGACGTGGTCTAGCACGCTGAACACGATTGCTGAATCGAAACATCCCGTTCTGAAAGGCAAAGCCTCACCGACGCAAACTACATCACGCGGCACGAGTGGATCACAGTTCACGTCTGCCTCGATTGGGCCCTTCCCTGCACCAATGTTAAGCACGTACCCTCTGCCTTCTCGTGTAGCAAAGTCGCTCTCAAGAGACCAAGCGGGAGATTGCGGCTTCGCCTGAAACTCGTCAGCCATCAGTTTCTGTGTCTCATTCCAACGTTTCCTCAAGGACTACGTGGCCTCTCGGGCAGGTAGGTGTCATGAGCCATCACGGTAGTAGGTGTTCATAAAGTCTGATGAGTGCTATGTAATTCTTCGTCTTGGGCATGGGGATAAGCCCAGAACTCAAGTTCAATCTACGTCTTTGCTGATTCGACTACAATGAATGGGTCATCAAATAGGAGGCTGATTTGGCTTTGCATACGCTGTCGACAGTGGGGTTGCTCGACATATCTACTTCTTGAGTCTCCGAAATGGAAGACAGATGACAAGGCATCTCGTGTGTGCCCGCTCAGTATTCGCAAATTGAGCGTGCATGATAGAGGTCGATCCGAATTCCCGACTACGTTCTGAAAAGCGGGTTTAGCGATGAAAGAGCTTAAACAGGATTGTCCGTCCTAATTCATGTGGACAATCAAACTTGAGCAGAGAATTCGATTACCAGTGGGAGAAGCTGCCTTCTCCCGCGTTAGAGTATACGGCAGATCGAATGAACGAACTGCTCGACTACATCAAGTTGCCATCTTCATTTTTCCATGGAAAGCTCTGTTTGGATGCCGGCTGCGGCAACGGGAGGTGGACATATACCCTTCAGCAGCTAGGGGCAAAAGTGCATTCATTTGACATCAGTCCTGAGGGGATCGAGCAGTGCAGGAATGTGAACCCTTGTGCATACGTTTTCGATCTCCTTGACCTAACACCCAATCCGACATATGATTTCGTTCTTTGCTGGGGCGTGCTTCATCATCTCGCTGATCCGAGATCGGGTTTCAATAGAGTTGCATCCCAAACCGGTCCTGGCGGCATACTTCACATCATGGTTTACCATCGCGACACTCAACGTGTCTACGATGAGGGTCGCAGGCAATGGAAGACGTTCACACACGAGCAACGGCTAGCATATTGCGAGGAGATGGTGAAGCGTCACGGTGGTAACGTGCATGGGTGGTGGGACGCGTTCAACCCCGCATACAACTGGAGCTACCAGCCGAAAGAAGTGGAGAAGTGGTTCAAGGAAGAGGGGTTCGACGAGATTACACTCACAAAGAAATACAACATCAACATGAGAGGAAAACGCAAGCCACTATTGTCAGAGGAAAGCCTCCCTATGGCGCTCTCTTAAGTACGAGATCCAAGATGCATCGCTGACGCGGCAAAGACGACGCGAGTCACGAGGAACTGTCTCTGAGCGTGAATGAATTGTCTAAGGGCAAGTCTAGCTTTGGTTTTCACCCTCAGCTCTTGAAAGCCTGGCTTACGTTACGGTTCAATCCGTCAGCCAACTGTTTCTTGACGGGGCGTGGTCTGAAGAGCAATACCTCTCGGAAGCTCTTGGCAGAAGACTTCGAAGTGGACAAGTTCAAAGGATCAGCGGAGAAGGCCGCCCGAGAGCTACAGACAATCCTATTCGACATAGTGCGGTCCACGACCTTGAGCATTCCGAAAGATGAGAGGATAGGCGTTCTGAGCAGCGGAGGCATCGACTCGACAACTGTGATGGCGATTCTGTGCAGGCTCGGCTATCGTCCCGAGGCCTACAGTATAGGCTTCGGAAGTGAGAACGACGAGATAGACGCGGCTCGCATGGCTGCCGATTTTTTGGGAGTCACCCTTCATGCACGTGTGCTTGACAAGATCTTGGCCTCAACGGTTGACGCAAATCGTTTACTTGATGAACCATATCGCGCTGCTTGTTTCTACTACGACGCGTTGAAATTCGCCGGGTCAGGTGCTAGGTACGTCTTCGACGGTCTAGGTGTAGACGAGTTCTTAGGTGGATACGGTTTCCGGTATGAGCGAGTCATGAGACTGCACGAGGCCGGAACGCGAAGACTTGACGCATACTTGCAAGGCGCTCATCCAAACGATTATGTGGCTTCCAGATCTGGCATCTTCGGAGAGAAACTCCGACAAATCGAGATCGACTGGAATTCCTTGCTTCCATACTTCGAGAACGGTCTCGCCTTTCTGGATCAGATGTTCTTGGCAGATTACGATGCGAAATGCCGCCAGAACTTTGTTCCGCTTGCAGGGTTTGCACAGTCCCTAGGTATCAACGTAATCTATCCTTGGCTTGATGATAGGTTCATTGACTTCTCCTTGCGCATCCCGGCTGAATGGAAGTACGAGCCAGAATCCGGTAGGGCTAAGATGCTCTTCCGAGCAGCCGTACGTGATCTGGTCCCCGAATCGACGATGAACAAGAAGAAGCAGGGTTTTGGCCCTAGCCTGAGTAGAGTATACGGGGAGCTGAAGCCTCTCGCCGAAGACACAGTACTTGACGGATACTTGGTCTCGAACGGATACGTCAACGGCTCGTACTACAGGAAAGTACTGGAGAAGAAGGCACCTTCACCGATAGAGATCAATAAGCTCTGGGATATGTACACGCTAGAAGTGTTCCTTGATGAACTGGGACACGGGGTGAGATGAATGATCAACAGTATGATCACGGGCGGAGCAGGATTCATCGGCAGTCACCTTGCAGAAGAGCTTGTCGAGAGAGGGAGAAACCTCGTCGTTGTGGATGACCTTAGCAACGGCAGGGTGGACAACCTGAACACCGTCGAAGGACGAATTTCCTTCCGTCGGCATGACATAACTCGTGGTCTGCTAGAACTCGACGGACTGGAGAAGCTGGACGAAATCTATCACCTGGCCTGCTATCCTCGCCAGATTTCTTTCGCCAATCCCGTAAGGGATTGTGAAGTGAACCTGATCGGTATGATCTTCTGCTTGGAGTTGGCTCGGGAGACCGGAGCCAAAGTTCTCTTCACAAGTAACACGGGGATCGTCTCGAATCCGCAGACTCTGCCGGTAGATGAAACCTTTGCTCCCAACCCGCTGACTCCATACGATACTAACAAACTTGCTAGCGAGTACATGCTGAAGGCATACCACAAGTTCTATGACATCCGGACGGTCACGGTGCGGTTTGCCTCAATCTATGGTCCTCGCCAACGCGTGAACGAAAAGCTTGGCTGGAGACCGGTCATACCTGAATTCGCGACCAGGGTCCTGAGGGGCGAGGCTCCGACGATAGATGGTGATGGGAAACAGACAAGGGACTTCCTGTATGTCAAAGACGCTGTGGATGGAGTCGTCAAGGCGATGCAATCGAGTGCGCCCGAGGCGAACAGCGGCGGTATGTTCATTCTCGGAACCGACAGAGAGGTCAGCATCAATGACATTTACCAGGCCATCGCCGAACTCCTGAATTCGAAGATCCAACCGAAACACGGGCCTAGCAAAGCAGATGATATCATGAGAATGCGCTACAATTACACGAAGGCCAAGACGACTTTCGCGTTCGAACCGAAGACAACAGTCGAAGATGGGCTGGCGCAGACTATCGAATCTCTAAAGAGAGAAACTGCGCTTCGGTAAGGATGCGTTACTCGCTGGCGCGTTTTCCATGGACTTCGGGGCAACGCCACGCGCGGGAAAGGAGGGATTGGTGCTTGAAGATCGGGTTGGTCATGAACATGGCCAACAACCAATGGATGATTGCTAAGGCGTTAAGACATGCAGGCGTCGATGCCGAGCTGATGATTAACGCGAAGGATTTCGGAATGGGGCTCCCGCACTGGGAAGAAGCCGAAATAAGTGGTGTCGATCCCTACGCCACAGACATCACTGAACTATCCAGATACTACACTCTGCCTGAATGGGTAAGAGTCTGGAATCCTAAGGACCTGCAAGTTACCCCGCAGAACGTTATCGACCTACTCTATCTGACCAAAGGATACGATTTGCTTCAGCTTTCGCCACCGAGCGTCGTTTATTTGCAGTTCATGGGAAAGAAGTTCATAGTTCACGAAGCTGGATGGATCAGGAACTTCACTTTCCTGGACGGAGCTGCTGAGAAGCTCGCAAGGCGAGGATACAAGAACGCAGAATGCGTCGTGATGACAAATCCTGATTGTTACTCGTTGCTCGACAAGATAAAGTATCGGAAGGAGGTTTTCATTCCATTCATAGTTGAGACAGACCGGTACAGGCCGATGCCTATCGACCGGCAAGATGAGACCCTGACTTTCTTCCACCCGACCAGGCATCTTTGGAACGTGAAAGGCAACGACAGACTTCTGCACGCATTCGCGCGTTTCGTCTCTCAGGGCTACAGGGCGAAACTAGTAATGGTTGACTGGGGCATGCTGGAAGACTCTGAGCATTCAAGAAATCTGGTTAGGGCACTCGGCATCGAGCGATATGTCGAATGGATGAGTCCTGTCTCAAAGCCACGACTAATTCAACTCTACAACCAATCAGACGCAGTGTTTGATCAATTCATACTGGGAAGTTATGGAACTACTGCTCCTGAGGCCATGGGGTGCGGACGCCCAGTCGTGATGTATCTGGAGAAATACTGGAACAAGAAATGCTACGGGCAAGTGGCACCGGTGCTGAACGTTCAAACGGTCGACGAGATACTCGGGGCAATGATAGCGCTGACTGATCGAGATCTCAGACGCAGACTTGGAGAACAGGCACGCGAATATGTAATTGAGCATCACAGTCCTGAGATCGTTGCAAGACAGTACATCGAACTCTACAAGGAAGTGCTAGAGTGACACGGAAACCTTCGATGTTCTTTGTTGAGAGGAGGGTTCTCACGACATTCCCATACTGGGCCGTAGTTCTTGTGCTCATCGTAGTCACCCTAATGAGCCTCTTACCTTACAAGGTCTCCAAGACTCTGCTTCACTCTTCGATGTCTAGCGTCTTGATCAAGTGGGTCATGGGCAAACGGGGACTAGCCTGAGAGTCAGCTACGGCAATTCAATTCCAGATCGGGCAGTGCCTTGTTGAACTTGCTCATGCGACGCTCGCCTGATGAGTTGCCTTGACACCGCTTACGAATAGGTCTCTACTATGACACGCCCAGTTGGGGTGGACCCTTTTGAACGTGAACCCACCGTTGCGAAAAGACTCTTCAACTTCTCTCTCATTATGTTGACTTGCCAAAGGGGGGGCTGAGCCCATCGAAGTTGCTGTGCACGGACGAGTAGTTGATTGCCGAAACCATTCTGGCCAATCTCACTCTGGTCCCGAAATCAAAGCGGTTGAAAACAAACCTCAGCAGTCTATTCCCGAACCCTTTCTTGCCGTACACATACACGTGAAGAGTTCCCCCATGCTTCACAAATCGTGCGATGTTGCCAAAGGCTTTCTTCGGATCCCCTGTATGATGCAAGACACCCCAGCACCACACTATATCGAACGAGTTCTCTTTGTAGAGGCTTAGCAGGCTCTTCTTGTCGAGGATGTTGGCTATGTCGAACCGGCCTGCGACATGTTCTCTTGCGTATTCTATCCCGTTGAGTGAAGTGTCGAATCCGCGGACGCTGCATCCAAGCTTCTCGAAACCGTATGACCACCTACCGTTGCCGCAGCCGCAGTCCAGCACGGATTTGCCTGAGATTTCTTGTCTGGATGTCTGTAACTCATCTACTATGTATCTTGGTACATTCTCTCTCCAGTTTCTGTCTGACAAGAGGTACGGCCCTTCGGTCAGGTTGTGCCATTGAAAGTCAAAAGACTGAATCGTTGTTGTGCGCTTTCTCTCCATGTGTATCACGACTCCATCGGAGTCAACATCATCCTGAGTATGTTGCTGGTGAGTTTGAATAGGAATTCTCTCAGTCTCGTAGAGATCAATCCTGTAAACGCTTATAAGGACTCGATGATTCTTGGCGAAATCAGTTAGGTCTACAGTGGAAGGCTGGCTGTTAGCCGTAACGTGTATACGTGTAGGCCAACGCTCCTTTTCCCTGTCCTAGCGTAGAACGACTGTGACGCGAGGTGAATCCGCTAATGTCCGAGGAAAGAGGGTCCGGTGGCAGATCCTTCAACAAGCCAGTTGAAGAGGGCAAAGAGTACGAGGTTGACATCAAAGAGACCAGCCGCAGAGGCGACGGCGTCGCCCGCGTGGAAGGTTTCGTCATCTTCGTCCCCGAGACCAAGCCTGGTGAGCACGTCAAGATACGCGTTACTCAGGTTGGTCCGAGATTTGCAACCGGTGAAGTCGTCAAGTAGACGGCCCCAGCAATAACCGCCGAGTGCTTCGGCGCGTCATCTCCCGCTGTTTTTCTCTCAACTTCGCGCAGACCAGTCTCTCTATGATGAGGCCAAAGGTAGGCCTGCGCAACCAACTTGTCCTCTGACTCGTCTATTGAAATTGGGGCAAGTGAAGCATTCGACGAAGGACACCCTCTTGCCCTTAACTGGGCAATCGACAGCCTCCTTCTTCATCTTGGTCAGAGCCTTCCCCTTCACTGCACCCTTGATCGCCTCAAGGCTTTCTTTGGATGCAGGAATCGCCTTCGGCACCTCCATCACATCCACAGTGTACTTGTCTTCCGTGCTCTCGCTCAAGTTTGATCACTCAAATCTTCAGTGTGCGGTTTAGAGTAGAGAGCCGTCAGGATAGGTGGAATCTTAAATGGCTTGCGATCGTTATTGCGTGGCCATCCCGGTACTTCAGAGTGCTCCTCGGAAAAGGTCCCGACTTCTCTTCATCGCCAGTTGAGAACTGACACTGCGCATACGCGAACGAGTGCGATTGACGCCTTTGATGATCGCTACGGGGACTCCTTCTGCGCCTTGGCCCATCACGAGCTCCCCGGCGCACGCAAGCTCGTCGGCGATCGAGACACGCTTGAACCGCAAGATGTTGCCGAACAGGTCCTTGGTCCCGCGGTAGTCAACGAAGGGATCAAGCCCACTCGCACCGATCGCGAATTCACTCTGCCCCACCCTGAAAGGCCTACTGTAAGTGTCAGTAACGACGATCCGCACACGCTTTCCTGTTTGCGTCAATATTCTACTCGCGATACGAGCTGCTGACAGTTTCGGGTTCTTCGGCAGAAGACAGTACGTCTCGGGACCTTCCACATTGGATTTGTCGATGCCAGCATTCAAGCAGACGATCCCGTTCTTCGTCTCAACCAAGAGTATCCCAGGTTTGACTTTCATAATGCGCCGCGATTCGCTCAGAACCAATTGGACAAGCCGGGGGTCCTTCAAACATCTCCGAGCGATCTTGATTGCGCGAGGGGACGGTGTGATCCCAGAGAGAGCAGCGATTCGGCCTTCTGATTTCGAGATGATCTTGTGACCGATAACGAGGATGTCACCATCCGCAAGTCGGATGCCAAGGAATCTTGCTCTCCTTAGCACCAGATCGGCGATATTGTCGCCCGGCTTCACCAGTGGAAAGCCCTTCAGCCCGAGGACTCTCACATCGCCTGCCATGCTGATCACGAATCGCAGC
>Ga0315280_10006334_pt1 | contig 16394 bp, 10 predicted proteins | sample YL17G06_40_MG_FD_203697 | JGI IMG/M metagenome (GOLD analysis project Ga0315280, IMG submission 203697) | Sediment microbial communities from Yellowstone Lake, YNP, Wyoming, USA - YL17G06_40 | ecosystem: Environmental > Aquatic > Freshwater > Lake > Sediment | place: USA: Wyoming | collected...
GGCCAGGAGAGCGTCTACAATGGTGGGAGTCTGTTGGAGGCTGATCTCTTGCCGAACTTGGAGAGTGTAAAGAGTCGGAAGAGACCCCTGCGGCCAAAATGAGACCCAGTTGCGATAAGTGGGCTCGGGACTGGTGTCTGCTCCCAGGAAGAATCTTTTTGCCCGGTTCAGGATCGAATAACCATCCGCCTGTTGGGGGATGGTGTGCGCCAGCCGCTTCAAGAGTCCATCCCGAAGGACAGATGGTAGAGCAAAGTAGGCTGGCAGAAAGCGGGCAGCCAAGTAGCGCGGGTAGCCACCAAAATCCTCGTCACCGCCCGCCCCTGCTAGAGCAACGGTTACGTACTGGCGTGCCACTTGGCAAAGATACCAAGTAGGAATGGCTGTGACGTTGGCGAAGGGTTCATCAAAATGCCAGATCATTTTAGGCAGCATGTCCAGCACTTTGGGCTCCACTCTAAATTCGTGATGATCGCAACCAAAGCGCTGAGCCACTATGCGGGCGTAGGCTGTCTCGTCGTAGTGGCCGTAATTTTGCCTAGGGGTGTTAAAGCCGATAGTAAAGGTCTGCACCGGTCGTGGGCTAGCCTGACTCATAAAAGCCACGATGGCACTGGAATCTATTCCACCACTAAAAAGTGCCCCCAGAGGGACGTCGCTCTCCAGTTCGTCCTGAACACACTGGCGCAACAGCTCATGCGTCTCTTCTATCCACTCTTTTTCTGAACGATGCTGATTGGGCATGAATCGCAAATCCCAGTATTGCCGAATCTTCGCCTGCCCGTCCTGGACGGTCAAAAAGTGTCCTGGCGAGAGCCGTTGGATGCCTTTGAAGATGGTGCGCGGGGCAGGGATATAACAATAACGAAGATATTCATCCAACGAGAGAAAATCAATCTCCCTTCGCACTGCCGGGTGTTGTAGAATGGCTTTGAGTTCGGAGGCGAAGAGAAAAACATCGCTAATCTGACAATAGTAAAGGGGCTTAATGCCCAAACGATCTACGGCCAGGAAGAGCTTACGTTGAGGTGCATCCCAGATAGCGAATGCATACATCCCCCTCAAGTGTTGCAAGCATCCTTCACCATACTCCTCGTAGGCATGCAACACGCTCTCGCTGTCCGAATTGGAGCGGTAGTGGTGGCACTTGACCTCCAGCTCCTTGCGTAGTTCCCGGTGATTATAGGTCTCGCCATTATAGATAATCCAGACTGAACCGTCCTCGTTGGACATAGGTTGGTAAGCCGCAGGTGAAAGGTCAACGATCGCCAGGCGAGCCATGCCCAAAGCAATAGGTCCGTCGACATAGAGGCCTTGGTCGTCCGGGCCACGGTGACGAAGAATGGCGGTCATGCGGAAGACTAAGGTGGGGTCAACGGGTTGGCCAGAGAGATTGTAGACGCCACAGATACCACACATGGAGCGCTGTCAACTTCCCTGCTTCCTGCACAGCAGGTAAATGTGTCCTACAGGTACAAAATCGTATTCCATACCCAACTCTGAGATGGCGAAGAAGTGAGGATAGGTCCGATAGTCAGTAAGATAGATAGGGCGATGGCCGTAGTGTTTTCGCACTGTATCTTGGGCCAGTCCCTCAATCGAACTTTCAACATGAACGATGAGCACGTCTGGTCTCAGACTTTCCACCGTCTGAAAGTACTGCAACACGGCACCCGGGGTAAAATCAGCCATGATTACGGAATCGGGCGGCAGCATCCCCAGCACCTCTCTGCCGTAGCGAGCCGCACCATCATAGCCGCTCTTATCTGGCAGGAAGAAGTAGCGGGCGTTATCCCGGTAAGGGATGTAGCGCGCCCCCAGCGGGTTTAGTCCAATGTATCGTAGAATGGAGGGAGTAGTATAGTATATCAACACGGGTACAAGAATGAGAAGTCCTGTTAGGGCAACACCACCCGCCGCCAAAGCCCCCTGCCTTTTCGCAGCTAAACGCAGCTTTTCCCATAGAGAGCCAGTTCCGACCCCGATGGCGAGAGCAAAGACCAGGTAACTGGGAACCAGTATCTCGAATTGACGTTGGTACATGTAGCCAGCCGAGAAAACCACGTCTAGTGCAAAGAGAGAGACCAGGAATACAAATGTTTTCTTGTTTTTACGGAACAGAACCAACGTACCGGCAGCTCCCAGCAACAACCCTACTCCCGGAAATTGGTAGGAAAGATAGATCAGGTACATAACCATTTCCCGTACCATCTTTGGTGTGTCCCGCCAGTAACGGCTCAGCGACCCCGTGGTCATCTGTTGTACCAGTTCCCCCGCGGTGTACCAGCGCAGTTCATAGACAAACACCCCGATGAGCAGTGATATTCCGGCCAAAAAAGCGAGAGCTATGTCGATGAGCCTTTGCACTCGCCAGAAGAAACGTTGGTCTTCCAAAAAAAAGTAGAGTGCGAAGGCGGGAGCGAAAAGAGGCATGATGGCATGATTAGTCATGCCCAAGCCAAATGCGAAAGCGAAGAGATATAACCAGCGATTGTTCCTGCCTTCACTCCACGCAAGGGCCGCATAGATGCAAACTGCTAATAGAAAAAATAAAAGAGAGTAGCTTTCAGCGATGACAGCCAGCCAGCAAAAAGTATGGGATACAGCCAATGCCAGGGCTGCCAACGCAGCGGCCAGGCGAGAAGCAGTTAGCTTGAGAACAATAAAGTAGATTACTCCAACAGTCAGCGAGGCGAAAACAGCGGAAAGCAGGTTCTGACCGTAGGCATAGTCAGTAAAAGGAAGATGTCCCCACAGCCAGCCTATCAGATTGTGCAACGCATGGTTGGCCGCCCATACTCGCAGGTACCGCCTGTAAGCAAATATAGTCAGTTTAGCTGGATCGCCCCAAGTGACGGTAGGAGCAAGAGCTTTTACGTAAAAAGCAAGAGCTATGGCAGCGATAAAAATACTGATGGCGTAGTCCCAGGAATTCAATTTGCCTTGTTCTAATTCTATTTTTTCACTTCTCATCTAATGAAGCTATCGCGGTCAGTAGTTCCTGCCGCCGCTTTTCCAGTGGAAAATTTTCCACAATGCGCTGTCGCGCTCGTCGCCCTGTTTCACGTGGGGCTTGTAAAGCTTCTTGAATCTTTATTGCCAGTTTGGATGGTTCCAGAGAGTCCACATAGAAACCACAATCACCGACCACCTCCGGCAAAGCAGCATGACGGGAGACCACAGGCACACACTCACACAACATAGCCTCGGCCACGGAACAACCAAAGCTTTCCCATTCGGATACCTGAACATAGACACCACAACGAGACAATACTGCGAGCAATCTATCTCCATAAAGTCCCCCCGTCAAGGTCACATTGTTTGGCGTTAAGCTCCTCAACTTATGGGCTGTCCCATCAGTGTGAGGTCCTACCAAAAAGAAGGGGACGTCTGGCACAAGTCTAGCTGCTTCAACAAAGAGCCGCAGACCCTTACGATGATAGTTTTCTTGATCAACTGTTGCTATAGTTGCCACAGCATTCTCTCGGTGTATACCACTCAAACGGTGGAATACGTCTCCATCGAAACCATGTGGCACCAATACCACTTTGTCTGGGTTTGCACCAGTATTGGTGATAGTCTCATGCCAATTATACTCGGAGATGGTAATTACCAGATTAGCTTGGCGAAAAGTGAAGTACGCAAACCACTTGCCAATAGGGTCTGCGCACAACCCATAAGGTCTACCAGCTACTATACAATTGGCTACATCATCTCCTCCTGCTACAACTATTGCCTTTTTGCTCAAGACCTTAGAGAAAAGTACAGCAAAGAAAGCGTGTAACTTCCCAAACCAGGAAAAAGTGAGATCACACCAAAGCGCACCTTGCCACAACTGCCGGAGGTCAGGAAATAAGTTTCGTGCCAAGCCTCTTCGACCGGTGAACTGGACAGGGCGCACCTCATGCACTGAGCGGAGAATGTTGAGGTCTTTCTGCACAAAGGTTTGTAAGCTACTATAAATGAACAGGATTCTCATCTATTCATCGCTATTTAATATAAGACTGCCGCAAACTTTTCACCTACTTGTTCCCATGTCAAACTGTGCTCACACCTCGCTCATCCATTTTTTCCCATTTGTTTCCGTATCGAAGTGTCATTTATCAGGAAGCAAGGATTTGGTCAGTCGGATATTGCTGACCAAGTGAGATAATATCTCAAAGCATATTTAAGATGAGCCCAGTAGTAGTCTATAATTCTCCTGAATACTTTCAAAAGTGTTGTAAGGTATTCCCATTTTCTTCTACTCTTAAGGATTTGCTTCAGATACGCCATATTGAACAAGAAAGATGCCCTTCTCCAAAGTGTGTTGAAAGACACATGAGCTTTCCAGACCAGTTTATCAAGATCAAGATCATGCTGGGAGAATCTAAACCTCGGATCTTTCAGAGTTGTGTATGCCCCGGAGAAAAGGCCATATTCGTCTTTAGTTAATTTTGGCCGCACCTCTTCATAAATATCTGTTCCAGGAAAAGGGGTCATCAATGCAAAGTTATAATAACAGGCATCTACCTCCTTTGCCAAAACCAAAGTCTTCTGCACGTCATTTTCCGTCTCGCCGGGGGTATTAAACATGAAGTTGGCCATTGGCCGTATTCCCAGCTCGTGGCACCAGCGAAAGGCGTTTCTGACCTGCTCAAGGGTGATACCTTTCTTCATCCTTTCAAGAACTTCTGAAGAACCAGATTCAACACCAAAGTCGAGCTGTATACATCCTGCGTCCCTCATGGCCTTAATCATCTCCCGTGAGACAAGATTTACCCTTGTCTCTGTGGCCCAGATCAACCCTAGATTCCTTCTACCCAGTTCAGCACAAAAGTCAAAAGTCCACTGTCTTCTAATGCAGAAAGCATCATCGCATATATAGAATCCATCAACTGCGTATCTCCTAGCCAGGTACTCGATCTCATCTACTACGTTTCTTACACTTCGTTGTCTAAAGGGTTTTCTGGAACCCATAATCTTGTTAAGGTTCTTATTCACGCAGAAAGTACACTGGGCCGGGCACCCTCGGCTGGTGAAGATCTGCGCTGTGGATAAAAACATATTTCTGATAATGTTGATGCCTGGGCGGAAATAGTAATCCGTGTCTATCTGCTCATACAGCGGAAAAGGAATTTTATCCAAGTCCCCGATGGGAGGACGAGATGGAGTCTTCTGGACGCTTTGTCCCTCAAACCAGACAATACTCCTAATCTCCTGAACACTGTCTCCATTAATAGCAGCTGTGGCTAGCTCAGTGAACGTTTCCTCTCCCTCACCTATCACAACGTAGTCGATCGGACTTCCATCATAGAGAAAGTCCTCCGGATACATCGAAGGATGGATGCCGCCGACTACGATCACTGTGTATGGCATAAGATTCTTGACGTCTGCACTCAGGTCAAGGACTTCATTTACCTCTGTCACTAAACAGGTTATCCCTACCAAACTAGGCTTAGCTTGTTTTAACCTTTCTAAGATCATTCTTTCCAGCCTGTGCCTGGTTACGCCCGATAGCGGGCCAAAGGCATTGGTCTTTAGGTCTATTATTTCGGTTTTTATGCCCCCATACTTTTGTAGATAGCCGCTTATATAAAGTAATCCAAACGGTAGTGTTGGCTCGTTGGCTCGACTACTAGGACTGATCAGGCAAACGTCAGTCCCCATTTCCAGCTCCTTGATTCTTCATTAAAGTTCAAAAGATGAAGTACGACTTCTCCCAGGTGCAGTTATCCTCTTTTTACCCATCTCCAGCAATTTAACAACAAGACGAACAGCCATACTGTTTTCCAGAGAAATAGCTTGACATGTTCTATGCTTATTCACAAGCTCTTCTTTTGAGGTGGGTTTCGAAACACATCCATGGCAAGTGTTTCAGAATAAAGACCGCTCTGATTACAGGCACAGATTTCTATTCTCACGGATAACTTCTCACATGTTGAGCTATAATTTTTGACACTTTGTCTGCCCTTCTTTCCCAGGAATTTTCTTCAGCAATCATCAGATTCTGCAGCATTACATTATGATTACCTGCAAGGACCCTTTCTATGGCTTCTAAAAAACTTTGGGGGTCTTTCGCAATCTCGATTGTTGCTTTAAATTGTTGACATTGACATACCGGTATAGAGACTATAGGCTTTCCACTTGCCATATATTCATACAATTTGACAGGAGAGCGACTTCTATTAAATTCAGTATCTTTGTAAGGAATGAGGCAGATATCAAATGCCTTTAAATAGCCCGGTATCTGCTCAAAAGGCCTTCCACCTATGAAGTAAATATTCTTACAAGACCTGGCTTCCCTCAGCTCCTTTGAGCGCATAAAACCCCGTTCGTAGGCATTAAAAGATCCAATTAAAACTAAGGACCACTCAGGCCTTTGATGGGCAAGGAAGGTGAGGAGATTAAAGTCTATCGATTGGTTCATATTGCCCACAAATCCAATGATGGGATGGGGAATACGGGTGATGTCGTCAGGAATAGCGGTTTTTTCATCAAAAGCCTTTTTGAAGTGGTTGTAATCGACGGCATTGGGTATAAAATAAACATTTTTGTTAAATTTACGCCGTTTCTCTACTATGGGCTCCGAGGCTCCAAAGACAATATCTGCCTTCCTCAAAATCTCTCTATCTTTTTCCTCTAACTGTCTTAATAGCGCACTATTTCTGAAATTAGTGGGGGCTAAGTACTCATCATAGCAATCGTAGATCAAGAATGTCTCCCCTATAATCCCAATATAGTCCTTCTGATAGGGAGTGTAGACAACCGTAGTCAACTGAGACCGATGAAACGACAAACCTCTCAGTGTCCTGTTCAACTGCAATCTGAGCAATGCCCTGTTAAGCCTGACAAGGAGAGGGAATCCCGCTGCAAGTTGATCGTGGAGAAGAATAAAGGGTGTAAACACGAACAGATTCTCTGTAATCTGCTGAATATGACCAGAACGTTCACCAAGTTCGTTGAGCCATCTGATCAGTTTCTTACTGTGTCTGATAGTGGTCACGATAGGGCAAATAGGACGGTTAACACACAGCACTTTTGCCGTTCCTACCAATTGGCCTGCCAGCGCCTCCGTAAGAAAACGCCACCGTCCAGGAGGACCTTCATAGTCTACCGGCAAAAAGACACAAATATCATTCATATTGGTGCCCAAGAATCCTTACTTTCTGATCAGTCGATAAATCGGGCCCGCAGACACAAACGCATATTTTTCCTTCAAGGTATCAACCTTATATAGACTCTGGTAATCGTCAATGTCAACCAGGTATATGGCTCGTGTACCAATATTGTCTACGTAATTGCGCCCAAAAGGGCAGAGAGCAGATTCTGGGAATAGGCATAGTTTTCAAAGGGCTGATTTTCCAAACCAATGCCCTAGAATTCCTATCAACAGATGGTTCCCTTAATATATCCTGAAGTGCGATGTATAAGAGATGTATAAGAATTGAGTGTGAGTTTAGCCGAATCCCCCCACATAACCGTGGGGGACAATGTGCTCCAATAGAAAAGCATGGACATAGCGAAGACCAAAACAGGGATCCAACTATATCCCTTTTTAATACCAGATGCCAGACTTTGCATCTTAACTCCGTAGGGTTTCCAAATATACTTGCTCCGTCTTTCGCACGTTCTGCTCGATACCAAAGAGCTTCTCTACACGTCTCCGGCCATTCATGCCAAATTCGTTGGCAGCATCCCTGTTTTCCGTCACCTTTAGAATTGCTTCTGCCAATTGGATATGATCGTTGGGCTGTATGAGAAACCCTGTCACACCGTGTTCGACTATTTCAACCCCTCCGCCAGCACGAGTGGCCACTACCGGTTTCCCAATAGCCATAGCCTCGATGAGAGACCTCCCGAAACCTTCGCACAGAGAAGGCAGCACCACCAGGTCCAGATCCGCATATAAGTCTATGATGTTATCCACAAAGCCGATGAAACTCACTCTTTCAGCCAATCCAAGCTCCAGGACGCGTTGCTTGAGCGACATCAGAAAGGCGGCGCTGTTGTCAACGACGGTTTCTCCCACGATCAGTGCATGCGCTTCAGAATGGGTCTTTGCAACCTTCGCCATAGCATCTATAAGGATGTGCTGTCCCTTCTCCGGACATATTCTGCCAATGTGTCCAATGACAAAGGCGTCATCTGGTAACCCCAATTTCCCCCTGAACACTCCGTTTCTCGTACGGCTGGGCGAAAACTCGTCGAGGTCCACGCCATTATGTATGACTACTCCCTTCTGAGACTTTCCAATATACCTGGCATAGCTTGCCGCGACAGCGCAAGAGTTAGCGATCAAGACGTCGGCGTATCGTAGGAACATCCGTCGGAAGGGCCGTTCGCTCAGGAGGTTGCGAGTGTGACAGATGATGGGGATACCCGTTAGCCTGGCCGCCACTACGCCATATTGATTGCCTATGTCCAAGTTGCTGTGGATCAGATCAATATGTCTTCCCCGAACCAGGTTGACCAAACAAAAGACTGTCTTCAGATACGGAAAGGGATTCCTGGCCTTGAGTTTTTGTTGCGGGATAATGACTGTCTCTACCCCTAATCGGGCCATACGCTCGACCAGAGGGCCGGGGCCGGGCAAGGCCACTATTGGCTCGAAGATCTCTCTATTGAGGTTTCGCAATAACCCCAACAGACTGATCTCTGCCCCGCTTACCGTAGACGCGACGTTCAGATAGAGTAGTCTATGCTTTGTAGGCGATAGCGTAGATTTCATTGATTGGAAAAGGCACGCAGTTTCCAATGCGTGAGCAAATGGTTGAACTAAACCGCCTCCCGGTAGTTATATAAAGCCTTACCCGTGCAAACTCTATGGTTCGCTCCTTGGCGTCTCGCCACAGAACTCCCTTCGTACCAGGTCCCCATACCTTCGCTCCTTGAGAATTAGAAGACGTGCCACCGGAGGTAACGTTTGCACCCGTCGCCACTCCCTTCCTCGTATTTCGACGCCTGACCCAAATGCATCCGCGCCTCAGGATGTTGGTTTCTAAGATCGGCTTTCAATTTCGTATCTTCCAAAATCCCTAACCAAGCAGTTGGTATAGCCCATAGCAATTCTCATCGTTTGCTTTCGGTTGGGCGAGCGCAAGAGATTGCCGACCAGCCGCGTCAGAGCTTTGGGATGTCGCAGGATGAAGCGAGCCGTCTTTTTGACGAGCAATAGCTTGTTCTTTCGGTAGAAACCATTGGCTAACCTCGCGATTTCTGTTCGTGTGAAGTTCTCAGTCTCGATCAATCCCCTGCCAGCGATAGAAGCGCCCATCGTAGCGGGCGTCAGATCTTCGAGGAGGTATCCTCTCGCCAGCGCCTCACGATATACCTCGGTGCCTATCAGGGGCTTGAGGATATTCAATATCGGAAGGACATCATATTCCCGCTCAAGTCGAAGGGCATAGTCCAGCGTTGCCTGCATGTCCTCGATGGTCTCCTGCGGGAAACCGATGATGAAGAATGCCCAGAGATCCAGACCTAGTTCCTTGCACGCGCGTGCGGCACGCTCCACATGTTGTAGGTCCAACTTCTTCTTAACAATCCTATCCAGATTCGCCTGGTTTCCTGACTCCACTCCCACAACAAGATGAGTGCAACCGGCCTCTTTGCTCTTCGCGATTAACTCTTTAGGCAGTAGATCGACACGCACGCCGTTGGGAGTATCCCAAGTGATGCCAAACTGCTTCGCCAGCAAGCCATCCAGGAGCCTGCTGAATCGATCTATATCTAGCGTCAGATTATCGTCTTCAAAGTAAATGTGGCGAATGCCGTACTGGCTTGTCAACAACTTGATATGCTCGAGCACCCGGCTGACACTGTGAGAACGGAAGCGCTTGCCCATGTGCAGATGAATGGAACAGAAAGTACAGTTATAAGGACAACCGCGGCTCGTGATCATTGGCACGGCTCGGTGTGAACCTGGATACTCGTAATGGCCTCGTGCAAGGTACCCTCTTTCTTGAAGCCTGAAATACCTCTCCATGTCAACCAGATGATAGGCGGGGAAAGGGAGCGCATCAAGCTCCTGGGGGGTGAGATAGGGGCCTTGCTCATTCACGATAACCATGCCGCCTTTTCTGAACGCGATCCCTTTGACGTCCTCAAGCCCTCTTTTCCCATTAAGACAGCAGATGATATCTAGCAACCTGTGCTCCCCCTCGCCCATACACACAATGTCAATACTGTTTGAAAGCTCAAGGAAGCTTTTTGGAAGGGCAGAGACGTGATTTCCCCCTATAATAGTGACGATGTTAGGGTCTATGCGTTTGACGATTTCAGCCACCTTCACGGCAGTGTCGATCTGCGCCGTGAACTGGTTTGATATACCGACAAGGTCGGGGGAGTATCGTCGAATCTCACGCTCCACTTCGCTCCATGGGGTCCCAAATACCTCACTGCCATCCCACCTCCAACAGGATTGATCGTCATCATAGAGTTGACAATCTAACACCGAAACGTCGTGGTCAGCTGCCTCTAAAACGGCAGCAATATACAGGCAGCCAAGAGGCAAACCTGCGCTCGGCTCCACTTGGCCAGGGAAGCGCCGTGCAGGAGGGCGAACAAGCAGAATTCGCATATCGTTTTCTCCACGTGTCTTGTTTCAGACAAGTCAAATCAAAAGGACATCAGCTTCAAACTAAATTAACCATGTTTTGGGATGGGAACGATTCCTACAGGGCGGTCAGTCGTGATGAACATCCTTAGTGGACAGCTTCAGGTCTTGCAACGAGGCCACAATCCGCTCTCCCATGGCCTGCTACGTTAGCTCATTCTCTGCACGCGCTCGCCCATTCTTTCCTAGAGTCAGCGCTAATTGCTCATCGGTCAGCAGCCTGATGAAGGCTTGGACTATTCCTTGATCATTTCCATTGTCCTTGGAGGGAGAATGAAACAATTTTTGGTCCAGATGGGTCACCAACTCCAGAAGGCTGTTCTCGCTCCCATAAAGAGCGCTAACGTATAGAATATTGTAAGTCATTTCCTCTCTCCGACGCCCTCACTACTATTAGCCATGCCCTTGAAAGCAGTCACGATTAGTTGATTGTCCCAATGTCCCAACCTATTCAGGAGACCCAGTAGAAGGCCTTTGAAAGTTGCAAACCGCCTCGGGAAAGCATGAAACCTGATATCATCAAACCCACATATAGTCAAGAGAAACCTCATTGCCGAAGGATTGTAGAGAACAAAATGAGAAAATGTATCACGGATCAATTCATTTTGTGCCTTCTCCTTGCGCACCCGCAAAGAGTCTGAATTGGGCATGGTTGTCAAATGAAGCATACCACCTGAACGGAGAAGATCGGACATCTTTTTTATAAATGGGGTCGGACTTAGGATGTGTTCAATGACCTCGGTGCAGTTCACTATATCATATTGACCATCAAACTGATGGTCAACAAAGTTCCCTACGTGTATCTTTGCCCCAGTCCTTGAGCGTGCAACCTCTGCACCATAGGGTTTGATTTCAATGCCCTCGCACTCGATGTCCTGTTTCAGTGCCATTTCAATGAACCCTCCTGTTGAACATCCGACGTCGAGCAGTCGAATTTTGGCGTGCCTGCCTTGCTGTTGTTTTTGGGTACGGCTGTAGTAACGGGCAAGCAAGATGGTAAGGGCGCTCCGGTTCAGCTCTTTACATTCCCACATCACGCCGTCTCTATCATCCTCCTCCAAAGCGTGAGGATATGTACGATAGCCAATGGGCCCTACTTGCTGATACACCACCTTGCAATTACGACAGCGAACGAAGCTTGCAGCTAAGAACTGCCGGGCCTCAGGTAGATTTACAGTATCTCTCTTCGTCACCTGCCACAAGTACTTCCAATAGTCGCACCCACATACCGGGCAGATCAATGTGGCAACTAAGTAAATGCCAAAATGAGTCTGGACGTTCCACATTTTCTGTATTGCTTCACACTTCCCCCAAACAGTAGTTTCCTTATCAACTTCATTGACACTGAATTTCATTTCCTGTTCCCTATTAAATCCTCACCCTTAGAAAATGTTTTATTGACCTTCCAGTACTTCTTTAAAAGAAATTTGGCTATTTTTGAAATCCAGTTATCCTTTGTAATAAACATATCTTTTATGAAAAGGATTAAACCTACATCTATTTCAAATAAATAAAAATTATTTAGCAATCTCCACCTTAATAATCTTTTAAAAACTGGAATATTGTACCTATATAAAATGCCCAATACCTCAATTCTTCTACGCATTTTAGCAAACTCTTCAGTGGAACCCCAATCAATCCATGTAGTTTCCATTTTACTTGTCCATCTATCCAGATTTGCCCAATCTTCAGTTTTATCCGGTGCAGCAAAGCCCATTTTTCTGCAAAGATCATATAAATCTGTCCCAGGATAAGGCAAATAAAATCCGGTAGTAAAAGTCAGATTTTTATTTATTTCGAACATATCGACTATCATCTTTATAGTTTGATAGTATTCTTCTTTAGTTTCTGTAGGAACCGCAAAAATAATGGAAGGAGACATCCTTACCGAAGGATATTTGCTAAGAATTTTTGTTGCTCTTAGAGTATCAGAAACAGTAATCCCTTTATGCATTAATTTCAAAATTCTGTCCGACCCTGATTCTGCGCCAGTCAAGAGATAACGACATCTAGTTTCGGCTAATTTTCTTGCAAAATCCTCATCAATATAATCTAATCTGGCATCAGCATAATAAGGCAAATTTATCTTAGATACAATCTCAAAAGCCCTCTTTTTGTCAGCAAAAAAATTATCATCCCAAAAAATTATTCCCTGAAGATCATATTTCCTCTTCAAGTGGTTTATTTCTAAAATGACTTTCTCCGGTGAATGCGCTCTAAACCTCCTATAATTAAAAACCTGGTTGTAGCAAAAACCGCAATTATGCGGGCACCCCCGGGAAGTCACAAACTGAAAAACTCGATCAAGTTCCCAATAAGATCTAATGTAATCCTCTATATTTACCAGATCCCAATTGAGGGAATAATCATCCAAGTTGTTTATAAACTCTCGTCTCTCGTTTATTTGGATATCGCCGTTACTACTTTTAAAACCTAATCCTTTTATATTATTAAAATTATCATTGGTATTTATAGCTTGAGCAAGTTCAACCGCAGTAATTTCCCCTTCACCAATAACAACAAAATCTATAAAATCTTCTCTCAATGATTGTTCCGGCAATAACGAGGGATGCGCATTTCCCCAAACAACCGGTATTTTAGAATGTTCTTTAATATACCTTGACACTTTTATATATGCTCCAATTTCATCTCCGGTGAATACGGAAAATCCCACAAACAGAGGGCGCATTTCAACTATTGTTCGACTATATTGCTCAACCTCAGTGGTTTTTATATGGAATATTTTTACTGTATATCCAGCTTTCTTTAAGGCATCTCCAATGTATAGCAATCCTAAGGGGGGAATATTCATAAATTGCGATTTATTTATCTTTACCAATACTATTAAATTATTCGTTTTTAATACCTCACTTTGCTATTTTAAATAAATATCCTTGATGGCCAATTCTTTGATAAATATTTTCTTAAATAATCTTCCTCAAATAATCCATTTCGCGTGTACCTGCATCATTTGGCTAGTGAAAACAGAAAAAGCAACAAAAGGAGGCTCTTTCCCCACTCTCCTTCGGAAACATATTCTTGCGCCTGCTGTATTGTGATTTATAAGAGTTCTATATCCTTGGCAGCCTTTCCCAAAGCCCCGCCGATATAAAGAATCCCAAGGAGGGTATTGCGCCGCTTCGGGGCTAGAAAGTTTAATTAGAAACCCCTATGGACATCGTCAGAACCTCCTCTCCTGGGCCTTCTTGTATACCTCAAGGTACCCCTCTCCAATCCGTTCCCAGGTATAGTTTTTTTCAACAAGTTCTCTTCCATTCCTTCCCATAAGCCCTCTTAATTCTCTGTTCTGATGCAGATATATGATGTTTTTAGCAAGGTTTTCAATATCATTCGGTTCTACAAGAACTCCGTTTATACCATGGGTAACCAACTCTGGCACACCACCCACTTTGGTGGCAACAATCGCCTTTCCAGATGCCATCGCTTCCAAGTTCACTATACCGAAGGCTTCTATAGTTGAAGGGAGGACAAAGAACTCGCAGCTATTGAAGAGGCTGACCGTGGTTGACCGATTGGTCCAGCCGATAAAGTGAACGCGATCTGACAGACACAAGTCGGCTGTCAGCTCTTTGTTCTTCAGCCACTCGGGCCCGTCACCAGCGATGATCAGATCGAGATAAGCAACTTGATCTGAAACTAACCTGAAAGCTTTGATCAGGATATCGAACCCCTTTTTGTGGTCGAAGCGCCCTATGGCCAGAACATAAGGCCTGCCGTGATCGAAGGCCACTCTGGTATCGAATTCGCTAAGATTGACACCGTTCTTGGCTACAAAAGACTTTTCCTTGATATAGGGAGCCATCCTTACGCTCATATTCAACAAACTTTGTGAGTTCGTGGTGACATAGTCTGCTCTTCTCAGGATAGAGATGAAGATTAGTCTATCGATGCCCGATTCCTGCGGGTAGACATGAACGTCACTGCCATGTAAGCTGGCGATAAAGGGGAAATTTACAAGGTGCGATAGCACCAAGGGATATAACGCATAGCGCCAAATGAAATGCAAGTTTACAACGTCTGGCTCTTTCTCCTTTATAAGTTGCCGCAGATGGTACAATATTGGAAGAAAGCTGACGGCGAACTGAAACAGATCTCTGGGGCGGCGGGAATAGAGGTAATGAGGCAAACGAATCACCTCTATTCCTTGGACGGTTTCTCGAACAATGGCGTTCCCAAGTTTTATAGTAACAACCGTAACGCGGTGTCCTTTGGCGGCGAACACACGAGCCAAGTTTTTAATCACTTGCTCCCCACCACCTATGCCTGTATCAAAGGACTGATGATAAAGGACTATGTTCATGTCTAACCTCAAATTATTAACAATTTCGCAAATTAATGGAAAGAGGGGATTTGCCTTGTCGTTCCACAGCAGCATTTAAAATCCCGGCTAACTCTTTGGTTTGGTTTCTACGCTCATACCTCTGAATCTGCGTTAGGTCGCCACGCACAGCAAGTCCACCTTGATAAAAGGCGTCGTACATCTCCAGGATCGCTCGAACGATCCCCTCCTTTTCTTCGGCCGCCACTACCATCCCAGCGCCCATCTCCCGAACGATCCGTGCCGCGTCTCCTTCCGGTGGCACTAGGGCCAGAATGGGCCTTTGCGACCGTAGATACTCAAATATCTTAGCTCCAAGCGCTTGGGGCGCTTGATTCGGCGCCTCCGCCAAATAGTTCTGCATCAACAGGAGGCAATGGCATTGGATCATTTTCGCCAGGGCTTCTCGATGAGGAAGAAACGGTTCCAGTGCTACTACGTCATGTAATCCCTCCCCCTGGATGATCTGTGGGAGCTGTGCAGCCATGTCCGGATCATACTTCACTTCGCCGATGAAGCGGACCCGAACACGGGACCGCAACTCTGGCCTCTGGCGAAGTAGCTGCCCCAGGGCTCGCAAGAAGGGTTCTGGCGTTATCCATCTTCCAAAAGTTCCGATGTGCCCAATGGTGAAACAGGACTTGTTACCTGCATCGTTGCAATTCAAACCCACAAAGTCGTCTTCGTCATAACCATTATATAGAATTACCGATTTAGCTGCGAGAGATGATGACCGCCTTTCAAGAACAAAGTCGCGATTCTTAGGCCCCACAAAGATCAACCGATCGGCCCGAGTCAGTACCTGACCCTCCAAAACCCATTCCACTGGTTGTTGCAAAGGTGATATGAGAGGGTAGAAGGTCACAGGTGCCTTTGTCCAAGGATCTCGATATTCGCATACCCACCTTACAGGCAATGTCAATTTAAGTAACAAGGCCACCAGATGAGCTTCTGGGTTGGGTATGCTCGAATAGATTACACGAATATCGTTTTGCCGAATTAGCCGTCGAGCAGTCAGAAACGCGGGCAAAAGCCAGGAGTAGTCGTAAAATAGAAAAAAATCTGCAGCCTTTAGGAGATGACTATATAACCTCGCACGGACGGGCCTGTTATGAATTATTCCGTCAGGCATTACCGGCGCAGTTGATTTTTGACCTCTTGATAACCGCCATTCCCGCACACGGTAAATGGGTAAATTGGAGGGCAATTCCTCAAGCAGAGTGTGATCCACTCCGTGATATTCGCTGACTTCCTTGGTCAAAATGATCGGCTCCCAACCGTAGCTTGGGAGGTATTTTGCGAATTTCACCAGACGCTTGGCCCCAACATGGATGTCTGGCACAAAGTGAGTAGTGATGATGAGAACTTTTTTCATAGCAAAGACACAGCCTAAGGTCTCTGTCCATAGTCGGCAGCAGGAGATGGTAGTGATTGTACCTTGTGGCTTGTTTTGCGCAG
>Ga0315280_10006335_pt1 | contig 16393 bp, 13 predicted proteins | sample YL17G06_40_MG_FD_203697 | JGI IMG/M metagenome (GOLD analysis project Ga0315280, IMG submission 203697) | Sediment microbial communities from Yellowstone Lake, YNP, Wyoming, USA - YL17G06_40 | ecosystem: Environmental > Aquatic > Freshwater > Lake > Sediment | place: USA: Wyoming | collected...
TGAGCAAGCGCGTTCTTGATTTCTCTAATTCTGGCCTTCGAATGCTTTTCTAAGACGGTCATGGCTCTCTCTAACCCGTAGGTCTTTAGTTCTTTCGGCCTTTCGCTGGAGAACATCAACGAACTTTCTATTCGCCTTGACGGCCGTTGAACGAAGTTCCTCATATGTGTACACGTATAACCCGATGTTCCTCCAGTCCGCCTTCATCTGATGAGTCTCTGCATCGTTGGCCATAGAACCTCCAATCAGATATCCGACAACGGGGCCGTACGACCTAGGGCCCGTACCTTTGTTAGCCTTCAGAAAGGTAACATAATCCTGAATTTGGCGAAGTTCCTCCTTACCGAGTCTCTTTGACGGACGTTTTATCTCTATTGCATTCAATACGTCTCCATAACCAAGGCACATGAAGTCTATGCGCCTGTCCTCCTCTGGCATACTGTGGGGTTCGAGGAATTTCTTCTTGACCAAGTCGCTAAACCTGATCTCGTCATCCACATAGTTCCATGTCGGATCCAAGAGCCATGGGTTGTCTCTTAGGAAGTTGTGGACATCGGGAATCTCCCTAGCATTTGTATCTATGAGGTGCTGGAACTTGCTAATCGCGTGGAGTCGCCCTTCGATTATGCGAGCCATCGATACGGCGTCAAGGATTTCCCACTCGCGCAGGAACTTCATCACGGCCTGTGGATTCTCAGGTTCAGACTTGTCTATTGCATCGACTAGTCCCAAGAATCCTTTGTACTCCACTCCTTCTGCCATGAAATCTGCGAGCTCTTCGATTGTTTCCGGTGATGTATCTTCTCTGACTGCGAGTTTCTTTAGCAGATTGTCAACGATCGCTTTCTCTGTTGCGGGTAGATTCTCTATTCTCTTCTTATAGAGCGGCTTTTCTACTATTGTCTTGAGCTTGAACTCGCTGCGCTTATCAACCCATTCCGTGCAAATCTGCTTTAGTCGGCGGTTGCCCCAACTCCGTAGAGCCTGTCCCTTTTCGCTATCCCATATTACGCTCGCTCTGTCCGTGCTGACTTCGTCAGTGTCATCATCTAGGAACTCTGCATGAATCTCCCCTACAATGTAAGCTGTCGCAACAAGGCCTCTGAAACCCATTCCACCTATGTCAAAGAGGGTTGGCGACTGAATCAGTTTTCCTCGGGCCATTATTACGACACCCCGATCGAGCTCTTCACCCACGGTTTTGTGAAGTGTGCCTATCCAGCCCGAGATCCTCCACGGTGTTCCTTCCTTCACGATCTCGTTTTCAATCTTCCATTCAAACTCACACTTCTGCCGCAGATCTCTGTCCGCAGGCGAGATTGGAGTTCCATTGATAGCCACCACAAAGTCGTATTGCGGGCCCAAAATGCTGAAGCGACGCGCCAGATGCCTTTTCAGAATTTCCAAGTCCGGCGTCTGTGTTCTCTTGAGTCTCCTGAGAGATACAGTGGTTCCGTCAGTCTCTTTGGTGGTTCCCCAATCTTCGACAGACGGTCTGTAAGACGCTTTCTTTCCTTCCTTCTCAGCATTTCTTGCTGCTTCTTTCATCGCATCATAATCCATTACGAATGACACGAACTGCCTGCTCCTGCGCGTCGTGACTCGAACTTGTCCCGCGACACCGAAACCTGCAAGTTTTCCGATTCCTTTACGACCGATGATTCTGCGTTCCTTGTCGGCGACCTTGATCTTGTCTGTGCCTTCCTCATCACGCCTGGCTCTACCTACTACCAAGAACTTTCCGTTCACCTCATCAACCACCATCCCGCACCCGTCGTCTGTTATTGTTACGGCGTAGTCGGATGTCACAGCTGTGTTAGGGGCTTCGACTTTGACGTGTTGTGAGCCTGCATCCCACGCATTGGCAACAAACTCTGCGACAACAGCGGGAAGGCTCGTGTACATGCGTAATCCCAAATGCTCCAATATGTTGAGGTCGAAAGTCATTTCTAGAACCGGTTTCTCCAACTCCAATCCCTCATTCATTCTCGCACCCCAACGATACTAAGAGCCTTGGAGGTGCTGCGATGACAAGGCGTCTCATATCCTAAACCAACTTGCTAGCTCCGCTTGGCTTGGCATTTTGTTTTGATTCGCTCGGATTTCCTTTGGGCGTTCTTCGTTCTTCTTGTAGCTGGGTAGGCTCTCTGAAGACCGAGAGCGAAACTCCTCATCTCGATAATGCTTTGGCCGTAGACCATGAGACCCCAGCCCTCGTCTACACATTCATTACAGATTCCCACTCCTGTACCGGCAGCAACGCCTACTATTATTGGAGCGAGGTCAGGCTGAGGGAAGAAGGCAACTAGCGGATGACGCTCCCCTCCATGACCCTTGAGGTGTCCTCTGCAACTTGTGATCGGAAAACACTTGAAGGCATAGAGCGAGAGAACGGTACTTGCTATTCCCAGATCAAGGAAAGAAGGCAGTTCAAGCCCCTGCCACTCATCTTCAAAGAGCAAGTCGTCAGCTAGCTTTTCGAATTCTCCGTGGGTTGTGGCCTTCGAATCTACTAGTTCTAGGGCTTTACTTTCAAGGTTAAAAGCTTCTTTGAAGATCTTCCACGTGACTCCTCTCAACAGGACATAATCGTGATTCGCCATCAACCCGTTTTCTTCACGAATCATGCGCCACGGAGGTTGGATGACCTTCGAAAAATCGACATCAATACTGATGTCGATGTCAAATCGAGGGATCACCTGTCTAGATTCCTCCGTGAATCCGTTTCAATTTTCGCAGGCATGTCTGGGGTCGTTCGTAGATATCACTCTCCCAGAATCTGACGACTTGATATCCGAATTTCCTCAGTGTCCGAGTCACTATTCTGTCGCGTTTGATGTTACGTGCGATGTGTTTCACCCAATATGAAGAGTTTGAGCCTCTTTGAAGCTGAGATCTAAGCTCAGTCCAGTTGCGTCCATGCCAGAAACTGCTATCACAGAATATTACGGTTCTATCCCCAACCAGGAAGTCGGGACTGCCAATCATCTTGGGGTACATCTTGAATTTAATCCCGGCTTTGCGCAGAGCCTTCTTCATAGCCAGATCTAAGCTAGTGTTCTTACTTCTTATTCGCGACATTATCTGACTGCGTTTCTTCTTAGAGAACACATCTCTATGCTTAGGTCCCCGCGCACGATCAGGCGGCATGTTTTCCACCATGCCTCTTGCTCAGCTCATCACGTGCGACGGCGACCGCGAGCTTCAAGATGTACCCTCTGAAATCCTCTTTGTATAATCGAGTTGTATCCTTCACGTACTCATGACTCAAGCAGACTGCCCATGGAACAAGGGGTCTTACGGAGTCATACTTGTAGATTGATTCCGGGTAGATGTTAAGCGTGCGAGCATCAGACAGCGCCTCCAGAACGCGAGTAACGTATTGATGTTCCTTCGTTCCCAGTTTCTTGGGGTCGCGCAAAAGACCGTAAGGAACCAACACCTCATATCGTGGAATGGCGAGTCCGCCAGCATCCAACCCGAAGGGAGAGACCTGACGCTTGGGCAGACTGCAATAGAAACTCAGGACCGCAGCGCGTGCGCATAGGAGCGCGTAGGTGTCCGGTTCCAAATCGAATGCCAAGTCTTTAGCTTCAATTAGTCTGCCGATGAATTCTAGCCACTCTTCTTCTGAGCTGTCTATGCCCAGACCTGCTTCGGAAATCTCGTTGGATATCTCGGACATGAACCAGAAATGTCTGATGAATCGACTTATTACGGCAAACTCTCCGGGTTTGAGATCCGGAGTCAAGCACTCAAAGAGGGCCAGAGCTGTTCTTTGGTCCGACATTCGAAAGCCGAAAATCAATTCCTCATCCATTTCTTTCCATATGATCGATCCCCCTTTTGCGGATCCATACTTCAGGTACCAGAAAACCATGGGCGCGATAACTTCGACGGTCGCACGTTTGACCACCCCGCAATACAATGTTCTGTTTGAATACTCGATGTCTTTGAGGACATTACTGAACTGGCGCAGACTGTTCCTCACCATTTCTCCGTGTATTCTACCTTGATGATAATCTGAAAAGAGGTGCTCAAGTGGATAGATGCGTCCATCCCGGAACAAGATGTGCACTGGATGGCCTGGATTTCCAGCCAAAGTTTCATGATCTTTGATGTATTGGCGTACGTTCATCGCAGCGCTGACTGTTCTTTCCCAACGTCGTGGATCATCCAATTGGAGCCACGCGTCAGGAGGGACGAGGATTCCAAGTTGACGCGCCTCGTTGCTTGTGTACGTTGCCCAAGTAGAGGGATCAGGTTTGGCATCAAAGTTGACTAGTTTGTTTTCGTAGAGATCATAATACGTAGATACGGCGGCGATGATTGCCATAGGATGAGCCTCGAATATCCTGGGAAGAATCTCGCCAAGGGAAAACTCCTGTTGAGAAGCGTCAGTGGAAGCTTCGAAGTAGCTTCCTGCAGGTCTCTCCGCGCTGAATTTCTCAATGAATGTTTTTCCGTGAATGACGCGGCTGAGGTGTGCATGTAACAAGGTGATGTCCAGGAAGGACTGGTCATCTTGTGGTTTCTTGCGGGTGAAGTGTAATCTGAATACTGATTTCTCCTTCCCCATTGGCACTCCAAATTGATAGAGGTAGATCGCTTTTGCGATATCCGCGAGTTTCTCGATTCTGCCTATGAGATTCTCGCCTTCGGCGTTTGATTGAGACTTGCGATAGGTCTCCACGGCTTTACGGTGCTCGTCACAGAGCCACTGAGCAAATCTGACATAGAGTTCCCTTGGGTCTTCAGCTATCAAACGCTGCGCCGCCTGGCCGAAGACCTTTTGCAGCTGTTCAGGGTCGACGCTCACGAGTTCCTTCCGAACAATGTCTAGTAGAAACCCACCTTGTTTCTCACGCTCGACCTCCAAATCCTCGATTGCCTGTGTATCACTGGGGCCCTTGAACCATCGTTCAAGTGGGACAGCGGTTAGGAGATAGTTTACCTCAGGAGGATTTGACCAATCGTCTCGAATAACTTCTCCACGCTCAACAAGACGTTCGAGCGCTTTCCTGACATTCTGGTACGAGGTCTTGCGACTCATGCGTTCCTGTATTTGGGAAATCGTGGCCTTGCCGCCAAGCTTGTCGACTATTCCTCTAAGCTCGGCCTCTAGGCCTGATTTCCCGTTCATTCGGTTCACTTCACCAATTCTTCGTTAGGACAGGCTAGTCGCGAGATGATTTTCCGAACCGTTTTGTCTCGGCGATTATGTCAGGCGTTGCTCCTCCATGGGTTGTCTTTCTGGCTCGGACTCTAACAAGAATGGCGTGGCGGATTGTTTCCTTGCTTCCTGTCAAAAGACAGGTGCCTTGCTCAAGTTTAGGGAGTCTCGAAATAATCTCTTGAGGCGCATCCGCGAAAACCCCTCTCAAGGCGTCAAGCTGGTCAGGCTCAGTGGCAAAGATGAAACGCGTATTAGTAATTCGGACTATCCGGCGGTCAATGTCTGTCGGACTTGGTGTCACCAGAATTAGACACAGACCGTAATGTCGTCCCCATCGTATAGCTTCCCGCAAGACCCCCGAGGAGGGACTGTCCTCTCCATATGGAAGGAACATGTGCGCCTCGTCAATGCCCAGAACAACTGGGGGAATCAGCTTCGCAATTCTAAGTCCTAGTAGCTCACGCACGACGGCTCCGGCGACCGCTTGAAGCTCGCTGTGACCCAGTCCACGGCAGTCGAGGTTAATGAAGGAACCAGGCTTCAGCAATTCTGACCAATCGATGCCTTTCCCGATTACTTGTACGTAACGTAACATCTCGACTCTGGCTCTGACAATATTGAGCGTCTGCGTGCGGGCTTCCATCAAGGGGCCAATGCGTTCAACTTCGTCGACCAACTCGGCGATGCCAAAACCCTTCTCCCCGGCACGTTTTCTCAGTTCAAGGAATGCTCTGCGAACTATTTGCTCTTGCAACTCCGTTAGGAACGGAGTAAGTGCCACGACTTCTGGTTCGGTTAGAGATGAGAGTCTGACAGTCAGCGTCTTGCCTGGTATGAAGTTCTTACCTTTCAGTTCATCAGTGGCCTGAATCATCTCTCCATGGACATCGATGTTGACCTGCGGTATTCCGCTTCTCGCTACTTCTTCTGCAATGACGCCTCTCAGCCAACTCTTTCCCGTTCCGGTAGAACCGACAATAAGGGTATGCCTGGGAAGAACCTTGTTAGCATCCAGGGCAACTCTCGTCTTTGCTGTCCCGACAGTGGTTCCGATCTCAAGCGCTCCAGAATCCGGTCTCCCTGCAGGCGCCAGTCCCACTGCGATAGCTGCGTACTCTTCTGACGCTCGAAAGACTCGAGAACCAGCAGGTATGATGGTTTGTGGTTCTCTAATGTCGAAGGTGGAGCCATTGCGCAATAGCTCTTCGAGCAAATCGAGAGTTACTACCCGAAACTTTCGCGGAAGGTCTTCTCGCTTTGAGGGTGATTCCAGACCAAGGAGGTTACGCATATGCGAAAGATCGGCTGCTTCGTATGGATTCACTTCGCGACCTTCACTCACTCGCCCCAAACCATAGACGCCACTCTCTTCAATCTCGGCAAGCAGGAGTTCACCTGGTCTTGCTGTCTCGCCAGGCAACAGGTGCACGGTCACGGCTGAGAAGGATGGCGTCTCAGAATCTGCAATTACTGCTCCAATGGGCTCCATAATAGTCAGGGACTGTATGGGTGAGGCTGTATTTAAGGGTTCAATTGAACCATATCTTTGTACCAAGCTCAGATGGATGAAAGGGCATGCTCAGCTACTTGTTCTGCCAGTAGCAATGGGAAAGCGTTTCCGATCCACATTGCGGTCTGATCTTTCGAGCCTGTTATTCGGAAACTATCAGGGATCGATTGCAAACGGGCTGCTTCTCTTGCCGTTATCCCACGATCCTGACTTGGATGGACAAAACGACCGCAGCTGGGGGTATGGAATCGTGTCGTGATTGTGGGAGACGGAGTGTTCCATCTCATCCGACCGTAGATGCTTTCTGCCCCGCGCTGGTGCAACCTCTCCAGCCTCTTATGACATGGCAACCAGAGATTTCGCGGAAGACTTCTTCTGCTTCCTCCATCATGAGGAATGTGCCGGATTATCTCCAACACCGGTTCAGAGTGCGCGGCCGCCTGATGAAGAGGGTCTTCGTCGATCCCTTCTCCGGAGTTCAAGGAGGGCAGTTCGCCGATAGCTTCGCGCACTGTTCTCCAAGGTAGTCTTCCGTCATGAGGAGAGTGGGCAGAGTGCGTGCGTTCTGGCAGGGTTGGAGGTCTTACCCTGCTCCCTATCATCATAAATCGCCATCTGTGTTGCGGAACCCCATAGTCCGCTGCATCCAGCACATCATGAACACACGAATAACCCACTCGCTCCATGTGAGCTCGAAACTCGTACAAGAATCGTTTGTTGTTGTTGAGCGTTAGCCCCCTAACATTTTCCAGAACGAACGCTTTTGGCAACATTTCTTCTATTCGTTGTCCGAAGACCCTGAGCAGCGATTTTCTGCCATCTCTTTTCTTTCTGCGTCTTCGGCCTTGGACAAGCCTTGTCTGCCTCAAGGTAGAAAATGCTTGGCATGGAGGGCACCCTGAGCATAGGTCTAACTCTCCTCTGCGGAGGCCAGCGCGCTCGAGTATGTCTGCTCCGTGAATCCTACGCAGGTCTCCGACAACCGGTTCGAACCCTAGATTTTCCTTGTATACGGCGCAAGCGGCGGGATCAATATCCACCGCTCCTACTACTTCGAAACCTGCATTCATGAACCCAATGGAACCTATTCCTATTCCACAGAATAGGTCCACAAGTTTCGGTTTCATTTTCGCCGCCAAAACCGTCTATTTAAAGGTCACTGGCTTAGCACAGGCTTAAAAGCTATCGAAAAACCCGGTTCACGGAATTGAATCGCTTGTGGGGATATTGGCGGAGAGGGTCTCCGCCAGTTTGATGTTATTCCCTTGAATAGAATCCACTATGGCGTTGAGTCTCGTGGTGATATCGCTGTGAGCCTTGTCGACTATCTTGATGATCGCTTCTAGTGGTTCAACAAGCGAGAGATTGCTATTGAGACATTCAATCAAATCTCGTGATCTTAGGAATTCTTGAAGCGTCCGTCCCTTAGCGGCAAGACCGTCTAGAGAGCGAATCAATTCGTAGAGGATCAAGGCAACAGCTGGCGCGAGCTCGGGAGAAACGATTACGATTATTCCGGTTTGCTCAGCGATGGCATAGCCCCGGGTCCTGGCATCTTTCGGTAATGTAGCGCTGACTAGAATTCCGAAGGTTGCTTTCCATTCCTCCATGTCGCGTTGGAGTTGAGTGAGGAAAGTGTTGCTCCACGATGCCCTGTTCTTACTCTCCATTAGAACCTTGGCGATCTCGATACCCTTCTGCTCAATTCGAAGAATGGCATCTGTGTCTCCGGCACCACCAAGCGGCTCAATGGAAACGCTCGGAATTCCAAGGAAGGCTGCTTTAACACCGTCGAGAACGTTTGTCTCTCCCAGATCTCCTTTCACGCCTGGCAGTTTCAGGGATACTAGGAGCGAGCCTACCGTCGAAGCCGTGGCGTTCAGCGACGCGAGACTCTCCTTAAGAGCCGGATTGAGTGCCGCGTTTTCACGGGTTATCACTTCAAGTCGCTGGTGAACGATGTTCAGTTGTCGATTCAGATCCTCCAAAACGATTTGTCCATATTCCTTTGAACTGGAACTGAGCGCGGTCAGTATCTGGTCTCTCACTTGGAGAACAGACGTACCAAACTCACTCATTGCCTGTTGAATCAAGAGATCGTTCGCAGAAGTGTTCTGTAGACTGGAGAGCGAGAATCGTGATACGTCAACAGCAAAATCCCAGGTGTGTTTTGAGATTTGTTTCAAGACGAACTCTCGGTTTACAGATTTGAGCTGACTCCAAACCTCCTTTGTCTCGGCAGCCGGGGGTTCGGTGAGGATAGTCAAGGATGCCACCCTCTTATGAGCAGCCCATGTTGTAGCCTAGAGAGTTCGACGCATTTTCTTCCGTTCCCCGTCTCCTCAATGACATCCATCAGAAAGGGCAGGAAAGATTTCTTCTCCTTGCGTGCCAACGCTTTGCCCGTTCCTCTTGAACGGGAATCGGGAAGACGGCGCGTCACCATCCTACATCATCTTACACCATCCTACCACGACAATCTTATTAAGTCTTGTGGTGAATACAAGCTACAGATGGTGTAATATGGTGACAGAGATGGAAGTCGCATTCGTCAAGGTTCAACCGCGAGCAAGAGGCAACTACATGGTCACGATCCCCAGCGACGCGGTCAAGATGCTGGGGATAAAGGATAACGAGCGGACCAAAGTGTACGTCGACAAGGAAAAGAAACGAATCATCTTCGAGATCATGAAGACGTAGTAAGTGACGTGTCATCACTGCCCGATATCATGTCCATTCGTTGCAATCTCCAGATCCTCTTGAGTATCTTCCGGTTAGGGCTAGGAATGCGTACTAGTCCGATATCCGCTTCAAGTTGTTTGACCCAGATGGCTGCGGGGCTTCTTGGCAAATTGGGTTCGCGTGCTCTCAATTCAGCATATGTTAACCCGTGCTTTTCCGCCGACAAATGCTGATGCACGAGTCGTCGAAAAGCATCATAACCTAATTTGCTAGTTTCCGTTACGTGGTTCTCGGACCTCGCTAGCATTATTCTGCTATTTCCATTGGTGCGGAATGTAATTTCTCCTTGCCACGCGACTTCGTCTTCTCTTTGAATCCAGCCTGCCTCTTTCAGGATGTATTTCGGAATGACCACTTGATACTTCTTGTAGGGCTTGCTGCCTATCCTCGTGATTACGCACTGGAGGACTGGGATGCCTAGTACCTCCAGGCTCCGGGGCTCAGTTTCAGGTCCGTCTCGTCATTGGCATATGCGGCTAGCACCACTGTCTCTAGGGCGATCAGACTCAAGCCAAAGTGAACGGCCACTCTCTGCAATCTTCTGAGTTTAAGGGCGGTCAGAAGGAATTCGCACTTGAGTCGTGATATTACGCGCTCTATTGCTGGGCGCTTCGAGTAGTGTTCCTTCCATTCATCGCTGTTGCGTTTGAATGGCAGCAATTCGTCTGACTTGCGTTTCAGCTTTCCTTTTCCCTTTGTTCTTCTTGGGTTCAAGGCGATGAGAGGAACTGCCTTGACTGCTTCATTGTAGCAAAACAGATTGTTCAAGCGAGAGTCATAGCCCGCGTCAGCCGTGATCATTTCCGGAGCCAGCCCTCCTTTGACTACATTTCTGATTTCTGGGCGAAACAGAGGGGAATCGTTTCTGTTAGCCGAGTGAACACTATAGCTGACTGGGATGTCACGATCTGCGTCGCAAGCAAGTTGAAGTTTGTAGCCGTGGACGTAGATCGGTTTGCCGTACAGTTCTCCTTGAACTCCCCACTTAGCATCCGGATCCGACTTTCGCCTTCCATGTTGAGGCGTTTTGCAGAATGCTCGGACGAGCGTACTGTCGATCGCGACTTCCTTAGCGAAACCTCCGGTCGGATCTTGTGCCAGAGTTCTTGCTCGGACTTGCTTTACGAATTCCTCGAAGAGCGCTTGTACGCCTTTTGGACCTAGGCGCATGGTAAACGTTGAGAACGCACTGTGATGGGGAGGCCTGCTGAATCCTAATCTCGTCGCCAAACCGGTTTTGTCAGCTTGAATGTGCCTTGCTAGTTGTCGCCATGAAGGTATCTGCTTGACTCGCTGATATGTCAAAGCCTTCAGCATTGCGACGGGAGGGTGACGCGGCCTCCCCTTGCTAGCTGGGAATACGGCAGCCAGAATAGGTGTAGCCCAGGTCAGATCAAGCTCAAGGAGTCGGTCAAGGAGACTCTGTGGTGGAGTGAAACGGTTCTCGGAGGCGGGTTCCTCACCTTGCGAGCCCGACCCATCTGGTCGAGATTCAGATGCACCATCTAACACCATCCGACATCAATCTACAACATAGTAGATCCTGAAATTATTAAGCATTGTTATTGTCGGTTCTGTTCTGGGGTGACGCCTGGGGCTGTTAACCGACGGCTGACGACTAGCTAGGATGGAAAGGTAACTTGCCAGTCTGCAATGAACTCGATCACCTTGAGCAGCCACAAAGCTCGCGGGAGTTCTGGAGATTTCCCTTTAGGAGTCTTGTAGTTCTGTTTCCAGTTGTTGATTGACATCATTAGCTGATCTCTAATCAAGTCATTTAGCAGAATTGCCTGAGAATCGGGCAGCGATTGCTTCAACATCTCTGGGAAACTCTTGGGGTAATGCTTGGAGATGACTAGCTTCCTGTAGCGGTGAGCGTGTCTCGCTCCAAATATCTTGCAGAAATAGCCTTCGACTGAATCACAAACTTCTCTTGAGAACTTCTTTCCATAGTTAGCAACGATTTCAGTCGCCTTGGCACCGATAAGCCACTCGGCAACCTCACAATGGCAAATCTCCAGATTTCCGTGGCTCATTCGTGCTCCGACTACATCTGCCTCTCTGCGGCCTCCTTTTCCAGATGTGGTCGCAGGTAACCCTATTTCAACCAAGAATCCATCGAGATGTAGCCATTCAGCCACCAATTCTTCTGTCCACGTGTTAGCAATCGGCAAGTGCCCTACCCAGTTACATCACGACGCTTATGTTCCATTCTAGGATTTTGGTTGCTGGCATTCTGGATTGAAGTGAGCCACTTTTTTTCGGAAACCTACGTATTGCTACTCAGGGTAATAAGGCATCAATTCGCTAGCTCGAAAGATCTTGAGAGCACTGCCACGAGTCGACTGACAGGCTACGATACAGGATGGTCCCCCGAACTGGAAAATCCAGTCGAGGCACCCTCCGCATGGCGTGAAGCCCTTTCTCTCTGCGGTTATCACAATTGCCACTAATTCCGTTCGTCCAGCAGCAACCATCGAGGTTATCGCGTTGACTTCGGCGTGGACATCATGAGCTCGAAAACGATGCTCAACATTGCATCCGGCAAAGACTGTACCATCTCCCGCCATTGCAGCAGCGCCGACTTTGGTATTGCCTATTACGAATGCATGTTTGCGGCATTTCCATGCTTCGCCAGCAAGTTTTCGCAGATGAGATGACTTGATTCGTTTGTATGCTATGATTGGCCACCTGACCATTCTTTGAATTCTTCGATTGTCTTAGTCCACTTTTGCCTATAAGCGGCCTCGGTCTGAGCTTGTAAGATCGTCAAGAGGAGATGAGATGCTGGTTTGTACCATGTTCTGGGAGCATCTCTGTAAAATACGGCGTGCGCGATTTCTTCAAGGACGATAGTTTGGAGCTTGTTGACGCGGGATTCCAATTCCGCGAAGATACTCTGTCGTCGTGGGTCATCTTTTGTTCTAGCTGCCAATTCAACAAGCGAACGCGCTGCTCCGTAGCGCACCCAATGATAATCATCTGTGTCCAGAGCTTCCAAAAGGAATCTCTTGCTATCTTCGGTATCAAGAGCACCTAGAGAGTGAACTATGCGCCATCGCACCGGACCCTTTGTATCTGCATGTTCGACTTCATAATAACAGGACCTTAGCTGACGCCCATCGCCTCCATCCAAGTCAAATCTCTTTATGACGTTGGAGGCAGTCCATCCTTGAATAGCACTCGGTGAGGTAACCATCTGAATTTCGCGTTCTCCTAACGGTGACTCTTTGGATCTTCTGAATAGTGCTTTCCAGTCAAGAAACCATTTTTCCTTTGACTGTATTTTCTCAACTGCTGTCAACACATCCTGAAGGCTCTTAGCTGAGACGAATTCCTCAGCAAGAGTTCCTTCCGGAAAGGACTTCAGCACTCGCGCTGTTCTATCTCTCGTGTTTAGTATCGGATCGAATAGCTTTTCTGCAACCAGCGCGAGAACGGCGACTTCCATTTCAGTTGTGAATGGTTTCGCTAGACTTGCCTCAGCATTTGCTAGACACGTTACAGTGGCGGTCCAGTTCCAGTCATATACCAAGTTCAGAAATGCATCTCCTAGCGTAGCGCTACCGAGTTGCTCAAGAATCATGGGAAGCGCATCAAAGGAGTTTGAACCAAGAGTCACAGAGTCAAAAGAACTGCTCGTCCACAGGACATCGTTTCTGGCCAAGTGCCTGGACGCCAAGTAGTCCTGCTTCAGCTGATGGTCAAACTGAGCGCGTCCTTGTGACGGTTGGCCAATAGCACCGGCTTGAAGCAAATCACTCCACGTATTTTCGCCGACAATTTCTATGAACAGGCGTGAATCAAAAGACGGAGTATGAAACTTATCGTACATTTCGAATCCCGCTTTGGCAAGGTTATCTAGAGATTCGTCACGAAATCGCAACATTTCACGAAAGTACAATTCGATTGCGCTGGCTTTTGATTTCAGCGCCGGGGACTTACTTGTAGCAGCAAGAGCAAGATCCAGAAAGTAAGGCGTCTGAAGGAGCTTCTTGTCGGCGTCTCCGAGTTTCTCATATTCCTTTCCGTGGAATCGCTCGTCCACCTGCTTGCGAACCTCGGATTCGTTGAGGTCGTCAAGCTTTGCGAATGCCCAGTCGGATATCCAGCCTCGAGCTCGCAACCTGTCCGATACAAGCACATAGGCATTTGGCCAGTTTCGTCTAACGAATTCACTGAGTACGTTTATGATTTTTCGAACAGTGTCCTCGCCATAAACCTCGTTAAGAGCATCCACTAGCAGAACTTTCGGTTTGTCATTTGGAAAGCCTTCAAACATTTTGAAATTCAAATCTGTTATGGAGACCCTAAACAACGCGTTTAGTGCTTTCTCGAATACTTGTTCGCTTGATATGCGTGCCGAGTCATCCTGATCCCAGTCCTTCAAATTGAGTAGGATGGTGACTGCGCCCTTCTGGCCCAGCAAATTCGAGAGACGCCCAAAGGTTTCGCTTTTTCCGCTACCTGCGGCGCCTTGTAGGATGATTCGTTTCTCCGAAAACAGTATTTCAAGTAAAGTGTCGATCGGGATGCCGGATTTAGCGCCTGTGGAAAATGTCAAATCAAATTGAATTGGACGTTTTGGAAACTTCCTTTCTAGACGCTTCACGAAGCCTGCTGCGTACTCTTGATATATTGATCCGGCAAAGGTTTCCTCAACGGTGTTTTGTATGAGACTTAGTGCGGCACAAGCCGCAGCGTCGGAAGCGTATGGGCTCCATCTGGTCCTCGTTTCTTGGTTATCATCTTCATTACAGTAGTCCGAAATCCCGCGAATGACTATGAACTTCGCAGCGTGAACGGAACTCTTTTCCCAGAGCGCATGTGCAACGCCTGCTGACTCCATTTCCACGGCGACCCCCTTGTCAAATTGTTTCAGTATCTTAGACAGCTTATCAGAAGTCGGATCTCCCAATAGAGTCTCTCCGCTTAGAATTTGGCCTCTGACCAGTTTTGAGACACTTTTCGATTGGCCGTCGGGTCTGGGCGTTGTTATCTTTTCGTACCATTTCTTCTCACCTACTGCTTGGCATACGCTGAGCAGGGCTGGCGAAGGTGGCCAAAGCTGAATCTTCCTTGGCAGGACTTTGCCATCTGACTCCTTTTCCAAAGAGTAATACTCTAAGTCGTCGTGCACAACTACATCGCCTAGAGCAATCTTGTCTCTTCCTTTCACTCCGCCCGCGATTCCCACTACCAAAAGACAGGTTGGTTTCCAACGGGCTATAATGTCAGAGGTCAGCTGTCCGGCAGCGATGTTGCCTCGATCCAAGCATTGTGCGGCGACGCAGGAGTAACTGTGGCCAGACTGGGTCGATTGGATTTCACCGTAGCGATATAACCTTCCATCCTTGTGGTCAACAGGCAGGCTCCCAAGGTTCAGGGCCTTTGTAACCGCTTCGAACTCGGGAGGAATAACCGTGACTACTGCGAAATCGGCATGTTCCTTAACGTCATCAGGAGACAATTCACATATTTTCCGCGTTGTAGTACAACATCAGTTGTATAAGATTCTATAGCAAAGAGAGACGAAATATCTACATTTGTCGTTCACGGTCGAGAATAATACCCGAACCTGATTTCGAGCTGACCTGATTGCGTCTTCTTGGTATGAATCCTTTCTCTGCCTGCCACCTCACGAATCGGCTAATCTTCAGGTCGTAGATGGTAGCACTCTCGGGTTCGAACGCATCAATGTGACCTGACCCGGTGACCTTTTCGCCGTCCAGTTCGAATTGCATTTGACGACTAGTTCACTCCAACCTAGTGACCTTACGAACTAATGGAGCATTGTGCCTCGGAGCTTCGCCCACGCTAAGCTGAGCGGTTCGTCAATTGGTGAGGGTTCTTTCTGTTTTGTCGGTGGGAGACAGGGGCGTTCATCATTTGCCCCCGTAGCTCCAGACCATTCGTAGATAGTGTGTCGACTTTGGATTCCGGTCCTTCTCATGTTTGAAGGCTGGGTACTCCTGTTTGATGCGTTTGACCCATATGGGGCTCGGACTCTTAGGCAGGCTCGGTGCTCTCAGAGTCATCTCCTTGTAGGTACTGGGGCCGTAGCTGAGGAGTTGCCAGTAGATTTCGCTTCGGAAGTTTTCGTAGCTCATACGTGGCTTCTTCGGTTCCGGTAGAGTTCTGCTCTTGCTGAGTATGAGTCGGTTGTTTCGGTCATCCGAGTTGAAGACGATTTGGTCCTTCTTGTGCCAGCCGAGCTTCTCAACTAGCTTCTTGGGAACGACGACTTGGTATTTGGTGTACTCGTTCTTGCCGATGTGCGTGCTGACTTCTTGTAGTTGATAGCTCAATGTCTCCACGCTGATGTTCTCCGGGCGTACCCGGGTTTGTCGAGCTGGTAGGCAGTTAGTGTGACCGCGAGTATGGCAATCAAGGCCAGGGCGAAATGTACTGTAACCCTGTCAATAGATCTGACCTTCAGCTGGGTCAAGCCAAATTCTTGTTTGAGGCGGCTGAAGACTCGTTCAATTGACCATCTGAGATTGTAATGATCTTTCCATTCCTTGCTGTTCCGCTTGAATGGCAGCATGCTGTCGAGTTTTCCGACCTTTCTTAGTTTGTTCTTTGGCTGTTTTCCTAGTGGCCTTCCTTTCTTGGATCCTTTTGGTCGTCCGCTCGCTCGGAAGGCAATCACTGGTACAATCTCCCGGTCTCCGTGATGGCAGAAGAGTTCGTTCTCTCTAGAGCAGTAGGCGGCGTCCGCTTCCACGTATTTGGGCTTGATTTCATGCGCTATTACCTCCATTAGTTGAAGTTTGAAGAATCTGGTTTCCTGTCTGTTGGCCGGTGAAACGGTGAACTGTAAGGGGATCTCCAACTGAGATTCGACGACGGCATGGAGCTTGTAGCCAAACACGTAGAGTTTCTTCCCGCCCCTAAGCCCTCTGACGCCCCAATCCGCATCCTTGTCCGTTGGCCCTACCCTTCGCTTCTTCACGCCCCTCCGT
>Ga0315280_10006337_pt1 | contig 16389 bp, 10 predicted proteins | sample YL17G06_40_MG_FD_203697 | JGI IMG/M metagenome (GOLD analysis project Ga0315280, IMG submission 203697) | Sediment microbial communities from Yellowstone Lake, YNP, Wyoming, USA - YL17G06_40 | ecosystem: Environmental > Aquatic > Freshwater > Lake > Sediment | place: USA: Wyoming | collected...
TGGACGATCTTATCCGTTCCATCGAGAGCATCCGAAGATCGCCCGCGAAACTGCGCGGCTGCATCCTGCAATCAGAGCTTCCCCCTTTTTTGCGCTGACTGTTGCATTCTTTATGCAGTGCTCAATAACGAAAGGGCCAGCAAGGGAACGACAGCACTTCACTTTGCGGCCGCGAACGGCAATGCAGAGACCGTAAAGGTGCTTCTGGCAAATGGGGCTGATGTCAGCGCAACCGAGACGGAAAGTGGGAACACACCGTTGATGGTTGCCGTGGCAAGAGACCAGGATGCGGCAGCTGAAGCTCTGATTTCTTCTGGTGCGGATGTGAATGCGAGGAGCAAGGGAAAGGGGTATACAGCATTGATGGCGGCTGCGTCGCGTGGGAACGGGCGACTAATGCGTGCCCTCGCTTCTCATGGCGCTGACGTGAATGCCGTGTCCGCCTCTGGTGAGACCGCATGAAGCCTGGCAAAGAGTAGCCAGCACCAGAATATTATCCCGATGCTGATACGCGCTGGTGCGAGGTAGTTCTCTCTTTGCGCTCGAAGGCTGAAAGGTTGCGAAAGCGGCCCAACGTCGGGGCGCAGGGGGTCGCGCTGCTTTTGGGGCAACTTATTACCTTTCCAGCGCTCACTGGAACCCGCACTTCTCCCGGTGCAAGCGTCCGCCCGCTCTGCTGAAGTCGATCTTTTCGAGACCGCGACAGATCAGGTTGCATTGCGGTAACATATCAATGGCAGGGAAGCCGACCCACTAAAGGGACGAGAGCAACCCATACGATCCACTGAGCGCTGAACACTTTTCCCTGCCCGAAAGGGAATCGTATGAAGGCTCTAAATCGCTTTTTTGAAGAACTGCCACGGCTCGAAGCTTATGCCATTCAGTTCGTAGCGTTTTTGATCCTGCTCATCCATCTCTGGAGATTCCTTCGAAGCCGGTTTTGAACGCGGAGCCCACCCATTTTGAAACGACCGAGAAGATCTTACTGTCACTGCCCACTATAACCGTTCTGGGCAGAAGCCGAGGCCGTAAGGTGCGTTTGGCCGGGGGTCGGCGGGGGGGGAGCGACGACGCGTACCGCCCTGTCGTAGCGGTTGGACGGTCGGCCAAACCAGAAGTCATTACAAGCACGGGCACAGTGTCCGGGCTGGCACCCAGTGGCCGTATTGTCGCCATGTCGGACAGGTGCTCGGAACGCAAAAGGGGCGTATCGGAAATCATCTGGTGGCATGCTGCGACACACCAATGGTCGGTTGGTCGACCACCCTTCCACAATCCGATTCGTGTCCGGATAGCAGTCATCCAGCTGCGATCGATTTCGCACAGTGAGGTCTGCTGGCCGCCGGTCTTCGGCGCCACGGGGCCGGTGGTGAACAGGCTATTGTTCTACAGTTGGACCAAGGCAATTGCGCGCCGATGGAAGGCATTGACTGGGCGTTGATCCGCGATTTCATCCGGTCCGCAGCACGCTCGCCGAAGCCCTTGCCTGAGGACGTGAATGGCATGCGGTGAAGTGCCTCGTCTCAATCATGCAGCGCCGAAACGGAGTTACGGCCTGGTGTGCCGGTCGCGCTAATTCGACGACACGTAGATGTGGACGTTGTCGGGGCTGGAGTAGCGGGCAATGGATGCTTTGACACTCGCGTCGCCCGGGGAGACCCCGGGAGGGACTTGAATTGCCCCCTGGTAGACGCCGGCGAGTCCCGGGCTGAGCGCCGCGCCGAGCACAGGGGCGTTGACGCCGCCGATCACGACGGTTACCGACTCGGCGGTGGATGCCGGGGCCGATGCAGTCGTGCCGGGCGGGACGGCGGGGTTAGTGGGGCCAAATCCGGTGCCCCACAGAATCAGCGTGTCGCCGGGTTTGGCGGCCAGCCATTGTGGGCCGAGTGACGGCGTGCCGATATAGGCGTTGTCGGGATACCGCGTAGTGACGGCATATTTCGAAGCGCCCCATTGAAAGAAAGCAGGGGCGTGGGTTCGCACCTGGGCAGTGGCCGGGGCGCTGACCTGCCCGGTATTGGTTACCACGACTTACAAGGTGCCCACGGTAGCGTTGGGCGCTTGCACGTTGATGTGTGTGGGGCTGATGTAATAGACGGCGGCTGGTTTGCCATCGATCGTCACTTTGACGCCGCTGAGCGCGGTGGGCAGGCGGTCACCGGTGATGGCGCCGGTCCAGTCGCGGGTGAAGATCGTAAGGTCGGTGCCGTAGATGGCCACCCAGGAGCCGGATTGAATAGTGTCCTGGACGCTGCCGGGAATGCCGGTGGCGCTCAGGACCTGGGAAATGACGGGCTTCGCGTAAGCGACGCCGATCGGGATGGAGACGCCGAAACCGGAAGAGGCGCCGCCGATGTTCAGTCCGATGGCGCGGATGCCGGTGACGCGCTCTGAGGTCAGGCGAATGGTGATCTGATAGACGCCGACTTGGCCGGGTGCCATCACCGAGGAGATGACCGCGGCGGTTTGACTGGCGTAAAGAACGGTTGGTTGTGCGGCGGTCGCTGCGAGTGGGTTGGCTGGGCCAGGTACGCCGGTGGTAAGGGGCGGGATCGCAGGGCCCAGACCGGTGGCGAACAGAGAGATGGTCTCACCGGGAGTGGCGGGATCGTCTACGTCGATGGGACCGCCGTCGGAGTGTGTGCCCACGAGGTTGCCGAAGCCCATGCAGTTCGACGAGAACAGCGCGGGGGCATACTGGGCCAGTGTGATGTTGAAAGGCACGGAGTTAGCGACCTGCAAAGTAGTGGCGCCGAGCGGTGCTTCAAACGGGATTTGGACAGTGAATTGAGTGGAGGAAGCGAGCAGCACGGCGGCGGCCTTTCCCCCGACAGTGACCGGTGTGGAAGTGGCGGCGCCCAGATTCGTTCCGGTGATGATGGCCAGCGTTCCGGGAGCGAGCCGGCCATCCAGCGAGGCGGCGTTGACGACACTGGAGACGGTTTGGCCGTTTAGTGCGCACGCTGCCCAGAAAAGCAAGCAAATGCAGACACGCATGATCATGCGCATGAGCCTCGACGAATTCAGTCTAGCAGCGGAAGGATTGGAGCGGGCGGTCGAGTAGCTCCGATCGATATGGGGAGCGCCCGACCCAGCCGCCATGCAACTGGACGGAGAGATGTGTCTTCGGGCGGATCGTCCGCCACTCGGAAGTTATCGTCCGGATGGCACCCCTTGGCCCGCGTGCCGTCTTCCCGGAAAGTAAAACCCGCAGCATTCAAGGGGTTCGCCTGGCCATCCAAGCCTGGTGCTGCTACAGAACCGTCCCGCAAAGGAAATCCGCATTGTTCCGAAAGTCGTCCCCTTGCCAGCAGCAACGGAAGATTGACAGGGGTGGACTTCTCACGCCGCACTGTTACCTTGCGGCTCTGTTCCACAACCTTGGACTTATGGAACAGGTCTCCCAAGCTTCTGAAGTTCACCGTGGCTTTTTTGGCGCCCCAGTCCGGGTTTTCTTCTGCCACGCGGCAAATCAGACCGCGGATTTCATCGGTGATCTTTGGCCGGCCGCCGCGCCGGCGGGACCGCCAACGCCAGTACAGCCGAAAACCCGCGCGATGCCAGCCGACGACGGTCTCGGGCTTGACGATGATGAGGACATCGGACCCACGCGACCAAATGTCTCACAGAGCTGTCCAGAACAGCCGGTCGACACAGTTCAAAGGCGGCCGCGGCCGTCTGGGTTTGAGAACGGCAACCTGCTGCCGGAGGGCGAGGACCTCCAGTGCATTGTCGCTCCGGCTGCGGTAGAATTCGCGGATCGCAGCCAAGATGGAGAGAAGGCAGGAGCAGTGGTGAGCAAGTACCTGGTCCGCCATCGAGAGCCGTCCTCGCAGACTTGGCGGACAATCCTGGAGAACCACATCAAGAACATGGTGTCCGTCGATTTCTTCACCGTGCCGACCATCCTGCCGCAGATGAGATTTGCGAGATGCACGAGCCGTTCCAGAGCAGTGACAGCCCAACCCAGAAGAGGCGATCGAAGGGAGTCAACACCGGTCGTTTACGTCTTCGATGGAAGGCTGCGAGTTGAAGGCGGAGAGCCGCATTCCCCATTGCAGCGGTCCCATGGCCGCTCATCAGGAGTCGAACGAATCGAAAGAGGGACAAAAAGAAGACTGGCATGTGTCCCGATTGTTCGTCTCCATCCCGTTCCAAGTCAAACTATTACAGGCGGACGGAAGAATGGCGAAGGACAGGTCCACTATCACTCCGCCCGCGACATACGTACCGGTCGCAGCGAAGAATTGCCACGTGGGAACGATCTCGGCTTCCGCGTGGAACTCGAGAAGGCCGGTATTGACGAACCGACAAGCCCGCAGTTGCCGAGAGAGCCGCTCCACGCAGGAACGATCTCCGGCTCATTGGAACTTCCCCCAGAAGGCATACGGCGGGGTTTCGAGCGCGAGTGCCGCCAAAACAAGGATGCGGTTGCCACCCACACGCTGTACAGTGCGGGCCGCGGCGGAAACGGGCCATTCAAAGTCACAGCCGGCGGGGGCGGTATAACATGCCGTCGATGACTGGCCGTTGCCGAGGCAAGCCGCGGCTGAAGGTGCTGCTGTTCGGGTGGCAAAATCCCCGCTCGTATGGCGGCATTCAGTCCTTCGTCCGGGACTTGCGCCTGGCGTCCCCAGCCCACCTGGCGTTCCACGTCTTCCCCGAGGATCTGTTCGACTGCGCTTTCGAAGTGGCCCGCGGGCGGTTCCGCCGGGGCAAGTTCGTGAAACGGCTGGCCGCGTTTCTTCAAGACGGCGATTTCGCCGTGGTGCACTCGCACAATCTGCACTTCGAAGCTCGCGCCCACCTGGCGTGGCTGGTCGAGCGAGCGGCCGCCTGGGCCCGAATCCCGCACGTGTTGACCATTCACGACTTGCCGGACATCCCGGCCGTGTGCGCCGGGGTGGCGGAACTAGAGCGAACCTTCCTGGTGACACAGTCGCGATACAATCAGCGGACCATTCGTAACCTGACCGGTCGCAAGGCCGAAGTGATCCCGGTGGGAATCGATTTCCGCCGCTTCGCCGATTCGCCGGATCGAGCGCCGGACTGCATCGCCTTCCCCGGCAGACTTACGCCGGCCAAGGGGGCTGCCGACGCCGTCGTGGTGGCGGCGGAACTCGCCCGCCGCAGGGGGAAAATGAGCCCGCTGTTCTCCTATCCAACCGAGGAGACGGCGGGATTCCTGGCCGGATTGAGGCACCTGCTGGCCCAGTTTCCGCTGGTGCAAGCCCGGTTCATGGGGCGGCGGGCGATCCCGGGAATCTACCAGCGCGCTGCGGTCACTCTGGCGTTGCCGCTGGCTGCCGAGGGGTTCGGGCTGGCGGCGCTGGAAAGCCTGGCCTGCGGGCGGCCCGTGGTCGCCTGCCCGACGGGCGGCATGACCGAATGGCTGGAGTCCGCCGCCGGAGCGCTGGTGGTGCGCCAGCGGGTGCTGGATCCGATCGTGGGCGCGCTGGAGGAGGTGCTCGATGATTGGCAGCGCTGGCGAACGGCGGCGCACCAGGGACGCCAGACCCTCGAGCAGAGATACGACATCCGGCACATCGCGGCGGCCCATTACGAGCTGTACACGCGCCTGCGCGGCTGAAGCGCCGCTGGGTATGACCCTTTTCGGCGGCCCATTCCGCTGGAAAAGTCAGGAGAACGGCTATGGCAGTAGTGCGTTACAATCACGAATAGACCGAGCAGTCGAGGGATGCGAGCGATTCTGGAGACATGGCGATGACGGCCGAGCGCAGGCAACGCGTCAAGGAGTTGTTTGAAGTCGCGCTGCAGCGCCCGCCGGCTGAACGCGCCGCGATGTTGAAGGAGCTGTGCCCGGATGACGCGGAACTGCGGAACGAAATGGAGCGGCTGATTGCCGGTTACCAGGACCTAGATTCGGACGAACTGCTACGCGAACCCGCGCCTGCCGGCCAGCCGCTGCCGTTCGCGCCGCAGCAGGTAGTCGCCGGCCGCTTCCAGATCGTGCGGTTTATCAGCAAGGGCGGGATGGGAGCCGTCTACGAAGCGGAAGACCAGGTGCTGCGCGAGCGCGTCGCGCTGAAGATCATCCGTCCCGACGTTCTCGTCAGCGCACGGGTGCTGGAGCGATTCAAGCGGGAAATCAAGATGGCACGGCGGATCCTGCATCCGAACGTCTGCCGCATCCACGACGTGTTCGCGCACAGGATCCCGGAACAGGGCGCCACGGTGCTGCTTCTGAGCATGGAGCTGCTGTCGGGTGAGACGCTGGCGGAACGCATCCGGCGCGACGGTCCCGCCGGCCCGGCCGAAGCGCTGGCAATTGCCGATCAGCTGAGCAGTGCGCTCGAAGCGGCGCACGCGGCCGGTGTGGTCCACCGCGACGTGAAGAGCTCGAACGTGATGCTGGTGCGCGAAAGCGGCGAGCGGCTGCGCGCAGTGCTCACCGATTTCGGCTTGGCGCGCAGCCTCGCCGCTGAGGACGCCACCATCTCGCTGGCGGGTGAGATTGCTGGCACGCCCGGCTATATGGCGCCGGAACAGGAGCAGGGCGTTGCCACCGCAGCGAGCGACATCTATTCTTTCGGCGTGGTTCTTTATGAGCTGGTGACGGGGCGGCGGCCTTTCCCGCGGGGAGCGTCGGGATTGCGGCCGGACCGCACCCAGGCACCTACGCCTCCAAGCGTGTGCAATCCGCGGCTCGATACCCGCTGGGACGCGGTCATCCTGCGCTGCCTGGAACGGGACCCGGCGCGTCGGTTTTCGCATGCCCGCCAGATCGCCGGTGCGCTCCACACGGAGCTGTGCGAAACGGTCACGGAGCGGCGGCTGAGCCGGCGGCAGGTGCTGGTTCGCGGCGCACCGCTGATAGCGGCGGCGGTGGGAGTCTTGTCCTGGCAGACGGCCCGCTGGCTGCGCGGGCCCAACTTCGCCTCCCTCGCGGTGCTGCCGTTCGCCATCCTCAACGGCGCCCTCGACCTGGATTACCTCACTGACGGCGTCACGGACGAGTTGATCGGCGCGCTCACCGCCGTGCCGGGGATTCGCGTCATTCATCGCAGTTCCGCGTTTCAGTTCAAAGGCCGCGAGGCCGATCTAAGGGATGTGGCCCGACGGCTGAAGGTCAACACCGTGCTGCAAGGGAACATTCGCAAGACCGGTGCCCGCCTCCAGATCGCGGCGCAACTGGTGGATGCCAGCGACGGCCACTACCTGTGGTCGAAGACGTATCAGGCCGGCATGGACAGCCTGATGGGCGTGGAGGACGAGATTGTGCGCGCCGCCACGGAAACGCTCCGCCAATCCTACCCGGCAGCGCACATCGGTCCCGCGCCGGGAATCCGGGCGACGGATTTCGAAACCTACACTCTGTACCTGCGCGGCCGGCATCTCTGGAACCAGCGCAGCCCTGAGAGTCTGAAGAAGGCGCTGGAACATTTCCGGGCTGCCAGCGCGCGTGATCCGAAGTACGCGGCGGCGTTCAGCGGCATCGCCGACACTTACATCGCGCTGGTAGATTACGGCGCGCTACCCGCCCGCAGCGGCATGCCGGAGGCGAAGCGGGCGGTCGAGAACGCGCTTTCGATTGATCCCCAGCTCGCCGAGGCGCACGCCTCCCTGGGGCAGATTGCCGGGCTGTACGACTGGGACTGGGGTCAGGCGGAGCGGAGCCTGCGGCGGGCCATCGAGCTCAACCCGCGCTACTCGACGGCGCACTTGTGGTACGGCTCGCTGCTTTTACGCGAGGAGAAACTGCTGCCCGCGCTGGACCAGGTGCGGGAGGCGCTCGTCTCCGATCCACTGTCGCTCGGAGTGAATATCCACCTCGCCTGGATCCTATTTTACCTGCGCAATTTCCCGGCGGCCATCGAACAGGCCAACAAAACGCTCGAGCTCGACCGTAGCTTCGTGCTTCCCTATCACATGCTCGCAGAATCCTACGCCCGGCTCGGCCGGGCCACCGAAGCGCTCCAGGCTGCCTCGACGGCGCTGTCGCTCTCCCACCGGCAAGCTTCTTCGGTAACGATTCACGGGACGACCTGCGCCCTGATCGGGCGCCGCGCAGAGGCCATGCAAACGCTCCGGGAATTGGAGGGGCTGAGGCGAACCAGAGAGGTGCCCGCCTCGTACCCGGCGATGCTGGCCGCTACGCTGGGCTTGAAGGACACCGCGTTGGGGTGGCTCGAAGAGGCCTACAGCGAGCGTGAGAGCGGGGTTCTGCTGTTGAAGATCTACCCGTCCTACGACAGCTTGCGGGGCGAGCCGCGCTACCTGGCGCTGGTGCGCAAGCTGGGGTACCCGGCCTGAGAGCGGTTCACTGGATAAAGGGGACCGGGTTGAGCTCGGACTCGGCGAGGCGCTTCGGGATCCAGCCCAGCTCGACCGGCACATCGTACAACCGGCCCGGGGCCAGCCTCGCCCACCAGTGGCGCAGGCCGGGCACCACCACGCGCACCGCCGGAAAGGCGAGGTCGGGGCGCGACAGGTCGACGACGAGCACTTCCAAACCGCGGGCGGCCAGGCGCGCAATGCAGAATTCCAGGTCCGCGAGCAACCCGGCGCTCTCCTGCCGCCCGTTCCACTCCGCATCGCCGCAGGGCATGATGTACGGGTGGTCCGCGATCGACTGGCCGCGCCGGCGCGACGGGGTGCGGCCGAGCACCTGCTGGATCTCGCTGAGGGCGCGCGTGAGCGCGATTTGGCGGTCCAAGTGCGCGCCCATTCCGAGCAGGAGGTCGCTGCCGTCGCGGCGGTGCGAAACCGCTGCGGCGACGGGGATTCCCAGATCGGTGGTCAGGTCGAGCGCGTGCAGGCTGCGGCCGCGGTGGAGGCCGGCGGCGCCACCGAGGTCAATGCCAGGCCGGCGCGCGCGGTTGTACCACCACAGCGCGACCGCATCGCGCTCGACCAGCTCGAACAAGCCTTGCAGGATCGCTTCTTCGATCACGTTGCCGGAGGCGCAGCCGTTGGAATCCGCCCGGCAGAAGCGGTGCTGTTCCGGGAGCCGGTATTGGAAATAGCAGTATGCGGTCGGCAGGTAACGGATGCGTTGATGGGTAAGCGACCAGCCAAGCGTCCAATCCACCGGTTCGGTCTCGCGAAACGGCTCGGGAATCCAGTGGGAGCCTGCCTGGCGGCGGTTCCATTGCTCCCGCCCGGCGTATTGGCGATCGCTGAAAAGTAGCAGGCGGCGGGGATGGACGGCGGAATCGCCGAACTCGGCGTAGCAGGCGCGCCGGCGGCGCTCGTTGCCTTGAAACACTGCACTATAGCGTTCGACCGCCTCGGCCAGGCAACTGACTCGCGCTTCCGTCTCAGACGTCCCTTTGCCGACGGCGCTGCCGGGCTGACCCGGTGAGCGGCACGGCTCGTCAGGCGCGGCCAGTGGCAGGGTGTGCCGCGCCGAGAAGACGAAGAACGGGTGCGCAACGGCGGCGGGCTGCAGGTTCGACACGATACCGGTGATCGGGCTGACGAGCCGTTGGAGATCGGCCAGCGTCGCGGGGGGCGTGCGGGTGCGCAGGCCGCCTCCGGTGCGGAAGACGCGGGAACGCTCGCGCAACGCGATCCGGACCGGGCGCCGCGCGCGCCGCGGGTCGCCGCACGCCGGACACTGCGGGCGGCGCATCAGGCCGTGCGTAGCCGCTTCCAGGGAGCCGTTGTCGAGGGTCCAGAGGCGGCCTTCCAGCGTGCTGGCGCCGAGCGCGACCCACTTGGCGGCCTCCGTTGCCGCCAACAGCACGGCGACCGGGCCGGTGGTCTCGAGCCACCCAGCCGGCATAGGTGGGGGCGCAGCGGCGCCCCAGAGGAGGCTCTCGATCCAGCGGTTCTCTTTGAGGCGCTGCAACAGGCAGCGCCAGCAGCCGGTACGTCCAGGGAGGAAAATCGGCCCGACCCACTGTGAGCGCCCGCACGGTTTCACCAGCAGCCAGGGCCGGCGCTGTTCGAGCGCGTGGCGATTGATCTCATCGAGTGCGGGAGCGGCGTAGTCGCCGGCAATGACGACGCGTAGGTCGCCGCGCCGGGCCAGGTGGAGCCCCAGTTTCCGCAGTGCTTCTCGCAGGAGCCGATGGCCGTGTTCATCGAGCGCGGTCACCTCGACCGCAGCCGCGCCCAGCCGCGCCTTGGCTTCGCAGGCGTCGAGCCCCAGGTTCTCCCAGAACGCGGCTTCCGGACCCGGCGGATCCATCCGCACTTCGTGGAGGAAACCCTCGCGCGCCAGGCGCCGGATCGTGTCGCGGACGGTCGTGGCCGGAAGTTCCCCTTTCAACAGCCGCGCAATTTCGGACACCGTGCGGCGGCCGTCGACGAGCGCAGCAACGCGCGCGTAGCGGATCCCTCTCAGTCGGTATTCGTCGCTCTCGCTCAACAGCAGCAGAGAAGCAGGCAGCGGCTGCACGACGAACCTGGCCTGGAATGCCGGCACAGAAATCATGGAAAAGCCCTAAGAAAGCCCGGAACGTATTTACAAGCTCCGAGGATTCCCTTATAATCCTACAAAAGGAGGCTGGTGTTTCATGGCGACCAAAAAGAACGCGGCGTCCTCAAAACGTGCGTCACGCAAACCGAATCCGCGCCTGGTTAAACTCGCGCCGGGTTTCATGAACTATTGCTGCACGAACGAGCTCGCCATCAAGTTCGAGCCAGGCTTTTGGGACGGCGTGACGCTTACGCCCTTGCTGGTCCCGTCGGGGATCGGAGGGTTCCGGCTGTCCACGCCCACCCAGGCCGACCGGATCTGTATCACGCGACCCACCGAGACGGATTTCACCGTCACTTTCCAGCGGCCGCACAAAAAGACCGCTAGCAAGCGCGCCAAGAAGCGCGGCCGCTGAGGGGCATTGAGCTGCGACCCCCGCAGCAGAGGCGCGGCCGGGAGGGCGGCCTTGCGCGCGCAGGGGCTGGCCGGTGAGGGTCACTTCGGCGAAGCGATTCGGGCATACAGGCAGGCGATCCGGCTGTGGCCCGAGTTCGCCGAGGGTTACAACAACCTGGCTGGCGCGCTGCTGAGACTGGGCCGCGTAGAGCGCGCGGTTGAAACGTACCGGCAAGCGTTGCAGTTACGCCCCGATCTGGCCGGCGTTCACTCCAACCTGCTGTTTACTCTGCACTACGGCAGCGCTGTAGACGCGGACAGCCTCTTTCGAGAACACCAGGCGTGGTCGGCACGGCACGCGCCCGCGCGTCGATACAGCAGCTATCCGAACACCCGGTCCATCCGGCGCAGGCTGCGAGTGGGTTATCTCACGACCACTTTCCGCTTTCACCCGGGCGTGTTCTTCCTGGCGCCGCTGCTGGCTGAGCACGACCGCAAGCGGTTTGAAGTGTTCTGCTACACCACTACCGACCGCGCTGACGCTTACACCGCGCGCATACGGTCACTGGCGGACGGCTGGCGCAACGTTTCGAAGCTGTCCGACGAGCAGGCCGCCGTGACGATTCACCGCGACCGGATCGATATCCTGGTGGACCGGGATGGGCACTTCGGCGGCAACCGCCTGGGCGTGTTCGCCATGCGGCCGGCGCCGGTCCAGGTGAGCATTCCCGGGTACCCGGACACCACCGGGTTGCCCGAGGTGGGCTACCGCATCACCGACGCCTGCGCCGATCCTCCCGGCCGGGCCGACGCGCGCTACACCGAAGAACTGCTTCGACTCCCGGCATTCGCCTGTTACGAGCCGCCGGCGGAGGCGCCGCCGGTCGGGCCGGCGCCCGCGCTGCGCAACGGTTATGTCACCTTCGGCTGCTTTAACAACCGGCCGAAATACTCCGACCGGCTATTGCGGCTGTGGGCTTGCATTCTGCTGCGCGTGCCGCGTTCGCGCATCCTGTTCCATCACGTCTTCAATGGCCGGCCGCAGGTCACCAGCGAGTTCCGCGAGCCGATCCTGAGAGTGTTTGAAGCGTGCGGCGTTTCGCGCCGGCGGGTCCGTTTCGTGGGGGGGCTGCCGCTGCGGGCGCATCTGGAACTTTACGGCGACATCGACATTCTGCTGGACACGTTTCCTTACAACGGCAATACCACCACCTGCGAGGCGCTGTGGATGGGCGTGCCGGTGATCACGCAAGCGGGCGAAACTCACGTCTCCCGGGTGGGGCTCTCGCACCTCGCCAGCGTCGGCCTGGCCGACTGGGCGGCCGCTTCGGAAAACGATTACGCGGCGCTGGCGGTGGCCAAGGCAGCCGAGGCCCGGGAACTGGCGCGCATCCGCCGCCGGCTGCGGGCGCAGATGGCCGCCAGCCGGCTCACCGACGCGGGCCAGTACGCGCGGGCGGTGGAAGCGGCCTACAAAAAAATGTGGCGGCGCTGGTGTGAAGGCTGCGCCTAGCGCGCCCGCGCGCTCAGGTCCTGGATTTGTTCAGTTCCCCGTGCAACCAGGCGAGGGTGAGATTCCAATCCCGCTTCACCGTGCGGACCGAGATTCCGAGCTGTGGTCCGCAGATACTCCGTATCGAATAGAATCAGCAACTTGGCATTGCGAGATCCAGCACGTTACGGAACGTTACGTGCCCGTTTCCGGAATCGAAGGACGCTTCTGGGGACCATGGGATGTTCCGATAGCTCAAGCTTTGGGAACGGTCCCGACATGCTGGAGTGGGGCCCCGTAACCCGCTCCGCATCAAGGCATCCGCATCCTGCCCACCGCGAGTACTTTTGGAACAGCCCGTGTGGACCCCAACTCGCCGTGCGACGGTCAACAACGGAGTAGACGCGGACCAGTACCCACCCCCGTTGTGAGACGACATCCAGCAACGACCGCTCTTGGACTTCCGGATTCTGACCGAATGCCGGGATCTGCTGGCGGTCGGACACGCGGATGTAGTGGCCGCTTCATGGCCCTATGCAGCCAGCTTTGCCGGGCCGGCACTGGCCACGTCTTCCCAGGGTAAAACGGATGAAGCTTGCACTCGTTGACCACGGTGGGCTGGAAGACTCCCCCGAAGTCCCGAACTCGGTGACGACGGTAGCCGGCCGCGGGGGCCGTCCACTGCGAAGCCATGGTTCGAGTCCTCAGCGGCTGACACGGGAGGTCTTGCGGAGGGTAAGAACCCATCTCATAAACCCTCGCGGCCGGATTCAGGGAACTGGGCTGAGCCATCCGTTAGGGCTGTTTCCGAGTGGGCCGTGATCCAGGTACGACACACGAAATCATCGCGGACTCGGGGGCATCGTGAGCACGATCAAGAGGAATGGTCCTCGGACGCCGGGCAAGTCCGGTACACTATTGCCATGCCCCATGCCCGCCGGGACTTTCTGAAAGCCATGGCTCTCGCCGCCCCTCCTGCCGTGCCGCCCGCAAGTGGCCGGGGCTATCCCTTCACCCAAGTAGATGTATTTACCGATCGGCCCCTGGAGGGCAATCCGCTGGCGGTCTTTACTGATGCACGCGGCCTCGGCGATACGGAAATGCAGTCCCTCGCGCGCGAGACCAATCTCTCTGAAACCACTTTCATCTTTCCGCGCGACGCGAAGGAGGAGCGGAAGCGCGGCGTCCAGGTGCGCATCTGGACCCCGAGCGGCGAGCTTCCTTTTGCAGGCCACCCGTCGCTGGGCACAGCTACAGTGATTCGCAAGTTGCGCGGCGGCACGGCCGTGCAGATTGATTTGGATCTCAAGAGCGGCAAGATCCCGGTTACTTTCGAGTCCCACCCCTCGGGATTGTTCGCGGAGATGCGACAGAAGAACGCCGAGTTCGGCCCCACCTTCACGACCGACATGATCGCTCCGTTGATTGGGCTCAAAGCATGAAGATATCGACCCGGCCCTGCCGATCCAGCAGATCTCTACCGGATCGCACTTCATGATTGTCCCCCTGCGTTCGCTGAAGGCCATTCGCAATGTGCGCTTCAGTTTCCCGGCGATCGCCGAGGCCCTTCCGGGCGAGCCGAGCCGGTCACTGTTTCTTGTGACTCGCGAAACGGAGCATCGCCAGGCCCGTCTGCATCAGCGGTTGGTGTTCGACGGCGGCGAAGATCCGGCCACCGGATCGGCCTCCGGTTGCGTGGCCGCCTGGATGGTGCGCCATGGTCTAGCGCGTTCCGGCGAACAGGTGCTGCTCGAGCAGGGCCTCGAAATCCACCGTCCCAGCCGGATCTACGTGCGCGCCGAGCGCGGCGGCGACCGGGTCCTCAACGTGCGGGTCGGTGGCGGCGTGGTAGAGGTTAAGCGAGGCGAGTATTCGTTGTAGCGGGTTGCCAGGTCTCACGAGCCCGGTGCGCCAAACGCGCCCTTGGGCCGCTTCCCGACGTGAGCGCTCTTCGCCTTGATCCTGATGCAACGTACTCCGGTCATTCCACTCGTCGGTGAAACGCTCAGGGCGTCCGCCTCCGGCCGGATCGTCGCCACTCGGAAGTTATCGTGGGCCGATCGGCTCTGTCGCCGGGGGCCACAACTACTGCCCCGCCCGTCTCGAACGCGCCTGCTATTTGGGCGACGGCTGGCTCCTGAGCCGCGACCGTGAGGGAGCGGCCGCCCCACTCCCAAACACCAAACGCACAGCCGAAAACCGGTGCGCCTCGAGCGGGATCTCAACGCTCCGATTCGCCACCGCCAGCGGCGCCAGGTTGTCCTCCACTCCGTTCGTGCGCCAGGCGGCGGCCAGGGGAAACACCGGAGACTGCAAGCGGGCTGCGCCTTTCCGCCCCGCGGTCTCGCGCAATCGCAGGATGTAGCCGTTGCCGTCCTCAGCCGGCTTGAACGCGGTCACCTGGGCGTTGTCCCCAGCGCTCTCAAAAAACGAACCCGCCGCCGCGGGCATACGCTTGGTGACCGGCAGCAAGCGCACGTTGCCAGTGTCGTAGTAGTTGTAGGCGATGAGCGGCGAACGGGTCTCCGCGTCGAAGCGCGCCAGCTCCCCCTCGCCCAGCCCCGCCCCGCTGGTGATCGAGTAACGGAACGTGAATTCCCCGCCCTGCGCCGCCTTGTAGTTGGTGAACCAGTAGTTGTTCATGGCGTAAGAGAACACGTGCCCGTTCTTCACCTCGAGCTGTTTGAGCCACAGCCCCCGGTTGATGTCGGTCAGCGTCACCAGCGGCGCGTCCGGCGTGGCCCACCCGATCGTGACCCCCGCATCCCGCGCCACCACCAGGTTCTGCGTGGTGAACCACTCGCGGCAGGCGCCCTCGAGCTGATCGGCATTCGGGCGCACCAACCCGTTCTGGATCTGGTAGGCCAGCTCCGCCGGCGACACCCGGAACGGGAACGCGAAGTAGACCGCCTCCTTGGCCAGCACCTCGTCCTTGCGAATGCGGTTGACGATATCGACGCGCTTCAGCTCGTCATAGACGCTCACTTCCGTCTCGATCGAGGGCACGTTCCGAGCCTGGGCGCGAATCACCATGCGTCGCCCGCTGTTCTCGACCAGTTTCGCGCCGCCCTGCCCGGTTACGTCCAGTTGAGCGGGCGGCAAGGTGGTCAGGTCTTGCAGGATGCGCGAGCGCTCGCCGCCCGAGACGTACAGCAATTCGTTCAGCTTGTAGGGCGCCTGGCGGTCCACCAGGTCGCGCCCCAGCGCTTTGTCAATAAGCTGCGCAATCGCCCCGGTCGCCGGATCGAACACCACGCGGTAGTGGCGCGACTCGATTTCCCAGCCGCTCCCGGCCCCAACCGGCGGCGGGGAGGTCTCGGCTCTGCGGACGCCATAGGCCCGGTAGCCGAATCCCGGCACCTTCTCGGCCAGGAAGCGCACCACGCGGTACCCGGGGCCCTGTCGCACCTCCTCGACAGCCACCGGCTTCCCGGTAGCCAGGTCCGCCACCTCGCGGCCAGGGTCCAGGTCGATCTCGACCACGTCGCTGCGCGCCCACAGATCCGGGTTGAAGACGAACAGCGCCGGCCCCTCCAGGCTGATGTGCTGGACCAGCCGGCTCAAAGAATGCAACAGCAGGTTCCGGGCGGCCCAATGCGCCCGCCAGGCATAAGCGCGCTTGAACTCCCACTGCTGTTTGACTCCCTGCCGCTCGGGCTGCGAGATGCTGTTGTGCGCTCCCCAGGTGTGCTCGTCATAGAACAGCAGGTTCTTCCAGGCCTCCCGGAACTCCTCGGCCGGATAGGCCAGCGCCGGCTCGAAAGCGGAGGCCAAGGTCGCGGCCATCTCAGCCGCAGGCAGCAGCCGCTGCGAGTCGCGATTCAGCGTGGTCTCCAGGGCCGTCGAGGCCGCGCCGTCCTCCCAGTACGCCCCGCCATCCCCGCGATAAACCGGCAGCTTCCCGGCGAAGTTCTTCGCAATGTAGGCGTAGTAGTCGGCATCGGTGGCGGGAACCAGTTTCGGGAATTCGTAGGCCTGGTTCCAAGCTTTCATGACCTCCGCTCCCCCCTCGCGAATGCCGGCGTTGTCCGTGTACAGCCCATAGAGCAGCACCGCATCCACCGGATAGGCGGCCCGGCGGTAGCGCGCCAGAAACTGCTCGACCGTGCGC
>Ga0315280_10006339_pt1 | contig 16385 bp, 13 predicted proteins | sample YL17G06_40_MG_FD_203697 | JGI IMG/M metagenome (GOLD analysis project Ga0315280, IMG submission 203697) | Sediment microbial communities from Yellowstone Lake, YNP, Wyoming, USA - YL17G06_40 | ecosystem: Environmental > Aquatic > Freshwater > Lake > Sediment | place: USA: Wyoming | collected...
TATGATTCTCTCTCTAAAACTTTACCATCTCGGTTTTTTAATAGGCTGACAGCATGGGCTACTGGAGTGGATATACATGACTTTAACTGTGGATTTAAGGCTTACAAAAAAGATGTTGTAAAATCTGTAGAGATCTACGGAGAACTTCACAGATATATACCAGCGTTAGCTTATGGTAAGGGTTTTAACGTCGGGGAGATAGTAGTTACCCACCACCCAAGAAAGTATGGAAGGTCTAAGTATGGCTGGGAAAGACTCGTAAAAGGGCTATTGGACCTTTTCACCGTAGTATTTTTAACAAGGTTTTTCAAAAGACCTATGCATATATTTGGTGGTACAGGTGCAGTTATTTTTATTTTAGGGTTCATAATAAATTTATATCTATTATTCTATAAAATTTTTACAGGAGCTTTAATAGGGAATAGACCTCTTCTTACACTAGGGGTTTTATGTATGATTTTAGGAGTCCAGTCCTTTTCTTTAGGTCTTCTTGGTGAGATGATAAACAATATATCTTCTGATAGAAAAGAAGATGACTCTATTGTGGAAGAGGTAGGAATTGATGAGTATATATCTTGATACTATCCTAATGGAAGTCCCAAGACTATTAGGGTTGCTTGACAAAAACCCAAACAGTCCTACCTTTGGTTGTTTTGATAGACAGTACTGGCACTACAGTGTAATGGACTTCCCCTGTGCAAGATACCAAGAGGCAGCTCTTACACTGACTTTCATTTATACCCTTGATATCCCGGGTAATGTATATTTTAAAAATCCATATATTCTTTTATGGATAGATGGAGCTGTAAGATTCTGGGAGAAAATCCAGAGAAAGAATGGTTCTTTTGATGAATGGTATCCTAATGAAAGTAGCTTTGTTGCTACCGCATTTACTTCATATACCATCTCGGAGGTTCTTTTAATCCTCGGTAAAGAAATTTCTTCCTATGAAAGTATAATAGAAAGTTTAGAGAAGGCTGGGGATTGGCTAATTAAAAATGACGATTTTACCGCCTGTAATCAGGAGGCAGGAGCAGTAGCTGGCTTGTATAATATCTATCTCATCACTTCTAAAGAGAAATATATGAGTTCTGCTAGGAAGAAATTAGAAAGATTGGCACAAAAACAAGATAAGGAAGGATGGTTCCCTGAGTATGGAGGTCCAGATATAGGATACCTTTCCCTAGCTATAGATTATTTATGTAAATACTATAAGAGGTCTAAAGATGAGAAAGCTAAAGAAATAGTAGATAGGGCCTTAAATTTTATAGTATATTTTTCTCATCCAGATGGTACATTTGGAGGAGAGTATGGCTCTCGTAATACTAAGTACATAATACCATCAGGGATTGAGTATTCTTCTTCTTGGAATGAAAGTGCTAGAAGGATTGCTTATAGTTTGAGAAGGTCTTTAACTGAGATGAAGACGATAGGACCTTATAGTCTAGACGATAGATATCTCTCTTACATTGGTTATACGTATATACAGGCTCACATTGACCTATATAGTGGTGAATTAGAAGAGCCAGTGTATAATTGTAATTTTTCTAGATTCTTACCAGATAGTGGAATCTTTGTGTTTAGTAATGAGAGTTTCTATCTTGTCTCCAATCTAAGGAAAGGGGGAATATTCAAGCTTTCTTTCAAAGGTAAAAAGACTTCAGTTTTAGATAGTGGAATAGTCTTGCATATAGATGGAAGATATTACACTAGTGGATGGTTGAATCCAGAGGGTACTATTGAGTTTGAAGAGAATAGAGTTAAATGGGAGTCAAATGCATTGAAATTATCTTTTATCCTTATGTCTCCTTCTAAAACTATCCTTTCTAGACTGTTTCAGCTGACTCTTGGGAGAATTTCAAAGTTAAATTTAATCGTAAAGAGTATCCTAAGACGTCTATTAATTACGTATAAGAAGAAGAGTAGGGTAGGAGTTATAAGAATTATAAAGATAGAACCAGAAAAGATTACAGTTGAAGATGAAATTAATTCTCCAGATGTTATAGAAAAGATAATCTTAGGGATGGAAAATCCATATATTTATATCCCTTCTTCAAGGTATTTCCAAATTCAAGAGATTAAAGGTTATCAAAATACGATATCCCCTAATTCAAATAGAGTGAGAATCTTGAGGGAGTATGACGCACAAGGCGAAGAAAAACTTAATTATCAATCTCTTTAAAATCCTAGTAACTATTCTTATATTCTATGTCATTTTTACCCATATCTCTATAGGACCTCTTATCAAGGCATTATTCAATTCAAATTTAGGGGCTTTAGGAATTGCCCTTATTCTGGGATTATCCTTTACATTCTTTAAAATCTTAAAGTGGCATATATTAGTAAAGGATACAGCCCTGCAAGAATCTTTTCAGAATTCTATAGACAGTTACTTTATAGGGATGTCCTTGGGAATAGTTACGCCTGGAAGAGTTGGAGAGCTGGCACGAATTAGTAATCTCTCTAAAGATAAAAGACTAGCTGGTGCAGGACTTGTCCTATGGGATAAAATATTTGATGTTTGGATAGTACTATTGCTTTCCCTCTGGGGAATATTATATTTTCTTGGACTGCCTCTAGCAGTTATAATTGGGATTCTGCTTATAGTTTTACTTATCATAATATTAAATCCAAATTGGCTCTCTGTTATATTCAAACTACCTATAATTAGAAATTATCCTCAATTTATGGATGGTCTTAGGGTTTTAAAGAGAAAGACTATCATCCTAAATATATGTCTTACTCTTTTGAGTTACTCTATAGTCCTAGCTGAAGTATACTTTCTCTCTAGGGCATTTCAATCCTTTGATGTTCTCTCAGTAATTATAGCCTATCCTCTTGTTATGCTGGCTAATCTTATCCCAATTACTATAGGAGGGTTAGGTGTAAGAGAAGGGGTTGCAGTGATACTCTTAGGAAGATTTGGTTTATCGCAAGAAGCTGCATTTAACAGTGCATTCCTATTGTTTCTTATCAATACAGCTTTACCGGCAGTCTTTGGGATTATAGCAATGAATAGAGAATTCATAAAGATGAAGCTCGTCGCTATAGTGCTTATAATTTTAGGTACATTGATAAGATTTTATAATATCGGTCAAAGAAGTCTATGGCTTGATGAGGCTATAACTGCTCAATTAGCTCAAGGTTCTATAAGAGAAATTATTATTAATAGAGCATCTACTGGTATCCATCCTCCTTTTTATTTTGTTATTATACATTTCTGGATAAGGCTTTTGGGAGACTCTGAGATAGCACTTAGAGGCTTTTCGAGTATTTTTAGTGTTTTAAGTATCTATCTTATGTATAAGCTTTCATCTAAACTTTTTGGAATTACAGTCGGTGTAATTTCTGCCTTTCTCTTTGCATTTTCACCTTTTCAACTTTACTACTCTGGCGAAGCTAGGATGTATCCATTTTTAACTTTTCTGTTTCTCTTATCAATATATCTCTTATACCAGTGGACTTCTCAATCAAAGAAGAATACATTAATTTATTTAATAATTGTGCAGGTAATAGCTCTTTATACCCATATATATACTAGTTTCCTAATCTTAGCTGAGAATATATTTGTATTGATTAAAAAGATTAAAGATTTTAATTCTCTAAAAAGATGGATTGTTTCACAGCTAGTCATCTTAATCATCTTTTCTCCTTGGATATATGTAATATTTGTAAATAGGACACCCGATGTATACCAAGGGAAACAAGCACTTACATTGAATGTAGTTAAAAATTCCTTTTCAGAGATAAATCTAGGTTATGCAAGAAGTATATTCTCAATGAGTTTCATAGATTATCTATCCTATTTCTTTCTTATCTTCTTCTTTATAGGACTTCTTCCCCCATACGAAGATAAAACTGGTATGCTTTTAATTACTCTCTCTTTCTTTGTCCCATTCTTTATACTTATAGCAGGCTCTTTAAATAAGAGCTTCTTCAGTGCAAGATATTTATCTCCATTTATCTTTGGATACTTTATCCTTATAGGAAGAGGGATAAAGAAGATTAAATTTTATCCAATCATTACCATCCTTCTTATGGGTATATTTTTGGTGGATGGATTAGCTATATATAACTATAACCAGAAGTTAGACTTTATCTCTAGACCTTGGAGGGGAGCTGTAAATTATATACATTCTAAGAGTAGTCCGAATGATATAGTCATTATCACTGCTCCTCAGATGTATAGACCTTTTGATTATTACAATAGAGAAAAACTATCAAGAGCCAGTCTTGATGGATTTGGGAATGTCCCTGTTGATGTATATAGAAGTATTTATGGTAAGGATAGGGTATGGTTTGTAATGGCAGGAGAAGAGAGTGCAGACCCGAGGGGAAAGATAAAAGAGTGGCTAGATTCTAATTTACTTCTGATTGATATAAAAGAATACTACAGGCTGAAAGTCTATCTATATGAAATTCCTGAAGAGTTTAACAGGGTTAGAGCAATATTCTCTAATAAAGAAGGGATAGAGTATACTGTTGAAATAAGGTATCCAGAAACAGACTTATTGGATGCTATTAATACTTTTGATGAACTGGGGATAAAAGCTACATTCTTTATTACTGCCAATTCTGCACTCTCCCATCCCGAACTTATAAAATCTATTCTAGATAAAGGTCATAAGCTGGGAAGTCTGGGCTTATATTATGGAGATTTAGCTGGATTTAAAAAGGATGATATCAGTATAAGACTACAGCATGCAGAAGAAATATTGGAGAATATTGCTGGTAGAGAAATTACTCTGTTTCGTCCACCCCAATCTAAATTTAATAGAGAACTTCTAGACGCTGTCTATAGACAAGGGTTTCATATAGAATTTTGGAGCATAGATATAAGAAGATGGAACCGATATAACCCAGAGACTATAGCAATGAGAGTCTCAGCTCAACTTACTTCTGGAAGTATAGTGAACTTAGGATTATGGGACAATTTGGCTAAGGAAGTTCTTAAAGAATTGTCTCATAGTATTATGAACATTTAGTTCTGTAAAATCATACTTTTAAATAAGAGCATATTGACAAAGTTAGATAGAGCTTGGAGGGAAGATTAATGCATATAAGTGTAATAGGCTTAGGTTATGTTGGTTCAGTTACAGCTATAGGGTTGGCTAAGGCAGGTTATGATGTTACGGGTATTGATATAGACGAGAAGATAGTATCAAGCTTTAGAGAAGGAAAACCTCATATATACGAGTCTGAACTAGAAGGACTTCTAAAAGATGCAATCAAGAACAAAAAAATAAAGTTTGCTCATTTAGAGGAAGTAGATGAGATAGGAGAAGTAGTCTTTATATGTGTAGGGACCCCTTCTTTACAGAATGGGGGTGTAGACCTTTCTTATGTAAGAAAAGGAATTAATGGGATTTTAGAAAGGACAAAAGGTCCAGCCACAATAGTAATGAAAAGTACTGTTCCTCCAGGAACAGGTAAAAAACTTATAGAGCAATACCTTTCTGATACTAAAATATCATATGTCTCTAATCCGGAATTTTTAAGAGAAGGTAGAGCAGTAGAAGATTGGTTTCATCCTGACAGAATAGTGATTGGAGGAGAAGACAAGGGAAGTATAGAAAAGATAAAGGGTTTATACAGGAATATAGATGCTCCTATAGTAACTACAGATATAACAACAGCTGAAATGATAAAGTATGCTGCTAATTCTGCTCTTGCTGTTAAAATCTCTTTTATAAATGAGATAGCCAACCTCTGTGATATACTGGGGGCAGATATAGATGAGGTAGCAAGGGGGCTTTCCCTAGATCCTAGAATAGGTCCAGGATTTCTCTGTGCAGGACTTGGATATGGTGGTTCTTGCTTTCCTAAAGATGTAAGAGCACTTGATTTCCTGGCTAATAGCAATGGGTACAGTTTAGAGTTAATAAGGTCAGCTATAATAGTAAATAATAGGCAGAAGTTCATTCCTGTGAAGACTTTGAAAAAGAGATTTTATGGGCTCTGGAATGTACCTATAAGTATATTAGGGCTTACATTTAAGCCAGATACAGACGATATTAGAGAAGCTCCATCTATAGATATTATAAATACCCTCTTAGAAGAGGGTGCTAATATAACAGCCTATGACCCTAAGGGAATCGAAAAGGTCAAGAGAATATTTGGAGACAGGATAAAATTTGCCAGAACTTCTATTGATGCTGTAGAAGGTGCTAAAGCGGTTATACTGGTAACAGAGTGGGAAGAATTTATAAATCTAGACTGGAAGGAAGTATTCGAGAAGATGCAGGAACCTAAAATAGTATTTGATGGAAGAAATGCTCTAGACTATAGGCTACTTAAAAGTATAGGCTTTGAATACTATGGTGTAGGAAGAGGATTTAGCGGAATAAAAAACTCTCATTTTTTATAATCTCTCTTGTGAATTTTATATCCTTAGCTATCTGTGCTACCAAAGCCTCGGCACTTCTGAACCTAATCTCAGGTCTTAGCCATTCTACCAGATTAATCTTTACAAATCTGTCATAGATATCTTCATCAAAGTCTAGAAAATGTATTTCGACAGTAACAATTGAGTCTACCCTTACTGTAGGAGCCACCCCGATACTGGTAACTCCTATATACTTCCTTTCACTTTCTATTTCACCTACAGAGGCATATACTCCAAATCTTGGAATTAAAATCCCTTCTGGAGGAAGGATATTTGCAGTGGAAAATCCAAGCTCCTTACCCAGACCTCTTCCCCTAATGACTCTCCCTTTTATGTAGAAGGGTCTTCCTAGCATTTCATTTGTGTCTCTTATATTTCCTCTCTTTAGTTCTTCTCTTATCCTTGAACTGCTTACAGGATGTCCCTTATATTCTACTGGAGGGATTACACGAACTTTAAATTCATAATCTGCTCCGGCTTTTCTAAGAAAGTTAATATCTCCCTTACGTGCTCTACCAAACTGGAAATTATAGCCTACTATTATCTCTTTTATATTAAATTTCTTTACCAGTTCTTCAACAAATTCTCTAGGAGTTTTCCTAGAGAACTCTTCATTAAATCGAACCAGTACAGTATAAGAGTGGGGGAATTTTTCTATGAATTTCAATCTGTCTTTCAAGTCCATAACAAGCTCAGTATGGGTTTTTGTGATTGTTTCACTAGGGTGTGGATCAAATGTTATTACAAGTCCAGGTAACCCTATAGATAAAGACCTATCCGTAAGAGAAGCAAGTATCTTCTGATGTCCCCTATGGACTCCATCGAATACCCCTAAAGTAACTATTGTAGGTTTATCTATTTTTACATTCTCCCAGCTTAATACCATTAATCCCTTTCTACTGATACTGGAGACAAGATATCCTGAGAAATCTTACCCACCCCTAAACACTTTCCATCTGACCATACGGAGACAAAATCTTTTCTAAATGGGAATGGTCTGTATAGTTGAACTGGCTTTCCTGTTATAAACTGGTCTTTTTGAATCTTAGTAATAAGTTCTACCTTTTTCAAATCCATATCTTTCCAGGGCATAAAGTATTTACTAATAGACTCTTCTCCTTCAAGAATTTCAGATAAAGGATGAGCCTGTGCTACACTTATATTTCCAACTTTCATTCTTATCAAAGAAAACACATGAGCTCCTACTCCCAATTTCTCTCCTATATCATAACAGAGGGTCCTTATATATGTACCTCTATAGCAAGTTACATCCATAATTACCCTCGGATAAGTACCTTCTTTTATGTCTAAGACCCTTATCTCTTTTATAACTATCTTTCTAGGATTTCTAGGGACCTCTTTACCTTCCCTAGCAATTTCGTAGAGTCTCTTTCCTTTATATCGAATTGTAGAATACATTGGTGGAATCTGTAGTGTCTCTCCTTTGAAAGTTTCTATTACCTCTTCCAATTTCTCTAAAGATACTTCTTGAGTAAATTTGCCTGGAGTTCCAGCAGAGTCTTGAGTATCTGTTGATATACCAAAGACAGCCTCTACTCTATAAACACGTTCTTGATTTATAAAATGATCGAAGAGCTTCGTTGCATCCCCTATAGCTATTTGGAGTAAGCCTGTAGCTATAGGGTCAAGTACACCTAAATGTCCAATATGCTTTATCTTAAACTTACGCTTTAATAATTCTACTGTTTTAAACGATGTAAGAAGTGGAGGTTTTATTATATTTATAATTCCATTCAAAATCTTCCTCCTAATAAATTTCTTATTTTTCTTATTGTGTCTTGGATATCACTGTTTTCAGATTTTGGAAGGTCAAAAGCTGCTGCTCCCTTATGTCCGCCTCCTCCTAGGGTACGTGCTATCGAACCAACATCTGTATTTTTGCTTCTCAAACTGACCCTAAACTTATCTTTGTGCTCTTTAAATAAAGCTATAGTATCTACTTCAGCGATCTTTAACATCATATCTAGAAGAGAAGACGTGTTATTCTGGAATATCTTCGTTTCCATTATCTCTATAGGTATAACACTCCATGCTAATCTAGCTTCTTTATCAATTTCAGTATTTTTTAAGATATCTATATAGATACGCATAAGGTCATAGGGTATAGAATAAAATAGCTTACCTGCAATCTCTCCAGGATTGATTCCAATCTCAGTCATTTCAGAGGCAACCTTAAAGCTCTCTTTACTCGTATTATTATACATAAAACCACCTGTATCTGATATAAGACCATAATATAGTACTGTAGCTACTTCTTTATCTATCTTTAAACCTTTTACAAGGTTAAATATAATCTCACTTGTGCTAGAAGCAGTAGGCACCACCAGATTTATATCTCCAAAAAGTGTATTATCTGGATGATGGTCAATGTTTATTATAAGAGGTGGCAAAACTTTAACTGCCTCACCTATTCTCTCCAAATTACTTGCGTCAACTACAAATGCAATATCTACTTCTTGTCTATCCCATTTATCTTTTATCTGTTCAACTCCTGGAAGCTTTAAAAACTGGTTTGGAATCTTATCAGGTATATAGGGATAGACCTCTTTTTCTAACAATTTAAGAGCTCTTAAAAGTCCAATTACAGAACCTATTGCATCTCCATCAGGATATACATGGGAAGTTATAAGGAATCTTTTCTTTTCTTTTATTAAATCAATAATCTGAGAGAATACAATTAAATTTTCAGCTTTCATGTGTAACTTTCTCTATATAGTTAGCGAGCCATACTCCCTTTTCGATAGAGTTGTCAAGTATGAATGTTATCTCTGGAATTCTCCTTATCTCCAGCCTATGGGCAAGTTCCGTCCTGATGAATCCAGTAGCATTCTTTATAGCTGAAAAAGAATTCTCTCTCTCTTCTTCTTTTCCCATAATACTTATAAATATCCTCGCATATTTCATATCCTTAGAGACATTAACTTCTGTAACTGTAACAAAGCCTATCCGTGGGTCTTTCATCCTAAATATAATATCGCTTACCTCTATTCTGATCAATTCTCCCAATCTCTCTGCCCTTGAGGGTCTCATTGTTACCTCCATTTTATAAAAGTTCTACTGAGTAGTTGACTAATTCTAGGTCGTTTTCTCTAGAGATGTAGTTGATTATATCTGAAAGTTTTGTATCTATCTTTTTCCTCCCCTCTTCTATACATGCAATACCAATAACTGCTTTCTGCCACTTATCATTATAATCTATCTCGGCTACGGAGGCATTGAAGTTCGTTCTTAATCTTTTTATAAGGCTTTGAAGGTACCTTCGTTTATCTTTAAGATTTGCAGCATTTGGTATATACAATTCTACTTCGCATACTCCTATAACCATATCTATTCATAAGTATAGCTTTCTATGATATCTTTTCCCTTATAATCTCCAAATCCTTCTATAAGTATTCCACATTCATATCCGGAGGCTACTTCTCTTACATCTTCTTTAAATCTTTTAAGGGACGTAATTCTTCCCTCAAAGATTATATTATCTTCTCTCTTTATTTTTATATTACTATTTCTTACTATTTTGCCATCTATAACATAGCATCCTGCTATATTACCAACCTTTGAAGACGTAAAGACTTGACGAACCTCTGCTCTTCCTAGAAATACTTCTTTCTTTACTGGTTTAAGCAAACCTCTTAGTGCAAGGGTTATATCATCTATGAGGTTATAGATTATATCATAAGTTTTTATACTTATACTCTCAGCTAGTTTAGCAACTCCAGTTTCTAATCCTACATTGAAGCCTACGATTACTGCTTTAGATGCCTTAGCTAGAAGAACATCTCCTTCTGTTATATTTCCAACACCTCTTCTTACCAAAGAGAGACCTATTCCCTCTACATTTATCTCATTTAAAAATTTCTCTAAAGCTTCTAGAGAACCTTGAGTATCTCCTTTTAATATGAGATTCAAAGACTTTAGTTCTCCAGATTCTATCCTTCCTCTTATATTCTCAAGAGAAATAGTCTCTTCCTTCTTTACCTCTTCACTCCATTGTGCAATTAATTCTTTAGCTTTTTTTTCGTTTTCTACTACTGTAAAGTTTTCTCCTGCTATAGGAAGCTTAGGAAATCCTATTATCTGTACAGGCATTGAAGGAATGGCTTTCTTTAATCTTTCTCCTTTATCACTAAATAGAGCTCTTACCTTTCCGTAGAGTCCACCTGCAACTATAATATCTCTGACCTTCAAAGCACCTTCCTTTACTATAGCCATAGCTACAGGTCCTTTACCCTTATCTAGCACGGTTTCTATAATAGTACCTCTTGCGGGAATGTTATATCTGGCTTTTAACTCCATAATGTCAGCCAGTAACAATACCACCTCTAGTAGCTGTTCTATTCCGATATTCTTCTTGGCTGATATAGGGACCATTATGGTATCTCCACCCCATTCTTCAGGAATAAGTCCTATTTCTGATAATTGAGTCTTTACTCTATCTATGTTTGCCTCAGGCTTGTCTATCTTATTAATAGCTACGATGATTGGTACTTCAGCTGCCCTTGCATGGTCTATAGCCTCTATAGTCTGAGGCATTACTCCATCGTCTGCAGCTACAACCAGAATAGCTATATCAGTAACCTTTGCACCTCTTGCTCTTAGGGCAGTAAATGCTTCATGCCCTGGTGTATCGATAAAAGTAATCTTACGCCCATCTATTTCTACCTGATGAGCCCCTATATGTTGAGTTATTCCTCCTGCTTCTGTAGCTGTTACATTTGTTTTTCTGATAGCATCAAGTAAAGTAGTCTTTCCATGGTCTACATGTCCTAAAACAGTAACAATGGGAGCTCTTAGGTCTCCCTCTGTAGGTTGGATTTTTAATCTAGTAGTAAGCCTTGCCTTTTGCGGTTGCGTAGTATCTACTGGTATATTGAACTTTTCAGCAAGGGTAAGTATAGTACCTTGGCCTATTTCTTTGTTTATATTGGCCATTATCCCTATATTCATAAGAGACATTATAATTCGACTTACTGGGATATTAAGTAGCTCAGATATCTTCTTTACAGTAGCTTTTAGAGGAATCCTTATCCCTTTAGGAGGCTCCTCTTTTTCTTTTATTTCTACTTCTACTTTTTCTTCTTTTACTTCTTCCATCTTTTCACTACTAGCTGGTGTAATAAGCCCTTTAATGGTTTCAACTACATCTTCATCTATTATACTAAGATGAGATTTTACATCTACTCCCAGTTCTTTCAATTTATCTAATAGCTCATGGCTATTAATGCCAAGCTTCCTAGCTAATTCATAAACTCTCACGTTTAACATCTCCTCTTTTAAGAAGATTCGCCAGTTCTGATTTTAACTTGTTCAAGGCTTCTTTGTCTATTTTACTCCTAAGAGCATGAAGAAGATAGTTCTTTTTGTCTATCTTATCAATACACTCTGGATTAATACATACATATGCTCCCCTTCCTTCTGACTTCTGGGAAGGGTCTATCCTTACTTTCCCCTCAGGAGTTCTTACTATACGTATAAATTCTCTTTTATCTTTCTTCTGTCGACACACTATACAGGTACGCTCTATCATCATCTACTTTACTTTCATCTTCTGTCTTTATATCAATCTTCCAGCCAGTAAGCTTTGCAGCAAGCCTGACATTCTGTCCTCCTTTTCCAATAGCAAGAGACAGATGTTCCTTAGGAACTATTACTCTTACACTTCTCTCACCTGTCTGTTCTATCCTTATAACTCTGGCAGGATTTAGTGCATTACCTATAAATATTAGTGGATCTTCGCTCCATACAATAACGTCTACCTTTTCTTTCTTTAATTCCCTTACTATAGGTTGTATTCTTACTCCTTTTGCTCCTATGCATGTTCCCACAGGGTCTACATTACCATTTTTTGATGTAACAGCAATTTTAGTCCTTGTTCCTGCTTCCCTTGCAATACCTTTTATAACTACTATTCCATTTTGGATTTCTGGTATTTCCATTTCAAAGATCTTCTTAACTAATCCAGGGTGAGTTCTGGAGCATGTCACCTCTGGGCCATGTGAAGTCCTTAATACTTTTAGTATATATACAAATAGCTTATCCCCTACTTTATAATCTTCTGAAGAAACTTGTTCATAAACAGGAATGACTCCTTCAACTTTACCTAAATCTAGGGAGATTCCCTTTTTATCTATTCTATATATAGCTCCTTTTACTATTTCACTGACTTTTCTAGAAAATTCACCATAGAGGATATCTCTTTCTGCTTCCTCTAGTTTCTGCATGATTACTTGTTTTGCTGTTTGAAAGGCAAATCTGCCAAACTCTGTAGCAGGAATAATCTCTATATTAGCAGTATCCCCTATCTTTATATCAGGGTCGACTTTTAAAGCTTCTTCAAGGCTTATTTCGGCTGAACTATTTCCTACTTTTTCTACTACCTTTTTTTTGGCATACATATGAATTTCTCCATTGTTTCTATCAATAGAGATGGATACATTTTGAGTGGTCCCAAATTGTTTTCTATAAGCAGAAAGAAGAGCAGTTTCCAAAAATGTAAATAGAGACTCTATTGGGATACCTTTCTTTTTTTCTATCTGTTTTAGCATTACGAAAAGGCTATTGTTCATAACTCTACTTCAAGCCTCGCTTTTAAAATATTATCAAATGGTATAGATAAAATAATTCCTTCTCTATCTATTAATACTCTTGTATTCTCTACTTCTTTTATTATACCTTTTATATTTCTTGCTCCTCCAATAGGATTTTTTAATCTAAACTGGCTTTTGTGTCCTATAAATCTTATAAAGTCTTTAGGCTTTTTTAATACTCTATCTAGCCCTGGAGAAAAAACTTCCAGATTATAGGAGTAGGGAATAGAGTCAAGCTCGTCAAGTAAGAGACTTACTACTTGACTTATGCTTTCACACTCTTTAAGGGTAATCCCTCCGTCAATTCTATCTACAAAGAGACGGAGAACCCAATTTCCTCTCTCTTTTGTGTATTCTACATCTACAAGTTCATACCCCATATTCTCTATAACTTTACCAACTTCTTTCTCAACAATAGAGAGGACCATTTCCCTTGTCTCCATTTACTATGAAAAGTGGGACTAAGCCCACTTTTCATCTCCTTTCTTTATTCTTTTTTCATATTTTAACATAAACTTAAACAGAATGCAAACGAACGAAATTGCCCTGGGGTGTAATCACTCTTAAGTACCTCCAACTATAAGAACTAATCTTCTTTTCTTGCAATGAAGTTTGAAAAGATAATAGCCGTGATAGTTTTAAGAGTTCAAGGCAATTCTTTATCCACCCACCTTCACATAAATTCCAATATCCTCAAATCTTTCTTTTATATGTTTTAATTTTTCCTGTGACGGAGCTTCTCGTGGAGGCATTTTATATTCTATGTCAAGTCTATTGTATTTTTCACTCACGTCGTGGAAAGGAAGTAGGTCTATTTTATGTATACCTTTTAGTAAAGAAACAAACTCCACAAGGCCGTCAATATTTTCTTCTGTATCGGTTATTCCTGGAATGATAGGAAAACGCAAAATGACATCCTTTCCTCTACCCCTATCTGACAGCATATGCAAGTTATTTTTAATCAGGACGTTTGAAACCCCTGTGTATATTATGTGCTCTTCATTCTTAGCCAGCTTTAGGTCATAGAGGAGTACATCTACGTAATCCATTACCGATAAAAATACGTCCTTAGGAGCATAGCCTGAGGTGTCCAAGACGGTACGGATGCCTCTCTTTTTACACTCCTTAAGGGCCTCTATTAAGAATTGATGTTGAAATAGTGGCTCTCCTCCCGAAAAAGTTACACCTCCTCCTGAATTATCATAAAGCAAAATGTCTTTTTCCACTTCCTCCATCAGCTCCTCGATTGTGATCTCTCTACCGATAAGTTTTAATGCTCCCGTTGGACAAGCACTGGAGCAAATTCCACAATTGTTGCAGATCTGTCTGTTGATATGGTGAGTACTATTTTCAAAAGTAATTGCACCAATTGGGCAAACCCTAGCACAGGTTTTACAGGACATACACTGATATTCAAAAAACATAAGCACAGGTCTAGAGGAAATACCCTCTGGGTTATGGCACCACCAGCACTTAAGGGGACACCCTTTCAGAAAAACTGTTGTCCTTATTCCTGGACCATCGTGGATAGCGTATCTCTTTATGTCGAATATTAACCCATTATTACCCATTTAGTTGTCACCATCCTTGTTTAGCCAATTGAGTAGCTCCCTTAGAAATCAGAATTATGCCTGTTCTGTCCTTGCAATTATTTCATCTTGCAGACCTTTTGGCAAATTTACAAAGTAGTCACTATATCCTGCAACTCTAACCATCAAGTCCTGGAAATCTTTTGGATGCTTTTGTGCCTCCCGAAGCAATTCACCACTAACGACATTGAATTGTACATGATGTCCCCCCATGTTAAAAAAGGTCTTAATAAGTACCGCAAGCTTCTTTATATTTTCCTCTCCATCAAGCAGGTCCGGGGTTAACTTTTGGTTAAGCAAAGCTCCACCGGTTTTATCCCAGTCACACTTGGAAACTGACCTGAATACAGCCGCTACTCCTTTTCTGTCGCTCCCTTGAACTGGCGAAACGCCTTCGGAAACCGGAAAGCCTGCTTTTCTTCCATCTGGTGTCGCTCCCGTAACCTTTCCAAAATATACATGAGCTGTCGTAGGTAGGAAATAAGCCCTCCGCGAGGCTTTCCTAACCGGGGAGAGCGGATAGCTTTCAATTATATCCACTATACTATCTACCATCATCTTTGCAATCTCGTCAGCATAATTATCGTCTTCTCCGTACCTAGGTGTTTTGTTCAGGATAATTTGCCTTAGTATTTCATATTTTCCTTCGAAATTTTGTTTGAGAGCCTCAAGAAGTTCATCCATTGGTATGCTCTTTTTATCAAATATATGGTACTTAATTGATGTCAAGCTGTATGTAAGAGTGCCTAATCCTACTACTTGAACGTACTGGGTATTGTATCTGGTTCCCCCAGCATTGTAATCTCTGGCGTTTTCAACACAGTCCTCAATCCAAAGGGATAGGAAAGGAACTGGGAGATATTTTGCATAAAGCGCCTCGATGATGTCATTCCCTCTCATTTTTATGTCCATGAAATATTTCACCTGCTTGATAAAAGCCTTCCAGAGTTCATCAAATGTCTTAAAGCTTCTTGGGTCTACGGTTTCTATGCCAATCTTTTTCCCGCTTTGGGGGTCTATGCCATTGTTCAGGGTAATTCCCAGAATTTTGGGAAGGTTGAAATATCCTGTCAGGATATAACTTTCTTTTCCGAAGCTTCCAGTTTCCACACAACCGCTGACTCCGGAAGTGCGGGCATCTTCCAGGCTTTTACCCTGCCTTAACATCTTGACTATAACCCCATCAAAATTGAAGAAGGGGGGCTCACCAAATCCAGGTCCCACTACTTTTAAAGCTGTTGTAATGAAACGCTCGGGATTTTTATCGCTCACCAGCACAGCTGTATTGGGCTGTAAGGTCCTTACTTCATCGAGAACTTCCAAAAGTAGGTAAGAGATTTCATTGACGCCATCTGAACCATCTTTTTTTAGTCCCCCGATATTGATTTTCGTGAAGTCGTCATATGTGAAACTTTCTTCTGCTGTCACTCCCACTTTTGGAACTGCCGGCTGATTGTTAAACTTGATCCAGAATGCCTCAAGAAGTTCTTTTGCCTTCTCTCTTGTCTGCCTTCCTTCTTTGAGGTCTTTTTCGTAAAACGGATATAAATGCTGGTCCAAACGCCCAGGGTTAAAAGAATCCCACGGGTTTGTTTCATAGGTTACACCTATATGGATGAACCAATAATGTTGGAGGGTTTCCCAGAACGTCCTCGGAGCATGTGCTGGAACCCAACGACACATCTCTGTCATTTCTTTAAGCTCTTCTTTTCTTTTGGGGTCTTTTTCTTCATTTGCCATCTTTTCAAGTTTTTCTGCATAGCGCCTAGCGTAGATTAAAATGGCATCTGCTGCAATATCCAT
>Ga0315280_10006340_pt1 | contig 16383 bp, 10 predicted proteins | sample YL17G06_40_MG_FD_203697 | JGI IMG/M metagenome (GOLD analysis project Ga0315280, IMG submission 203697) | Sediment microbial communities from Yellowstone Lake, YNP, Wyoming, USA - YL17G06_40 | ecosystem: Environmental > Aquatic > Freshwater > Lake > Sediment | place: USA: Wyoming | collected...
TTGCTCCACTCACTTTAGCATTATTATCTGCCAAAGTCACAGAACCAGATGCTGTGATTAAACTCTCAGATGTGTATGAGCTTTGACCAGTCGCAACTGTTACTTTCAATGATCTGTCAAAAAAGACTGGGATTGATGAGGAGTTTGTTGAGCCTAAAACATTTGTAGCAGATACTGTGAATTGTGAAGTTCCAATGCCACTTTGCCCCAATGTTGTTGGAATTGTCACGTTCCCTGAGCAGATCTTTGTTGCGGAATCATAAGGAAGATTACCTATTGGTTCTGCTCCTATATTGATAGTGCAGCCCCCTTGAAGAGCCAAAGTTGCTTGAACAATTGCCTTTGTGAAAATTATTTCCCCTAATGTTACGTTTATGTTTGGCTGAGGCTCGACAATTGTTATAATGATGTTTGTGTTGTCAATTACTGTGGAAACAACATTCGACCATTCACTCGGAACATCGTACCAATCCGCAGCTCTCACTCTTGCATAATATTTGTTTCCAATTGCAAGGTTGTTGGCAGTGTATTGAAGTGAAGTTGTTTGAATGTCAGTAAGAACGTTAGTGAAGTTTTCATCTTTTGCAAGTTGGAATTCGTAATACTGGATGCCTGAAACATCTGAAGATGCTGTCCATGTGTATTGAACATTTTTTGATTTACTTGTAGCTGGACCGGACAGCAGTGGTGTTGTTGGAGGCTCAAACTCTATGTTCAAAAGCCAGTTCACTGAGTTCGTGAAAAGCTTCTGAGCATCTTGCGTCCAGTAGAGTGAATAAGGAATACCAAAGAAAATCGCTGCCGAATGGTTGCTTATCTGCTTGCCATTATAAAGCTGAGTTCCAGGTCCTCCATAAGCAATAGCATATGTATTGGCATTTGAATTAACAGTATCAATTGGCCTTAGTTTTGATGACCCGGCAATAAAGTCAACCAAGTTTTTACCTATGACAGTATGGACCTCAACTTGCTGGCCAAGAGGGAATCCCAGATTTATTGGATGGCTGCTGTAAACGAAGACCTTCTGCTTTTGATTTGAATATAATATGCTGATGCCTGAGGACTTGACCCATCCCCAATTGCCAACATTACGTGCATCTATTGCAATCGTCGGTATATCATTCACAGGTATGTTGCTTGCAAAAGGTCCCAATCTATCAACGCTTGTCGGACTTCCAACAACAACAATCAAATCAAAGTCATTCCAGTTAACTGAAGTATTTGCATCAACAAGGAATACATCATGTCCCATCTGCGTTAGAATATTGTAGACATTCTGCTCCAAGTCTGGATTAAGATGTTGGGAATTCTGGACTACCATTGCAATTTCTGCAGCATTGGCAGATGAAATGAACAGAAGACTGAAAAGCAAGAGAGATGCAAAAAATATTTTGTTTCTCGTTTTCCATTTGGTGTTGCGAAATCCTCTTCTCAAAAGAATTGCAACTGCTACTGCAAAAATAAGAGCCAATGCTATGAATATTTCAGGAGTTACCTGCAGACCCGAAGGCTCAGCCGTATTCGCAACAATTCTTAACTCAAGCTCGTATGCAATGTTAGTTTGCTTCGTTTCGCTTGACGCCAATATCGATATCCCACCTTCATAAGCACCAGGACTAAGCAACGTGACCGTGTAATTGACAACTTTAGTTTCATTGGGCTGCAAGACGAATGAAGATGGCTCAACTTGGACTAAAGATGTGATGTTTCTTTCAGTTCCTAATTGAATGTTAAGTGAAAAATCGTAAGTGTTCCCAACTTCGAAAGTTTTTGTGAATATGTATGGGAATGATTTCGCGTCTATCCTCAAGACTCCAAGACTTGCAGGTTTTGCAACAAGATTTGCAGATGCAAAAGATACTGAGAATAAAGTAAAGAAAAGAATTCCTACAAGTGCGATTATTGGAATCTTCATTCTCATTAAATCGACCTAAGTTGTAATTACTAATAAGAAGTTAAGGATTAAAGCATTTTTACCAAAATTTTCTACTAGATAGAAATTTTTTCTATTCTATAGCAAAATGAAATTTAGATAAAACTGAAATCCTATTTTTTCTTTTTCAGTGAGAACAAGTTTACTATAACCTCTAGATCCAGCGTCTTGCCGCAGTGCGGGCATTTGACTTCATCGATGTTATCAAGTTGCTTGACCATGGTCTTTATTTAATTTATAGTTACTGAAGAATTAATAGATAATTCATATTTTATAGAAAATTCTTGACTATGGATTAGAAAAATCTACTGAAAAACGAGCTTTGTCTCGTTGAATTTTCCCCTTGTCTTTCTTGGGATTCTTTTCCTGCCGTAATTGTATCTCATTGGATAAGTTTGATTCTCGTGTGCTTTCTTGTAAAAGTAAAAGGACACTATAGATGCCGGAATCATCATTGCGAACAAGAATAGCTCAAGCGTGTCAGAGCTTATCGCCATTGGTGACGCTGAAGCTGTCGAAGATGGAAGAGATGTGTTTGTGGAAGTATCGTTTGCGACAACAATCTCAACAGGAGTCTCTTGACTGTTTTGATTCTGAAGATCCGGCTCAGTTGTTGTCTCATCAAAAACTCCAGTCAAATCGCTTGATGAGCTCCCGCTGCTAGCTGAACTTGAAGATGAACTAGTTGCTCCTACATCTTCTTGTGTGGTTGTTGTACTTGATGTGGTAGTTGTTGTACTTGATGTGGCTGTAGATTCGCTTGCTGATGGATTTTCAGCCAAAGCAAAAACAGAGAAACTTGTTATTTCCAAAGATGCGATTTCGTTCGTTGAATCTATTGTTGGAGTGTATACAGTCCAGTCTGTATTGCATGTGTCTGTGCTTACATCATATGAGCTTGAAGGGCATTTGTAAATGAAGAGTTTGTTTATGTTATCATAATTTGTATCTGAGAAGTTTATCTGCAAAAGTATTGATGAGTAGGATAGTCCTGAAGGAAGTTCGACTTTGAAAGCTTTCAAGACGTCAATGTTGTCGGAAATGCTTGGAGCTTTTGTGTCAAAAATAAATTTCTTGTAGTTTGAACCGTAATTGGCCGCATTAAAGTTCTTCACCTTCACGCCCAATTCTTCATTGAAATTTATATCAAGATCAACAGTTCCCTGGTTTGCTGTCACTGTTCCTGCTCCATTGACATTTGATTGCGCAATAGATGTTGCTGTTCCTGCCTTCAAAAGCTTCATAGAAACCAGCTGAGAACGGTCGTCATCGTCTGTTACGTTGAACTTCAGTGGATAGGGTTGTGAAGTTGTAATCCCGACATTGTTGTTGCTAGACGAGTTATCGCCTGTGTTGCAAGAAGCTGATGTTACGCTAACTGACGGTTGGTTGTTAAAGCAATAATTTCTAACAACATGCCCGTTTGAACATGTGGACAGAGTTGTCAAATCAGTGCAATCCGGATATGTTCCGCAGGATGTTATGTTGCTTCCGCATGCAGTTGCTGAGGATGATGTAGAAGGAGTGGAATTCTGTCCATGAACAACAATGCCAACTCCAGTTTTGATAATTCCTGGGTTGTCAGCTGAAACAAATGGAACTGATATAGAAGCAAAAATTAAAGCAGTTAAAAGCAAGATGATTTTCAATTTCATAGTTAAATGCTAATGCAGCAAACGATTTAAACATTAAAGCTGATTTTTTCTATTTTTTAGAAAGAATTTTATCTCCAGTAGAAATTTTTTTGTTTATGAGTATTAGACGTTGACAGTGAAACTAACAGATGTGGTAGCACTGTTTCCTGCTATATCGATGGCTCTGAATATCAGTACGTGGTTTCCCTTATCGAAAGTTCGAGTTTTATCGACTTTCATACAGTCATTACAAATTGTTTGGAATTTCCCATAATTATCCGAATATTCTAACTTTACTTTTTCGCTCACATCAATGTTCAAATTGATCTTTCGTGAATTGTATGCAGTTGCTGTTGGAGAATTGACTGTAATGATTGGTAATGTCGTATCCACAGTTTCTTTATAAGTGTGGGAGGTTGTTTGAGAAACGTGATTGCTTACAATGAAATAATATTCTATTTGCCCATCATCGTATGGAGTTAAACTGACAACAAAAGTACATTGCTTGGATTTTCCTGATTCACAATCGCTTTTTGTTACTTGAGTGAACGATACGTCTGAAGCTCCTTTGTAGAATAATGACATGTCCTTTAGATTATTCTCAGAGTAGACAACGTAGAAAGTTCCATTTGCATATTTGTTGTTGGTTGGATATTGCTTATTGATTATTGGAGGTTTGCTGTCGATTGAAAAAGTGACAGATTTACTGCCGGTATTTTCAGCATAATCTGTCGCCCTTAAAATTAGTGTGTGGCTTCCGTCTACGAATGTCATTTCCCTGTTAAGGCTATTGCAATTGCGGCACAAAACTATGAAGCTATGACTATCCAAAGAATATTCCAACTTAGCTACAAACTCAGAAATTCCTACGTTAACAGATATTCTTTTTTCTCCGTAGATGTCAGCAGTAGGAGAGTTAATCGTAACTGTTGGAGCAGTTGCATCAATTGTGATGGTTTTGACTACTGATGATACCGTATTTGCAGAATCTTGAATCTCAAAATAATAGTTGATCTGACTTCCGTCATATGAGGAGAGATCGATTGTTGTTGAGCATTGTTTATTATTGCCAACAGGGCAACCAGTTAATTCCACGTTAGTATAGGAAGGAACAGTAGACACCTTCCAGTGCAAAATTACTTTTTGCAGATTTGTTTCACTGTATTTCACAGTAAATATCACAATCCCTTTTGAAAATGAATTGTCTGCAGGCGAAGTGTCTTTTATTTTTGGTTTCGAGCTGTCAACAAAGAAATTAACGGATTTTGTAATAGTCTCGCTATCAAGAATAGCTCTCACTGTAAAAACATTATTACCATTCTCGAAAGTCATTTCTTTACTGTAGCTGTCGCAATTCACGCATAGTTTATGATATGATCCATGACTCAAGTAATCTATTTCGTCAGCAACCAAATTTGTTGAAAGACTGACTAAGATTTTGTTGCTGTCATACGTCTTGCTCTCTGGAGATGGCATAGTCAATTGAAAAACTAGCCATGGAGTAAAATCGACATTTCCTGATACAGAATCACATCCAGGATTTCCTGGGCCTGCATTGCATCCCCACCAGTTGTTTTCTGCATTGAGGGTGCCCGTACCAAGATTGGAGACACCATAGACAGTGTTCCCCACGATGTTATTATGACTCACCGTCAGAGAAGTTGCATCTATATTTGCATTGGCAATCTCAATACCAATAGCGTTAAGGGAACAGAGGTTGTTATTCATCACAGTGTTATCGTCCGCTGTTTTCAGCTTGATGCCGTCGGCGCCATTTGAATTAAAGGTGTTGCCCGTGAGCGTATTGCCGGTCGAATTATCTATGCGGAAACCGTGGTTGATGTTCGAGTTTGCTATGTTATTCGTGAATATGTTGTTGTTGCTACCAGTACCTCCAGCAATAACAAGAAAGAATCCCACGCCGCCGCTACCGCCAGGAGTAGTTAATACGCCGTTCGAGTTTGCAATGTTGCTCGTGAATATGTTGTTCTTTGCATTAGCTAATCTGAAGCCCTGAGCGCCGTTCGAGTTTGCAATGTTGTTCGTGAATGTATTACCGTTCGTATTTTGCATTTCTATGCCGGAAACGACGCAATTCGAAGCTATGTTGTTTGTAAACGTGTTGCTTCCCGAGGTGGTGTTGCCGAGTGGCTCTATCAGCAATATGCCATATTGATTGTTTGATACATCATTATCGTGAATATTACTGTTCGTCACACCACTAACAAAATTTATCCCAGCATAGCCCTCATTGCCTGCCATAATCGTACCTGTAGCAGTGAATCCAGAAATTTCCACATTGCTCGCAGCCACTGTAAAGACGCTAGCAGTATTAATTGCAGCGATCACAGTCACAGTAGCACTGCTGGCACCAGTCAAGGTGAGTGGTTTATCTACAACTACATTCTCAGTGTAAGTTCCAGCAGAAACTTGAATCGTATCGCCAACATTCGCAGCATCGATTGCCGATTGAATAGTTGCAAAATTACAATCGCTTGCACATACAGTATAGAGACTTGACAGCAATGTCATTCCCACGTTTTTGTAATAAGGAGCAAAGTCTACGTTACCAGAAGTTTTGTCGCATCCTAAAGTATTAGGACCATTTGAGCATCCCCAATAATTTCTTTCTGCATTAATTGATCCAGCATCATTAGCATTTTCTATTCCTATTCCATTTCCAGATATTTTATTAAACTGTGCTTCTCCTTTTGCATCTCCATAACCATAATATTCATCTTTCGAGAATGATATTCCAACATCATTGTCAGTTACGGTATTACTATCAACAATAGTACTTGGTTGTGATGGATTGGGTGACAATGTATTTCCAACAATCAATATTCCAGTCGAACTCCAACCAACTCCAGTGTATCTATTTCCTGATACTGTATTTCCAATTATAGATCCAGAAGTTCCATAACCAAATTGAATTCCATTTTGTGCAATAACAGAAGTAGGTCCTGATCCTGTAACGACATTATTTGTGACTGTAGCAGAACTTCCCAATTCATTTACTGTAATTCCATTTTTTTGATAATCTTCAATTATATTATCTGATATTGTGACGCTTGTATGAATCATTGTATCCCATGGATGATTTACTAGAATAGCATCGCCGCCATGTTGAACTCCATTCATTGGCGTATTTCTTATTCCTTTAATTAAACAATCTGTTATACTTCCATCCGCGGTTCTAAAAGTAACTCCTTTAAACTTTTCATTTGAATTTCCATTTCCTTGACCATCTATTGTAAATCCAGATATAGAAACTTCTACTGTTACAGTAGAATCTCCGGGACTATAAATTCCAACTACTGGTTTTAGATTGTCGGTTGATGGTATACTAGATAACGATAAAGGTGATTTTATTATTGTGACATCTCTTCCAGCACCAATTAAATCTATATTTTTACTAATCAAAACTTGCTCTGTGTAAGTTCCAGCTGCAACATTAATTGTATCACCTGGACTTGCAGCATTGATAGCTGCTTGTATAGTTGAATAATCAGTAGGAACATTTATTGTAGCTGCAGAAACTGCTTGTGTTAAGAAAATAAAATTCAATACAATAAAAAGAGATATTATTAAAGTTTTCATACTCTGGGACATGGCAAACTACTAATACAGTTACTGTTTCATTTATTTAAGACCAATACAGCAACTCTTTTGAATGATTTTCTATTCAGTAGGTAGAATATGCATGCAAATTGAAAATTTTTACAAAAATTTTAATTATTGTGATTTTATTTTTTCAACAAGCCTAGCTGCAGAAGTTTTCCTCTCAGTTCTTGAACTTCTCCACCTCTAGAAATCATTTGAGAGACTTTGCAAGCAACAGCCATCTGTTCGTTTGTAAATTGCTTTTCAACTGTTATGTCCCAGACATATTTTGCTTCTCTTTCCATGTTGACCACATAAATAAAAAACGGGATTTCAATGAACCCCGTTATATCTCTTATCCGGTAACAATACTATAGCAAGGGGTATATACCTGCTTTGTGAATTTCTCGTCTAGACGCATCGTCCATAAGCTGTGTTTAAAAATCTTACGGTTCTTTAGTAATAGTAGATTGAAATGTTCGATTTAGGACTTTTAATTCAAGAGATAGAAGGAGCAGGACCACTGATACCTGTTTGGTTTTACTTGTTCAGCGCTATTGCTTATGGGTTAGCTGCTCTGATCAGTTTGTTCATCAGTTACTTTTCCTACAAATTGTACAGAGCGAGCAACATAAAAAATCACAAATTTTTGTCAATCGCCTTTGCAGCATTAGGAATTGCGTATCTTGTTTTGATTTTCACAAGCATGTACACATACTTCTATCATCCTTATCTTAGAGGATACTACAATCTTGGTGATGTGAACAGGACAGGCTACGGTTTCTATTATGTTGCTGCATTGACTTCATACGTTCTACTGTTCTTCATGCAGCTGCCTGAAGGGAAGAAAATATTTCCAGTTTTGTTTGTGCCGATTTGGTATGTTGACCTGACAGAATTTCATGCAGTCGCAATCTTCCTTCTTGGGTTTGTTGCTATAAAATCTTTTCTGAATTATTTGAAATTGAAATCAGCAAATTCATTCCTGGTCTTCTTCGCATTCCTGATGATGACCGTCTTCCATCTTTTCCTGATGCTGATTCCGTTTAACGCTGTCCTGTATCTAGCTGCTCACAGTTTTCTCTTGATTGGTTTTGGCTCTTTGCTACTCACTCTTATCCGGGTGAACAGAAGTGGTGGAAAGAAGAAGTAAGATAGGGATATTGGTTGATATCCTTAGACTTATGCAGAAGCAGGAGAAGGTTAAACCTACCCACATTCTTTACGGAGCAAATCTTTCTTATGCAAGACTGAAAAAACATCTTGCTTCATTGGAAGAACAAGGATTCATTATAAAGATTGTTGAAGATGGAAATACTTATTACAAAATCACTCAGAAAGGATTGGAATTGATTCAGCAATTCAGGAAGATAAAAGAATTTTCTGATGCTTTCGGAATAAACATCTAGCAAGAATTCTTTCCGCATTTCACCCAGTTGATTGTTCTCAACAAAAGCGTCTGGCCATCGCTTGTCAAAGCATTCGGAGCTGTTTTTCCAACCCAGCCGATGTATGCGTATCTCCCTTTGTTCCCTGAAGCGTCAGAGACGAATTCAGTTGAGTATGGATATTCTTTTGTGTATGTCTTGAAGGAAGTAACTCTGTAGTAGTATGGATGAGCTATGTCAGTGCCAGAAACCAAATTCCCTATGTTCACTCCGGCAACTGAACTACTTTTTAAAGAAATAGCTGGCGTTTGACCTGCGCTGAATCCGGCAAAGGTTGAGTTGATTATGAGGCTTGTTACTGATGCGCTTCTTGCGTTCCTTGAGTTCGTGTAGCCGAATGTGTAGGCAGCTACTGCTCCTGAGCTGTCAGGAATCTCAATAAATCCTTTCTTTGAATTCAAGTGCGCATCCTCAGCTGGCATGCCTGAAATTTTGCAGCTGGTTGTAGAAGAACAAATCATGATGTCATAATTGTTTAATTCACTTGCAGACCAAGATTTCGTTGCTTTACCAGTGACTGAATAGGAATTGCTTCGCAAGAATTTTATCATATTCATCTCAGAGGATTTTGAACACAAATCTTTCTCGCAGAGGAATGCAACATTACCAACAGTTGGATAATTCACATGATTCTTCAGCCACAACAAAGTTCTGTTCAAAATTGTTTCGCCGTCGGTTGTTAAAGCAGAAACACCTGCCTTGTAGAACCAGTCAACATAAGCATATTTTCCGTGAGCTGGAGAAGGATTGACTTTGAACATCATGGATGATTGGTGAGTTCCAGAATCTCCCAGATCTATAGCTTCAGAAGTTAATTTCGAATCATCAATCGTCGGGAATTGGTTTGAGTTTATGACATTGACTGCTCCTGAATATCCTGCAGTTATCGGATCATTTCCAACTACGACAAAATTATCTTTGTACACTCTTGCACTCTGAGCTGTTACGTATCCGAAGCTGTATGCTGCTTTGGCAGTAGTACCGCCTGTAATCTCCAAGAATGCTATTCCATCTTCTGTATGAGCATTGTAGGCCGGTGAGTTGAAATCAACTTTGCATGCCTGATTTTCGTCAGAGCATGCGATCATGTCGTAACTTGTCAATTCCTGCTCAGACCAAGTCTTGTAATCTTTGTAAGTTACATCCCATTCCAACATTCTCAAAAGGAATATGACTGACTGTTCGTTCCCAGCACTGCATTTAGAGTCCTTGCACAGAAAAGCAATTTTTCCCTGAGTTGGCGGTGGAAGATCTTTCTCAGTGAAGCATGTCTGTTTGTCTGTTGAACAAAAGGCATTAGAACCGCCATAACTGCTGCAGCAGAAGTTAGAGCATTGTGCTTTGTATGTCAGTGCTCCGTTCACGCATGAATAAGCCCTGTAAAGGCCTTGATAACAACCGTTCAATGTTGAGGAGAACTGGCAAGTGGAAACTGGCGGCGGTGAAATTCCGTTGCCAAGAATGATGATGTACATGTAGGTTGGAAAAACAATTCCTCCTGTATTTCCTTGGCCGTTATCACAGACATATTCAACGTCTAGTTTCCCTACGACGTTATTTCCCCCTATCCATACTTGCAAAGGCATCTGAACTTCTGAATTCGCAGGAACGGAAATTGTTTCTGCTGATACGTAATTTTGGAGAACTCCGTTAGGAATAAGCGAGACATAAAATGTTTGATCGTTTAGATTTTGTACTTTTAGATTGTATGTGGCTTGCAATGAACCGGAAGGATAAGAATTGCTATTGACTGTGAAATATCCTCCGAAAGGGGAGATAGCAGCCCCGTATTGATTTTTGAAAACAGGACTGGCGCATGCCTGAACGCCAGAAGTGAAAATGAAAAAGAGCAGTAGGCCAGAAACAAAAATTATGTTTTTCATTTTCATAAAATCCTTTCCATATTTCAATTCAAATCCTTTTAAAGATGAGTGCAAAAATTTTCTATTTTCTGATGAATTTTTTAACAAGAAAGAAAAGAAAAAGGAAAGAGGTCAAATTGTTTTTTTCTTTTTTATCCGGTTTAGATTGCTCTTGCGAATACCAGAATTTCACCCTGGTCGAACGTACCTATACATGGTGTTGGATAGGTCAAGCTGAACCAACATTCTGCTGTGTGTCCACTCATTAGCACTGATGGAACCTTATCGTTCGTTAACACGTCAGGCATTAGTGGTTGTGCACCTTGGCAGCTCTTCATTGTACAATCTTCCTTGTCATTTGGATTTGGAAGGTCGTGCCATGGATTGTTAAAGATAGTACCGATTTTACATCTGTACTCCATCCATTGGTCTACGTCCAAAATGTTGCTGTCTGGACACAAAGCTGGTGTTGTGCTTGAAGTCAAGTCTGTTCCTGCAATCCAAGCAAGCAAATCTACTCCGCCGTCACCATCGTTCAAGATTTTCAATGTGTTGGTTGAATAGACTGTTTGACCTGATGATACAGGAGGGAATGACACTGGGCTTCCGTCGCTTGTGAAAACATCGACGGAAACTGCTGGATTGAAGTAGATTTCATCTGGTACAGATGCAGCCATTCCACTGCTTGTTGAATCAACAACTACTGTCACATCTTCTGTGCCAGAATCTGATTCTTGAGCTGTGTAGAAGCACTCGTACAGCTTGTCAAAGGCTGGATTAAATCCATTCTTTTGAGCAGCTGCTTGTGCTGGAGGCTGAACTGCTAAGTCACCTGAAACGCCATGACCATACCACTTACCTGAACCAGTCAAATCAGCAATTGTGGCTCTGCTACTTATGTCAATACATTGAGTCATTGGAGTTTCATCGACTGTCAAGTCAGCTCTCACTATGTCTGCTGCACCTAGATTGTCTCTAACTGCAACCAGTATACCAACTTGTTCGCCTGTAAATAGGTACTCGTTGAGCCTATCACCATAGAGATATACACACCCACCGACATTTGTTTCTCCGACCCAAGTTCCACTTGGACTTGGGACAGCTCCACCAGGTATTTGGGCGTTGCCTGAAATGGCACCGCCCTGCTGGTCACATATGTCGAAAGTTTTCTTGAGTAGGTAGACACCTAGGTTTGGATTAGGTTCTGAGTATACAGGGTTTGCTAATGCTGGCTGAACTGCAACTGTTAAGACTGCAATTACAGCTAGTATTGCACCGGATAAGATTATATTTCGGGAATTCATCTTATCACAAAAGAGAGAATATCAGAAAAGATATTTATAGACATTACATGCTACTCTCTAATAGTATTAATATAATGTATAAGAATTCTTCCTAGTTTTTGTCAAAAAATTTTCTACTCAGTGAACTTTCAAGAAATAGAAAAAAATTTTCATTTTGGAAAACTACAAAACCATTTTTGAGTATAGAACTTTCAGCAAGTGACTCTACTTGAATTTTCTATTGCTTGAAGCCAATTCAGCTATCTGTCGCTGCAATTTTGCAACATCGGTTTCCAAATCGTGTATTCTTTCAATGATATTCGACACCATTGAGCAAAGCAAGGAGAAGTTTTTTTCCAATTCAATCTGTCCCATGCTCTTGGGGACCAATTCTCCAGTGATAACTTTCTTGATTGCCTCTTTCTCCTCTACCATTCGCAATACCTGTCATATAGAAATTAATTTTGAGGATAAATATCTTGCTATCAGCAAGTCTCAAAGTTGTTCACGCATGCGCCTGTGCTGTAGCAGTAATTGCATTTCGGAGCGATCCTGCATTGGAATGGCTCGCAGTTGTTGCAATTTAAATCTAGTGATGCATATACTTGCTCTCCAGAATCGTTGAAATCTCCGTCTTTGTTCTTATCCAAGCAAGCGTAGATCTTGTGATTACCGACTATGAACGGTGCGATGAACAAAGTTCTTGCACATGTTCCAGTTTTATCTACAAAACAGTAATTCAAAAGAATGTTACTGCTGTCACATCCATCAAGCTTGATTAGCATTTTCTGCTTACTGCATGATGGAATGCCGGTAACATTTACTGTAAATGGCACAGGTTTGGGGCATACCTGATCGTTGCTCAAACTGATTTTCATCTCTTGCTCTTCACATGTTGGAGGAGTGTAGCATTCCCCAGTTCCTATATCACAGAACTGCCCTGTTGGGCATTGCTTCACAAATCTTCTGCCTGTTGGAACCCATCTCTCGTCAGTAATTTCAAATAAACATGATCCGGGAGTGCAGCCAAAATCTCTGAACTCCTGCTTCTTCTCTTCGCATAACTTACATGGGTTGTATTCACACGGAACTTGCCTCTTTTCTCCAGTATCAACCCACCCGCTTTTTTTGCTACAGTCCTCTGTCCTGAATTTGCATCCACAATTATAGGAGAGACAATCACCAGAATAATATCTTGTATCACCATCGCAGTAATTTTGGCAATCAGAATCTACAGAGCATTCAGCCCCGCAGCTTCCAGCAATGCAACTGTATATGAAGCTGTCATATTTGCACTGGCAGTTGTACGAACATCTTCCATAATTATCTCTCAGTCCTGTTTTATTCCCAAAGCATGTTGCAGTTGATTGCGGACAGTAGACATTATTATTTGAATTTGGTGGTTCACACTGCTCACCGTTATTGACCTTGCCATCACCGCAGTATAGGATTGTTGTAGTTGTTGTGGATGATGTTGTGGTGGTTGTTGTTGAAGATGTGGTTGATGATGTGGTAGTGCTAGTTGTTGTGGTTGAGGTTGTAGTTGTTGTGGAAGTTTTTGTCGTGGATGTTGTGGTTGATGTGGTTGTTGTAGTGGTGGTTGTTGGCGGGACTTGCCTGTCACCAAATCTAACTTCAGAAAGAACATTTCCAAGCACAGTTACATTTTGCACCAATAATGTGGTGCTTTGCCAGCCACTTGGTAAAAATTCCTTAATTTGATAATTATTCACAGGAATGCAATCTGTTACAACTACTCCTCCGCTTTGAGTAGTAAGATTGAAATTCAATGCATGATTTAGAATATTGAATTTGAAACTTGGTAAACCTACTTCTCCTGATTCCCATACGCCATTTCCATTTGCGTCATTAAATTTGAAAATTTTTATCCACCCACAAGGTGGTTTGGTCGTAGTTGTAGTTGAAGTGGTTGTTGAGGTAGTGGTTGATGTTGTTGTTGAAGTGGTTGTGCTGGTTGTTGGAGGACTTGTTGTTGTTGGTGGATGAGTGGTTGTTGGTGGAGTTGTGGTTGTTGGTGGACTTGTTGTTGTTGGTGGATGAGTGGTTGTTGGTGGTGGAAGGGTTGTTCCGCCTTCGCAGCGTCTACATCCTTCACCGCCTTCTCCTCCTTCTCCTCCTCCTCCTGCTGAAACATTGATATCATAAACTGCTGTCATCAATACGAGAAATATAATTGACAATAATGCAACAGTTATTGGATCAATTTTTCTCAATGCTTTCATTTCGATCTTTTTCCAGATTCACGCAAGAGATTTACCAAGATCTCCTGGGAAATTTTCTCTCCGCATTTCGGGCATCTGACTTCAAGCAACTGCTCGATTTGATTTTCTTTCATATCCAAATCCCGCTACTCCTTTGTCAGATTTTTTTCTTACTAAGAATAGATTAAATATCTCATCTTGATATGAGTTTGCTTGTTACTCAGAGGTAATATGTGCAAAAACTGCTGAAATTTTTTCTGTTTTTTAGAAAATTTAATAAAAAGATTTGTGTTCTTCTATTCAATATGTAATATTTTCGCTTTTATTGAGAAGTTCGAAAACTAGAATCTGTTACAAGTGCTCCGCCCATTCTTACTTGGAACATCTGCCATCCGTATGGCACTTCTTTTTTGAATTGATGGATGTAATCCATTCTAGGCATGCCATCACGAATATCTATTCCGTAAACATTTCCTGGTCCGTTCGGTGCTTTCACTTCAGTTCGAATTCTGTATGGTTTCTCAAAAAACATGACCAAATCCAAAGTATCTACTCCTGCTATCTTTAATGCATTTGACAGCTTCAAGTCAATACCCCATGCCTCAAATGAACTCCCACTGTTTATCAAATCAAGGCTATACATTGCGCAGTCATTTTGTGGAGTTTTCATCACGTTTTGATAATTGAGTTTTTCATCATCAATCTGTTTTCCTATAGCATTCATGAGAATTGCTGCCAACTGCTCTTTAGTCAGACTTGAACCTTCTGGCATTCCATCAAACAAAGCAAACTCTGTTGACGCATACCTATTATCAGTTTGATAAGAATTGTGTTCAGTGTTAACTCTTGGCTGCATTGTACGTAACAAAGCAGTAGAAGTATTATACCACGGGAAGTTCTTAGCAAAACTAAAACCTATTGCTTTTCCAGCCGACTTTTGATATTCTTCTCCTCTACTCAAGAGATGATCCCAGGCAAAATAATGTTCAAGTGCCTCTTCGATCGGCATCATGCCAACGAGTTTATAAAATCTTGTTTCATCACTAGTTTCTCCTGCAATTCTTTTCAAAAGATCTACGTGCCTTGGTGGAATCATGGCTTTGTTTGGTATTTCCTTCGGCAAATCATCTCTTAAGACAACATTCAAATCAGTTCTACCACTCTCAGTCTTTCTTGGTTCCACCTCATAATCCCTGAGCTGATCGCAAACACTCTTGGTGAACAAATAACTAGCATACATTTGTAAACCACCGGCTGTGAAAGATTCATCTCCGGCTTTAAACTGGTTTTTGATGAGCAGGTCTGCGCCATCGTGGAGTTGCTGCATACCATCCAACTTCATCTGCTCTCTGGCTCTGATTCTATCTGCATCAACATACAAAACAGAAAGTAATCTCAACGCATCTTCTGCTTTTTCAGCTTTGGTAATTTTTCCCAAAACATCGAAATAAAAGGGACCATATGCTGAAAATTCTGGAAGGAGTTCGCTTGATAGAACATCAGCCTCTGAAGCCTTGCCCTGTGAAAAATCAAGAACTTTTTTCGTATAAGCATCAATTGCGTCTCTGAGTTGAGTTGCTATATTTCTCGCTTCCAAAACACTAGGAAGCCTCTTTTCAAGGTCATCAGTGTAGAATCTTGCTTGTTGCAGATAATACCCTTTTGCACTTTCATGAACTCCATTTTGGCATTCTTGCCCAAGTTCATGGCAAAAACCTAATCCAACACATAAATCAAGTTGTCCATTAAGCAGTGGATCTAGTTTCTCCATCAGTTCTTCAATAGCTTGAGATCTGTAAAATTTTGTAGGCTTTAAACACGTGGTCAAAGTATTGGTAAGAATTGTAGTCGCTGTTTGTGTAATTGCTGGAGGCACACCACGGTTGCTAAGAGAATATCCCACAGCAGCAACAAATCCAGTGATTGCTGCTCCCCCTACTGCTGCTCCTAAAATAGTTCTTCTACTATATTTTTTGGGCTGCGTAGATTCTGCAAGTTGTGGACTACTAGGCGCAGCAGATTGACTACTAGATTCGGTAGATGGTCCGCTCCTAGAATCAGTCGATTGCCCGCTGCTAGATTTGCTAGATTGTTTTCTTCTATGTTTAGATTGCCCAGTCATGAAAATTCAATAATATTATATCTATTTAAGCACTTCACACTAACGGCAATGAAACATAAAAAAAATTTCCATAGAAATGAAAATCGTTTAAATACAATCAAAGTTTTGTCATGAAACAAAAAATTTATTCAGCGCCATCAAAAAATTGTTCGACTAATCCGCAATTCGGACAAATCAATTCAGTTCCATTCTTCACAAGGCTTACTTTGCAATCCGAGCATTGGTGATTTCCGTTTGCAGTTTTATTTTTCATATGAATCTGCGTAGCTGATGAAA
>Ga0315280_10006341_pt1 | contig 16383 bp, 19 predicted proteins | sample YL17G06_40_MG_FD_203697 | JGI IMG/M metagenome (GOLD analysis project Ga0315280, IMG submission 203697) | Sediment microbial communities from Yellowstone Lake, YNP, Wyoming, USA - YL17G06_40 | ecosystem: Environmental > Aquatic > Freshwater > Lake > Sediment | place: USA: Wyoming | collected...
GAGCAACCACGAAAACGCCGCCCAAGACCCAGAGTAGCGCCTTGGTTCTTTTGTTTTGAAATAAAGGCTCCATTTCACCTCCTCCTTTAGAACATAATTAAAATAAGACTAATTTTATTTTAACCATCTTGATTTCGTCTGTCAAATTTGTCAAGAAAATAGGAACCGCCCCGCCTCATCGGCGGGGCGGCACTTGAGCGTTGACAGTCCCGGCTACTTTGTCCGGAGCGTGATCCATCTGTTCTCCGCCTCCCAGACATTCCACCGGACGAACCCGGCAATGGACATGTAGTTCGTCAGGTGGCTATACGGCCTTACTACCCCATCCGGGGCCTCGTTGTTTGGGTCTGGGACAGTCATGACGACCGTCCCGTAGACGTTGGTGAAACTCACCGTCACATCCTTGGCCACCGCCTGCGAGACAACAACCAGCAACATCACGATTGCCAGAACCAGCGTTGCCACTCGCATCTCGTCCTCCTTTTGATTCTGCCCACGCTAAGGCAGTATGCCTGAATATACCAGATATTAAGCAATTTGTCAATGTTCCAGCTTCCCGATAAGGCATTTTTTACCAAAAACTCCCGATATTGGGAGTTTTTGTGGAGACTGAACCAGCAAATACTATTTCGTAAAATCAAGCCTGACATCAGTCCTGCCGCCAGCTTTAACATCGAACGCGCTCGGTGTCGCTTTGCCGTTACTGTAAGTTGTTTGACTATTTCCGACGGTCCAAATTAACTTAGCGGAACTAATCGTGTAATGCCCCGCTGGAAGAGTAACATAAGCTACCGGCGGACCATACGATTTTATGTAATATCCGACATTGTTAACAATTGCATTATACGGGTTTCCACTGGGCGCCGCAGGTGTAAAATTGATCTCGAGCTTACAAGCAGTATCATTATTACAAGACGGCGATTTAAAGAAACTTCCATCAATAAAAACCGCCCCGCTCACAGTCCCTGTGCCAGTTATCGGACCAACACCTTTCGGCACCAAATCAATCCAGCCGAAATTACAGTTGTCTAAAGAGACATCGGGAATGATGCCAGGATTATCGATTTTGACAAATTTACAAGTTTTCTTATCCGTCTCTTTTTTCTCGTAACCGGAAGCAGTAACCGTTACTGTGTAAATACCATTTTGCATACCACCGATTATAAACACGCCGTCCGGTTTAATCGTACTCGTTTGCCCTGTATTGTTGCCAGGGCCCAGTAAGGATGTTTTTTGATTTGCAACAACTGTCGCGCTGGTAACCGGCTTCTGCGTTTTCGCATCTCGAAGTTGCCCCGATATCGAGCCGGCTATCGGCTTGGGAATGCCCATCGCCGAACTTTTTAATCGCCAGCTATTCCAAATCCCGAGAATGACGGCCACAACCACCACAATTCCAAAAATCAAAAATAAAATCTTCGTCCTCTTGGGAAACATCTTCTTTTCCAAATTCACCTCCTTCTTCAAATTTAGTTAAAAATCAGTTCTTTATTTTAGAATGACTGATAATTTTATTGATGTCAAATCCGAATCTATATCCTAGATAAAGAAATTAGTTAATAGAAAACAGAAATTGGTATAGAAAGTAGAAAATGGAGATTTGGCTAAAATTCTAATTTCAGATTTCCAATTTCCATACCGTTTTCTGATTTCCTTAAACCGATTTCTTATTTATGATTTGTATTTGTTTAGTGTTTAGAATTTAGAGTTTTATCTTTAACAGATCTTTTGCCAGAATCACTTCGCCTTTGAACTCTTTTTCCGCGTCAGCTTTCGGCTCGTATTTTTGCATATAAAGCGGCGCCATGTGGGTGATCACCAGCTTTTTGACCCCATTTTCTTGCGCGAATTTCCCGGCCCGCACCCCCGTAAAATGGGTTTTGGGCTGAACCTCATCTGGCCAGGCCGCTTCAACAATCGCCAAATCAGCGTTTTTTATCGCTTTGGCTAAACCATCAGATTCAACCGTGTCGCCGGAGTAGGCAAAAACTTTGCCTTCCGCTTCGAGACGATAGCAGAGCGGTTTCATACCTTCATTATGGATAGTTGGATAGGAATAAATCGTCCAGCCCTCGCCTTCAATTTTATCTTCGGATATCTCTTTGACCTCGATGTTATCGAGGGATTTTTCTCCATACCGGATGATGCTGACGATCGTCTTGAGATTTTCTAATGTCCCTTCTGGTCCGTAAATTTTCAAGGGCTTAATCCTTATTGGCCATAACCCATGGTCAGCCGGTGGGGCGGTGATGATATGTAAAAGAGTGACTAAATCATTAACATGATCCCCGTGCCAATGAGTAATGAATAAAGCGTCCAATTGGTTAACATGGACTCCGACTTTGAGCAATTGTTCAATTGCGCCTCTCCCAAAATCAAAACAGATGTTCTGATCTGCGGTTTGGATGAGATAGGCCGCCGACCGCCTCTCCAATTCCGGCTGATAAGTCCCTGAACCAAGTATAATTAATTTCATAAAGTTTCCTCACTGATAAATCTGATGGTCGCCGATGTCGTGGAATGGCACAACATCTTTCTTAACGAACTGAAATAACACCCGATAAGAAAAGGTTATCGAAAAAGACCAATAATTCTTTAAATCGCCTTTTAATTTATGAGTTAGAAGTTGCCTTGAAAATGGATTTTGATAAAAAAGTATCCGCTTCTTAGCAAATTGCATTTGCACCTCTGGTGGCGTTTTTGTAAAAGACCTTTTAAACTTTGTGGAAAGCTCGATTTTTCTTAACATATTGCGGGTATTCTCGTTTTAGCCAGACTTCCAAATCCTCCGTCTTACCTTCCCGATATTCTCGATTGCCTTCTTCTATAATTTTCAAAACATCCTCCTCGGTGAGTTCAGTCTTTTGAGGAATCACTTTGATTAAAAGTTTTTCAATCCGTTCGAGCTTTCTTAAAATTTTTGCTTCAGTTTTTGGAGACATGTTTCCTTTCGAAGACATTATATCATAAAGGCGCTTTCTGGCAATATTTATACTGATAACCGATAACTAATAACTTATACTTTACTACTTACTATGCTCCCACATAAACTCAAAGAAAATCCGCATCATTTGAGTTAAGGGCTTATTTTTAACAATCACGGTAAAATTATTCTCAAACTCAACAAATAATATCTTATTATCCAGAATATTTGTACCACCTGGGTAGGCGAATTTTTCCGGCAAAAATCTTATCTTATAATACTTCTCCTGAATCGCCTTCATCGGTCCAGGCAATTTTTTAACCCAAACTAACATTCTTGTCTCAATGCCGTATTTTGACCTTTTCCGGGCATATTCCGGGAATGTCGGCCAGGCATCCAACAACGGCTGGGTGGCGCCGTGGATCAACAGGGGGATTTTTGCTTTCGCCATTCTTCGACAATCTGGCATAATTGATTCATAAGCCGCCTTTATCCCTTCTTTGCCCTCGAAATATTCAACTTCTGGTCGAAATTCGGCCTCTTTTGGCAATTTTTTTAAGTCCGGTAGAATTTTTTCAATTTCTTTAGAAATTAAGTCCAAATTGGACTTTTGACTCTCAATATAAGATTTCAAGAGCTCTGGATTCTCGACATTGAATTTCAAAATCCCACCGGCTTTTTCGGTTTTTGAAGCAAGACCCCGGTGAACTAATTCTTCCAAAATCCCATAACAAGTACTTCTGACAATACCAGACTTTTGGGCAATAGCAGAAGCGGGAGCAGAGCGTAACTCTAAAGCCGCCAAATACACTTTGGTTTCTTTGTCGTCAAAGCCGGCTTTTTTTAATAAGTCTTCATATCCCATACTTGTATTATATATTATTTGTCGATTTTTGTCAACAATTTACTATATTAAACATATTTTTATTGTCCTAAATACTTGACATTTTCTTATAGATGTGCTATAATGTTTAGTCACGATAGGGAAGGATCAAACCTAACCTGTCGGACGAACCTGAAGAATCTAAGGAGGACGAAGATGCGGAACCTGATGCTGGTAGCTACCATGATGTGCCTGGCGGCTTCGCCCTGCTTCGCCGGTGAGAACCTGGACCTCTACGGAACAGGTTCGGTCGTGGCGACTGTCTGCGGGTTTGAGAACCTGAGTAATGGGTTCTCGACCAACGGCTTCATCGACATCAAGGAAGACGGCTGGTTCTCCAAGGTGCGGGTGGCAAAGATGGCAAACCAGATCGGTCTGGCCACGGAGCTTCGAAGCGCTTCAGGCGGCTACCGCGAGGTAGTCGTCGGACCGCAACTGGAGCTCACCGACAATGCCGGTTTCGTTCGCGCCAACTACTGGAGCGATGGAACACTCTCGATCTGGCAGCAACACACACTCTCCCAGGATTTCTGGACGAACGGCTGGCTCGATGTTAAGAAGGGGGGCCAGACCAACGCCGAGCTCCAGATCGGTTACAAGGTCACGCCTCGGGCGGACCTGGTCGCCGAGTACCGGTTCGGCTCCGCGAGAGCCGACACCCAACTGGCGATTGGAGTCCAATTCGGACTTCGGTAGTATACAACCCCGCCTTCCCAGTTCTCAAGTTTCTTGAGGGCTGGGAAGTTGAAATCTGAAGAACAAGGAGAAAGGATATGGGAAACCACGAAGAAAAAGCTACATCGAAGATCGTAAGAGATATGTCTGAGGCTGGCTGCTTATGTCGTTATGTCATCCTGAAAGCTCATGGTTCGGGTAGACATGGGGAAATTTTCAAGATTCAGCTTTTCGGAAAGACAAATGATCCGAAGGGGTCTCTATCGCTCAAGATCTGGCTGATGGATAGAAATGGTCAAATAGTCGGGCTACCTTTCCTAGAGCCGATTTATGAGGCCATCATCAATAGCGATAGATGGCAAGAAGAGGGACTAGAAGAGCTGTCAAAAAACACCCTTAGGGGCACGGGATTCATCCGAGAAGAAGGAGAATATATCTATGGCAGGTTACATCACTCTCGAGCTGATTATCCCACTCTTCTGGACATGATGGTTCAGATCTTGATCAACCTCGTAGACATCCTTGAGATTCGAGATCTTACCATCGAGAGTAGACCAACCGAATGGACGAGCGTCGAACCGCCCACTAACTGGTCAGACTCGTCAGACCGCTCGATTGGCAAGTGGCTATCCCTGTGGTTCAGCCAGAGGACCAAAACATAAGCTCCAGACGGCGGCGCAGTAGCGCCGCCGTCTTTTTCATAGCTTTAAGTTATAATTCTAACCAGTTTACCCTCAATTACGAAGTGAGGTCTATACGGTTTTACGGTTGACTCAGATTAGAGCCAGATTAGACCTGCGAGGTCTACTCTTTCAATTTGGGCTTATTTTGATATTTTCCAGAGTTCTCTAAACCAATTCCGCATTGTTTTTGCCAATTCTTGAGAACTGATAACCAAGCCGAAATTTTCTTTTTCGGTCGAGATATAGGCCACGTTGTGGCCGTAAATTAAGATGTGCATTGGCGATTCAAAGCCTTCGGGCGCGTAACGAATCTGGCGCAGATATTCCTTTTGACCGCTAAAAATCGGCTCTGGCGATTCTTCTTTTTTAACTCTAATTGAGCGCGACTTTACGCCCATTTTTACCCGCCGTTCAATCCATTTTTTTAAGTAATCTTCGCCTAAAGCGGCGACGATTTTATTGGATTCGCCGACGTACCAGCTCTCATTGACACCGGCTTCTAAAATTTCATCATAAATTTGGCGCATTTCCTGTCCCCGAAAAAACCTGATTTTTGGCTCAAATGGCGATTCCTGGTAGAGTTTATTAAGTTCCGGCAAAGCGATATTAAAAGATTTGAGTTTTTCTTCAGTCTTTGCTTTTTCAAACTCTAAAATACTGGCGATTTTTTTGGGCGGATAAGGAGTATAAAGACTTCTGGTTTTTTTGGGAATTTTTTCAATTAATTTATGGAATTTAAGCCGTTCTAAAATATGAAAGACCGTTGTTCGGGGAAGAGCTACTTTATCAACAATATGCGTAATGTGGGTTTCGCCCAATTCCAACAAGGCCAGATAAACCCTTATCTCTTTCTCATCCAACCCTAATTGTCTCAAATACTCTTCTATTCCCATTCGCGTTAATTAGTGTGTAAAATTCGCGGATGTTATGTCCACTTTTTTGGTCGTTAATTTGATATTATTATATATTTTATCTCTTGTCAAGTCTTATTTATGTCCTCATATATTGACATTACATGAGCATTATGGTATACTCTCCTGTTACGCTCGAAAGCGTAAAGAATCTTGACAAAGGAGGATCAGGATGAAAACTGCCCTGATCAATACCGGTTCAAGGACGAAGATGACTGGTGGAGGACTTACTTTCCCGTATGGAATGGCAATGGTTGCCACCGCCCTTCATCATAACGGCTTCCAGGTTGATGTTCTAGATCTAGCAGCCCAACCCCTCACGGACAGCGCGCGGGCCGAGCGCTTGCAAGTCGCAAACTACGACATCGTCGGTTTCTCAGTATCCCCAGATAACTTCTTAAGTTTCAGACAAACCGTCCCTGTTGTCCGAGAGACATTGCCCGAGGCCAAGGTTGTTGCCGGTGGGCCCTTCGCCTCGGTTGCTCAAAGTTACGTTCGAAGAAAAACAGGAGTGGTTGTGCTTCCCGGTAACGGCATCTCCCGAGTACCAGCGGCTTGGCCAAAGATTCATCAGAATCGGTTCTTCAGCCCCCTTCCAAGTGATCGAGAGACTATAGAGCAACCCCAGACCGTCCCTCGCTGTGCCTACGAGCTTTTCCCAATGGAACTGTACTTCGAGCACCGGCCCGTCAATCTCCCCTGCAAAAGGCACGGCCTCGCCATGAGTCAGTTTGGCTGTCCGTTCCATTGCGGCTTTTGCGCCAGCAATTACCAGCCATACTGCCTGCGCGATCCCGGCCGCTTTAGGGAAGAGATATTCTATCTGGTCTATGTCCTCCGGGCGGATTTGATTTTTGTCACCGATGCCGAAATCAACACGACCAAGGAACATGCGCTGACTATCGCCCGGATTATGGCTGATTGCCATGTCGACTGGTACGCCATGGGGCGGACCGAGAAAATCGATGAAGAATTGGCGAGGGCCCTGGCCGAAAGCCGCTGCAAGGAGCTTTGGGTGGGGGTCGAAAGCCATGCCCAGAGCATCCTAAATCGGGCATCCAAAAAGACCAACACCCAAGAAACAGAGCGAGTTATTGACATCCTCCGCCAAGCTGGCGTCAAACCTGTTGGTTTCATCGTCGTCGGCCTGCCAGGAGAGACCCAAGAAACCCTCCGAGCGACCACCCGCTGGGTCCAACAAATGGGAATCGTCGTTGCTCCCCGCATCTTCTGGCCAGTGCCTGGCTCGGCACTTTGGGAATACGCTTGCGGAAAAGACCCATCGCTTAACCTGGACAGGTTAGTTGAGTGGTTCTCTCATCACAACCACGTGACTAACTACGCCGACGTTCTGACGAATGTCTGCGATGCACCGACTGACGCATTGATCGAGGCGATCAGTGAGCTCTACGCTCACAATGCTCGCCTAGGCAGCGCCATCCATCCATAAAGAAAGGAGAACGAAGATGAGGCTTAGCTTTCTGCTTACGGTAGCTGTTTTACTGCTAGCTGTAAGCACCGGTTCTGCCTCCTGGTTGGAAGTAGAACACGCTGATAAATCCGACAAAGATACTTTCCGGCTTTTTGTCGGAAAACCAATCAAGGGACGGGTTGGCGGTTTCTACTTCTCCTGTGTCTCTAATACTTGGAGCGAGGCTTATGTCGGCCTCAACTACACCCCTACTTCCGGACTGGAATTTGGAATCGGCTACGGCGTGGAGACAGCCGGCGATCACCGACGGATAGGTAGTTACGCTGTTTACTCCAAGGATCGCCTGACGCTTCGGTATGCATATGAGAACGGAGGTTCGGGCGAATACTACAAGGCGGGCATTGACTATCGGGCGACTCCAAAGTTAACCCTGGGAGTCGTAGACCACAAGTTCTTCGGCACTGGGACCAAGCTGGACTACCGCTTGTCAAATGAGGTCACTAGCCGTCTGACTATCTATCCCGAAGAGGCCTTTGTCTCAATGGTCTTTGCCTTCTGACCATCCCCAGACGGCGGCGCATCAGCGCCGCCGTCTTTTCATATCTAAAACTTATAAAACAAGCTAAAGCTTGAACTACGATATTTTTTTGTAGACCATCCTTTAGGATGCCGTCCGCGCGAAAAAAATCTGAGTACAGATAAAAGCGTGGTCTACAATGACCTTGAATCTTTTGTTGCTTTAATCGAAAGCGATACCCTTCCCCGTTCCTTATCCACTTCCATCACTTTCACCTTCACAACTTGTCCTATTTTGAGATATTTATCAATTTGCTCAACTCTTTCATCGGCAATCTGCGAAATATGGACCATGCCGTCCTGATTGGGCAAAATCTGGACAATGGCGCCGATTTCATTGCCGCGCATCCTGTCTTTAACGATGGATGTCACCGGCCCTTCATAAATTTCGCCAATTTGGACTTCTTTGGTCATATTCTCAATCGTCGAAATCGCTTTTTGGCCCATGGCCGAATCCGTGGAAGCCACCATCACCGTGCCGTCGTCTTCCAAATCAATCGAGGTCACTTCTTTGCCGCCGCATTCTTCAATAATTTTGCGGATGGTTTTGCCGCCCGGACCAATGACATCGCCGATTTTATCCACCGGAATTTTGAGCGATTTAATTCGCGGCGCATAAACCGAAAGTTCCGGCCGCGGCGCGGCTAAAATTTTCTCAATTTTATCCAAAATCTCGTTATTGGCTTGGCGGGCGCTCATTAACGCTTCTTCAATAATTTTTATCTCCAGACCTTTTAACTTTGTGTCCAACTGAATCGCGGTGATGCCTTTTTTGGTGGCCGTGACTTTGAAATCCATGTCCCCGGCAAAATCCTCAATGCCCTGAATATCGGTCAAAATCTTGTATTTTACCCCGAGCGGAGTCGAGGGGTCTCCAAGCGACATTAAACCAACGGCGATGCCAGCCACGGCAGCTGAAATCGGTATGCCGGCATCCATTAAGGCCAATGTGCAACCGCAAGTGGCGGCCATCGAAGATGAACCATTGGAAGATAAAACCTCCGAAACGACGCGAATCGTGTAGGGAAAATCATCCCGCGAGGGCATAACTGGAAGAAGCGCCCGTTCGGCCAAAGCACCGTGACCGATCTCCCGACGAGATGCGCTTCGCATGGGCTTGACTTCACCGGTGGAAAACGGCGGGAAATTGTAGTGGTGCATATAGCGCTTGGTGCCTTCTTCCTCCATGGTTTCAATCACCTGCTCCTCACCGGGCGCGCCTAAAGTGACAATCGATAATACCTGGGTTTGACCGCGAGTAAATAATCCCGAACCGTGAGTCCGCGGTAAAAGCCCAACCTCCATCTCGATAGCACGAATTTCGTCGATTTTTCGACCGTCAGGTCGTAATTCTTTTTGGACAATTGCCTCGCGGACTTCTTTTTCTAAAATTTGACTAAAAGCGTTTTTAAGCTCAATTTGTTTGTAATTACCCTCAAAATTGGCCAAAACCTCTTTTTCAAAAGCCGTAATTTGACCCTCGCGCTTTTGTTTATCAATTTCGTGAATCACTTCCGCCAATTTCTTGCCAAGGTATTTTTTAACATCTTTAACAATTTCCGGTTCGGTAATTTCCTCAATTTTGTGTTTTGTTTCGCTTTGAAGATCTTTTTGGATGGCAATGCCCGGCTGCAGCGCTTCGTGGCCGCATTTGATCGCTTCCACAAAAGTTTTTTCGTCAACTTCGTTGGCGCCCGCTTCCAGCATCATAATCTTATCTTTGGTGCCGGCGACCACCAAATCTAAAGTCGAGTTTTCCAGTTCGGTTTGGGTCGGGTTGATGATAAATTTTCCCTCAATTTGGCCAACTCTAACCGCTGAAACCGGTCCTCCGAAAGGAGCGATTGATTGCGACAAGGCCGCGGAAGCGGCAATAATCGAAATCACATCCGGCTCATTTTCCAAATCAAAGGAAAGAACCGTAATCACGATCTGAACATCATTGTAATAGCCCTTGGGGAATAATGGACGGATTGGTCGGTCAATTAAACGGCAGGCCAAAACCGCCGCTTCTGACGGCCGGCCTTCGCGTTTGATAAAGCGGCTTCCAGAAATTTTTCCGGCGGCATAGAGGCGCTCTTCGTAATCTACCAGCAAGGGGAAAAAATCGATGTCTTCTTTCGGTTCTTCGGCCACGACCGCGGTGGCCAAAACCACGGTATCGCCATAACGAACCGTAACGGAACCAGATGCCAGTTCCGCCAATTTACCGGTGGAAATAATTAAATCGCGTCCCCCAATTTGTGTTTTGTACTCCTTCATGAAACTTCCTAGGCATGAGAACAATAGAACATCTAAAGCGAAAAAAATCTTTTCGTCGCTTTACTTGCCCTAATGTTCCATGCGGTTATTAAATCCTAAATTCTAAATCCTAAGCACTAAACAATGTTCAAAATGAATGCCTAAAGGCAAATTATTTAATGTTTGAAACTTTAGAATTTCGGATTTGTTTAGAATTTAGAGTTTAGATATTAGGATTTTTAAGTTATTTCTTCAATCCCAGGTCTTTAATTAATTTCTCATAAGTTTTGGGATCGTTTTTCTTAAGGTAGTTTAACAATCTTCGGCGTTTTCCCACCATGATGAGCAGCCCGCGGCGCGAATCCGAATCCTTGGCGTGTTTTTTTAAGTGTTTGGCCAATTCTTTGATTTTTAGCGTCAGCAAAACCGCCTGGACTTCAGCCGACCCGGTGTCTTTTTTGTGCGTTTGATACTTCTTGACCAAGTCAATAGTCATAATTCTTCTTTAATTTAACACGTAAATAAAGATTAAGCAAGCCGAAGGGGATTGCCCTGAGCGAAGTGGCGGCGTCCCGAACGCAGTTCGAGACAGGGATGGAGTGGGTGCCCGAGAGCGAAGGGCGACCCGAGGCGCCGCTACATAGTTTTGCCGCGCTGATATTCTCTTATCTTCCCCAAAATCTCTTCTTCATTCGTCAAAAGCGTCGCCCCGGGAAGCTGAAAACCGGCCGCCGCCTCATGTCCGCCGCCGCCAAAAAGTTGGGCGATTTGGGAAACATCAGTTCCTGGAGAGACCGCCCGCAAAGAGCCATCTAATTCGCCGGCTTTTTCCGACAAAAGCAAAACAAAATCAATATTGGGCGCGCTTTTTAGGAGTTCGTCAATCACGCCGCTGGTCTCCGATTCTTGAGCCCCGGATGAGAGAAAGTCGTCTTGGGAAATCTTCGCCCAAATAAAATGACTTTCGGCATCGAGACGAACCGATTCCAAAATCCGACCCCAGAGTTTTAAAGTGGACAAAGGCTTGGTCTTAAAGACATGCCGAATAATTTCCTGCTGACGGCCGCCGGCCGCCACCAGTTGCGCCGCGACCGTCAAAGATTTCGGCGTGGTATTGGCGTTTTGAAAACTGCCGGTATCAGTGATAATCCCGGTCAACAAGGCGGTGGCAATATCTTCATCAATTAAGGGATTTTCTCGAGCGAGCGATTCAATTAAAGAAACCAAAATTTCCGCCGAAGAAGTCGCGGTCAAATCAACCCAGTTGATTTTGCCGAAGAAATCATTACCTGAATGATGATCAATATTAATCACCGGCGTCTCATAAAATAAAGACGATTGGCCTTCGTAAAGCGGCCCCAAGCGCTCTAAATCCGGAGAATCCAAAACAATAATTAAATCAAATTTGAAAGCCCCATAGGAAAAGGAGACATCTTCGTTTTTAAATGTTCCGCCCAAGGGGGTAATGACGATGTTAAGTTTATTTTCTTCTGGCAAATGTTTATAGCCCAACCGATCAACTTTAGTCCTCGAAGTGTCAATGGAAATGATAAAATCCTTTGTCCCGGAAAAACCCTTGGTCAAATCTTGAGCGTGCGGCAAAAAACTAAAAGCACCGGGAATCACCTCCGGCGCCACCGCGGTGACATCTTTCCCGAGTTTTTTTAAAACCAAATAAAGAGCGACGAGCGAGCCCAGCGCGTCGCCATCGGGATTAACGTGCGTTAAAACTAAAATTTTCTGGGCGGCACTGATAGTTTGGGTTGTTTGTTGTTTAGGAGTTAATTCCATAATTACAAGGTATTACACTCCACGAATCTTTACATCCCGAATCCCCCCTAATCTTTTATGTATGCGATACGGATAGATTCGGAAAAAGTAAATTCGTCGGAATGCTTTTCATATTATTAATAGCCCACTATCATAGCAAATCAGCGAAACTAATGTCAACCCCCACACTTATGATTTTAGAAATTAGACCTAACCGATTTGCCCCCACTTATTTGCCCTCACTTACGAAGTGGGTGCTAACTGGGTTAATCTTAATATATAATCAAATTTGATCGGTCGACAAATTTTTATTATCCTCCTTCGCAGAAAACCCCCAGCTCCTGCTGGCGGGATGAATATCGATAGTTTTCTGCTTCGGCGGATTTCCCTCCGCCGAAATGGAGGATAAGATAGAATGCGCTGCGCCGACTCCTGTCGGCGGAGTGTCATATTTTTACTCTATAACTGGTAAGTTTGTAAGGTTTTTGGCAAGAATTTGGATACGAAAAACCCCGTTAGATAACTTCAGATCTAACGGGGTAAAGGGGCCGGTTTCCCGGACCCCTTGGTCGGTCAATCATCTCCTCTGCCAGGCCAGCTTTGCCGTAATCGGCAAAAGGCCTGCTCCATCTCCTCATACCCCTTCTCGAGAAACGACTGGATCAACGTCTTCAACGTTACATCCCCGCCGCGCTCGCAATACCGCACCTTGATCCATCGCCCCTCGCTCGCCAGGTTCAACGATGCTGAAATGCGATCGAAGTCATCCATCGGACAAATCAAGGCGAGGGCATGTTCGCGCGCGCTCTCCATCATCTGTACTGCGCATCCCCAGATCGCTGCCACATCTGCAAACCTTTCCGGACCAGGGAACGTATCGGGAATGTAGACGACCACGGCATCCATTTCTTTCCATCTCGGCGGGACTTTCACATCGCACATTTTCGGCGGGTTCGGGCTCCGGTACGGATCGTCACTCTTCCTGATAAGCAAACCGGAATCGAACCGCTCGACGATGATGGCGATGTTCTCAGCCGAAACGACCTCCCGATTACCCAGCCCGTCAATCGTCCGACCGCTGACAAACAGCACTTTCATCGCAATTTCTCCTCATCAGTATTCTCACCCCTAAATCATAGATTAATAACTTAGGGGTGAGCCGGAAGGTTATTGCCCCTTACCCTCCGGCTGGTTCGATTCGTGCTGTGATTGTGCGGTGTTCCTGCGTGCCCGTCGCTTCTCGTACCTTGCCAAGCGGCTTCGAATCATACGCCGACAAGCCGAGCAGTCACACCCGACTTTGTGCATCAACTTGCTGAGACATGCGATGAAATCCTCTTTCCCTTCCAACGCGCAGGCATCATAGCCCACCACCCAGTAAGCAGTGTTTGTCCAGAAATCGTGGTGAAGACCATCCTTAGTAGCCACAAATGGCGGAAACTGCCCGCCATGTCCTTGCGCGTACTCCTGGAGGAAGGGGCCCTGCCTTTCGAGGTCGTAAATGTCCAGCTCGTGAGTCCCGCAATGGTACTCGAAATCGGGGTAACTTCCGAGCGCCACGACCTCGAAACCGAAGGCTTCCAGAAACGATCTCAGGTTGTAGTAGCAATCCGGCATAGCGTCACTCTCTAGACGCTGCCGTTCGCCTTCTGGTCGCCACATGTTTTCCACCTCCTTTCTCGAGCTAACCGCTCGGGGTTCCGGTTTTTTCCTCTTTCCTGTTGGGGCTTTCGGCCCCTGGGGCATGACAGGAGGACCTAAGGTGCCGTACCGGAACGGCTAATAGGTTAAGGTTCATTTCACGATCTGCATCGTGAACATAAGATTATCTCCGATGCTACGCATCAGAGGTGAATCCTTTGTTTTTGTTTAACAAAGGATTATAGCACATATCACCTAATTTGTCAATAGTTATCCACATAATTTTACGTATTGACAAGATGATATTTATATATTAAAATATAATTGACGAAATATTTCCACACAATTTCTCGACTTAGCTCGAAATAAAATGACTAAAGAATTATTGGAAAAATTTGGCCTTTCCGAAAAAGAAGCCCAAGTTTACTTGGCTCTTTTGGAGTTAGGCACTGCTTCTGTCTCCGGTATTGCCGCCGAAGCCAAAATCAACCGCACCACTTGTTACGATATTTTGGAATCTTTAGTCCGAGATGGCCTCGTTATCTATGTCAAAGAAAAAACCAAGCATTACACTGCTGAAGATCCCGAACTTTTAATTGCTTTTTTAGAAAACAAAAGCAAAATTTTCACTGAAAAAGCCCAAGAAGCGAAAAAAATCCTGCCCCAATTAAAAGGAATCTATAACGCCGCCCCGCGCAAGCCGAAAGTGATGTATTTCGAGGGCGATGAAGGCATCATCAATATGTACGAGGACTCTTTAACCGCAAAAACCGAGATTCTTTCCTGGCTCAACACCGAAACAACCACCAAATTTTCGGCTAAATATTTCAGCGAATATTATAAACGCCGGGCCAAAAAAGGTATCCATATTAAAGCGATCGTTAACGATGTTCCAATATCGCGAGAGATCGATACCCGAAATAAAGCCGAGGACCGCGAAATGCGGTTAATCCCCAAAGAAATGATGAATATCGTGCCTGAATGTTATATCTATGATAATAAGGTAGCATATATGTCGATTGAGGAGCGGTTCGGCGTCATGATTGAGTCGAAAGATATCGCCGAGGCCCAACGCCGGATCTATGAGTTAGCTTGGAAAGAAGCCAGTAAAATTAGCCGCACAAGATAGCCCTAATCCTTTACAAATTCCCCCTTATCTTTCCCTGACCTCGCAGGTCTACTCTTTCAATTTGGCATAGTTTTGTGTCTAACCGATTTTGACCCACCTACGAAGTGGGGTTAAAACGGTGTGGGGGTTTACAAATTTCCCCTTATCTGATATATTCAAAATAAATATAATGTAATCCACTCCACTAATCTACTATTCACGAATCTATCCGAATGATATTGATTAGGATTGATTAGGGAAATATAGATTCGTCGGAGTGCTATTCCTTGGAGTCAAATGCCCATTTCTAAATCTGCCAAAAAATCTTTGCGCGCGTCAATCAATAAGCGCGAGATGAATCGAAAGCAAGAAGATGAATTAGAAAAAACGCTCAAAAAAGTAAGCGCCTCAAACATCAACGAAGTCATTTCCAAAATTGACAAAGCGGCCAAAAATCATCTCATTTCCAAAAACAAAGCCGCGAGATTAAAGTCACGGCTGGCGAAAAAATACGGAACACCGAAGAAATCGTCAAAAGTTGAACGGAAAACGGCGACGAAGCCCGTTTCGTCAAGAGTAAAGCGTCAAACGTCAAAAAAATCCTGACGCTTAACCTAACCGCCTCACGATACGAGCATCGTAACCCTTAACCGTCCAACGTTACCCAAGGAGGCTAATGCCTGACGAAATTATCACTCCAACCGAAGCCGAACTCGCCTCAAAAGCAACCAAGGGCGAACTCTCTTTTTGGCAAAAGTTTTTCTATGGCACCGGCTGTCTTTATGAATTGACTAAATGGATAATTGTGGTTCTGGTCATTGGCACGCTCGTTCATTTTTACATCGGCACTCTTTTTATTGTTGACGGCGAGTCCATGGAACCCAATTTCCACAGTGGTCAATATATTTTAGTTGATCGCTGGCAATACAATTTTGGCAAACCCGAGCGCGGCGATCCGGTGGTTTTAAAATTCCCCGGCGATCCCGAGCACAAAAAATATATCAAAAGAATTATTGGTCTGCCCGGAGAGCATATCCAAATTATCGAGGGCTTTGTTTATATCAATGGTAAAGAATTGAATGAATCCTATATTCCGGCGGGGGTCTTGACGGAGCCGAATCTTGACCGGACCCTGCGCGGAGATGATTATTTTCTTTTGGGCGATAATCGTTACAATTCCTCGGACTCGCGCATTTGGGGCATTTGTCCAAAAAGAGACCTCATTGGCAAGGCCTTTTATACGCTCTATCCGTTGGAGATGTTCGGCAGAATAGCCGAAACAAGTTATTAGGGACTAAGTTATCAGTTATCAGTTATCAGTAATCAGTTATCGGTATACTGATAACAGATAACAATATACTTATACTTTTTGCTATCATTCACTCCACGGTTGGTTCGTGAGAACGGGCTAAATTTTGGGCGACATAACCAATTAATGGAAAAAGTTGGCTGGCAAAACTTGAGAGAGTGACGACATTTTCGTTTGAGGTATACCAATCGGGTTGCCGGAAAGGTTCTTTACCAAAACGCTTGGCCCAAT
>Ga0315280_10006342_pt1 | contig 16382 bp, 16 predicted proteins | sample YL17G06_40_MG_FD_203697 | JGI IMG/M metagenome (GOLD analysis project Ga0315280, IMG submission 203697) | Sediment microbial communities from Yellowstone Lake, YNP, Wyoming, USA - YL17G06_40 | ecosystem: Environmental > Aquatic > Freshwater > Lake > Sediment | place: USA: Wyoming | collected...
TGATAAAGCCGAATGTTGAGGAATTGTGTGAGCTGGTTGGTCGGAAGGTTAGAGATGAGCCAGTTAGTCTGGCGAAAGCCGGGCGGAGACTACTGGATAAGGTTGAGATTATTCTTATAAGTCGCGGCAGAAAGGGGGCCATAACCGTTACCAGAAAAGGCGCCTGGCAGGGTCGGTGTGTTGGCCGGGAAAAGGTACTGTCGACGGTTGGCTGCGGTGATTACCTGTTAGCAGGATTCTTGAAGGGCTTGAAGGACGAATCCAATGTGGGTGCTGCATTACAGAATGCGATAAGGGCTGCCACGGCGAAGGCCTGGGGCTGGTCGGGAAAAAGAAAATGGCCGCAAGTGCTAAAGAAAATAAAAGTAGAATTTGGCCGGCTTGGATAAGTCATTTTATTGATTCTCTTTTATTTCCGGTTGCTGTTTACACAGTTGGAGAGTCTTCTTTACCTGCCAGCGGACGAAATGCGGAGCTCCGCAGAGGAGATAAACACCACATATAAGCATAATTATCCAAGGCAACAAGCTTTGGTAATTGAAGGGGGAATAAGTGTAGATGACCTTATAGTTAGTGTAAGCGTAGGATTTAAAGGCGGCAAGCTGGCTTATGACGTATGTTGTCTGCCAGAGTACAGTGCTGAGGAAGTAGATTCCGCCGGCGACACAGATAAGGCGCAGCGCTACGGGTAACCATTGTATTTGTGAGTCGGCCCGCCTGCCCAGAGAGTTCGGCGGGCAGGGTTCAGGCAGTTGTTCTGAGCCAACGATTTTTTTGGCTAAGCATTCATTTTTGTAAAAGAAAAAGTACAGCAACAGTGCGATAAGTCCTGCAGTCAGCAACAAAGAAAGAAGCGAAGAGGCTGCAGTTTCCCAAGAGGGCTTTGAATAAAACATGAAAATTGCGTAGGGCAGTTGAGACAGCAAGCGGATAGCGAAGAAGATTCCTATTGCTGAGAGAATAATTCTGGCGAGTGTGTGCATTTTATTCATTTTCAATTCCTTCTGCATATCGGTTATGGTTGAGTACTGATTCAGGTTTATGGATATTCAATTGGAAGCGGATAAACTGTGGCCAGCCGCAAAGCAGGTAAACTGCCAATAAGGCTTTGAGGAAATTGTATATCATAGACGACCATTGCCTGGCGGTGAAAATAAGTGATTTTGGAAAAGTCCCGAATGTGAATATCTCGTTTATCAGGGGACGTATATGTAGCGGCAAGACTGCTATGTTTAGTATCGTTGGAATTGAACTTGAGAGCAATATCAGCCCATACAGAACCGCGACCAGTCGCAGAGAAGCAACCAGCCAGAGAGTTTCGCTTTCAGGGTTCAGTTTTTCGCCGTGCCCGGCCATTTTGCAGGCTAAACGATTGTTTTTGAAAATGAGGAAATATGCAATCGGTATAAGCAAAATTATGAATACGGGCAAGAATAAGATGGTTCGGAGGGCGGAAGTATCCTGCGTCAGGGATGTTAGCATACTGAGATAACTGCAGATGTTTACTATTGCACTGACTCCGAGGATGGTGAGGACAGCTTTGGCTATTATTTGCATTTTGGTCACGAAATTCCCTTTCGCAAGATAAGCAGGGATGTTTTTATTGTATTTGTAAACCCTGTGATGTCCAGAGTAATATTTTTGTCGCAATCTGATTTTGGGGTTGTTTTTGGGGTAATCAGGGGCATTTTTGTTTTTTTACAGAAAAGTAGTTGATTAGTTGGGGACGGTTGTGTATATTGCTGCGGTTGGAAGAAATGGGAACCGATTGCCCTGTCGCATGGGGCCGAAAAGAAAGTGTAAAACGTAAAGCGAAAAATGTAAAGCTGTGGAACTCAATAGTTTTACGCTTTTAGTTTTAAGTTTTTAACTTTCTGTGGGGTCAACAGTATCACGGCGTGGCTGACTCAAGCCTCCGACAGGGCCAATTCTGGCCGGGACAAGACGGTCTCCGTGACAGACAAAGGAAGCTGAAAACTTAAAGCTAAAAATGTAAAAACGAGGAACTCCATAGTTTTGAGTTTTTGGTTTACAGTTTTTAGTTTTCTAATTACCCGGTGGTGTAATCGGTAACACAGGAGGTTTTGGTCCTCCCATTCCAGGTTCGAGTCCTGGCCGGGTAGGTCGAAGTGAAGTCAAAAGTTAAAAGTACAAAGTTAAAAGTAAAGTAAGGTGTAAAAAGGCAAAAGTAAGGTAGTATGACCGAACGGGTGGCGATAATACTGGCGGCAGGTGTCAGCAGCAGGATGAACACGGAGCTTGCAAAGGTGCTGCACGAGGTGAGCGGTCGGCCTATGCTGGCATACGTGCTGGATGCCTGCCGGGAAGTCGGCGTAGAAAAAATATACGTTGTGGTCGGCTACGGCGCCGAGCAGGTCAAAGAGCGGTTTGCCGAGGACCAGGATATCGTTTGGGTTCAGCAGGATAAGCAGCTTGGAACCGGCCATGCGGTTCTATGCTGCAAACAGCATCTTGCTGGTTTTGACGGGCAGACGCTTGTGCTTTGCGGTGATGGGCCTTTGATTCGAGCCGGGACTCTTGCCATACTGTTGGAAAAACACAAGACGGAACACGCGGCGGTGGCCCTGGCGACAGCGGTTCTGGATGACCCGACCGGATACGGGCGGATAGTCCGCGATGCGTACGGCAATATCCAGGGCATCGTCGAGGATAGCGACTGCTCGCGAGAGCAGCGCTCTATTAAAGAAGTCAACCCCAGCTATTATCTGTTCAACAATAAGGTTCTTTTTGAGGCCCTGGAGCAGGTCAAGCCGGATAATGTCAAGGGCGAATACTATCTGACGGACGCACTATCTTTTATCATTGCCACGGGTCATAAAGTTGTGGCTGTCACGGCCGTGCGGCCTGAGGAGGCGATGGGCGTCAACAGCAGGATGCAGCTGAGCACCGCGAGCAAGATTATGCAGAAACGGATTCAGCAGGAGCTGATGGAGCAGGGCGTGACAATAGTTGACCCGGATAATACCTGGATTGACGCCAGGGCAAAAATCGGGCGGGATACGGTGATTGAGCCATTTACGTATATTCACGGCAAGGTTAAAATTGGGCAGAGTTGTCGCGTCGGGCCATTCGCATACCTGCGGCACGGCACGGTCTTGGAAGATGATGTTGTGTTGGGAGTGTTTACGGAAGTTAAAAACTCCACTTTGGCTGATAGTGTTCGTGCACGGCACCACAGCTATATTGGCGATGCTAGTGTGGGGCGCAACGTCAACATCGGCGCCGGCTCGATAACGGCCAATTTCGACGGCGAGAAGGTCAACCGCACAACCATAGGCGATAACTGCTATATCGGTTCCGGCTCGATACTGATAGCGCCGCTGGAGCTCAAAGACGGCTCACACGTAAGTGCAGGGACGGTCGTTTCGCAGGAAAGTGTAGATAAACTCGGACAGAGGGATTTGCCACAGAGAACACAGAGGGCACAGAGAAAAAGAGTCAAATAAGAAGGAGCAAACAAGTGTTTCTAAGTGACGGTCTGAAGATATTCGCCGGCAACAGTAATCCGGCGTTAGCCGAAGCGATTTGTCAGTATTTAGGTATTCCGCTCGGCGGTGCCACAATAGAGAGATTTCCTGACGGTGAAAAGGTTATCAGGATAGAGGATAACGTTCGCGGCAGAGATTGCTACGTTGTGCAATCTACCTGCAGGCCTGTCGATGAGAATTTGATGGAGCTTTTAATTTACTTAGACTGTTTGCGAAGGGCCAGCGCCAGGCGGGTCAGCGCAGTTATTCCTTACTTTGGGTACGCCCGCCAGGATAGAAAGGACGAGGGGCGAGTGCCCATTACCGCCAAGCTGGTGGCCAATATAATTACTGCTGCAGGAGCCGACAGGGTGCTGGCAATAGACCTTCACGCCCAGCAGTTGCAGGGATTTTTCGATATACCGGTTGACCACCTGACGGGAGAGCTGGTGCTCAGCAAGTATTTCAAGGATAAGAAAATCAGCAATTTGACCGTCGTTTCGCCGGATGTAGGCAACATTAAGACTGCAGCCAAATATGTGGCACACCTGGGTGGGGACTTAGCGATTGTGCATAAAAGGCGCGTCAGCGGCAGCGAGGTGAACGCTTATGAGATTATCGGGGACGTTGCAGGCAGGAATGTCGTAATGTGCGATGATATTATTGCCACCGCCGGCACGGTGTGCAGCGCTGCCAAGCTGGTCAAGGAGCGGGGCGCTGAAAAGATATATGTCGGCGCCACGCATGGGGTTTTTGTGGCGCAGGCGTTTGAGCGGTTGGCACAAAGCCCCATTGATGAGGTGGTGGTTACCGACACTATACCGCTCAGTGAACGAGCCAAAAATCTCGGCAACGTAAACCAGCCAAGTGTTGGGCTGGTAAAAGTCCTCAGCGTAGCGCCGATGTTAGGCGAGACGATAAAGAGAATTCACAGGAATGAATCAGTCAGTAGTCTTTTTAACCAGTAGTTCGTAGTTGGTAGTTTGTAGTTGCTACGAACTCATAACGCACAACTACAAACTCGTTAAAGTGAGCAGATATGGCAAAAATGGTGGTTTTGAAAGCAGAAATTCGGGACAAGACCGGTTCAAAGTGCGCGGTAAAACTGCGCAGGCAAGGGCGGATACCTGCTATTGTCTATGGCCATAAGCAGGAGCCGGTGGCCATTTCGCTGGATGCACACAGCTTCATCGAGCAGCTCCATCGCGGGCATCGACTGATGGATGTTCAGATAGGCAAAAAGAAAGAAAAGATGATTGTTAAGGACCTGCAGCATGACCATCTGGGTAAGGACATCATTCACGTGGATCTGATGCGGGTTGATGTCACTGAGGCGGTCAGGGTAGCTGTGCCTGTCGAGCTTAAAGGTATTGCCTACGGGGCACATGAGGGTGCTATCATTGAGAAGCGTGTGAACACAATAGAAGTTGAGTGCAAGGCGACCGACATTCCCGAATCTATCGTTGTCTTGGTGAAAGACATGGATATTGGTGACGTCGTGCACGCTCGCGACGTTGAGCTTCCTGAAGGTGTTAAGCTAATAAGCCCGCCGGAGACATTGGTGGCTGCGTGTAGTATAGTTATTGCTGCCAAAACCACAGAGGAAATTGAAGCGGAGGTGCCGGCCGCGCCTGAGGTTATAACCGAGGTCAAGCGGCCTGAAGAGGGAGCTGAGGAGGAAGAAGAGAAAAAGTGAGAATAGGTTATGGGCCAGATGAAGATGGTGGTCGGGCTGGGTAATCCGGGCGCAGAGTTCGTGGATACGCGGCACAATATCGGGTTTGGGGTTATTGATTCGCTGGCTGAAGTGTTAGGGATAGATGTAGGAAAGAGAAAATTTAGCGCTCGTTTGGGTTCAGGTGAATTTGGGGATAAAAAGTTAATACTGTTGAAGCCGTGGCAGTTTATGAACCGCAGCGGCGAGGCGGTTGCCAAAGCGGTTGGTTTTTACAAGCTGCCTTTGGGCGAGATGCTTGTGGTGACTGATGATATGACCTTAGAGCAGGGCAGGATTCGAATCAGGGCAAAGGGTTCGGCCGGTGGCCATAATGGGCTGGCGGATATCATCGATAAGCTCGGCGCCAACCAGTTCGCCCGGCTGCGCGTCGGCATCGGGCGAAGTGATAGGCAGGAGATGATAGATTATGTTCTCGATAGGCCGACGCGGGACGAGAGGAGGCTGTTGGATGAGGCCATCGACAGGGCGCGGCAGGCGGTGCTTTGCTGGCTTGAATTTGGTATCGGGGCAGCAATGAATAAGTTTAATAGGTCTGCCCCTGCACGTCGTAAGCAGGGGTCGAATGATATATAGGGTAAGTGACCTTGCCGGGAGGTAATTGATTTGGAAACCGCGACAAAGAAGTTGTATGAAGGGATGTTTCTTGTTGATTCGGCTCAGGCAACAGCAGACTGGGACGGAACTATTGCGGCCATCAGGACAATACTTGAGAGGGCTGAAGCCGAGATTGTCTCATTGAGAAAATGGGACGAAAGGAAGCTTGCGTACGACATTGGTGGCAAAAGCAGGGGGACATATATTCTGTCATATTTCAAGGTGGAAGGCCGCAGAATCAGGGACATCGAAAGGGATGTACAGTTGTCAGAGAAGATTATGCGTGCCCTGATTCTAAATACCGACCAGATGACGCCGGAGGATATTAAGAAAGAAACCCCTGCTACGAAGGTAGAGAAGGATAGGGAGAAGCAAAAAGCTCCGGAGGAAACTGTCTGTGCCAAAGGTGCGGCGGAGCCCGCCGAAGGCGGGCCCTTCGTCACTGCCGTTGAGAAGGGCGGGTCTGATCTGGTGCAGGGCACTACTCCTGTTTAGTTCATTGTTCGTAGTTCACCCCCGACAGAAACATTCGGGGGTCCGCCTCTGGCGGAGAGGTTAGAGCGGAAGAAGGAGTTTGAGTATGGCTGGTTTTAATAAAGTTTTGTTGATGGGCAATCTGACTCGTGACCCGCAGTTAACATATACGCCCAGCCAGACGGCGGTTGTCGATTTCGGCCTGGCAGTCAACCGCAGATGGACAAGCAAGGGCGGCGAAGCCAGAGAAGAAACCTGTTTCGTGGATTGCAGGGCGTTTGGTCGACAGGCTGAAAATATAAATAAGTACCTCACGAAGGGCAGGCCTGTCTTTGTGGAAGGGAGACTAACATTCGATAGCTGGACTGCTCAGGACGGCACCAAGCGCAGCAGACACCGGGTTACGGTCGAGAACTTCCAGTTCCTGCCCGGCACTGCGGGCGCCCCGCCGGAGGCGGCGACCCCTGACGAAAACATTCAGGGGCCGGATTCTGAAGTAGAACGACCCGCCACGGGCCCTTCGTCACTGCCGTTGAGAAGGGCGGGCGGTGGCGATGATATACCGTTTTGAGTTTATAGTGAATAGTGAATAGTGAATAGTGAATAGTGAATAGTGAATAGTGAATAGTGATTAGTGGTTTTCGATTTTCGATTGAAAATTGTCAAACGACAATCGACAATTGCCAATCGCGACGATTCACTATCCACGAACCACCGAACTTATTGTAGAGGCAAGATGATAGATAAAACTTTCATCCTTCGGAGGCCTATGGAGAATGGAGATAGGAAACTAATTATTACAGGCACTCGTGAGCAGACAGCGTGTCGTTTTTGCAGAAGAGGCGCAAAATACGTTGACTACAAGGACATCGAGACTCTGCAAAAACTTCTGACAAATCGCGGCAAGATATATTCTCGTAAGCGCAGCGGTAACTGTGCCAAATGTCAAAGAAAGGCCAAAAAGGCGATTAAACGTGCCAGGTATATGGCGCTGTTGCCGTACACTGCCTGACCCGCCGCTCGCTGGGGCGAAGCCGGATTCGTGAATAGTGATTAGTGGTTTGTGGCACTATCCACTATCCACGATTCACTATCCACGAACCACTGGGGATTGTTGGAGAGATATAAATGAAAGTTTTGCTTTGCGAGGACGTTAAGAAGCTCGGCTGGCTCGGAGATGTTGTGGAAGTGGAGCGAGGATATGCAAGAAATTATTTGCTGCCCCAGGGCCTGGCGAAGGTTGCAACCGAGGCGAATATAAAAGCTATAGCCAAAGAAAAAACAGGGCGCACCGAGCAGAGGGTCCGTGAGAGGCAACAGCTTGAGCAGGCAGCCAAGGCGGTGGAGGGGGCGGAAGCTGTTATCGCCGCCAAGGCCAATGAGCAAGGAAATCTGTTTGGCTCGATTACTGACCAGCAGATAGCAGCCAACCTGCGGGCCCAGGGGTTTGAAGTTGCCGATGAGGCTGTGCAGTTACCGGAGCATATAAAGCAGGTTGGAACCCATGAGGTGACACTCAAATTCGCCGAGGATTTAACTGCGACTATTAAGGTGGTGGTTGTACCTGAGGCCGCCAAAGGCGAGGGTGGGCCGGAGGGAACATAATTTGTCGTTCGTGGTGCGTCGTTCGTCGCTCGAACTATGAAATATGAACAATGAATCACGGGCGGATTAAGGGATTGATTATGGCAGAAAAAGAAAGGACTCGAACGGCGGAAGTATCCGGCAGCATTCATGCTCAGTCAGGCGCTGGCGGCACATTAACTTCGGTGCGGGGTATGCCCGAGTCGCTGGCGGCGGAGGCGGCGGTGCTGGGTTCGATGATAATAGACCCCGAATGTATCGGAGAGGTTGTCGAGCTACTTGGCCCTGGGTCCGCCTCCGGCGGACAAGCTTTCTACCGGCTCGAGCACCGGTACATGTTTGAGGCGTTGATTGCGCTTTATGAAAAAAATCCGACCGGAGGTCGGTTTGGTCAGGGCATAGATGCGGTGCTGCTTCGCGATGAACTGGAGAAGCGCAAGCAGCTTGAAGCGGTTGGCGGAGTGGAATATATCGCGAAGATTCTGGACTCGGTGCCATCCTCGGCGAATGTGGGCTACTATGCAGGGATTGTCAAAGACAAAATGCTGCTGCGTGAGCTTATTGCTGCTGCCGGTGGAATTCTTGATGACGCATACAATCAGAATGGCGACACGCCGGAGCTGCTTGATGAGGCGGAGCGCAGGATATTTGCCGTCACGGATAAAAGTATCAGCGGGTCCGCTGTGGCCGTCAAGGACGTGGTTACGAGGTCGTTTGAGCTTATAGAGAAGCGTCAGGGCAGTATTGTTACGGGACTGGCGACCGGCTATTACCAGTTAGATGAGTGGACCTGCGGCTTGCAGGATGGCGAGATGATAATCATTGCCGGCAGACCCAGTATGGGTAAGACTTCTTTGTCGCTGAATATCGCAGAGCATATCGCATTGATTGATAAGGTTCCAGTTGCGATATTTTCGCTGGAGATGGGCAGGCAGCAGTTGGCCGAGAGATTTCTGTGCACTTTAAGCCGGATTGACAGCCAGAAGGTCAGAAAAGGACTGCTCTCTGATGAGGATTATAAGATGCTCGCTGATGCCTGCGCGGAGGTTGCTGAGGCGCCAATTTATATAGACGACACTTCGACACTGACTCCATTAGAGCTTCGTGCCAAGGCGAGACGGCTGAAAAGTCTGTATGATATACGCTGCTGTTTCGTGGATTATCTACAGTTGATGCACGTGGGAAGTAAGAAAGTGGAGTCGCGTCAGCAGGAAATCACCGAGATTTCCAGATACGTCAAGGCATTAGCCAGGGAGCTGAATATCCCTGTTGTGGTTATGAGTCAGTTGAATCGTGCTCCGGAGGGCAGAGAGGACCACAGGCCGAGAATGAGCGACCTGCGTGAAAGCGGCAGCATCGAGCAAGATGCCGATGTGGTGATACTGCTGCACCGTGAAGACTATTATCATCCGAGAAGTGAAAAGGAGTACGAACCTGACAGTAAGGCGGAGCTTATAATAGCCAAGCAGCGAAATGGCCCGACGGCGAGCGTAGAGTTGACATTCAGAGAGAAAATCACACGGTTTGAGAACCGTGCTGAGGTAAGCGAGCCTGCCACCGGAATGGTGCCATTCTAAGTTTGTTCGTAGTTCATAGTTCGTAGTTTATAGTTCGTAGTTTATAGTTCGTAGTTCATAGTTCGTAGTTTATAGTTCGTAGTTTATAGTCTATGAACTGACAACTAATAACTACGAACTATTAGAGAATTAGGGCCCCTGAACGTTTTTATCAGGGGTAGAGATTAGTTAATTAGTTGATTAGTTTTTACAAATCAGTGAAAATTTGTGCTAATCTGTGGTTAAAGAAATAGTTTGCATTTTTACTTTTGCGATTTTATCGAGTTCGGGTTGTGCCCCGATGTCGTCTATTGGGACGCCCGGCCCATCCCGTCAAGGAGCGGACCTTGAGCCCCGACAGGTCGGGGGAAAAGCCCTCCACACGAATGGCGGGCAAGCTGATAGGAATGTCGTCAAGTCGATAGATTTTCAGCCGGCCGAAGGCCGGTTTGATAAGACCCACCTTCGGCGGGGCCTCACTTTTAAGGATAAGACTCTTCTCAAAAAATTGGACTTCAAGGTCGGCGATTACCTTGACCCGATTTTGGCCGAGTCCGGCAGAGCGAGTCTGGCTGAATTTTATCGCCAGAAAGGTTTTCCTGACGCCCGTGTGACGCTGGATAGCAGCGGCTTACCGGAAGGCAAAGTTATTTACACGGTCGATGAAGGGCCGAGGGTCAGAATCAGGCAGGTTCGGTTCAAAGGCAATAAGGTCATAAAGACCGCCGACCTCAAAAAGGCGATAAAGACACAGACTCGTGAGTGGTTTTTCTGGCCAAGTTACTACACCGAGGAGAAAATAGCTGCGGATGTGGAGAGACTGCGAAATATTTACTATCAGAAGGGTTTTCTCAATCACAGCGTAAGGGCCGAAGGCCAGGTCTATGTTACCTTCATAATCGATGAGGGGCCCCGCTATAAGGCAGGGAAAATCATTATCACAGGCAACAAGTACTTCGACCAGGCTACTTTAGAGAAGCTGCGAGTGGGGTTGGGACTTGAGCCGGGCAAAATCTATAATCAGCGAAGCGCAGACTCTTATGCCGCGCTTATTCTTAAGCGTTACCGCGAGAGCGGTTTTGTGGATGCCCAAGTTGAGCAGCGGGTGGCCTTTAAGGAAGGCGGCACAGACATTGTCAATCTGGAGATTAACGTTATCGAGGGCGGCCAGTTTCGGATAGGGCAGGTTGACATAAGCGGCAACGAGGTTACGCACGACAAGGTTATCCGACGGATACTGGATGAGTATGGCTTTATGCCGGGCCAGTTGTATAACGCCGATATAGCACCCAGGGAGGGTGGCGGTAAGCTGGAAAGAGATGTGCAAAGGACGCTGATGGCCGAGCAGATAATCATTAAGCCTGTCAGGCCTGTTGATGTGGCAACGGACCGCAATGGTGTGGATGCGAGTGTCGATGTAAAAGAAGGCCTGACCGGCATGTGGAGCCCGGGTGTTGCCATCAGCAGCGACAGTGGAGTGATAGGTCGGCTGATTTTTCAGCAGCGTAATTTTGATATCAAGGATTGGCCCGAGAGCTTCGGTGAGTTTATCACAATGAAGGCCTTCAGAGGTGCGGGTCAGACCCTTCGAGTGGCTCTCGAGCCGGGCACCGAGGTCAGCCAATATTCGATTGCATTCACCGAGCCGTACTTTCGCGATAAACCCACATCGATGGATGTGGTCGGCTCAAGCTACGAAAGGGGCAGGGAAAGCTATGACGAGGGACGCCTCAGGTCTTATCTGGGTTTTGAGCAGCGGCTCAAAGAGCGATGGCGCAGGAATCTTAGTTTTCGGCTTGAGAAGGTTGATGTGGCAGACGTTGATTCTGATGCACCCAAAGAAATCAAATCTGTGGAGGGTGGTAATGTTCTCGCCGGTGTCAGGGTTGGTTTCGGCAGAGATATGACTGACGACAGATTTACCCCCAGCAAGGGCTATAGCTTTGATACCGGCTACGAGCAGGTTACCGGCGAGGAGAACTTCGGTATACTGAGGGGGAGCTACGTATGGTACAGGACCCTTTATGAGGATTTGCTCGGGCGGAAAACCGTCCTGGCTGCAAAGCTGAACGGGGCTACTGTGGTGGGCGATGCGCCGCCTTTTGAAAAATTCTACGGAGGCGGGACAGGCACCTACGGAATCAGAGGTTTCCGATATCGGGGCGTAAGCACAAGAGGCGGTGTCGGGAAAGACCCGATAGGCAGTGACTGGATATTTCTGGCCAGTACTGAGGTGACTATGCCTTTGATAGGCGAGAATTTTTCTGCGTTGTTTTTTATGGACAGCGGCGCAATCGACACCGGAGGCTACCGCTCTGCGGGAGGAGTGGGCATACAGATACTGATACCACAGTGGTTCGGGCCGGTGCCGATGAGGTTTGAGCTTGCAACGCCGCTTATGAAGGATGACTATGACGAAACGCAGTCTTTCAGCTTCTCTATCGGGGGACTTTTTTAGTCCGGCAAAGACGTTCTGCCGGATTTGTGGGCGCGTGCGATGTGGCATAAATCAGAGAAAGGGTTGCTTATGAGTATAAGGGCAAGGGTTTTGAGCTGTTTGGTAGCTGTTGCGGTTTTGTTTGCGGGCTATCAATATTGCTGGGGCCAGGCGAAAGCTGACACTCCTGCATTGAAAATCGGCGTTGTAAGTGTCAGAAAGGCCTTTCGTGAATCCAAGAAAAACAACAAGTACCGAACTGATGTTCTGGCTGAACAAAGCAAAATAAGGGCAGAGTTGGAAAAGCTTTCCAAAGAGGCCGAGGCTCAGGAAGCAGGCCTGAAGGCTCTTAAAGTGGGCAGCACCGACTATATGGCCCAGTACAAAGAACTGCTGGGAAAACGGGCTGACCTGGATGCACGGCAGCGTTTCAATAATGAGCAAAGACTTCAAAAGGACCGGTTCTGGACCGAAGAACTTTATAAGGAAATCCTGCGGATAACCGGTGAGTTGGCCCAGCAAAAAGGGCTGGATTTGGTGTTTGAAAAAGACGAACCGGAATTTCCCGCAGAGAGCGCCGACGAACTTATGATGGTTCTCAGTACGCATAAGCTGCTGTACAGTGCCGGCTGCGTGGACCTTACCGGTGAGGTAACGACTCGTCTCGATGCACAGGAACGCACAAACCCATAGCAAGAAATGTAAATCCGCTGTACTTGCCCGTCACTATGTATGGCGGGTGAGTCTGGCGGATAAAATTGTAAGAGGGCCCGCCGAAGGCGGGTTAGGTCAAGGCGGCCTTCGGCCGCCGCCGCTTCTTTTGTGAGTTGTCGCTTTTTGTTTTATGGTTTGTGATGGAATTGACGGTTGCACAATTGGCTAAGCGTCTCGGCGCTCTGTTGGTTGCTGACGAGATGTGTGTCGGCAGGCAGATTACCGCTGTCGGGCCGGTAAAGGCCGCCAGCGAGAGGGATGTCACTTTTGTTGCAGACGATAAGCATTTAGCCGCTCTTGGAAAATCACGCGCAGCAGCGGTTATCGTTGCCAGGCGTGTTGATGGTTTTGACGGGCCGCAATTGATTGTTAAAGATGTTAATGCGGCTTTGATACAGGCCTTGAATCTCTTCGCACCTGAATTGAAGCCGCCGGCCCGCGGCATTGCCCAGAGTGCCGAAATCGGGCAGGATGTCAGGATAGACCAGACCGCATCTATCGGTGCGTGCGTAGTGATTGATGATGGGGTGGAAATTGGCGAAAACACGGTAGTCGGCAGCGGCTGCAAAATAGGGCAGAATTCCCAAATCGGCAAAAACTGTCGGCTTGATAGCAATGTTGTTATTTATCATAACTGCCGTTTGGGTAACAATGTCATCATTCAGGCAAACAGCACGATTGGCTCGACAGGTTTTGGCTATGCATTTATCGAGGGCAGCCACAGACTTATTCCGCACAACGGCGGGGTAATAATCGAGGATTTCGTCGAGATAGGGGCTAACTGCTGCGTTGACAGGGCGAAGTTCGGAAATACCGTAATTGGTGCCGGCACAAAGATAGACAACCTTGTGCAGATTGCGCATAACGTAGTGATTGGCAAATGCTGCCTGATAGCAGGCCAGGTCGGTATTTCGGGCAGTTGCAGGCTGGGCGATGGTGTAGTGCTGGGTGGCCAGGCCGGCCTGACGGATAATATAGAGTTAAAGGCAGGGGTTATGGTCGGTGGCCAGGCCGGCGTTCTGAACGATGCTCCTGCCGGCCAACAATTGTTCGGCTCGCCGGCGATTGAGAGAAAAGAAGCGTTGCGGATAATAGCTATAACAAAACGGCTGCCAAAGATGACCGAGGAGTTAAAGCAGCTAATTAAGAGGATTGAAAGACTTGAAGCTGCAAAAGACGATAAAAAGTGAGGGCAAGGTTGCCGGCAAAGGGATGTTCGGGGGCAAAGATGCAAGGGCGGTTTTTCGCCCTGCTCCTGCCGATTCGGGGATAGTGTTTGTTCGGACTGATGTCCCGGAGCCGGTGCGGATTAGTGCTGTTGCGTCCAATCTTGCCGAGCGAAGCCGCCGCACTACGATAAAGAGAGGTCCTGTCAGTATAGAAACCATCGAGCATTGTCTGGCTGCGCTGAGCGCAATGGAGATTGATAATGTGCTTATAGAAGTTGACGGCCCGGAGCTGCCGGCTCCGGATTGCAGCAGCGCCGAGTATTTCAAGGTCCTCAAGCATGTTGGGGCTGTTGAGCAGGATGTCAAACGGAAAGAGTTTGTTATCAGAGAACCCATTAGTATTACCTCTGGTGACGCATCGATATATGCCCTGCCATACTCTGATGATGGGCTGAGTATCACCTACGACCTTGATTATGGCGGGCACACCGGCATTGGCAGGCAGATTTTTAGCTGTCAGGTGACTGCGGAGAGTTTTGAAAAGAATCTGGCGCCGGCTCGAACATTCTTGCTCGAAGCCGAAGCCAAGCAGTTTCAGGCCCGTGGAGTGGGCACGCACCTTAGTCCTCGCGATATCCTGGTTATCAACTCGGATGGGCCCATTAAAAACAGCTTTAGATTTCCTAACGAGTGTGTCAGACATAAGATTGTTGATTTGATTGGCGACCTTGTGCTGGTGGGTCGACCTGTCAGAGGCAGAATTGTCGCCTATAAAAGTGGACATTCCCTGAATCAGCAGCTTGTTAGACGATTGTATGAAGCGGCCGAGCAGCAGGAGCGCATCCAGAAGTTCGGCACCGATGCGATTCTGGATATTCGCCAGATTGCCAAGATTCTGCCGCACAGGTATCCATTTTTGCTGGTTGACAGGGTAATCGAAATAGAAGGCGATACGCGGATAAAAGGGATAAAGAATGTGACCTTTAATGAGCATTTCTTCCAGGGACATTTTCCCGGCACGCCCATTATGCCCGGCGTTCTTATAGTGGAGGCAATGGCGCAGGTGTCGGGTTTGTTGTTCGCTCAGAGGCTGGAACACACCGGCAAACTGGCGGTGCTATTGAGTATGGACGGCGTAAAATTGCGAAGGGCCGTCGTGCCCGGCGACCAGCTTGTCCTTACCGCCGAGACAGTCAGAGTTGGAAAAAGAACCGCACAGTGCCGGTGCAAGGCAACGGTGGGCGACAGGATGGTCGCTGAAGCTCAAATCAGATTTATGCTCGTTGACGATGAGACGGTTATGAGAACGGAAATTTAGGACTTTTTTGTACAGGTGATAGAAAGCATAGAATGACTGTCATACATCCCAGCGCGGTGGTTGGTAAGGGTGCTCAGTTAGCGCCGGATGTTACAATCGGACCTAATTGTGTGATTAGTAGCGGCGTCTCGATTGGCTCCGGCACCATCCTTGACGCCAATGTGGTCATTGACGGCAATGTCAGGATTGGCAAGAACAACCGCTTTTTCCCCAGTTGTGTGATTGGGTGCAGGCCGCAGATACTAACTTTAGGTTTGGATACACAAATCGGCGGACTTGTGATAGGCGATGGAAACATTTTCCGCGAGCAGGTGACAGTCCATCCGAGTATGCATCCGGACGGACTAACAAAAGTAGGAAATGATAATTTCATTATGGTCGGTGCCCACGTCGGACACGATTGCATACTCGAAGATAAGATTGTTATGAGCAACTGTGTGCACATAAGCGGGCATTGCAAGGTTGAGACGGGGGTATGGCTCTCGGGCATTGTCGGGCTGCATCAGTTTGTTACTGTCGGCAAATGGTCATACGCAGCCGGACTTGCCGGCATTAACAGGGATGTTCCGCCGTTTCTCATTGTCAGCGGGCATTATCCGCCGAGAATTAGGGGCGTTAATGAACGAGGTCTGCAGCGAGCCGGTTTTACGGACGAGCAGCAAGAGCGCATATTCGAGGCGTACAGGAAGCTCTATCGCCGGGGCGGCGCATTGCTGGAGAATGCAAAAGCTCTGGCGCAGGAGGATGGGCTTGATGAAAATGTCAGGGCGATGATTGATGCGATAATCAAAAGCAGCGAACATCAGTTTGGCAGATACCTGGAGACATTCAGAAAGCACTGATAAAGGATAGGATTTGCGATTTACGATTGTCAATTTTTGATTAACTCCGAACTATGAACTCCGAACTCCGAAATAAGATACGCACTGCTGTTGTAGGCGCGGGCAAAATGGGCGCAATCCACGCCAGGGTCTATAGCCAGTTGCCGCAAAGCCAGCTTGTTGCCATAGTTGATATCGACCTCCAGAAGGCCCAGCACCTTGCCCAGGAACATAATTGTCAAGCCTTTGCCAACGGTGACGATATCCTCGGCAAAGTTGATGCCGTAACGATAGCGACCCCGACGGTGACACACATGGAGCTGGCGAAAATCTTTATCAGGAATAATATAGCCGTCCTGATAGAAAAGCCTCTCGCAGCCAGTGTTAAGGAAGGCAAAAAGATTGTGGCCCTTGCAAGAAAAACTAACAGTGTTGTGGCTGTGGGACATTCCGAGCGATGCAATCCGGTGGTTCAGGCGATGAAACGGC
>Ga0315280_10006343_pt1 | contig 16381 bp, 8 predicted proteins | sample YL17G06_40_MG_FD_203697 | JGI IMG/M metagenome (GOLD analysis project Ga0315280, IMG submission 203697) | Sediment microbial communities from Yellowstone Lake, YNP, Wyoming, USA - YL17G06_40 | ecosystem: Environmental > Aquatic > Freshwater > Lake > Sediment | place: USA: Wyoming | collected...
CACCACCAGAGCCGCATTCCTCTCAATGGCCCGCCTCCACCGCGCCCGTCGCTGCTCGCCCAGCTCTGTCTGGAGCAACCGGTAGGCCTCGAGCCACATGTAGGTGTCCCAATCACTGTCGAGGCGAGGTTCGTACCGGCCCTTCTCATCTTCATCGGCCAGGAGATCACCGATTCTTATGGCCAAGGCCAGCATTTTAGGATCGTGATAACGGGGATTGTCAGGGTGCCGTTTTGCGTACAGCACTGCCGGCGCCAGGATGGAGTAGGGGAAGTGCCTCCACCCCGGCCGGGCTTCCAAGGCCTCGAGGTCTGCCGAGGTTTCAGCTGCCAAGCGCTTCTCGACTTGGGCGGTCCCTGCTTCCGTCAAACGGAAATACTCACCTGGCAATTCGGCCGTCGTGGCGCTCGTTGTCACTGTACCGACCAAAAGGCAAAGGAACGTCACGCGCTCAAACATCTTGTCCTCCTTGCGCCAGGGGGCCACTCACGTCTAAGAAATATCGCCTAGGTGGCTCGTGAACTGGCGCTCTCTATTCGGAGCACACCGGGATAATCATCTACTGCCCTTCTATCATCTCTCGATAGACTTTGGCTGCCTCCTCGTCAGTTTTGCGATCCCGAATGCGAAGGCGGTTCGCCACTCCCGCAATCCTGAAGTCTTCCACGGCGCGCGCGTACTGCCTCTTTACCTCACTAAGTCCCAATGGGTGTCCCAGGGGGTCAACCGCGTTCACGATCCAAACGTCGCGCGGAGCGATGATCGATACCAAATCCGGCAGATCATAGAACTTTAAGGCTGCCGGGACGACGCTTTCGAGGACCCGCCGATGGATCCTGTGGTTGACGACGTACTCGTAAGAAACCAACATCCCTTCGAGGGCCACTTGTTGAATGCGCTCATCTAGGGCTGCCACGTAAAGCGTTGGCACTGCGCCCGCGTCTTTGCCGAATCCATAGATCTTGTCGCGGTCTACTTCCGGCCGTGCCGCGAGGAGATCGATCCCCCGGGAGATGTCCCGAGCACGCATTCCCACCATGGTCTTTCCGATGAGCAGTGCTGTCATGGCATCGTCGTAATCTCCGAAGTAGCGGTCGAACTCATTGCTGTTGATGTCGGTGCTGACCTTGGTCTCCCCGAAGCCTCTGGCATCGATCGAGAGAACCACAAAGCCGGATTTCACGAGTTGCTCCGCATCGCATGTTGCTGCGCTCTTGCCACCGCCGTCGACATAGAGGACAGCGGGCTTTTTCGACTTGGCCCGCTCAGGAACGAACAGCAGCGCTGGAATCATGATGCCGGGCTCGCTGTCATAGACGAGCTTCTCGATGTGGTAGTCGGAGCGAGCGATGGTGCCGTAAGACCTGACCTGGAGCGGTGCCGGCGTCGGTTCGAACCCGCTCACCTCACGAACCCTTCGACGGATCCCCTCCGGAGGCAAATATCCTTTCGCTTTTAGCTGTTCCAAGCGCTTTTTGTTCAGGGAGAAGACTGTCTCGCCACCGAGCGAAGTGGAAACCTGTCCTGTGGGAGTACACCACAAGTCCTCATCAGAAGCCGGTTCTATTTCCTGTTCGGGCTCGTTATCCTCGACGCCCTTCAGCCAACGCCTGAACCAGCGGTAAGCAGCCATTCGACGCGGCTTTGAGTAACCATGCCCATCATCAGCCTCGAACATGCTCAGCTTCTCTTTCGACCCGACCACTGAGTAGACCCGTTCGGCCTCGGCGAATGTCTCACGTGCCCCGCCAATGGGAAAGAAGTCCCGAATAGCGGAGAGTATGAGATATGGTTTGGGGACGAAGGCGTACAGGAAATCGGGATAATCGAATCCATCCTGCAACCAGAAAGAGAATGTCTGTTCGGCGTCCTGGGGCCCGATGGTTGGAAGCATGAGGCGCCAGGAACTGAGGTAGCACGAGGGCGCGGCGACATGGATGCGATCGTCGAGCGCCGCGAGGTATGCAGTGTGAGTGCCACCTCCAGAATTGCCGGTGATGCCGACGCGAGTCGGATCAACTTCTGTCCGAGAAGGTAGGTAGTCGAGCGCGCGGATGCCGTCCCAGACAGTATAGCGGGCCACGTGGTCGCCGATCAGCAAGCACTGGATGCCAACCTCCGTGTGCTCCGTAGTCGAGTTGCCCACTTTCGACTCCTGTAAGTCCTCGTCGTAGAATTGGACCCGCTCGCCCTGACCGATTGGATCCCAAGCCAGCGCCACAAAACCTTTCCTGGCGAGCGAGCCGAGCATCTGTTGCCAGGTCGGATTGGCTTTTGCGCCCCTTTCGTGTCCGAGTGGATACAGAATCGCAGGGTAGGGCGGCTGCCCAGTCTTAGGAAGGTAAAGGTTGGCGGTTACGTAGAAGCGAGGCTGGCTTTCGAAGATCACCTTCTCAATCTTGTACCCTTCGCGCTCCAGAACTCCGACAACCCAGGCGTTCAGCGGGGTTCTCTCGGGCCACCCACCGAGATACTGCAGCATTCGCTCTCGTAGATGGGATCTTCGCCTGCTGACGTCTTCAATCGTGGTAAGCCGCTCGATCTGGCGCTGCCGCTCCGCGAGCATTTGGAGTGCGATGTTTTTCAAATACGACGGCAACATCCTCCGAATTTCTCCGAATTCCTCTAAATGGGACACGAAATTCAAATCGTCGGATTCCTGTGCCCAAGCAGACGCGGCTGGCAGGTAAATGAGTATGCATACTAGGCCTAGGGATCTCATTTCTCTCTCCTCTTCGCGAGTGTGGTGTTGTACCTTGCCGATTTGGAGGCTTCCTCCTCCCTTTGCGAGTTTCCCCGCCATTCCTGGCGCACGCCAGCCGGACCGTCATCCGCAGCGCGCTGCTGGAGCACAGAACGAAGCCTGCCACCATCTTATGACTGGCCGCGGTTCGCTTCATTGCCTCTCACTCTCGAACCCGAACCGAAATTCATAGGCCCCGAGGTCGAGGCGTCCATCGTCAGGACGGGGCACGTCCTTCAAGTGTTTCACATATTCGCGCGTCGGCTTGACCAAAACCACCACCCCTTTCCCGTCCACGTAGCGGATCACCCTAGTGCCACGGTCGATGCAGCTCGAGCCGGGCCGCAAGCGGAAGTCACGGGTGACGCGATCCATGAATCCCGGATCAGTGCCCCGGATCGTGTCCGCCAAAGTGGGCGGGACCGTCGCGCCAATAGGCAGCCAGTTGTTCGCTCCCGAAAGGTTGCCGGCGCCAGCACCAGTCACAAGAAGCCGGCTGCCATAGAAAATGTTGTTGTACAAGACGGCCTTCATGCGCGGGCTGGACAGGCGAATGAAGCAGGTGCTAGGGCTCGCGGCGATGACGGTGTTGTTGATCATGTAAAGCGTGCCGTCGCGCTCGCCGCCAGATTCTGGGCCGAAGTCGATGAACTGATTGGAACTGCCCTGTTTGAGAATTAGATTCCCGACAAGCACCGCGTTACTGTTCGGCGCGCTTGAAGCCTTTGAATCCGGGAAGCCGATTTCCTTCGTTGTTTCACCACCCTCGATGCTGTCATGTGCATCGGCGATGTAATTGTAGAGCAGTTCGCTATAGTGCCCGCGGGTCTTGAAGTTCTGCCCGTTCGTCGAGTCGTGGATGTAGCAGAAGCGGATGCTGGTCCGGTCTCCGCCGAGGTAGAAATTGTGGCTGTAGCCGTTGAAATCCGGTGTACCGTTGAAAGCGACCTCGCAATACTCGATCAGCAACTCGTCGTTCTCGCCCGACATCACTCCCATATCGCAGCGGGAGATTTTCGAGTGGCGCAACACCGTCTTGTGGGCTCCCACGATGCGAAGGCCTGAGCCGTTGTTGCCGTTGCGGGCGTTCTGGAATTCAAGGTTCTCGAAGACATAGTTGCCGCCCTCCACTTGGAAGAGGGCACGTGGCACCCCATTCTGGCCGCTGACGTTAACGCCCATCCCATCAATGACGGGGCGTGAGTTGCCGACACCTTTGACAGTTACCGGCAAGCCGCCTGCAGCCCCGCCGCGCCACTTGACCGCTTCGTTGTACATGCCCGAATCGATCAGCACGGTGTCGCCCGGCCGGACGCGGTTGGCTATCTCGGCGATTCTCTTATACCTCCGCGAGGCGCCCACTTGATAAGTTCGCGGCGGTTCAGGCACACGAGGCGCTTTCGCGTTTGATGTAAAAAGTTGTGCACCGGCGCCCACCGCAATCAGCAGGGCTCCACCTATCCACACTTGCTTCCTCATTGCGTTCGCCTCCCCTTCAGGGCTGCCAAGGCGGCCTCTCGCACAGATTCGAAAGGATCGGTGTGGCTGATTTTCTCCAAGGCGGTTGATGCCCGAGGGTCGCTCAGGTGTCCCAGCGCCACGGCGGCCGCCCAGCGGATATCCTCGTTGTCGTTCTGCAAAAGGTCGAGAAGGAGCGGCACGGCCGCACGATCGCCGATGCGTCCCAGCGCTTCTACAGCGCCGCGACGCGCCGGGTCGTTCTCGCTCCTGGCTGCCTCCAGCAGGGCGGAGACTGCGCGGCGGTCTCCCAGTTCGCCCAGAGTTTCGGCCACGAAGAATCCCAGGTCACCGTCGGCGTGCCGGAGGGCCTCGGCCAGAACAGGAACGGCTGCGGGATCGCCAATGCGGCCCAAAGCCCGCGCGGCCATCCAGCTCGCCGCTCCCACCTCGACCGGAACAAACAGGCGGTACCCTTTGCCGGGCGCCATCTTTCCGCTTACTAGGTCAAGCAGAAGAGGTACAGCCTCGTTCGCCTTCAGGTCTCCCAGAGCCACACAAGCCGCCATGCGCACCGCCTCAAACGGGTCTCGCAAAGCAGAAATCAAAGCAGGGACGGCCTGCGAGTCGCCCACTTTTCCGAGTGAATCGGCCGCCCAATAACGGATCTCCTCGTTCTCATCCTGTAAAGACTCGATCAGTGGGCCCAGCGCTGCCCGCTCTCTGCGAAGTCCCGCCTCAAGGATGGCCTGAATGCGTTCGCCTTCTGAGCCCGATTTCAGCCTCTCCAGCGCGGGAAGCCGGGTTTCTCCCTGCACTGGTATCGCTTCCAATCGCACAGAACGCATCCGCACTACTGCTCCGCCGCTGGCATTGGCAAAGACGTCAAACTCGAAGGGAAGCTGCTGCGCAGCTCGCTCCACGCGCTGCGATCCTTCCTTGTCCGACCACTCGATAACGACCCGGAGAGCGGAGCCGGGCTCCATCCTCTCACCCTCCACTCTGAAATGGTTCCAACCCGGCTGGAGATTCGGCAGCGTCATCTTGTTCATCATCGTTCTGTGAGTGAACTTCAGATCCCCAAAGAAAACGGGCGGGAAACTGCTTTGGGATTCAAACCGAATCAGGTAAGAATAAAGACCACGCACCGAAGCCAACCTGAGCTTCAAGCGGTCCTGGTCCATCTGCGCAGCGTTCCAAACCGTGCTCCAGCTCTTGCCGCCGTCGACCGAAACGGCAATCGTGGCGGGTGACCGGGTATCGCCTTCGCGAACAGTGGCTTCGACGACTGCATCCGCAATCAGATAGGGGAAATCAAATTGGTGAGTGAAGACGGTAACCAGCCCCTTCAGGTCTGGCACGAACACGCCCTCACCGCCTCCGATGAACTGAGAGTACGGACCGCCGGGCTTGTAAAGAGGGCTGTCGGGAGAAACCGATGCCAGAGTCTTTGGATTGACGTAATAAGTCCCCTGGTTGTCCCAAAGCAGAGCGTAACTCTCACCGCTGAGCAACTGGATCGCCATCGAGAACTCTGGCACCGGACTGAGGAGCGTGTGGAGCCAGCCCTTCGTCCGCATCTTCACGTCCTGGTTGGCACTGGTAATCAGCAAGGGATTGCCTTCGATGTCCTCACTGCTGGCAATCCACCCCAGTTTGTTGCGTACCCACCAGCCGTTGTTAACGTCTAGTGCGTGCCAGCGGCCCTGACCGTCGGCGTCTCGCCACCAGAGTTCGACAAGACTGTGGTGGCGCATCGGAAGGTATAAGCGGCGCGCCTGGCGGCCGAGCGACCGCCACATGGTCTCGAAAAGCCTGGCTTGGCCGTCGCACCAGTGGTTACCGTAGACGTTCAGAATCTTGAGGGTGTCAAGGACGGGCATTTCCCGCCCCGGCGGCCCCTCATAGGGCGATCCGCCAATGGTCATGACCCGGGCGATCCAGTTGTAGAGCGCCAGCGCCTGCTCTTCCTCGGTGCGGGCCCGCTTAATGCGGATGGCGCTCTCCGCAAATGAACGCAACGTGTGGGAGTCCGGCCAGCGGTCATTGCTAATCCTCAATCCTTGGATTACAGGCCGCGTGACCAGGGGGTCAGCGGCCCGCGGGTTGCCCTCCGCCCACGAAGGCATAGATGAGAGGATGACGCACAGGGTGACGTTAATGAACCAGTTCATGGCACTCTCTCATTGACCCCCTTGAGAAGAAATATGGTGCGGATCGAAAGCGGCGATCCGATAGCACCCGGTCTCGGATGTTTTTGAATAACAAGACAGCGTGTCCCAGTATATGCAGAATTGCCGCTAACCGAAGCCGAAATTCAATTCTTCGATCTCCCGTGCCGTCCGTTGGCGTAAGCCCCCAAAAAGCCCTGCAGCACAAACTTTGTGAAAAGAGGTAAAACAGTCTCTTCTCGCTCTGAAACCCAACGTACTGTCCGACCCCTCGATAAGAGGTGACCGCTATCTGCTAAGTAATCTCGGCACGAGAGCCAATCTCGAAAGAGCAGTTGAGTTGTTTACCGTTGCAAGCGTATTCGGCGAGAATCTCCATCGGCGTCTAGCTCTCGTCGTTGCTGCTCACCACACCAAGCGTCGTGCTACCCTCTCGCCTGCTCAACCGGCGCCTCATGGGCAGTCACGCAGCCTTCGGGCATACGGCAGATTTCGTCGTCCTATCGCATCGGCGTTGCTCCGCAACACGTCCCGCTCCTCTGGAGGGGTCCTTTCACAACTCCGCGCAGCCGAATGGAACCCGGCGAAATACTCGCTGGGGAAGCACAATCACCGGCTTAGTTGCTACCAGGACCGAGGAAACGCGCGCTGGCGTGACGGTACCGCATCGCGTAAACGAACGCCTTCCCGTCATCGCCGCCCCTCCCCAGCACCAGCAAAATCAAGTCCCGTTTCGGGTCGTATACCATCGCCCGATTCTGGCTGACCTGCTCGCCCGGTTCAACCTCCGGTGGCGGTGGAACATCCACCCTGCGCCAGACGTTGTCGCTCACGCTGCAGACCCACACTGCTGGCACGGTCTGGTCTTCCGGCGCAGGACCATAAGTAAGGAAGACATCCTCGCTCGGGAGGTACACGGCCTCGCGGCTCGCAACCGGCGGCGCTGCACCTGCTGGAGCCGCAACCTTCGGCTGCCTGTTCTTCCACTGCCGTTTTGGGATGTCGAAGATCCACAGCTCGTCCTGGCGCTCGCCGGCACCGTGCAGGATGACGCGGTCGCGTTTGGAGTCATAGGCCAAGCTCGTTATCTCGTACAGATTCTGTGGCGACGGCGGAGTCTCACCCAACCGCAGCCAGCGTCTCTGCGCCACATCGAGCAGGTAAATGGCTGTGTCCTGGTATTTCTGCCCAGGCCTCCAGGGGAACAGATAGCCGGCGTCGTTCAACCTGGAAGGCCAATCGACATTCACACCCATCACTCCGTGGCGTGTGCTGACCAAGGTATCCACACCCACGGGTGCCGGACCCAGCAATTCCCACTGTGCCGTGTCCGGAGCGAAAGTCCACGTTGTGTACTTCACATACGAAGAGGGCGGGTTTACGAGAGCGTCGGACGCGGTTTCCTGACTGGAAGGGAAGAGCCGTAGCGTTTCGGGATCGTAACCCATGGTCAGTCGAACGCGCCGCATCATGACCATCTTTCGGCTCACCGGATCATACGCGTAAATCCTGCGGCCGTGCTCCGTCCAGGGTTCGCCTTGAAAGGTCACACCAGCCAGACGCACGCCCTTGTCCCAGGTGCGCTCCGGATACTCCGCTGCCGGGTCGAGGCTGCGCCAGGTATGAGCCTCGGGATCATAGCTCTCCACATCGTTTCCCCCGTACCCGCAGTGGCCCCCACCCCAGTAAAGGATTTGTCCGCGATCAGTATCGAAGGTCGCTGATCCCCACGTTCGCGTGGGAGCCAGCCTGCCGGGCTCGCTCAAGAGCACCCAGCGATTGTGCGGCAGCGAAGCCAATCTCGCCGCTTGCACCTGTTTCCGCGCCGCGCTGGTCACGCCCGTGTTTTCGGGAGGAGGTCGCTTTGGCATTGGCAGTTGCTCGGAGAGCACTAGAGTTTCCGAGCGCACGAGCGTTTCCGAGTCGATCCGGTACCCATACGTGGTCCGCACCGGGTAGAGCACGTTGCAGGTGATTGTGTCGCCCGGCGCCCTGGTATTAGTCACCAGGACAATCAACCCCCGCTCGGGTGCCATATCGGCGGTGATATAGAATCCTGTAGGAACCTCTCCAGCGAGCCGCTGCCAGCGATCCTCGGCCGCGTCGTAGGCCCACATGTCTGTGAGATCCCGAAGGTTGTAGCCGCCACCGATGATCACCCAGCCTGTGTGGGGGTCGTAGACGGTAAAATGACCGGCCTGCGGCTCTGGTCCGCCGAGCGCTTTTGACTTATGCCACGTTCGACTCCTCAAATCGTAAATCCAGGTGTCAGCTAGGTAGTGGCTCTGGCTATCTCCACCAAAGAGTACCAGCACCTGGTTCTTAGTATCGCAGACGAGGCGTGTGTTCATTCGAGGCGACGGCTGATTGTCCACCGGCAGACGGCGCCATTCGTTATCATCGTTCCTGTAGACCCAGGTTCCTGTGTAACCGACGGTCTTTCCGTCCGGGCCTCTCTCGGCGACATGCCCTCCCCCAAAGAGGAGAACCTCGTCGTTAACCGGGTCATAGACAAGGGAACCGCCCACCACAGGAGGCGGGGAATGCTTCGGCGCCAGATCAAACCAGCGGCGATCGGCGACGTCATAGGCGGCTGTCAACCCTCCGGTGAAGTAGACCAGAGACCTGAGACCCGAGTGATAGGTCACCTGTTCGAAGACAATGTTCAGATCCAGTCGGGAAACCCCGTCTGGCTCGTCTGTTGGCCCGCGGAGTAGTGTGCGCTCGCTTCCCGTTGTTATTCCCGCGTAGGTCCTCGGAATGTAACCCAGCGGAAGCTTCCTGCCCCATTCTGCCGCCCGCTGCCAGGGCAGATGATTACGCCACAGACCCTCCGCCGGATCGAAGTGGACCATGTAGTATTCCGGGACCTCCATCAGGGGATGTTCTTGGAGGAGGTCGGGATCGGCGTTCATGAACCCCCAGAGAAAGAAGGCCTGCGCCTCGGGGACATAGCGAATCACACTGCCACGGCGGGCTCCCACAGGGTCCTTTCGAAGTTCGACCCACTGGTTGGGGGGAAGCGCCTCGGGCTGAACAGAGAGCGTAACCACCAGCAGGCAGAAAAGGATTTCGCCGGCGAACATTGCCAGGTTCCTCCTTCGAATGTCTGTGAGCTCACCTCAGGAGCTGACTTGCAGCGTTGTTTCCGCGCGTGCACCGCTCGCTATCTCGCGAGCGCGGATTCTCCAGGCACACAGCGAGTCGTTCCTAATACGAACGCATTAAGTTATGTTACAGAGCCGACGAATCTTGGGTTGGGACCACGAGTGCATAGTTCTCTGGGCGGTTGTCCAGACTTCCTGCAGGGTTTCAAACCAGCGATTCGTCGTAGCCTGAAAGCGAATCTGTTGCCAAATCCTTTCCTGCGGGTTCAGACCCGGCTGGTAAGGAGGCAAGTAATCGAGATGCAGCCGACGATGAGTGTGGAGGAACTTTTCCACGGGCTTGCCCTTATGCCAACGCGCACGGTCCACATAAAGCCAAAGCGTATAACCGCGCAGCCGCCGGTAGAGGTGTTGCAGCCCTTGCAGAAAACCCTCCCGATTTCCTCGGACCGTCGAGATCATGCCGCGCCTCCCCAACAACGGAGCCACCCAACCGGAAAGGTTCAACCGTGCATGATGGCAACTGGCGGTCGCAATCCGCAACCGTTGGCCGCGTTTGGCCCAGCCTCGTCCCAGACGGGGATGCAGGCTGAAGCCCGTCTCGTCTTGAAAAACCACCGTCTCACGCCGCCCCAGGCTCCGAAGTTTTTTTTAGGGGTCGTTGGAACTTGCGGGCCTCTTCGGCGCGGGCTTGCAGATAACTGTAGCTGGCCCGTTTCAGACCATAACCCAACTGGTGCATCCAGTACTGGGCTTGTCGCACCTTCAGGGTTATCCCCCACCGCCGCTTCAAGTAGGTCGCCAGCGTGGGGCCGTCCCACTGCACCCGGTTCAGCCCCAAGGTTTGCGGAGACTTTTCCAGGTCCCTGGCCAGAACCTTGCGGAGAGCGGGAGTTAACTGCGACGGGCGCCCCGATCTCGGCGGCGGTGGTAAGCCTGCGACTCCCTGGGCATTTACCCGGTGAATCCAACGGTTCAAGCTCATCCGGGTTAGCCCTAAGACCTCAGCGATCCAACCCGGACGCTGGCCTTCCAAAACGAGCAACAAAGCAGCCATCTTTAGGCCTGCCCAAGCTTCCGGAACCTGCTGAGCCAAAGCCAGCAGTTGTTCCTTGGTGGCAGAGGGATGGGTTAACCTCAACTCGGGATTCCTCATGCACCCAGAGTAGCATAAGGAACCCTTTTCGTAACAATCCTTAATGCGTTCGTATTAGTTGGGGTATAATGTCCCCGAAGCGAAGCTTCCCAACCCGCCGAGTGCGACGATGGCTGCAGGGGATTCTGCCCTTAGCACACAAGAAGACCGACTCCGCGAAAAGGCCGCACGCCTCTTTACCTACCTCAAGGAATTCATCCAACTCCGATGGGTTGCCACTCGCGACTGTCTGAACTATGAGTCCGTCCTCTGGTTTCACGAGGTCCCTCGAGAGCCAGCGTGCTTCTCGATCGCCTGGGGAGCTCCTCGTGAGGATGATGATGTTTGGCTGGAGGTACGGAAGCAATCCGAGCCGCGATGCCCGCTCGTTCCCCAAGTTTGCCAGAACTGGGTTGACCCTGCAGAAGTGTCCGACAGCGAGCACGAACCAGAGTTGAGGCCTGTTATTGCGGCTCCTTCATCGAACGCAAGCAGTGAGCCCGCGGGAGAACTTGAGGGGCCGCCCTCATTTCTCAAACTTGAGGACCACCCGCAGGTGCAAGAGCAGTGGCTGAGGTATTTGATCGAACAATGGAACCCTTGGGCCGAACGTCACCGACGATGGAAATCTGTTCAGCGGATTTATGGCGAACTGTTCAGCATGTACAGTCGCCAGAAAAGATTGGGCGAGGAATATGAACTCCTTCTTGGCCTTGGTCTGCTAACCTGGGTTACCCCGTCAAATCAGCGCGTCCGGCGCCACCTGTTAGTGGCGCAGGCTAATCTTGAGTTTGACAGTGATCGAGGCGTGCTTTCGGTGCGCGCCGCAGCCGAGGGCGCCAAGCTATCGCTTGAGACCGACATGCTCGAACCCGACGAGTGCCCGATCCTGGAACAGCAGCGGGCGGTCGAGGAAATAGTGCGGCAGGCCATCGAATCCCCGTGGGATCTGAATCTCGTGGAACCGGCCTTGCGCACGTGGATTAACGCGCTTGATCCAAAGGCCGCCTATAACGACGGCGCAGTGCCGCCCAGCGAGCTTGCCAGAACGCCTGCGGTCACCTTTGCGCCGGCGCTGATCCTCAGGAAACGTGCTGGGCGGAACCTGGTAATTACTCTCGCAAATGTGATCGACCAGATTAAGAAGGATGGAGAAATCCCTTATGGGGTCCGCCGGCTGTGCCAGATTGTCGGCGACTCGGGTCCACAAGGTGAAGCATCGGTAGAAACCACCGAAACCGCATCGTCGGGACTGCCCGATACTGAAGTGTACTTTCCCCGCCTAACGAACGACGAGCAAAGGCGCATCGTCCATCGCTTACAAACGAGTCAAGGCGTCCTGGTCCAAGGCCCGCCGGGAACCGGCAAGAGTCACACCATTGCCAATCTGATTTGCCACTTGCTGGCCACCGGTAAGCGTGTCCTCGTGACCAGTCAAACGCCGCGCGCTTTGAAGGTGCTGAAGGGAATGATCCCTCCCCAGATTTCCCCATTGTGCGTTAACGTTTTAGGCAACGACGTAGGCGCGATGAAGGAACTTCAAAACGCGGTCCAAGCGATTTCGGGACGGTATCACAACTGGAATTCAGATCGCTCGGCGCGGGAAATTACTGAGTTCGCGCGGCAGGTTTACGACCTCAAGAAGCGTCAGACAGAAATCGAGCGGCAACTTCGCGAGATGCGCGAGCGGGAAACGTACCGGCATGCCGTGGCTGGAGGAGAATACCAAGGGACTGCGGCGAGCATCGGAAGAGCTATTCGTGAAAAGTCGGCATTGCATGGGTGGTTTCCTGACGCTATCGGGCAAGACACCGAACTCCCCTTTTCCGGTCCAGTGTTCCTCCGGCTTCTCCATGCCTGCCGTAGGCTGACAGCAGCCCGGTGCGAAGAACTGAGTCAACGCGCGGTTAAGTTCGGCCAGGTCCCAAGCACTCCCGCTTTCCTAGAGCTAAGAAAAGCAGAGGCGGCTGCTTCTGAACAATGGGAGGGTCACAAGGACCGGGACGCCAGCCCGGCCTTTCTACGCCTCAGGACCGTCCCCCAGGCAATCCGAACTCGCTTGGGTAATGCTCTCCATGAGTACCTTGGTGCAATGGCTCGGGCGCGGTCGAGAGATCTCCCGTGGGTGTCAGCGGCAATAAAGGAAGTGGTCGCCGGTCACGAAACTCCGTGGAAGTCCCTCCAAGAAACCTCTGCGAAGTGCCTTCCCGGCCTGCGGCGGAGAGCTGAACGAGCCGACGCCCGGAATATTCGTTTTCCAGTGCAGGCGGATCGCGAAAAACTCCTGCAAGATGCTCGAGACCTCCTGGTTCATCTCAATGCAGGCGGGGGCCTCGGGTGGTGGCGTCTGCGCCCAAAAGTTGTAAAGCGCACCCTCTACCTCACGACGGAAGTCTCCGTCAGCGGTCGCAACTGCGATAGTCCCCAACCGCTCCGTGAAGTGATTGAACAACTCGAAGTCGATAGGCAACTTGACAACCATTGGAGCCAATGGTTGCACCGGACTGAGAGGCCAAAAGGCTCGCGTCTCCACCAGGTGACCACTGCAGAGGAGCATCTTGAGACACTTACGCAAGTAATCGAGCTTCAGAAGCCGCTGGAAGTGGCAACGGGCGTAGTTGCGGAGATCGCAGGGTTGCCAGAGCCTGCTTGGTTCGACGAGGGGGCGATCAACAGTCTTCTTGCCGATCTCGACGCGGCTGACGCCAACGAAAAACTACTTGGTGCCCGCGCTCGCTTTGATACCTGTATCGCTGCTTTGCAGGCGGTTGCTTCCCATCCGAATGCCCATCCAGTTAACGCGTCACTGCTTAAAGCTCTGCGGGAACGCGATCTGAGCGCGTATGGGGCCGCATTGCATGAACTTGAGCAGCTTGAGGCTGACCTCGCGCTAGAAGCTGACCGTGACGAACTGCTGGGCAAGCTGCACGGTCTAGCGCCGCATCTCGCGGCTTCGATGCTTGAAAGTCCCGATGACCCAAAGTGGGATGAGCGCCTCGCGGCGATTGAGGAGGCTTGGGCTTGGGCGCGGGCCGACGCCTGGCTACAAGATTTCAATGGGAGAGGCGATGGCGGAGCGCTCGATGTTGAGCTACACCGAACAGAGAAGACCCTGAAGGATAAGATCGCTGAACTGGCCGCTTCCAAGGCCTGGCGTGAGTGCTTCCGGCGAATGAGAGACGAGCACCTCCAATATCTGCTGGCCTGGAGTAAAGAAATTAAGGACATCGGTAGGGGCACTGGGAAATATGCGGGGCATCACCGACGCGTGGCCCAAAAATACATGGAGAAATGCCGGGAGGCCATCCCAGCCTGGGTTATGCCATTTTATCGAATTGCAGAGACTGTTCTGGCGAAGCCAGATGCCTTCGACGTGGTGATTGTTGATGAGGCCAGCCAAAGCGGCCCGGAAGCGCTCCTGCTCCAGTACCTAGGGAAACAAGTCCTCGTCGTTGGCGATGAGGAGCAGATCTCGCCGGACTTTGTGGGATACGACCAGTCTAAAGTCCAGGCCCTTATAGAACATCACCTTTATGATTTCGAACTTAAGGACACATTTGGAGTTCGGCACAGCCTGTTCAACCATGCTGACATTCGTTATAGGAGCAGGATAGTTCTCCGCGAGCACTTCCGTTGCATGCCCGAAATCATTCGGTTCTCGAACGACCTTTGCTACCGGGCGACACCGCTCATGCCATTGCGACAATACCCACCGCAGCGATTGGAGCCAATCGTCGTTCGGCACGTTCCTCAGGGTTTCCGTGAAGGCGGGCCAAGTGCAGCCATCAATCGCCCTGAAGCTGAGGCCCTTGTCGAGGACGTTGTGCGCTGTTGCAGTGATACAGCCTTCGCGGGAAAAACCATCGGAGTTATTTCTCTCCTGGGGGAATCCCAAGCGCGTCTTATCGAGCAACTTCTGCGCGAGCGGTTGGATGAAAGCGAAATCGAGCGGCGGAATATCGTGTGCGGAGATGCCTACGCCTTTCAAGGTGATGAGCGAGATGTGATCTTTCTCAGTATGGTGGCCGCCCCCAACGTTCGAATCGGTGCGCGCACGGCGGAGGCCGACAAACGGAGGTTTAACGTCGCTGCCAGCCGCGCGAAGGACCAAGTGCGGCTCTTCCACACTGCCACGTTAAACGACTTGAACCCTGAGGACATGCGCTACAAGCTACTTGCCTACTATACGAATCCCGCGGCTCCTGTTTTCACAGGCCCTGACTGGGATCGATGCGAGAGCAATTTTGAGCGTGAAGTGGGACAACGGATATATGCCCGCGAGTATCGCGTGTTAGTTCAGTATGAACCGCTTGGACCCGGCGGCAAACGGATTGACTTGGTCATCGAAGGGATGAAAACGCGCCTTGCAGTTGAGTGCGATGGGGATTACTGGCACGGTCCCGACAAATACGAGGAAGACATGCGCCGCCAGCGCCAGTTGGAGCGGGCTCGCTGGGTCTTTTGGCGAATCCGACAGTCCGAATTCGAACGCGATCCCGAAAAAGCTCTCGATCCTCTCTGGCGGCGCCTCACCGAAATCGAGATATACCCTGTTGGGCAACAATCGCGGTCGAGCACGACCAAGGAGTCTGCGCAGCCTGCAACCGACCTTTCGGGATCAAACAGTCCCTTCCGGGTTTCGACTCCAACAGTAAGTCCTGCGCAACGAGCGGATGGCCTACCCACCGAGAGGCCTTCTCTAGACGGGAACGGCACCGCATACGAGACCGGGTTAACGCCTTACGGCGAGTTAGCCAAGAGGATCGACGAGATTCCTCAGGAAAAGGTCCGTGAAGCGCTGTATGCGGGCCTTCCGGCGAACGGGCGGATTGAGCGAGAGGTTTTGCTTCGGTCGGCGGCGCACCATCTCGGATTCTCTAAGCTCGGAAGTCGAGTTCGCACCCGCCTCAATCGCGCCATTGGCGCAGAGAAGCGCGCCGGGCGACTTGACACCGATTGGGCGACGGTCTGGCGAGCCGAAGGCCAGCAAGGCACCGACGTCTCGGAACCCATCTCGGTCCAGAACTCCGCCCAGTTCTCTCCACCCCCAATTCCGGCACTTGACCAGGCCCAGGTATCGAAGGCGATCCTTGAGATTGTCCAAGGGCATCTCTTCGGGGTTAGCAGAGAAAAGATTCCTGCCGCCGTCAGCGAGCGACTAGGACTGCAAAAAATGGACCCAGAAACGCTTCGTATCGTGGAGCGGGCTATCGTAGACCTGGCAAACAAGGGTTTCTTGAAACTAAAGGCAGGTGGAGTGTACCCCGCCTGACTGCGAGGCCTACAAGCGGGTAAACCCAAGCCGTCGCGGCCAATTTGAAGAGCAGGTCTAGGTGTCGGGCGTCGGGGCGACAACCTGGGGACCGGGGGCGGAAGAGCAGGTGTCGGGTGACAGGTGTCAGGGGCTAGGACCGGTGGCGGCGCGGACGCTGGTTGGCTGGCAGGATCTTCTTGCGCACCCGGATGGATTGCGGCGTGACCTCGACGTACTCGTCCTCGGCGATGAACTCCATCGCCAGCGGGTAGCCGCGGCGGCGGCTGATGGAAGAGGTGCGCATGCACTTGGCCTATCGCTGGTTCACCCGGCTGGACTTTGACCAAGAGATTCCCGACCACTCGACTTTTTCCAAGAACCGGCAGGGGCGCTTCCGGCAGGCGGGCGTGTTCCGGGAGGTGTTCGAGGAGATTGTGCGGCGCTGCTTGGCGGTGGGCTTAGTGGAAGCTCAACACCTGACGGTGGATGGAACTCTGATAGCTGCCAATGCGA